>NBJMR02800__coassemble_1484_pt1 | contig 36592 bp, 41 predicted proteins | sample NBJMR02800__metabat2_low_PE_044 | metagenome-assembled genome bin NBJMR02800
CTGGTATTTTACTGCATATTCCTCTATTTGTCAGGTTTTGTTAGGTGCTCTAAGGAAAGCATTCTACATGTTATATAAAAACCGCGAAAAAGTATGTTTTGTCTGGAAAAACAACCACAAATATGATATAATTTATATGGACTCAAGATTCTACCTGTTTTGATGATACTGCTTTGATACTAGAAATCCTGTGAAAGCTATAAAGGGCATCAAAATGGCAGAAAATCCAAGGGATAAAAACCGAAGCTTAAACAAATAAGTTTAGTGGCTGAAGCTACTTGCCGAGATGGAGTGAGTTCAAAGGCGAAGATTAAGCGTATTATCGTTTGATCTTTGCTGAAATCTCCGCTGTAGCAACGATTCCACAAAACCTTTCATCATCCTAAAAAGAGAACTGCCTGATCGGAACAGATCGGGCAGTTTTTCTTTATGGAATGTTTTGCCCCCTATGATTCCCATTGTTTTGCCTTGCAGCGGTTCTTTTTCCCTCTTTTCTTTCCGCGGCGAGTATGTTAGAATGAAACCGGAAAATCCCGCAGGGATAGGAGGGAAACGATGGACCGGTTGGAGGCCTTTGAGACGATGCTGGCCGATCTGCAGAAGCAGGCGGACAGCGAAAAGGAACAGATGGAAAAACTGAAGGCGGCGGGCAAAGAAAAATCCGCCACCTACCGTCAGTATTTGGGCAACAGGATGATCTACAGCCAGATGCTGGCCCTGTACCAGAAGTACGGGCTGATCTAATCTTACATAGAAAGGAGCCGCACCATGAACGACGCCACATTGAAGGAACTTTGGCAGCAGGTGGCCGAACAGGACAGCGTGGGGGCCAAATACAAAGAGCTGTGCGCCCAGCGGGAAGCCGTCGCCGCCAAGCTGAAAAAATTGGAAAAGGCCCGGCGGGCCGAGCAGGCCGACGTGGACCGTCTGGAAAGGGGCAGTCTGGCGGCGTTCTTTTATCAGGTCATCGGCAGGATGGACGAAAAACTGGACAAAGAGCGGGAAGAAGCCTATGCCGCCCGGGTCAAAGCGGACGCGGCGTCCCGGGAACTGGCCTCCATCGACGCCGATCTCCAGCGCTGCCGCACCCGGCTGGATCAGCTGGAAGGCTGCGACTGCCGCTACCGGGAGGCCCTTGCGGCGAAAGTCCAGGCGCTCAAGGCGGGCGGAGGCCCCGCCGCCCAGGAACTGATGGAGTGCGAGACCCGCATCGAGGGGATACGTCTCCGCAAAAAGGAGCTGAAGGAAGCCCTGGATGCCGGCAAGGCCGCCCTGCACACCACCGACGAGGTGCTGGAAAGCCTGGACAGCGCCGAGGGCTGGAGCACCTGGGATGTGATGGGCGGCGGCCTGGGGGTCGATTTGGCCAAGTACGACCGTCTGGACGAGGCGCAGGAGCAGGTGGAACGGCTGCAGGTGCAGCTGCGGCGGTTCAAGACCGAGCTGGCAGACGTGGAGATCAACGCAGACCTGCAGGTGACGGTGGACGGTTTTATGCGCTTTGCCGATTACTTTTTCGATAACCTGTTCACCGATTGGGCGGTGCTGGACCACATCAACCAGGCACAGCAGCAGGTGCGGGACACCCGCAAACAGATCAAGCGGGTGCTGTCGCGGCTCAAGCGGATGGATGCCGACCTGAGTGCCCAGCTGGAGGACGAAAAGGAGCGGCGGGAGCAGATCGCCATCGACGCAGAATAAAGCATGATACAAGGAGGCTTGCGGGCCTCCTTCTTTTTTTGCACAAAAATGGAAAGGACGCTTGACATTACAGGACGCCTGTGGTATGATGAAGTCACGGAAAGGAAACTTTCCATCAAGGCCGCAGAAAGGGGGCAGTCCATGAAAAACCGTCTCGAAGAGCTGCGCAAGGCCCGCGGCATCAAGCAGGAAGAACTGGCCAGCGCGCTGGAGGTGTCCCGCCAGACCATCGGCTCGCTGGAAAACGGGCGGTATAACCCGTCCATCCTGCTGGCGTTCAAGATCGCCCGGTATTTTGGCCTTGCCATCGAGGATATTTTCATTTACGAAGAGGAGGGAGACACATGAAAGAGAAGTGGCCTTTTGTCATCTCCATGGCCGTTGGGGCGGCGCTTTTGGCGGCAAGTTTCCTGGTGAAAGAGGAGTATTACAGCACCATTCTTTTCGCGATGGGGGCAGGGATGTTTGCGGCGGAAGGCTTCCACCTGGCAAGGCTCTGCTGGTGGCAGAGCCCCGCACGCAAAGACGCCTATGAAGCCAAACAGCAGGAGGCCCACATCGACGCTGTGGACGAGCGCAAGCAGATGCTGCGGATGCGCGCGGGCTGGCTGAGCAATCAGATCATGTTCTTTGTTCTGCTGGTTTTGGACCTTGTGCTGGCCCTATTGAAAGCTCCGGCGTGGATCATCCTCATACTGTTCGTGCTCTGGATTTTCCAATACATCGTGGGGCTCGTCATCTACCACCGCCTGGAAAAGCGGATGTAAGGGAGGTTTTGGTTATGAAAAAGTATCGCAATGTAGTTGTTGCCGCGCTGGGCATTGTGCTGTGGGCCGCGGGCTTCTGGCTGGTCAGGGCGGACCTGGGCAGCACGCTGGGCTATGTCTGCATTGGCCTGGGCTGCGGGATATTTGGATACGGAACGGGGGAGATGATCTCCCAGCGTGCCCTGCAGAGCGATCCCGCGCTGCAGCGCCAAATGGAGATCGACAAAAACGACGAGCGGAACGTCGCCATCGCCAACCACGCCAAGGGCCGCGCCTTCGACATGATGACCTTCATCTTTGGGGCCCTGATGGTCTCCTTTGCTCTGATGGGCATTGACCTGGCCGCCGTCCTGCTGCTGGTCGCGGCCTACCTGTTCGTCCACGGATACGCCCTGTACTGGCGGCTCCGGTACGATAAAGAAATGTAAGTGAAATTTTAGGGGGAACCCATTTCTGCCCGCATACGCGGGTCAGAAATTCCTTCCCCCTAATATTCCCCTGGGGACAAAATTTGGCGCTGAACCGCGCACTCGCCGCAAGGCGGCTCGCACACTCTCGGCGCCAAATTTCCCTGGTTGTGTCCCGTCCATCCGCGCATGTCGGCTGGACGGGACTTTTTGTTTGCATTTTACCGTAAAATTATATATGAATGAATATTATTCATTGACAAACGGGGATTCTGTGCTATACTGAAAGCAGAAAGGGAGGGAGAACGATGGACCGAAACAAAGAAAACTCGAAGGCTGCCTTTGACCGCCAGGCGGCCGGCTATGACCAGGGGGCCTGCGGGCAGCACGCCCGCTCGCTGTATCCGCTTCTGCTTGCCAAACTGGCGCGCATCCCATTTCATACGGCGCTGGACCTGGGCTGCGGGACGGGAGAGATGATGCGCCTGCTTTTGGAGGCGGACCCCGGCAGAAAGCTGTTTGGCCTGGATTTGTCGGAAGAAATGCTGTCTGTGGCCCGGGCAAAACTGCAGGGCAGGGCGGCGCTGAAGGTCGGGGACAGTGAGCGCCTGCCCTACCCGGACGGTATGTTTGACGTGGTGTACTGCAATGATTCGTTCCACCACTATCCCGCGCCGGAAAAGGTCCTGGGGGAGGTTTTTAGGGTCTTGCGGCCGGGCGGGACCTTCCTGCTGGGCGACTGCTGGCAGCCGCCTGTGGGTCGCGCCATCATGAACGTTTATATGCGCCACAGCAAAACAGGCGATGTGAAGATCTATTCCCGAAAAGAACTGACCGCCCTGCTGGCGGAGTATTTTCACGATGTGTCCTGGGAGCGGGTCGGCATCACAGCCTGCATCGCCTCGGGCAGGAAAGGAGGATGCAGATGATGCGGATCACCAAGGAACCGGAGGTGCGCCGGCAGGAGATATTGGACGCCGCCCTGCAGATATTTGGGGAAAAGGGATACGAAAAAACGTCGATCGCCGACATTGCCAAAGCCATCGGCGTGGCGCAGGGGCTGTGCTACCGGTATTTCCCGTCCAAAGAGGCGCTGTTTGACAGTGTGATCGAACAGTACGCCAGCCTGCTGGCCGAACCGTTTGCGCAATACGAAAAGGAGACCGACAAGCCACTGCGCCAGATCATCGAGGAGATGCCGGCCACCATAGAGGACCGGGACTCGCGCTATTACGCCCTGTTTCACGGGGCTGAAAATGCGAAGTTCCACGTTCTGCTCTCCCTCAAACTGTGCGAAAAACTGGTCCCTCTGGCGGAGCGCATCCTGCAAAGGGCCCGTGACCGGGGGGAAGTGTCGTTCGACGACCCGCATACGGCCGCGGTGTTCTGCGTATACGGCCAGCTGGGCGCTTTGCAGGATGACGGCCTGACGCGGGAGGAAAAACTGGAAAAGATCCGCGCGTTCCTGGCGTTCGCCCTGCACCTGTAAAGCGTGCCATGCGAGGGAAAGACGAAAGGGGAGGGAAAAGAACCATGGAACTTCGTGCATCCGGTGAGGATTACCTGGAGGCGATCTTGGTCCTCCAAAAGAAAAACGGCGCAGTGCGCTCCATCGACGTGGTCAGGCACCTGGACCGCTCGAAACCCAGCGTGAGCCGCGCCATTCACCTTTTGCAGGCGGGCGGCTTTCTGGAGGTGGAGGGGCGGCTGCTGTGCCTGACCGACAGCGGCCGGGCGGCGGCAGAGCGGATCGATGAACGCCGCCGCTTTTTTGCCGAGCGCCTGCTCGCGCTGGGGATCGACCCCGCAACGGCGGAAGCTGACGCCTGCCGTCTGGGACACGCCATCAGCGCGGAGTCCTTTGCAAAACTGAAGAGCGCGGCCGGCCAGCCGTGACCAAAGCGGACGGCACTGCGCATGGACGGCCAAACGGCATCGTGGTATAATGGAGGCATCTCATCCAAAGAAAAGAGGAAATGCTATGAACGATGCCATCTCCGCGCTGCGCGCGCTGGAACGCCGGAATTACGCCTATCGCTATGCCCAGAGCGTCATCAACTTTGACGGCGAGACCGTCGCCCCTGCAGAGAGCGCCGCGGGCTGCGCCGAAGCGATCGAAGTTTTGAGCCGCGCCCAGTTCGACCTGCTGACCGCGCCCTGGGTGGACAAGCTGCTGGACGAGGCGGACGCCGCGGCCGGCAGCGCCCCCGACGCCGAACAGGTCCGGGCCGAAGTACGGGAGCTGCGCCGGACGTTGGGCCAGATCCGCCCCATCCCGGCGGAGGAATACGCGGCCTTCGAGCGCCTGACCCAGGAGGGCGCCGCCGCCTGGGCCAAAGCCAAAAAGGCCAGCGACTTTTCCCTCTTTGCCCCCTACCTGGAAAAGCTGGTGGAGGGCCGCCGCCGTCAGGCCAGGCAGATCGCCCCGGACAAAGACCCCTACGAGACTTTGCTGGATCAGTACGAAAAGGGCCTGACCATCGAAAAATGCGATGCGTTTTTCCGCACGATCCGCGGGGCCATCGTGCCGCTGCTGGAAGCTATCCAGACCCGGGGCCGCGCGATCCGCACCGACTTCCTCGATCAGGACTGGCCGGTCGAGCGCCAGCGCGTCCTTTCAAACAAGGTGATGGAGCTGTGGGGCCTTGCGCCCGAGCGCTGCATCCTGGCCGAGAGCGAACACCCCTTCACCGACGGGTTCAACACCAGGGATGTGCGTATCACCACCCACTATATGCCCCGGGACCTGCTGTCCAATCTGTACTCGGTGGCCCACGAGGGCGGCCACGCCCTGTATGAGCTGCACGTGGACCCCAAACTGGACTACACCGTGCTGGCGGGCGGCGCTTCCATGGGGCTGCACGAGAGCCAGAGCCGCCTGTTTGAAAACATGGTGGGCCGCAGCAAGGGCTGCATCCACCTGCTCTGGCCGGCCATGCAGGAGCTGTTCCCCGGCCAGCTGGCCGGCGTGACCGAGGAGGAGCTGTACCGCGCCGCCAACCGCGCCGAGCCCGGCCTCATCCGCACCGAGGCCGACGAGCTGACCTACTGCCTGCACATCATGGTCCGTTACGAGCTGGAAAAGGCCCTGATCCACGGGGAGCTGGCGGTGGCCGACCTGCCTGCCGCCTGGAACGCCAGGTACAAGGAATACCTGGGCCTGGACGTGCCCGACGACGCCCGCGGCGTGCTGCAGGACATCCACTGGTCCCAGGGCAGCTTCGGCTATTTCCCCAGCTATGCGCTGGGCAGCGCCTACGCGGCCCAGGCCATGGCCGACCTGAAACGGACCATCGACTTTGACGCCATGTACGCCGCCGGCGACCTGTCTCCGCTGCGGGACGCCCTCACCGCGCGCCTGTGGCGTTACGGCAACCTGAAAGAGACCGCCTGGCTGGTGGAAAGCCTCTGCGGCGGCCCCTTCGATCCGGCATATTACGTCGGCTATCTCACCCAAAAATACACAGAGCTGTACAACCTGTGACCCAAAGCGCACAAAGAGCCGCCTCCCAACGGAGGCGGCTCTTTGCATGGCGTTTCAGTCCGCAAACAGGGTCCGGGCGATGTGGGCCAGCAGGCTGGCCGAGCCCTCGATGCCGAAACGGCTGCTGTCCAGCATCAGGTCGTGGTCGGTGAATACGTCCTTGACCTCGGGGCAGTAGCGCCGGTGGTAGAGTTCCCGGGCCCGGTCCACCTCCCGGATCATCCGGCGGGCGGTGGCCTCGTCCATGCCCAGCTTCTGGGTGCAGTTCTGCAGCCGCTGGCTGTAGGGGGCGTATACGTACACCCCCAGACGGTTGGGCATATCCGCCAGGATGCTGCCCCCGCAGCGGCCCACCACGATGCAGGAGCTCTTGGCCGCCAGGTCCCGGATGATGTTTTTCTGCACCAGGAAGATCTCGTCCCGCAGGTTGGGCACCCCCATGCCCAGCGGGTAGATGCGGCGGAAATAGACCGACTTGGCGTTTTCTTCCGTGTCACTGATGACCGACACCGGCAGGCCCATCCGGCGGGCGGTCTCCTCGACGATGTCCCGGTCGTAAAAGTCGATGTTCAGCTGTTGGGCCAGGGCCTGGGCGATGGAGCGGCCCATGCTGCCGAACTGGCGCGAGATGGTGATGACATACTGCTTCATGGCATTTCCTCCCAAGGGTTCAGGCGGCTGAGGGCCGGGCCTGGAATTTATGCTTCTGCACATAGCGCACCAGGCAGGACAGTGCAAAATTGATGACAAAATAAATCACACAGGCAAAGCCAAACAACACAAACACATCCGACACATTGGTGGTGCCAAGGCCGTTGTACTGCCCGGCGGCGCTCATGATCTGCTTGATGCGGGCCATCAGCTCGATGACGGCCACATTGGCCAGGTAGGAGGAATCCTTGATGGTGGTGATGACCTGGCTGAGCAGGGTAGGGATGATGCTGCGGTAGGCCTGGGGCAGCACGATGTAGACCATGATCTGCACGGTGCTGAACCCCTGGGAATGGCCCGCCTCAAACTGGCCCTGAGAGACCGCGTTCAGCCCGCCCCGGACAATTTCGGCGATGACCGAGGAGGTGAACAAGATCAGCGCCACCGCCGCCTTGAACATCAGTTTGACCTCCACCGAGGAAAGCCCGAACATCCGGCGGGAAAGAACGTCCGGCACCGGGAAAAAGACCAGGCAGATGAAGATCCACAGCAGAAGCGGCGTGTTGCGGAACAGCTCGATGTAGCCCACCGCCAGCCATTTGCACACCCGCATCGGGCCCCGGTTGCAGTAGTTGCGGGCCAGAGCCAACACCGAGCCCAGCAGCAGGCCCAGCGCCACCGCCACCACCGAGATCACGAGAGTGAAAGCCACCCCCTTGAGCAGGTAAAGCATCACCGCCGGATTTTGCAGGATGGACAGGCTCGCCTTCCAAGTATCCATGTCGTTGTTCTCCTTTCTTGCATATGCCGTTCCATGAGACGCTTTTTGTCACTTGGCTTGGGCGGCTGCCGTGGTATGGGCGTCCCGCTTTTTGAGGGCGGTCTCCCATACGCTGGCCAGGGTGGACAGGGGAAAGCAGACGATAAAGAACAGCAGTCCGCTGACGATGTAAGCCGGCGCATAGGCGCCGCCGGTGTTGACGCCGGTGACAAAATTATACGTCACCGAGATGAGATCGGCGCCGCCGACGATGTACAGGCAGGAGGTGTTCTTGATCAGGTTTACTACCTGGTTGACCATGGGCGGCAGGATGATCTTGATGCTTTGGGGCAAAATGATATAGTACATCCGCCCCAAATAGCCAAAGCCCTGGGCCTGCGCCGCTTCCGACTGTCCCTTGGGGATGGACTGGATGCCGGCGCGGATCACCTCGGACATATAAGCCCCGTGGTAGACCCCCAGAGCGATCATGCCGGTGGGCAGGATGCCGATGCTGTTGCCCGAAAAGGCCAGCAGATAATAGAGAAAGCACATCTGCAGCAGCAGCGGCGTGTTCTGGATGAACTCAACGTATACCCTGGCCAGAGCCGCCAGGGGCTTTTTGCCGCTGGTGGAAAACAGGCCGAAGATCATGCCCAGCACCAGTGCCAGAACCAGCCCCACAACGGCCAGCTGGATGGTGTTGCTCAGACCGTGTAAAAACGTAGCCCGGTAGGCCCACACTGTGGCCCATGCCTGCGGCGAAAACAATCCTCCCATAGATATCCTCCTTCCATTGTTCCGTTCTTACCAAAGGACAGGGCTGCGGCGGCCGCCCTGTCCTTTGATAAAAAGCCGGACACCGGGGGCGTTTGCCCGCTGCCGGCATCCGGCAAAAAGTCTTACAGGCCGTATTCAGAGATCAGTCCGTCAATGGTGCCGTCCGACAACCAGGTGGTGACCAGATCTTCGCACACCTCAGACAGGCCCGAACCCTTGGTGGTGGCGATGCCATATTCCTGGGGCGCAAACTCGTCCTGAATGTAGGAGCGGCCCTCCGTCTTGTAGATGGCCAGGATGGAACGGTCCACACAGAAGGCGTCCACTTCGCCGGCGCTCAGGGCTGTGGAGATCGTGGGGTAGTCGTCGTACTGGTGGAAGGTGACGCCCTCGGTCCAGGTGGTCGCATCAAAGGTGTCGGGGTCGAAGTTGTCGCCGCTCACCAGGCCCTGGTCCACCATGGCCCGCACCAGTTCCCGGGCGGAAGTAGAGCCGGAAGAGACGCCCACCGTCTTGCCTACCAGATCGGCCAGGCTGGTGATGCCGCTGGAATCCTCCACCAGAACGGTGACGGCGTCGGTGTAATAGGGCGTGGTGAAGTCCCAGGTCTGCTTGCGCTCGTCGGTGATGGTAAAGGTGGCCAGCACGCAGTCAATGTCGCCCGAGTCCAGCAGCTCGCCGCGGGTGGCGGCCGTGACGGTGGTGAACTCGGTCTCCACGCCCAGGTAGTCCGCGATCTTATTGGCCAGGTCGATCTCCATGCCGCTGTATTCGCCGGTCAGGGGGTCCTGATAACCGAAGCCGGGCACGGCGTTCTTGACGCCCACCCGCAGCACGCCGCGGTCCACGATCTCCTGCACATCCTCGGGCCAGGCTGTGTCGGAAGCGGCGGCCGTGCTGCTGCCGGCGCTGCCCGACGAGGACGCCGGGGCGGCGGTGGAGCTGCTGGATGCGCCGCAGGCTGTGAGCATCATCAAAGACAGCGCGCCTGCCAGCAGGGCTTTGCATTTCTTTTTCATAACTGAATTTCCTCCCTCTATGGTGTGTATCTCAAAGCAGGGGGACCCGGCGGGGCCTTCTGCTCAAAGAGCCCGTTTCAGCGGATGATCTTGCTCAGGAACTGCTTGACCCGCTCGTTCTCGGGGTTGGTGAAGAAGTGCTCCGGGGTGCCCGACTCGATGATCTGGCCGTCGGCCATAAACACCACCCGGTCGGCCACCTGCCGCGCAAAGCCCATCTCGTGGGTCACCACCACCATAGTGATGCTCTTTTCCTTGCCCAGGCGGATCATCACGTCCAGCACTTCCTGAATGGTTTCGGGGTCCAAAGCCGAAGTGGGCTCGTCAAACAGGATGATCTTGGTCTGGGCGCACAGGGCCCGGGCAATGGCGATGCGCTGCTGCTGGCCGCCGGAAAGGGTAGTGGGGTAAGCGTGGGCTTTGTCCACCAGGCCCACCACTTCCAGATAGTGGAAGGCGGTCTGTTCCGCTTCGGCCTTGCTCTTATGGTGCAGCTTGATAGGCGCCAGGGTCAGATTTTTCAGCACCGTCATATGGGGGTAAAGATTGAACTGCTGGAACACCATCGAAGTGGTCTCCCGCACAAGGTGCGTCTTGTTTTTGTGGGTCAGCTCCCGGCCGTCGATGTAGACGTGGCCGCTGGTGGGCTCCTCCAAAAAGTTCATGCACCGCACTGTTGTGGACTTGCCGGAGCCGGACGGCCCGATGATGACCAGCTTTTCGCCCTCCTTGACCTCGAGGCTGACGTCCTTCAACACGTGAAGATCCCCAAAATATTTGTTTACATGGTCCAGTTTTATCATCTGATCTCCTCCCGTTCCAATCGTCTTACCCGCAGGTAAAAGAAAAAGGCGTTCTGCCCCCTTTTTGTGGAGGGGCAAAACGCCTTTGTTTTCAACCTGAAAATGATTATACACATTTTCCTGGATTTGTCAAATGTTTTTTCGCCCCATGCGGCGGAACGCCGGGGCAGGGGAGGGGAGATCGCCCGCGGCAAAGCCCGGCGGGGCGGCCTTTCGGAATCGGAATCATGGTGGTTCCTGCCAAAAATGGCGGACAAAGAGGCGGCAAAATCTGCATTCGGACAAAATTTCGCCGCCGCCCTCAGGCGAGGGCGGAAGCGCCTTTTCAGGGGGCCGGGGGCGCAAACATGGCGTTGATGGCGCCGGCGGATTCGGTCATGCCGCGCTTCATCCATTCCATCAGCCAGCCGTAAATGCCATAGGCCCAGAAGGCTTTGGCGTAGGCTTCCTTGTTTTCCAGCGCGGGGGTCAGGCCGCAGTGGCTCTTGATGGTCTCCAGCATGGTCTCGGTCAGGCCGTTCCGGTACAGCAGCAGGTAAAAATCGGCGTGGTCTTTATAGTGCTGGAACAGGCTGCCGAACACATTGGAAACGTTGGAAGCCGGGTCGGCCTCAAAGGCCGCGCCCCACTGCTGGATCAAAGATTGGTCGTACTGAAAAAGGATATCCGAAAGGCTTTGGTAGTTGCGGTAAAAGGACGCCCGGCCCACCTGGGCGCGCTGGGTCAGCTCGCTGACGGAAATGTCGGCGAGTTTTTTCTCCTGCAAGAGGCGGAGCAGAGCCTGGGTGAGCTGTGTGCGGACGTAGGTGTTTTTCTCCTGGTTGTTCACGATGACACAAGACCTCCGTTTTGTCTCATTTTGGCCGATACACTTGACTCGTCCCTTTGCTTAGGATACACTTGTCTCACCCAAAAGTCAAGGAGGGATGGAGTGGGACCATGAAAATCGTTGGAAGGGCAGCTCTGGGCATCGTGGGTCTAGCGGTGCTCGGCGCAGGATGGCTGTTCTGTTCCGCGCAAGCGTCAGCCAAAAGTTACGCAGAGGATCAGCTGCGGATGGCAAAGCCGGACGAGGAGCTGTTGGGAACACGTCTGGAGGTGCCAAGGGAAGGCGAGACGCCGGTGCGCGTGAATGTGTACATCCCCGAAAGCGAGGATGCGCTGCCAGTCGTCTTCAACCTGCACGGGGACGCTTTTATCGGGAGCAATGCGGATCTGCTGGACACCCAGAGCGACCGCATCGCAAAGAACTGGAACGCGATGGTCGTGACCGTCCAGTATTCTCTGGCCAAAGACGGCGTGACCATCGAAGATGGGACCCGGGAGATCGTGGATGTGATCCGGTATTTCCGGGACCATGCACAGGAGTACCATGCCGACCCGGAACGTTTCTGCGTCCTGGGCTATTCCGCGGGGGGATACCACGCCATGGCGGCCGTCCTTGCACTGAAGCCGAGCGGGATCGACGTGGCTGCGCAGGTCTTGTGCTACCCCTATCTGGGGGATGCGCTGGAGACTTACAACACGCTCTCCCAGGCGCAGAAGGCGTCCATCGCCCCGGCGCTGTTTGTGTTTGCGGGCCGCGATCCCATCGGGGAGGGCAGCCTGCCCTACGAGGAGGCGCTGGCAGAAAACGGCGTGGTGACTGCGGTGAAACGGTGGGATGAAGCCGCTCACGGATTTTTGGAGGAAAACAATCCCGAGTACGAACGGCTCAACAATAAGCCCAGCAAATCGCCGGAACAGGAGCGCATGGCCCGGGAAGCGGAAGCGTTCATCGGAAATTGGCTGCAAACACAGTGGGGACCCTAAAGCCGGGCGGAGGGAAGGGAATGGTTTGCATTTTTAAATGGCTTCTTGAAAAACAATTTAAATGGTGCTAGGATAGGTACGGACATCGATGTACTTTCTAAAGAATGGAGCCGAAAGAATGCCATTTTATCTGGATGTGCAAAAAGAAAGGACAGCCTCTTTTTCTGTTGTTTATAAGAGGCTGGTGGGAGCATACGGGCCGGAAAATCACCAGTGGATGGAGCGTATGAAAAGGTGGGTCCAAGAAAACGGGCTTGCTTGTGAGCAGACGATGATTCTGGGGATTGCATGGGACGATCCTTCTGTCACGGCAGCAGAAATGTGCCGGTACGATATTTGCGTGACCAGCCAAAAGAACATCTGTATGGATTCAGACTATCTGGAAAGGGAGACCATAGATGGCGGATGTTATGCTGTATTCCTAATTGAACACACTGCGGAGGCTGTCCGAACTGCCTGGAGCCAGTGCTTTGCCGCATTGCCGGAGCTGGGTTTTGTGCTGGACCGAACCAGGCCCGTGATGGAGCGGTATCAGACAAAACTGGTGGACAGGCATTGCTGTGAGTTGTGCGTGCCGATCATGGATACAGAGTGCGCCATACCTTAAGATGTATCCGCCGCAGAACGTTTGGAGAAAGCGCTGGAGCAGCCTGGGAAGGGGAAACGCTAAAAGCAGAAAAACTATAGAGGGACGAAAAACTGGGCTGTTTTGCCCCCATCGCCGCGGCCGGATATGGTGTTTCTTGCCAAAAATGGCGGGCGGGGAGGCGTCAAAATCTGCATTCGGACAAATTTTGACAGGGATACGAAAAAACGCTTGCATTCGCTTTACTGTGATGCTATAATACTGGCATCATCAAACAGCTGAAACAAAACAGACAACGGGGTCGCCTGCCGGGATGGCATGCGGCCCTTTTTCTGTTTTCGTGCCGGCTTATCATGCCGCAAGCTACACAAAGGCGTGCAGTCCTGAAATCAGGCGCTGCGCGCCTTTTCTCTTTTTTGCAGCAGAAAAACGATGATCGAGCAAGAAGCAAATCTAAGGAGGAACATCATGAAAAAGCGCATTTCCCGACGCAGTTTTCTCAAGGCCAGCGCTGTGGCTGGCTCGGTTGCGGTAAGCGCTGCGGTCCTGGCTGGCTGTTCGTCCAGCGCCCAGCAGACCGGCGGAAGCGCCTCCGCTCCGACCGCATCCTCTGCTTCCAGCGCCGCGGGTTCCGCCTCCGGCGCGGAGGACGGCGTCATCCGCATCGGCGTCATCGGCCCCATGACGGGCGGGTCCGCCATTTACGGCGAGGGCGCGCAGAACGCGGTGGACATGGCTGTGGAGGAGCTGAACAGCAGCGGCGGACCGTATTCCATCGAGATCGTCAACGGCGGACAGATCGCCGACGACGCGCAGGATGCCCGCCAGGCCATGAACGCCTATAACCTGGTGATGGCCGACGATCCCGACGCGCTGGTGGGCAGCTTTTTCTCCACCGTCACCCTGCCCATCGCCCAGCAGGCCGCCGTGGACAATATGCTTCTGGTGGCCACCGGCGCCACCAACGTGGATGTGACCATTGGCCGGCCCACCGTCTTTCGCGATTGCTTCATCGACCCCTACCAGGGCAAGATGGCGGCTTTGTTCGTCCAGTCCCAGGGGTATGGCAGCGTGGCCGTCCTCTACGCCAACGACGACGACTACTCCAACGGCCTGAAGGCCGCTTTCATCGAGAACTGCGGCGACTTGGGCATCGAGGTGGTCTACGAGGGCCAGTGCACCACCACCGACACCGACTTTTCGTCCCAGGTGTCCCAGGTGGCGGCGTCGGGGGCCGACTGCCTGTACTATCCCTGCTTCCAGGATACCGTGCCGCTGCTGGTCAGTCAGGCACGCAGCGCCGGCTTTGCCGGGGCCATCATGGGCGGCGACGGCTGGGACAGCTCGGACACCACCGGCCTGGAAGCGCAGTTTGAAAACTGCTATTTTACCAACCACTATTCCAGCGAGGACACCTCGGAGGCGGTGGTCAACTTCGTGACCAAGTACACCGAGCTGTACGGCACCGAAAGCCTGAACGCCTGCGCCTCGCTGTATTACGACGCTATTTATATGATCTACCAGGCGGCCCAGGACGGTGGCGGTACCGACACCGCCAGCCTGGTCAAGGGCATGACCGGTATGACGTTTACCGGCGTGGGCGGCACCTTTACGCTGGACGAAAACGGTGACCCCGCCAAGCAGATCGTTTTCAATACCTTTGTGGATGGTCAGGTACAGTGGTTCGAGACCCTGGGCCCTGACGGCGAAGTGGTGGCCAGCCGGGACGGCTGATTCTTCTTCCTTCCTTCTTTCTTCCCGTGCTGGACCATCCGAGCCTTTTCTCCCAACGGCGGCACGCAGCCGGCAAAGATGCTTCGGGTCCGGCTGTGTGCCGCTGCTTTTTGGGGCGGCCTGCAAGGGGCGCTTCCCATTGCCGAAAGGAGAACTTCATGAGCTTTTCGCTGTTTTTTCAATCTCTGATCAACGGCCTGAACCTGGGCGCCACCTATGCGCTGATCGCCCTGGGCTATACCATGGTCTACGGCATCATCCGCATGATCAACTTTGCCCACGGCGACTTTATCATGATCGGCGCCTACACCCTGTTTTACACCGTGCCCCTGATGGTGCGGGCCGGGATGCCCGCCTGGCTGGCGGTGTTTGCGGCCGTGGCCGTCTGCGCCCTGGTGGGGGTGCTGGTGGAGACCTTTGCCTACCGCCCCGTGCGCAAGGCGGGGCCGATGTCCGCGCTGATCACCGCCCTGGCCATGAGCATCTTTTTGCAGAACCTGGCGATGGTTCTGTTCGGCTCCCGTCCCCACAACGTCTCCGGCATTTTCTCCCTGCCCTCGGTGACGGTGGACGGGGTCACGGTCTCGCTGAATGTGGTGCTGACCATTGCCATCGGCCTGGCCATCATGCTGGCCCTGCAGCTGTTTGTCAAAAAGACCCGCCTGGGCAAGGCGATGCGCGCCGTTCCCCAGGACCGGGACGCTTCCACCCTGATGGGCATTCATGTCAACCACATCATCACCATCACCTTTGCCATCGGTTCGGCCCTGGCGGCGGTGGCCGCGCTGATGTACTGCACCACCTATCCCCGGGTCACCAACGATATGGGCACCACCATGGGGATGAAAGCGTTCATCGCGGCGGTGCTGGGGGGCATCGGGGTCATCCCCGGCGCCATGCTGGGCGGCATCCTGATCGGCCTGATCGAGGTGTTTGTCCGCCTGTTTGCCCCCGGCTGGTACGAGGCCGTCACCTATGGCACCCTGATCGTGATCCTTCTGGTCAAGCCTTCGGGCATCCTGGGCCGCAGCGTCGGCGAGAAAGTTTGAGGAGGTGTGCGGCATGACCAAAAAACGCGCATTCAGTTACCTGTTGAACGCCGCCGGCGTCCTGGCGCTCTTTCTGGTTTTGAGCGCCCTGTTTGCCGGCAACGGCTTTGGCCGTTCCACCACCTATGTGGAAGGGGTGTGTACCACCGCCTGCTATACCATTATTATGGTGGCCTCGCTCAATCTGGTGGTGGGCTTTATGGGAGAGTTTTCCCTCGGCCATGCGGGCTTTGTGTCGGTGGGGGCCTATACCTCCGCGATCGTGTCCAATGCGCTGGCCGGGCGGGGCCTGTCCGACCTGGCCCTGCTGCTGGTGGCGGTGCTGGCCGGCGGCGTGATGGCCGGTCTGGCGGGCGTACTGGTGGGCATCCCTGCGCTGCGCCTGCGGGGGGACTATCTGGCCATTGTCACCATGGCCTTTGCCGAGATCATCCGGGTGGCTTTCTGCAACTTTGGGATCACCGGCGGGGGCCGCACCATGAGCGGCATCCTCAAATTGTCCACCTTTGGCCGCACCTACTGGATCATGGCGGCCTGCGTGGCGGTCATGTTCCTGTTCGTCCGCAGCAAGTTCGGGCGGACGGTGCAGGCCATCCGGGAGGACTACATCGCGGCCGAGGCCTCGGGCATCAACGTCACCTTTTATAAGGTGCTCACCTTTGCGGTGTCCTCCTTTTTCGCAGGCATCGGCGGCGCCATTTACGCCCACTATATGACGGCCATGATCCCCACCAACTTTGATTTCAACTATTCCGCCGAGCTGCTCAGCGAAGTCATCATCGGCGGCACCGGGTCCCTCACCGGCTCCATCATCGGGGCCGCCTTCCTCTCGGCCCTGCCCGAGCTGATGCGCCAGTTCTCCACCTACCGGATGCTGGGCTACTCGGTGGTGCTGGTGCTGGTCATGCTGTTCCGGCCGGGCGGCATCTTCGGCCACTGGGAGTTCTCCCTCAGCCGCCTGCTGGGCCGCATCGGCAAGCCGCGCGGCGGCGCGCCCGAAGCCGGGACCGTCCCGGAGAAGGGGGTGTGACCTATGATGGCAGAAAAAAAGACCCCTATCCTGAAAGCGCAGAATCTGGGCATCCAGTTCAACGGCCTGAAAGCGGTGGACGACTTCAGCATCGAGATCGGGGAATCCGAGCTGGTGGGGCTGATCGGCCCCAACGGCGCCGGAAAGACCACCGTGTTCAACCTCATCACCGGGGTCTACCGGCCCACCGAGGGCTCTTTCTACCTGTGCGGCCAGCGGATGAACGGCAAAAAGACCCATCAGATCGTGCACGCAGGCATCGCCCGCACCTTCCAGAACATCCGGCTGTTCAAGAAAATGTCGGTCCTCGAAAACGTCAAGGCCGCCATGCTGGATAAACTCACCTACGGCCTGCCCCAGGCCATCTTCCGCACCCGGTCCTATTGGGAGCAGGAAGCCGCCGTCACCGCCCGCGCCAAAGAGCTGCTGGCGGTGGTCCACCTGGCGGGCAAGGAGGACCTGGAAGCGGACAACCTGCCCTATGGCCAGCAGCGCCGGCTGGAGATTGCCCGCGCCCTGGCCACCGACATGAAACTGCTGCTGCTGGACGAGCCGGCCGCCGGCATGAACCCTACCGAGACCGAGGAGCTGCTGGAGATCATCGACTACATCCGCACCCAGTTCGGCATTTCGGTGCTGCTGATCGAGCACGACATGAGCCTGGTCATGAAGATCTGCCAGCGGATCCAGGTGCTGGACTTTGGCACCACCATTGCCGCGGGCACCCCCCAGCAGATCGCCAACGACCCGCGGGTCATCGAGGCGTACCTGGGCAGGCAGAAAAAGGAGGCGCAGGACCATGCTTGAAGTAAAGGACCTGAAGGTCAACTACGGCGCCGTACAGGCGCTGGACGGCATATCGCTGACGGTGAAGGACGGGGAGATCGTCTCCCTGATCGGGGCCAACGGCGCGGGCAAGACCACCACCCTGCGCACCATCAGCGGGCTGGAGACCGCCTCGGCCGGCAGCATCGTCTTTGACGGGCACGACCTGCGCAGGACGGTGCCCAGCAAGATCATCGGCCTGAAGCTGGCCCATGTGCCGGAAGGCCGGCACATCTTCCCCGAGATGACGGTGGAAGAAAACCTGGAAATGGGGGCTTACGCCGACCCGGACGGGATGGAATCCGTCATGCAGGAGGTATACGTCCGCTTCCCCCGCCTGAAAGAGCGCCGCCGCCAGCTGGCGGGCACCCTGTCGGGAGGCGAGCAGCAGATGCTGGCAGTGGGCCGCGCCCTGATGTCCCGGCCCAAAATGATCCTGATGGACGAGCCCTCCATGGGATTGTCGCCCCTGCTGGTGCAGGAAATCTTCGACATCATCCAGGAGATCAACCGCCAGGGCATCACCATCCTGCTGGTGGAGCAAAACGCCCAGATGGCCCTTTCCATCTCCAACCGGGCCTATGTGCTGGAGACCGGCCATATCACCCTGTCGGGGGACGCCCGGGCCCTGCTGGACGACGCCCGGGTCAAAAAAGCCTATCTGGGCCAGTGAGGAGGGACAGCCATGTCTGAGGGATATTTTGCCATTGCCATCACCCGCACCTGCGGCAGCGGCGGAGGCAGCTACATCGGCCGCCGGCTGGCCGCCGACTACCACATCGACTTTTACGACCGCAAACTGCTCCGCCTTGCCTCGGAGGACAGCGGCATCAACGAGGCCCTGTTCGCCCAGGCGGACGAAAACACGCGGCAGCGCTTGCTGTACAAAGTTTCCCGCAGCGTCTACGACGGGGTGGACATCCCCCCGGAAAGCGGCAACTTCACCTCCGACCGGGCCCTGTTCGCCCATCAGGCCAAGGTGCTGCGCAAGCTGCTGGAGCAAGAAAGCTACGTCTGCGTAGGCCGGGCGGCAGACTTTGTGCTGCGGGACAAGCCCCGGGTCCTCTCGGTTTTTCTGGACGCGCCCTACCCGGACCGTCTCCGGCGGGAGACCGAGCGCCAGGGCATCAGCGAGGCCGAGGCCCGGCGGTACATCGACCGGCTGGACAAATACCGCAACGATTACTACACCTACCACACCGGCCGGCGGTGGCGGGATCTGTCCAACTACGACCTTTGTCTGGACACCGCCGCCCTGGGGCTGGACAACTGCGTCCTTTTGATCGAGGCGTATCTGCACCTGCGCTACGATGTGGCGCTGCCCCGGGGCTGAGCCGCGCCCCGGCGAGACTGTCCTGTATGGAGAGGAGTGATTTGTCATGCTGTTCCATGAACTTGCTTATTACGACGGCGTCTACGGTACGCCGGAGGAGGTCAAGGTCCCTTTCAATGACCGCGTCCACTTTTTTGGGGACGGCGTCTACGACGCCACGGTGGGGGCGTGCGGCACCGTATACCTGCTGCAGGACCATCTGGACCGCTTTTACACCAGCGCCAAGGCCCTGGATATCCGCATCCCGATGCAGAAGGCGGAACTGGGCGCCCTGCTGACCGATCTGCTGGCCAAGGTGGAGGGCACCACCCAGTTCGTCTACTGGCAGGTCACCCGGGGGATCAACGAACGCGACCACACCTACGCCGAGGACATGACCGGCAAACTGTGGGTGATGATCCGCCCCAACCGCCTGCGGGACCCGGACCAGCCCATCCGGCTGGTGACCCGGCCGGACACCCGCTTTTACCACTGCAACATCAAGACGCTCAACCTGCTGCCCAGCGTCATGGCGGCCCAGGAGGCCCGGCGCTGCGGCGCGGATGAGACGGTGTTCCACCGGGACGGCGTAGTCACCGAGTGCGCCCACTCCAATGTGTCCATCCTGAAGGACGGGGTGTTCTACTCCCACCCCAACGACGAGCTGATCCTGCGGGGCATCGCCAAAACGCACATGATCCAGGCCTGCTACCGGCTGGGCATTCAGGTGATGGAAAAGCCCTTCACCCTGGCCCAGCTGGCGGATGCCGACGAGATCCTCGTCACCTCGTCGTCCAATTTCTGCCTGCACGCCTGCGAGCTGGACGGCAAACCGGCCGGCGGCAAAGACCCTGCCGCCCTCAAGGCCATCCAGGACGCCGTGCTGCAGGAATACTACGAAGCCACCGGCAAAACGTCGGTGCTGGATTGAGGGGGCTGCCATGACACGGGATGAATTGGAATGCCGCAATGTGGGCGAAAACCTGGACGCGCTGATGACCCTGGACCCTCGGGGCTACGGGGTCTGCCGCATCCTGTATGCGGGGGCGCGGGCGTTTGCCGGGGGACCGGTGGCCATGCACGCCGCCGAAGCCCTCTGCGGACGGGTCAAGCGGGGAGACGTGGTGTATATCGTGGTGGGGTTTGTGCTGCTGCCCCACCAGGTGCCCGAGATGGACGGTTCGGTCAGCGCCATTCTGCTGGCGCGGGCCCTGGTGCTGGCCTTTGACGCTAAACCGGTGATCGTCTGTCCGCCGGACAGCGTGGAGGCGTTCAGCCGCTGCGCCAACGTGGTGGGGCTGCACAGCTACCAGGACCTGGCCACAGCCCTTCGCCTGCCTTTGAGCGTGGGCATCGTGCCGTTTACCAAGGACAGGGCCGCGGCGGCAGGGCAGGCCCGGCGGCTGCTGGTAAGCTGTCCGCCGGCTGCGGCGGTGGCCGTGGAGGCCAGCGGCGCCAACGCCCGGGGCGTGTACCACAACGCGGCCGGGCAGGACATCAGCGGCCTGCAGGCCAAGAGCGATGTGCTGTGGGGGGCTCTGCGGGCCCGGGGCGTGCTGACCATTGCCATTGGCGATCTGGACAATGAGATCGGGATGGGAGCCATCGGCCCGCACATCCAAAAGTATGTGCCCTTTACCGCCGAAGGGGAGTGCAGCTGCGGCTGCGGCGGCGGGATCCTCAGCGCCACCGGCGCGGACTGCATCGTCACCGCCACCTGCTCGGACTGGGGCTGTTATGCCCTGATGGCGGCCCTGGCCTACCGGAAACGGGATATGAACATCCTGCACCGCGAGGAAATGGAGAGCGAGGTGATGCGGGTGCTGTCCCGCAACGGCATGATCGACATGACCGGCTCGCTGCTGCCGGGGGTGGACGGCTTCGACACCCGGATGAACGTGGGGGTGGTCAGTCTGATGCGCCAGTGCACCGCCTATGCCGTCCGCCGCTCCCACGAGAGCGAGCGCTGGTTTGGCCCGGTGCTGGCCAAAGGCTTTTTTGACCGCAGCTGAAACCGAAAGGAGGGGACGTCTTTGTCTGTTTCGCTTTTCCCGGTGGGGGACAGCGGCGTGCTGGCGGTGTTCCGGCAGGAGATCTCCGAGGCGGTCAGCGCCCAGGTCTTTGCGCTGGACGCCGCGGTCCGCGCCGCACAGATCCCCGGAGCAGGGGAGACGGTGCCCGCTTTCGCCTCCCTGCTCATCCGCTACGATCCCCTGCAGACCGATTACAGCTGCGTGGCCCGGGCCATCTCGGCGCTGGCGGAGGACCTGGCTCCCGCGCCCGCCGGCGGGGGACGCCTGGTGACCATCCCGGTCTGCTATGGGGGCGCGTATGGGCCGGATCTCGCTTTTGTGGCGCAGCACGCCGGCCTCGCCCCGCAGGAAGTCGTCCGCCGGCACACCGCCCCGGCGTACCGCATTTATATGGTGGGCTTTCTGCCGGGGTTCCCTTATCTGGGCGGATTGGACCCGGCGCTGTTCACGCCGCGGCTGCAGGACCCCCGCACATCCATCCCGGCCGGGTCGGTGGGGATCGGCGGGGAGCAGACGGGGGTGTACCCCGTCGCTTCGCCGGGCGGCTGGCAGCTGATCGGCCGCACCCCGCTGCGGCTGTTTGACCCGGACCGTCCGCCCCTTTACGCCGCAGGGGACCGCATCCGGTTTACATCCATTTCCCCGGAGCAGTTCGCCCGACTGGCCGCAGAGGAGGGGACGGCATGAGCATCCGTGTTCTGGCTCCCGGCCCCCTGACCACCGTGCAGGATCTGGGCCGCACCGGCCATGCCGCCGAAGGGTACCGGTGCTGCGGTGCGGCCGACCCTTACGCCGCCCGCCTGGCCAACCTGCTGGTGGGCAACGACCCCGGCGCGGCGGTGCTGGAAACGACGCTGCAGGGGCCCCGGCTGCAATTTGCCCATGCCGCGGTGTTCGCGCTGGCCGGGGCCGAGGCGCCCGCCGCATTGGACGGCAGGCCCGTCCCGTTTTACGCCCCGCTGTGCGCCCAGACCGGCAGTGTGCTGACGGTGGGCGCGGCGCAGGAGGGGCTGCGCAGCTATCTGGCGGTGTGGGGCGGCATCGCTGTGCCGCTGGTCCAGGGCAGCCGTTCCACCGACCTGGCCTGCCGTCTGGGCGGGCTGGAGGGCCGGGCCCTCCAGGCGGGGGACGTGCTGCCCCTGGCGGAGCGGGGCGGTTTGGCCGTCCTCTGGTGGAAAAAGATCCGCCACATACGGGCGGACCGGCCGGTGGGGGATGCCGCCGTCTGCCGCGGGGCGCGGCTGTGGCGCTGGACCGGCGGCAAACGGGTCCCCCTCCTGCGGGCGGTGCCCGGCCCCCAGTGGCAGGCTTTCACCGCGGCCGGCCAGCAGACTTTTACCCACAGCGTCTACCGGCTGACGGCGGACTGCAGCCGGATGGCCTGCAAGCTGCAGGGAGCTGCCATTGAAACGGTGGCCGGCGCGGACATCCTTTCGGACGGCATCGTCAGCGGTTCGGTGCAGGTGTCCAGCGGGGGACAGCCCATGGTCATGCTGGCCGACCATCAGTCCACCGGGGGCTATGCCAAGATCGCCACCGTTATCACCGCCGACCTGCCCGCGCTGGCGCAGCTGCGCCCCGGCCAGGAGGTGGCTTTCACCTTGACCGACCCGGCCAGCGCCGCCGCGGCGGCCCGGGTCCAGGCGGCCCGCCTGCGTCAGGTGCAGGCGCGGCTGGACCCCATCCGAAAGGAGTGACTTGCTTTGAAAGACCGATCCGCGCTTGCCGGCCTGTCTCCGGCCGAAGTCCGCGGCGTCATCCGCCGGGGCGCGTTCTGCGGCCCCACCACCGGCCTGTGCCCCGGCTATGCGCAGGGCAATCTGGTGGTCCTGCCCAAAGCGCTGGCGTGGGACTTTCTGCTGTTCTGCCAGCGCAACCCCAAAGCCTGCCCGCTGCTGGAAGTGGCGGATGCAGGCAGCCGCACCTTCGGCCAGTTTGCGCCGGGCAGCGACATCGCCGCCGACCTGCCCCGCTACAGGGTCTATGGCAAAGGAGAGCTGCAGGCTGAACCCACCGACGTATCGGACTATTTTGACGCGCGCCCGGATCTGGTCAGTTTTTTGATCGGGTGCAGCTTCTCGTTTGAGAGCGCGCTGCTGGAAGCCGGCATCCCGGTGCGCCAGATCGAGGAGGGGGTCAACGTGCCCATGTACAACACCAGCATTCCCTGTGTTCCCGCGGGCGTCTTTCACGGGAACATGGTGGTGAGTATGCGGCCCATCCCGCACCGTCTGGTGCCCGCCGCCGTGGCCATCACCGCGGGGATGCCCCGGGTCCATGGTATGCCGGTGCAGATCGGCTTCCCGGAGGCCATCGGGGTCCGGGATCTGGGCCATCCCGACTATGGGGACGCCGTGACCATCCGCCCCGGGGAGGTGCCGGTGTTCTGGCCCTGCGGCGTCACGCCGCAGGCGGTGGTCATGGCCTCCCGGCCCGACTTCTGCATCACCCATGCCCCGGGGCATATGTTCATCACCGACGTGGCCAACGCCGCGCTCCGGCTGTGAAAGGAGTGTTCTGCCATGCCTTTGTCCATTGACCTGAACTGCGACCTGGGGGAGAGCTTCGGCGCTTACACCATCGGCAACGACGAAGCGGTCATCCCGTACATCACCTCGGCCAACATTGCCTGCGGCTACCACGCCGGGGACCCCGTGGTGATGCACCGCAGCGTCCTGCTGTGCAAAAAGTACAGGGTGCAGGTGGGGGCCCACCCCGGCCTGCCCGATCTGGCCGGTTTTGGCCGCCGGAAAATGCTGCTCTCGCCGGCCGAGGCCGCCGACTGCGTGGCCTACCAGGTGGGGGCGCTGCAGGCTTTCTGCCGGGAGGCGGGCGTGCCTCTGCACCATGTCAAACCCCACGGGGCGCTGTACAACATGGCGGCCCAGAACCGCCCCCTGGCCGACGCCATCTGTCAGGCGGTGCAGGCGGCCGCCCCCGGGGCGGTGCTGCTGGCACTGTCGGGCAGCGAGATGGTGGCGGCGGCCCAGGCCATCGGCCTGCCGGTGGCCTGCGAGGTCTTTGCCGACCGCGGCTACCGCCCGGACGGCACCCTGGTGCCCCGGGGCGAGCCGGGCGCCATGATCGAGGACGAGAACGAAGCCATTGCCCGGGTGCTGCAAATGGCCCGGGAAGGCGTCGTCCCGGCCAGCGGCGGCGCCCTGATCTCCCTGCAGGCGGATTCGGTCTGCGTCCACGGCGACCAGCCCCAGGCCCTGCGCTTTGTCCAGAAACTGCGGGCCGCCCTGCCCGCGGCCGGCATTGCGCTGCAGGCGTTTTGAAGGCGGGTCATTTGATTTGCCTTGACAACGGGCCCTGGCCTTTTTATAATAAAAAGGTAAGAAACAGGGCACTGACGCCAAATGGCGCCGGTGCCCTGTTTTTGTGTAAGGAGGATAATTTGGAATGGATGACTTGATCCGGCATGAACAACAGATCAATCAGCAGCTGGCGCGCTATGGCGTCAAGTTTGGCATCTACAAGGATGGTACGTTTCACGAGCGGCTTTTTCCCTTCGACCCCATCCCGCGCATCATCACGGCCCAGGAGTGGGACCAGCTGGAGCGGGGCCTGATCCAGCGGGTCAACGCCCTCAACCTGTTCCTGGCCGACATTTACGGCCCCAAGCACATTTTGGCGGACGGCGTCGTGCCGGAGGACTTTGTCTATCGCTCTCCCGGCTACCTGCCCCCGTGCGAGGGCATCACGCCGCCGGGCGGGGTGTACAGCCACATCTCGGGCATCGATCTGGTGAAAGGCAGGGACGGGGCGTGGTACATCCTGGAGGACAACCTGCGCATCCCGTCGGGGGCGTCCTATCCGCTCATCGCCCGGGAGCTGTGCCGCCGGTGCAGCCCCGAAACCTTCCGCCGCAACCACATCGTGGACAACCGCAACTATGGCAGCCTGCTGCGCCGCACCATGGACAGCGTCAGCGCCGGCGGCATCAACGTGGTGTTCACGCCGGGGCGGTACAACGCCGCCTACTTTGAACACTCCTACCTGGCCGAACAGGCCGGGGCTGTGCTGGCCGAGGCAGGGGACCTGTATGTGCAGGGGGATGTCCTGTATTACCGCTCCACCCAGGGGGACCAGCGGGTGGGAGCGCTCTACCGGCGGGTGTCGGACGAATACATGGACCCGCTCTGCTTTGAGCCGGGGTCGCTGATCGGCATTCCCAACCTGATGACCGCCTATCGGGCGGGCAACGTGGCGGTTTTGAACGCCTTTGGCAACGGGGCGGCGGACGACAAGGGCATCTACTACTTTGTGCCCAAAATGATCCGCTACTATCTGGACGAGGAGCCCATCCTCTCCAACGCGCCCACCTACCTGCCCATCGAGCCGCAGGACCAGAAGTACATTCTGGACCATCTGGACACCCTGGTGGTCAAGGATGTGGCGGAGGCAGGGGGCTATGGGGTGGTGTTTGGCAGCAAACTGATCCAGGCCCAGCTGGCCGACCTGCGGGACACCATTCTGGCCAATCCCCGGCGGTTCATCGCCCAGGAGGTCATCGACTTTCAGGACCTGCCCATCATGGACCAGGGCCGCAAAGTGGAGCGCAAGGCCGATTTGCGGGCCTTCGTCCTCTCGGGGGCGACCGAGACGCTGGTCTGGCCCAGCGGGCTGACCCGCTTTTCCCGCAATCCCGACAGCTTTATCGTCAATTCGTCCCAAGGAAGAGGGTTTAAAGATACATGGATACTGTCACACTGAGCAAACAAAACCGCCTGTTCTGGCTGGGCCGCTACGCTTCCCGGGCCATATCACCACCCACTATATGATGGGCCAGCTGGACGCCCTCATCGACGGCCAGCCCGTCCCTTATCAGGACTTCTGCCGCCGGATGGGCATTCCCTGCATCTACCGGAGCGAGGAGGATTTCTGCCGCCGCTATCTGTTTGACGCGTCCGACCCCGCTTCGGTCCGCAGTTGTGTGGACGCCATGCTGGGCAACGGCATGACCCTGCGGGAGACCATTACGTCTCCCACCCTGGCCTATCTGCAGATGGCCCAGTCGGCCATGGACCTGGCCGCCCGCAGCGAGGCGCCCGCGGTGGAATTGCAGTGGGTGCTGGACGATATCATGGCGTTCCAGGGCAGTTTTGACGACGCCGTGGAGGCCGAGAGCGCCCGCAACATCACCAAGACGGGCGGTCTGGTGGAGCGGCTCAGCCTGATGCTGCGGCTGGATCTGCAGCCCGAGCAGGTGCGGCGGGAACTGCGCAAACTGCTCAACCGTCTGTACAAGACCGACCTGACGCCGCAGCCCGGCGCTTTGGCTGTCATCGAGGGGCAGGCCCTGGAGGAGCAGCCGGTGGAGACCGGCGCCCTGCTGGCCGCCGTGGAGGGGCTGTTTCTTTTATGAGCAGGCTGCTGCGCTTTTCTTACGATATCCGGCTGTCGTTCAGCGCTCCGGTGACGCAGCACACCTTTGTGCTGCGGTGCATCCCGCCCAGCCTGCCCGGCCAGCAGATCCTGAGCGCCACGATGACCCTGGACCCGCCCGTGCCGTACACCGTGCAGCAGGACAGCTTTGGCAACCTGCTGCAGGCGGGCCGCATCGATTTTCCGCACGATCATTTCTGCTACGCCGTGTGCGGCACGGCGCGGCTGGACCTGACCGGCCGAAAGCTGGAGCGGCGCCAGCCGCTGTTTCAGCTGCCCTCGGCCTTTACCCGCCCCAGCCCGGAAATGCTGGACTGGCTGGCGGCGCTGTCCCTGCCCGAGACGCCCCGGCTGCGGGCCTGGGCTTTGGCCCAGGCGGTGCACGACGGCCTGGCCTACGTGCCCGGCGCCACCGGGGTGGCGACCACGGCGGCCCAGGCTTTTCACGAGGGGCGGGGCGTCTGTCAGGATTTTGCCCACGTCTATTTGGCCCTGGCCCGCCAGGCCGGCCTGGCCGCCCGCTATGTGAACGGCCTGCCCCAGGGGGAGGGGGTCAGCCATGCCTGGTGCGAGGTCTGGCTGGACGGTCTCTGGACCGGCATCGACCCAACCCGCCTGCAATGGACCGACGAGGGCTATCTGCGCTTTGGCGCAGGACGGGATTTCGGAGACTGCCCCATCGAGCGGGGCGTCTTTCTGGGCAGCGCCCGTCAGGAACAGCAGGTCTTTATGCGCGTCTCGCAGCAGTCGCGGTAGGACGGCGCGCTTTCAGCAAACCGGTGGATCACGGCGCAGCTTTCTTTTGGCGTTTTCGGTCCAGCACGCGGCAAAGGCGGATGAAGTTGTACCGCTGTATCATCACACAATAGAGGTTGTGCAGAAGAACGAGGCAGGCAAGGATCTGGACCCACCGGCGGCCTGCCAGAAATAGGGCCGGCAGGCAGACCAAAACGCCGGCCAAATGGATCTTTGCGTTTTTGACGAGCTGCTCTTTCAGAAAGACCATGGATTCTTCCGTGTAGTCTTTCAAAAAGTAATTGTCGGTATCTGGTTTCCCGCGCCGCTGGTCGTATTTCTTCTTGGCAAAAACCACCAGCCTGCGATACTGGTTTACGCCCAGTAAGCGGTATAATTTTTCTTCCATCCGTCTTTCCTCCTGCAATGGTTCCCTTCATTATACTATGCCGGCGCATATTTGAAAAGGGAAGCGGGAAAACAAAAGACCTGAAGCTGCTGCTTCAGGTCTTTGCGATACAGAAAAAAGGGAATGGGCTGTATGGAAAGCAAAATCGCAGCTGAATTTTCTCAGAGCCGGGCTCGCATTGCGTCAAGTTCGTCCGCATCGCGGACGGGGTCGAGCAGGTCGCACGCTTCCTGTGCATACTGCAGGGCGGTAAAGTGGAAGGGCTGTTCAGCCCGGCTTGCCAGAACTTCGAGCATGGCATAGGCGGATTGGACGAGCGGATGTGAAGCGGTCAGAGGGCCATCCTGACGATCGACCAACTTGAAGTGCTCGGTGGTCATGTCGGCCAGCAGCGCGTCAAGGACTGCACGCGGGGAGGCAGCGCGGTTCTTCAATCCCTGATAAAACAGCTGGGCCACAAAGCCGAGCGTCGAGGCGGTATACCAGTTGCCGTTGAACTGGTTGGGGTTGGCCGCAGGGTCGGTCACAGGAGAGTTGATCTTATTGGTCAAGTAGACGATGACCAACCGCTCGGCAGGGTCGATCAGAGAAAGGGTGCCGGTCCAGCCCTGATGGCCAAATGTGCCGGAGGAGGACTGTGTGCCAAAATACCAGGGGCGGGCCAGGTCGGCCTCACGCCACCAGCCCAAACCCCAGTTGGCAGCGGATTCGATCTTGGGGGCGGTGAAAGTATCCAGCACATTGCGGCTGAAAAACCGATGGCTGCCATAGCCGCCCGACAGCATGACCGAAGCCAGCACCGCCAGGTCGGAAGCATTGGCAAACAGGCCGGCATGGCCGGATACGCCGCCCATGGCATAGTATGCCTTTTCGTCGTGCACTTCGCCTTGCAATGTGTAGGTGCGGATGCCGGTAAAGGAAACAGCGCCGTCCCGGGTGTTGCCGTTCAGCTCGGTGGCTGCACAGTCATTGGGGCTGAAACCGTGCTGCAGGGGCTGATAGGTGATGTGGGTCAGGCCCATCGGCTGCCAAAAAACCTGGGCAAGATAGTCGTCCAGACGCGAACCGGTGAGCTGCTCGATCACAAAATCGAGCAGCATATAATCGACGTCTGAGTAAAGCGTTTTGGTGCCGGGTTCATACATCAGCGGGGTCTTGAAAATGGCCTGCAAGGTGTTTTGGCGGGTGGCATCGTCCCCGCCGGCGCCGGCATAAAGCAGGTTGGGAACACCGGGGGCCGCCGTCTGCGAGCACTGGTCAAAGGCGTCGTTGTGATACTGAGGATCGGCGGGGAAGCCGGCCTGGTGGCGGAGGATATCCCGGATGGTCAGCGAGGCTTTCCAGGTTTTGACGGTGGCCAGGCCGGGATTTTCATAGCCGTTGTAGGTGATGTCGATGGTATCGTCTACAAAAGCGCTTCCTAAAATATCCACGATGCGGGCATCCAGATCGGCTTGACCATTGGTCACAAGGTATTGCAGCGCATAGTTGACCGAGTACATTTTGGTGTTTGAAGCCAGATCGTACAGGGTGTTGTTGGTCACAGCCGGGCTGTCGGTTTTGGGCGTCCCGTCTGGATTGTAGGCGTTCACAGTGCCCCAGGCGTTCTGATAGATCATCCGCCCATCTTTCACGATGGCAAGCTGGGCGCTGGTAAAACCGTGCTCGATATCCGATGCAACGATTTCGTCGATGGCGTCCAGCACGGCGGCATCGAGGCCGACATCCGACGGCTTGCCCTGGATGACGACGGGGTAGGGAATATGAACCTGCACCGTCTGGCCGGCGGGCCGGATGCAGCTGACCTGCAGGGTGTTCCATCCATTGACGGTGAGGGCGGAGACGTCGACCGCCCAGGTGCGGCCGCCGGCCATCCGGTCGGTGCGGATGCTGCGGTTGTTGAGGAACAGCGCAAAGTCGGTGACACCGTCGGAAGGGGAGATATAAAGCGTACCCTGTCCTCTGTAGCCAAAGAAGGTGTACATACCATTCAGGGCGAGCGTGTCATCCACATAGCCGGCCCAATCGGGGAAAGTGGGGTCAGCCTGCCAGCCGGCGGACGGCAGAGCGGCCTCGGTGACAGAAACATTCGCAAACAGGCTGTTTTCTTCTTCTGCAGCAGCAGAGGAAGAACTGGCGGAGCTGCTGGCCGGCGCGGCAGCAGCGGCAGGCAGGACTGCGTTGCCTGCCAGAGCGGCGGCGCCAGCCAGAGCAGAACCCTTGAGGAAACCACGGCGTGAGATCTTTTTCATACGATCATCCCTTCCTTCCATACAAATGGCAAATCGCGACGATGCCTGCGCAGCGTCAAAGCTGCGGCGGGCTTTATGGCAACACTGTACAGCGACGAAACGTACTTGTCAACAAAACGGGAAAAACATGGCACAAGTTTTCTTCGTCTGTGTAAAATTGAAAAAACAGTATGGATTTTTGGCGCATTTTGCCAGAAAGAGATTGCGTTGTATGCACAATTTATGAAAATATACTGAAATTTCGGCCTTTACGGCGTGTTTTCCTCCTGTTCCCCGGGCTTGTAGATATGGGTGCGGGTAAGGGCCCGCAGCGTGTCCTCGTAGTGGAGGCTGGCGTAGGCGGTGTACAGGATGTCCACCACGTTGAGCTGGGCGATGCGCGAGGACATCGCCCCGTTGCGGAACAGGCTCTCGTTGGCCGCGATGTACAGCTTGTAGTCGGCCAGTTCGGCTACCCGGGAAGGCGAGTAGCGGGTGACGGCGATGATGGGCACGCCGTTTTCCTTCAGGGCTTCCATGCACTGGATCATCTCCACCGTCTGACCGGAATAGGAAAAAACGATCCCCAGATAGTCAGGGGCAGCGTTGCGGGCGGAGAGCAGCTGGGCGTGCCAGTCGTCGGTGACCATGCAGGGTTTGTCAAGGCGCAGAAATTTCAGATAGGCGTCATGGGCTACAAGCAGGGAAGAGCCCAGCCCAAACAGCAGAACGCACCGGCTCCGGTCCAGCAGATGGGCGCATTCCTCCACGGTCTCGGGGGAGAGCAGCAGCTGCGAGTCGGACAAAGACTGAATGTTTTTGCGGGTGACCTTGTCCACGATCTCCCGCACACTGTCGGTGGGGGACAGCTCCGCCTCGGGATGGCGGCCCTTGTCGCCCAGGGCGGCCAGCTCGCCCACCAGGGCGCGGCGGAGCTCCTTGTAGCCGTCGAACCCCACCGACCGGCAGACCCGCACCACGCTGGAAGGCGAGGTAAAAGTGTGCTGGGCCAGCTGACGGACGGTGAGCAGGGTGGCTTCTTCGGGGTTTTCAATGATAAAGCGGGCGATCTGCTGTTCGGCTGCGCTGAGAGAGGAGCAGGCCTCCCGCAGACGGAGCAAGGCGTTTTTCATAGGGTACCTCCTGACGGGGCAAAGCTGCCCATATCTGGCTGTTTTGCACAAAAGTTTTCTTGAATTGGACGTTTCTTTTCAAAAATGGCTCCACAATGAAACATTATACCACAGTTTTGCAAAAATGTGGACATTTTGTTTTCACGAAGCTATAATACGGGGTGTTAAAGATTCCACCCCAAAACCCACAGCAGAAAGGCGGGCAAATGAACTATGGAATTGAATTTGACCGGAATGACGACTGAAAAGCGCAACCCGCGCACCATGCAGCTGGACACCATGTCCGAACTGGAGATCGTCACCACCATGAACGAGGAGGACGCACGGGTGCCTTTGGCCATCGCCAAAAAGCTGCCCCAGATCGCCCAGGCGGCGCACTGGGCGGCAGAGGCGTTCGAGCAGGGCGGCCGGCTGTTCTACATGGGGGCGGGCACCAGCGGCCGGCTGGGCGTGCTGGATGCCGCCGAATGTCCCCCCACCTTCGGGGTCGCGCCCGGCATGGTGGTGGGCCTCATCGCCGGAGGCGAGCAGGCTTTCCTGAAAGCGGTGGAGGGGGCCGAGGACGACCGCGCCCTGGGCCAGAGCGATCTGGAAGCCTACGGCCTGAACGCAAAAGACGTGGTGATCGGCATCGCTGCGTCGGGCCGGACCCCGTATGTGCTGGGCGGGCTTGCTTATGCCAGGAGCGTCGGCTGCCGCACCGCGGCCATCGCCTGCAACACCGGCAGTGAGATCGGCCGGGCGGCAGACCTTGCCATCGAGGTGGAGGTCGGTCCCGAGGTCCTGACCGGCTCCACCCGGCTCAAGTCGGGCACAGCGCAGAAACTGATCCTCAATATGATCTCGACGGCGTCGATGGTGCGCACCGGCAAGGTGTACCAGAACCTGATGGTGGATGTGATGCAGAACAACGAAAAACTGCACACCCGCGCCGAAAATATCGTCATCGACGCCACCGGCGTGACCCGCCCCGAGGCGCGGAGCGCCATCGATGCAGCCGGCGGCAGCGTCAAGGTGGCCATCACCATGCTGCTGGCAGACTGCAGCGCCGATGAGGCCCGCAGCCGTCTGGAAAAGGCGGGCGGCCATGTGCGGGCTGCGATCGGGCAGTGAATCCCCAAGGATGATGCGGCCCTGCGCCGCTTTATCGAATAAAATCCATTCGGACAAGGAGGAAAAAGCAATGACCAATGAAGAACTGGTGCGCCAGTCGCTGGAAAATCTGGGCGGCCGGAGCAATGTCATTTCTGCGACCAACTGCATGACGCGGCTGCGGATCGAGGTCAAGGATGACGCCAAGATCAACGAGGAAGCCATCAAGAAGATCGAGGGAGTTTTGGGCGTCGTGCATGACCGCCCCGGCTACATTGAGATCGTGGTGGGCCCCGGCAAGTGCCGCAAGTGCGCGGACATCTGCCGCAGCATGGGCATCCCCGCTGCCGGCGAGGCCAGCACCAAAAACGATTGGCAGGCCAACAAGGCGGCTGTCAAGGCGGGCCAGAAACAGAGCAAGATCAAGAGCATGCTCAAGACCTTCGGCGATATCTTTGTCCCGCTGCTGCCCGGCGTCATCGCCGCCGGCCTGTGCTCCGGCCTGGCTACCCTGATGACCCAGGTGATGCCCAACTACGCCGAGAGCTCGTTCTGGAGCATCGTGTATAACCTGCTGGCCCTGATCAACGCCGCATTCCTGAGCTACCTGACGGCATGGGCCGGCTACCGCGCCGCCGAAAAGTTCGGCGCCACCCCCATCCTGGGCGGCATGCTGGGCATGATCACCGGCCTGGGCAACATCGACACCATTTCCCAGATCCTTGGCCTGTACGATGAAGTGCAGCCCCTGGACTCCATCCTGCGTGCCGGCCGCGGCGGCGTGTTGGCAGCCGTCATCGGCGTCTGGTGCATGAGCTATGTGGAAAAGTTCATCCGCAAATACATGCCCGAGTCGCTGGATATCATGTTCACCCCGCTGCTGACCCTGATCGTCTGTTCGGTGCCCTATATCCTGGTGGTCATGCCCATCACCGGCTACATTTCCACCGGCCTGTGCTGGATCGTGCAGCAGGTCTGCATGAGCGAGAGCCTCATCATGCGGCTCATTGCCGGCTACATCTCCACCGCGCTGTTCCTGCCCATGGTGGCCATGGGTATGCACCACGGCCTGGTGGCCCTGTACTCGGTGCAGCTTGAAACGATGGGCTACGTCACCCTGTATCCCGCTCTGGCCATGGCCGGCGCAGGCCAGGTCGGCGCCGCCATCGCCATCTACCTCAAGGCCAAGAAGGTGGGCAACACCCGCATGAAGGAAGTCATCACCGGCGCGCTGCCTGCGGGCGTGCTGGGTGTCGGCGAGCCCCTGATCTACGGCGTCACCCTCCCCATGGGCCGTCCCTTCATCACGGCTGGTCTGGGCGCCGGTTTCGGCGGCGCCTTCGTCATGGCCATGCAGGTGGCTGCCACTACCTGGGGCCCCTCCGGCCTGCTGGCGATCTTCGTTATGACCGCCGGCCCCGACGGCGCGACCATGAGCGTCGCCTGCTATGTGGTGGGCCTGCTGATCAGCTACATCATGGGCTTTATCGTGACCAACGCCATGATCAAGCCTGAGGAGGTCGCCGATGCCTGATTTTCTCGGACGGTCGGCCTATCTGACAGAGTTTGAGAAACAGAAAGCACCGCTTGCCGCCTGCCCGGCAGGCGGTGCGCCTGTTTTTATCTCGCTGCACATCGGGGAAGAATTTGCCCCGGATTATCCTGCCCGCGTGCGGGCCATGTGCAGCTGGCTGCGGGAACACGGCTGGCGCATTCTGGCCGACGTCTCGGAGGTGACGGCCGGGCAGTTCGGCTGCGGGGACATTGCCGCCCTCTCGCGGGAGCTGGGCCTGTGGGGCCTGCGTCTGGACGACGGCTTTACCCTGGAGGAGGCCTGTGCGCTGGCGGCCCGGATGCCGGTGGCGGTCAACGCCTCCACCACTACGCCGGAGCAGGCGGCCGCCCTGGCTGCGGCCGGGCCGGAGGTGATCGCCATCCACAACTTTTACCCCCGGCCCGAGACGGGGCTGGACCCGGTGTTTCTCCGGGAGTCCACCCGCAGCCTCCAGGCAGCCGGCATGAAGGTCTATGCGTTCATCCCAGGGGACGGCCCGCTGCGGGGCCCGCTCCATGCCGGCCTGCCGACGCTGGAAGCGCACCGCACAGCCGCCCCTCTGGCCGCCTTTGCCGACCTGGCGGTCCGCTATGGGATGGACGGCATCTTTGCCGGGGACCCTGGCGTGAGCGCATACGAGCTGGAGCAGATCGAACGGTACTGCAAGACCGGTGTCCTGCCGGTGCCGGTCTGCCTGGCCCCCGGCTATGAGGGATTGTACGGCATGGTTTACACCTGCCGGCCGGATTCGCCGCGCTGGATGGTCCGTTTTCAGGAGTCCCGGGCGTATGCAAAAGCCGGTCCGCCGGTCGAGCCTTCCCGCTGTGAGGCCCGGCGGCGGGGCACGGTTACCATGGACAACCGCCTCTATGGGCGCTATTCCGGCGAGATCCAGCTGATCCGCGAGGACCTGCCCGCCGACGAAAAGGTCAACGTGATCGGGCATATCGCGCCGCGCTACGAGCTGCTCATGGACTGCATCCAGAGGGGCAGCCGCTTCTGCATGGTGCGTCCGCCCAAAGAGGAGACTGCCCATGCGCTATAAACTGCTGGCTCTGGACCTGGACGGCACTGCCCTTGGCAGCGACCCCGATCGTTTTTCGCCTGGTCTGGCCGAAGCTGCGGCCGAAGCCGCGGCGAAAGGCTGCATCGTCGCGGTAGCCACCGGGCGGCCCGCCAAGTGTCTGCCCGCCGCGCTGGACCCCGTGCCCGGCTGGCTCCAATGGCTTGTTTTGTGCGATGGCGCGGAGGTGCGCAACGCCCAAACCAACGCCTGCCTTTGGCGCAGGGCCTTTTCCGCCGCGTCGCTGGCGCAGGTGGAGGCGGCTGCCCGTATGTACGATATCTCCGCCGAATACGTCGATTGTGACAGCCGCTACCACATGACGGCTGTCACACGGCACAGGATCGAGACGTCGGCCCTCGGCGCATTCCATAAAGGAGTGGTGGCCCGCCAGGGCTGCCTGCTGGACGCCCCTGCGGCATCGCTCGCCGGGCAGGAGGTCCTGAAAGTCAATATGCCGTTTGTCCCGCAGGAAGTGCGTCCCGGCTTTGCCGCTGCCGTCAAGGATGCAGCCCTCCTCATGGACTGCGGCTCCGGCGGGCTGGAATTGACCGCACCCGGGGCGGGCAAGCTGTCTGCCGTGCAGTTCCTGGCGCAGACGCTGGGCTTTTCCATTCAGGACGTGATGGCGCTGGGGGACAGCGGCAACGACGTTGCACTGTTGGCGGCTGCCGGTCTGGGCGTGGCTATGGGCAACGCCCAGGCGGAGGCAATCGCCGCTGCCCGCGCCGTGACCGGGCGCAACACCGAAGGCGGCGCGGCCGATGCGATCCGCCGCTGGCTCCTGCCAGCGGAATGAACCAAATCGCTCCGGAAAAAATAGACAACGAAAAAAGGCCTCCCGTGGCAGAGTAAAACTACCATGGGAGGTCTTTGTTATGCAAAAAAGAAAATACAGTTAAATTCAACACTTATCAGAACTGTAGGTGTCAGTGATACGGTTCTCCCGCCTGCACGAGCAAAACCCAGACTGAGCGATAGGTATTTTCACCCCACGCTACACTTAGACCGACGATTTTCTGGTCCATTTCATCCAAGTGGTCGCTCAGGGAACGATCTGGATCCGTTTGAACAGCGGCGTTTTTGCCCATGGCCGCAGCTTGCTCCTGCTGGGAATTTTCTGTTGATAAAGACTTGCCTTGTAACGTATCTAAAGCCGAGCGGCCCACCTGTGCGGAGGACAGGGAGCCGTCATAGAGATAGGCGTATGTGAAATTACCCAGAGTGTTTTCTAAAATGCGGCTGCCATCGCTCACCGCATACAGCGAAGCGTCATCCAATGCAATATCGGCGAGGAATACAGCAGACTCGTCCAGGCTGTCGCTGACTGTAATGTAGTCAGTTGGCTGGCGACTCAGGTTAAGGGTGGCAATCAGCTGATCTCGCAGCACTTCATGGACCACAGGCTCTTTTTCCTGTTCCGCTGCATCGTCCGGGGTGGATGATGCAGCCTGCGGCGAAGCGCAGCTGCTCAGAGACAATGCGCCCATCAACAGGAGGCATGCAATTCCCAATTTGTGGCCGATACGTTTCATTTTGACGCTCCTTTCTGTGTTTCCGCCGCCGTCCCAGAGTAGGACAGCTCGTGAAAGCGGTTATTTATACACAGAAGATACCACAGAAATCACAGCCGGTCAATGAAAAAAGAATAAAATAATGTTATATTTCATCAATTTCTGCATAATTCACAAAGAAATGCTCGAAATTTATAAATATAGCATATTAGTATTTTACAGCAACGACACAAACACGGACACTTTCACAGACGAAATCATCTTGTGACCGTAGCGGTGAAGGTGTAGGGAAGCTGAAGTTGCTTGGGGCCGAGCATAACAAATTACAGTCAAAATAAGTATCTTAACAAGATTTTACTATCATCACAACCCCGCCGTCAATAGCATATTCCTAAATTTGAATGAATGAACTAGCTGTTGCCAAAATATACAAAAGAGAAAGATCATGAAAAACAGGGTTTGCACGTTGTATCGTGTTTCCACCGATAAACAGGTGGACCACAATGACAAAAACCAGGCCGACATTCCCATGCAGCGAAAAGCCTGCCATGCATTCTGTGACAAAATGGGCTGGACCATTGTCCATGAGGAACAGGAGGAGGGAGTTTCTGGTCACAAAGTCCGGGCAGAAAACTGGGACAAGCTGCAGATCATCAAGGGGCTTAGAGCACCTAACAAAACCTGACAAATAGAGGAATATGCAGTAAAATACCAGT
>NBJMR02800__coassemble_1493_pt1 | contig 35489 bp, 30 predicted proteins | sample NBJMR02800__metabat2_low_PE_044 | metagenome-assembled genome bin NBJMR02800
ACGGCCACAATGGTGCGGGCAACATTCACGTTCACATCGTGATTGGCAGTTTGCGTATCCGAGAAATCGAACGCCGGCCCCACATGGAGAAACCCTGCGACTGACAGGCGGGCTGCAAGCACCGCTGTACGGCGGCCATGCTGCGGCACCTCCGCGCCGAAGTCATGGAACTTTGCCAGAGCGCTGGGCTGTATCAAATTGACCTGCTGAAAGGCTCCGGCGACCGCATCACCGAACGGGAGTATTGGGCGCAGCGGCGCGGCCAACGCCGCCTCGACCACGCCAATGCTAAGGACACAGCTTCCTGCCTGCCCATCCGGCAAACCAAATACGAGACCGAGAAAGCCGTCCTGCGCAAAAACATCCGTTCCGTTCTGCGGAAGGCGACCAGTTTGGAGGACTTCTCGGCTCAGCTCTTGCAGGAGCATGGCATTGCTCTCACTGAGAGCCGCGGCCGGTTCAGTTACCGCACCGCCAATCGGACAAAGCCCATTACCTCCCGCAAGCTGGGCGATGATTTTTCCAAAGAACAGGTTTTGATTGTGCTTGCCGAAAATGCTGAACGTCAGAAAACCGCCGCTCTCCGCCGTACTGACCCGAATCCCGATACGGTCAGCCGCCTGATCGACATTCAAGCCAAGCTGGCCGCGGGCAAAGGCGCAGGCTACGAGCGCTGGGCCAAGGTGTTCAATCTCAAGCAGCTGTCCAAATCGATAGCGCTTTTATCCGAACACAGCGTAAGCACTGAGGCCGAGTTGGCGCAGCGCATCGCCGAACTTCAGTCCCAGTACAGCGAAGCGCTCGAGGTGGTCAAAGACCTGGAAGCCCGCATCGGCGAAAACCGGGAACGGAGCCGCCACATATCGGCCTATATCCAAAATCGGAAAATTGTCCAGAACGCTAAAACAGCAAAGAACCCGGAGACTTTTCGGGAACAACACCGCGCCGAGCTGACAGCCTATCAGGCGGCAGCCGCCTATTTCAAGGCCCACAACATCCAAAAACTGCCCAGCCTGAAACAGCTGAAAGCCGAGCGTGAGGAATTGATTTCTGAAAAGGCCCAGTTCTACCAAAAGTACCGCGAAACGCGCAGAGCTTGGTTGGATCTGAGCACCGCACAGCAAAACCTGGAGGCCCTGCACCGCGCAGAGGGGCGCCGCGAGATGACGAGAGGAGGGTTGCATGAAACAGCAGACATTGCACATTGATCCGGAATTTAAGGCGCAAATCCCGCCCCTGACTGAGGATGAGCGCAAGCAGCTCGAAGAAAACATTCTGGCCGACGGCGAAATACTGTCCCCCATCCTTGTCTGGAACGACACCATTGTGGACGGGCACAACCGGTATGAGATCCTGCAAAGTCACCCGGAGATTCCCTATAACATCCGCAACTTGTATTTGGAAACGCGGGAACAGGTGCTCGCCTGGATCTGCAAGAACCAGCTTGGCCGCCGGAATCTGACGCCCGAACAAAAGAAATTTCTGATGGGGAAGCAGTATGATGCGGAAAAGCAAACCAAAGGGTTTCACGGCAACCAGCATACGCTCCCGGCACCATCCGGTGGTGTTCAAAATGAACACCGGCAAACCGCCGAGAAAACCTGTGAGCGCATTGCACGGGAAAACCACGTCAGCGCCAGTTCCGTCCGGCGGGCAGCCCTGTTTGCCCAAGGCGTAGACCTTGCGGACAAACTCTGCCCCGGCATCCGGCATCAGGTCCTTCGCGGTGACTTGAAAGCCCCGGATATCCTCTTTGAGCGCCTGGCCAAGGCCGGGCCGAAGGAGTATGACGACATCCTGAAACAAATCAAGAATCCCCGGCCCAAGACAAAACCCACTGCCAAACAGCAAGCGCCCCAGTTGCAGGAGCATCTGCCCACCAGCTATACAGCAGCAAAACTGCCATACGCCGAACCGCACTTCGAGGAAGTTGGAGGTTACCCCAAAGATCCTTCTGCCGCTTACGCCCAACTGGACGTTGCCGCAGCTACAATGCAGGAATCCTGGACGTTTATCTTTGAACACACGCCCAGCCTTCGCACCGACCCGGAGCATCGGAAATCTGTGCAGGCGATTCTGGAAAAGCATCTGAACTTTCTAAACATGCTGGTGTGCAGTCTGGAACTCTCAGAGGCAGACAAGACAAGGTCCGCATAGTCCCCATCCGGGCATGAGAGGGCACATTGATTCGCCCTGGCTACGCCTTCTATGAAAAACACTCAGGGAAGCGAAAATTTCCCGCCCCATGCGCCCTCCTGCCCACATCAACAAAAATAAATCGCATTGTCGCCATATTTATTTTGCTTCGTCTTTTCAAAACCCGCCCCGCCTGCCCATGAACCCGCCCAAAAGGGCGCGTTCGGGGCGGGAGGGCGGCTGGGGCGCGTATTTCTGTATTCTGCACAGAAAAAATTGGGAGGCCAGCTCTGGAGCAAAGCAGGGCCGGCCTCTCGTATTCCACAATTGGGGCTTTGCAAGCTAAATCGTCCCCATGAGCCAGGCGGTGGACCGGAACAGGAGGTGGACTTGAACAAAAAGAAAAAAATCGTCAACACTTCGATCTATCCCGACGAGGTCATCGAGCGTCTGGCCCGGTGCTTCTATCCTGCCATTTTGGAGTGCTTCAACAGCGAGGAAGGCCAGCGGCCCTTCGCCGCCTGGCAGGCAGAACAGGCCAGACCCACTTCCAAAGAAAAACAGGACGTTCCCGCTGGGGAATGCCCTGCTTTACATACAGACCGCAAACGACTTTTTTCAGACAAGGCGCACCCTTCGGGGTGCGTCTCTTTCTTTTTGCCATTCGGGCAATCCGTCACCATCTGCCCAGCCCAGCCTTCTGGTACGGCTTCGGGCAGGGAACTGCTCCGTGATTCAGCTCACCAAAGAAAACGAAAAATCCGAACCCTTCTCCTGTTGGAAAAGGTTTGGTTTTTTCGCTTGTACTACAACCACGGCGGCCACAACAGTGGTTGCCGTTTTTTGTTTTGTGCCGCAGTATAACGCCTGGGACGATCCCGGGCGTTTTTCTTTGCCTCACCAAAAAACAAATCCAAAACCGCAAAAAACAAGTTCATCTCAAGTTTGTATAAATATTTCAAATTTGAAGATAGTATTTATATATTTCGCACAAAATAAAAAACGTTTTGTTCTCCTTAAAAAAATGTTTATTTCCAGATTGACAGGTTGTTTTCGGCCGCAAAAACGGTGACAAGCGGCTTTTTGCGGATTATACTGGCTTCAGCAGTCGGGGCTGGAAAGCCCCCGCGAGGTCCACAAAAAAACACAGCAAAAAACAGAAAGGAGAACACACCTATGGATGAAAACCTGTCGGATGCCATTGTGATGAACCTGGTAGTCAACAGCGGCGAAGCCCGTTCCATCGCCATGGAAGCCATCGAGCTGGCGCGCCAGGGCCAGTTTGAGGAGGCCGCCGCCAAGATCGCCGAGGCGCGCGAGACCATCAATGCGGCCCACAACTTCCAGACCGAGCTTGTGCAGAAGGAGATCAACAACGATCCCGTCCCCATGAGCCTGCTGATGTGCCACGGCCAGGACCACCTGATGACCGCGATGGTAGTCATCGACCTGGCTGAAAAGTTCATCGAGGTCTACCAGAAAATGGCTCAGTGAGCCGCCCCATTCCAAGGTCCACAACTGCAAAACTGTATTGATGAAGGAGAATGTGTTATGAAGATCCGTCTGTTCTGTGCCGCCGGTATGTCCACCAGTCTGCTGGTGACCAAAATGCGTGAAGCCGCCAAGGCCATGGGTATCGACGCCGACATCGAGGCCGCCGGCGAGACCCGCATGAATGAGGAGACCGAGGGCTGCGACGTGGCCCTGCTGGGCCCCCAGATCCGCTACAAGCTGGCCGCAGCCAAAAAGATCTGCGACCCCAAAGGCGTGCCGGTGGACGTCATCCCCATGGTGGACTACGGCACCATGAACGGCAAAAAAGTGATGGAGTTCGCCCTCAAGCTGGCTGAAAGCAAAAAGTAAGCGCCCTGCACCTTTGCGGCGTGCGAAGTAAAATCAAACTGAAGGAGGAACCCATTCCATGGCAATGATGGATAAATTGCAGGCCACTATGGAAGCTACCCTGGTGCCTGTGGCGTCCAAGATCAACGGTCAGCGCCATGTGGCGGCCGTCCGCGATGCTTTTACCCTGGCTTTCCCCATGACCCTGGCCGGTTCGCTGGTCATGCTGGTCAACTACGCTGTGCTGGACCCCAACGGCTTCATCGCCAAGATCCTGCACCTCGGCGCCCTGATCCCCAACCTGGCGGACTACCAGGCGGCCCTGACCCCTATTCTGCAGGGCACCACCAACATCATGTCCCTGCTGATCGTTTTCCTGACCGCCTACAAGCTGGCCGAGACCAAGCAGGGCGACACTCTGCTCAGCGCCCTGTGCGCTGTGGGCGTGTTCTTCATCATTTATCCGCCCTATGAGGAGAGCGGCGCTCTGCCCATGACCTTTATGGGCGCGCAGGGCCTGTTCGTGGCCCTGATCGTGGGCCTGCTGGTGGGCGAGGCCATCCCCGCCCTGGGCAAAAATGAAAAACTGCGGATCAAGATGCCCGACGGCGTGCCCCCGGCTGTTGCCCAGTCCTTCAATCTGGTCATCCCCGTCATCATCGTGTTCGTCATTGCCAGCATCTGCAGCTTCATCTTTGGCATTGTCACCGACGGCGGCATCCAGTACATCATCTACAACGTCATCCAGGTGCCGTTCCGCAGCCTGGGCAACAACATCTTCGCGGTGCTGATCTTCGCTCTGGCGCAGCAGTTTTTGTGGATCCTGGGCATCCATGGCCCCAACACCCTCAGCGCCATCCGTACCATCATGTTTGCCGAGCAGGGCGTGGCCAACCTGGCTTACTACGGTGAGACCGGCACCACCATCGGCACCCCCTTCCCCGTGACCTGGGCGGCCATCAACGACGCCTTCGGCAACACCGGCGGTTCGGGCGCGACCCTGGGCCTTATCATCGCCATCTTCATCGTCGCCCGCCGGGACAAGACCCAGATGACCATCGCCAAGCTGGCCTTTGCCCCCGGCCTGTTCAACATCAACGAGCCGCTGATGTTCGGCCTGCCCATCGTCATGAACCCCATCTACGCCATCCCCTTCATCCTGACCCCGCTGGTCTGCAACGTCTTTGGCTACGTCTGCACCATGGTGCTCCAGATCATCCCGCCCGTCACGGTGGACGTGGGCTGGACCACCCCCGGCTTCCTCATCCCATTCCTGGGTTCGGGCGGACATAACCCGCTGTCGCTGGTCATCGGCCTGCTGTGCGTGGTCATCAGCACCCTGATCTACCTGCCTTTCGTCATGGCGGCAGCCAAAGCCAACATCGCCGCCCAGGGCGACGAGGAATAACCCACGTTTTTCACTTTGCAGCGCAGGGTCCCCGCCCCTGCGCTGCAAGACTGGAAGCTCTGTCCTTTCCAACAGGGGGCAGGGCTTCCGCTTTTATCAAAGACACAAGGAGAAAACTGCCATGAGCTTCCGCAAAGATTTCCTGTGGGGCGGCGCGGTCGCCGCTCACCAGCTGGAAGGCGCCTACCGCGAAGGCGGCAAGGGCCTGAGCATCATGGATGTCGTCACCGCCGGCGACCACACCCATCCCCGCCGTGTCACCGACGGCATCCTGCCCGGCGAATACTACCCCAACCACGAAGCCATCGACTTCTACCACCATTATAAGGAGGACATCGCCCTCTTTGCCGAGATGGGCTTCAAGTGCTTCCGCACCTCCATCGCCTGGACCCGCATCTACCCCAACGGCGACGAGGCCACCCCCAACGAGGCGGGCCTCCAGTTCTACGACGACCTGTTCGACGAGTGCCATAAGTACGGCATCGAGCCGGTGGTCACCCTCAGCCACTTTGAGATGCCCCTGCACCTGGCCCAGGCCTACGGCGGCTGGAAGAACCGCCGGATGATTGAGTTCTTCGTCCGGTTTGCCCGCACCTGCTTTGAGCGGTACAAGGGCAAGGTCCGCTACTGGATGACCCACAACGAGATCAACAACCAGGCCAACTTTGCCCACGCCAACAGCATGTACTTCAACTCTGGCTTCCTCTGCGGGCCGGAGGATGACAACGAGCGCCTGATGTACCAGGCCGCCCACTACGAGCTGGTTGCCAGCGCCCTGGCCGTCAAGACCGGCCACGAGATCGACCCTGCCAACCAGATCGGCTGCATGATCGCCATGACCCCCATCTATCCCGCCACCTGCAAGCCTGAGGACATCATGATGGCCGAGCGGGCCATGCAGCGCCGCTTCTATTACATGGACGTCCACGCCAAAGGGTTCTATCCTCCCAATATCCTTGCCCACTGGAAGCGCAAGGGCTGGCAGATGGATGTGACCAGCGAGGACCTGGCCGCCCTGAAGGAGGGCTGCGTCGATTACATCGGCTTCAGCTACTACATGACCTTTGCCATCGAGCACAAGGACGACAATCCCTACTATGAGTACCGCGAAAGCACCGACCTTGTCCGCAACCCCTATGTCAAAGCGTCGGACTGGGGCTGGCAGATCGACCCGGTGGGCCTGCGCTACGCCCTGAACTGGATGACCGACCACTACACCCAGCCCCTGTTCATCGTGGAGAATGGCCTGGGCGCCTACGACACGGTGGAGCCCGACGGCAGCATTCACGACGACTACCGCATCGCCTATTTCCAGCAGCACATCGCCCAGATGAAAAAGGCGGTGGAGGAGGACGGCGTCAACCTGATCGGCTACACCCCCTGGGGCTGCATCGACCTGGTCAGCGCCGGCACCGGCGAGATGGACAAGCGCTACGGCTTCATCTATGTGGACAAGCACAACGACCGCACCGGCACTTTGGCCCGCAGCCGCAAAAAGAGTTTCTACTGGTACAAAAAGGTCATCGCCACCAACGGCGAGGACCTCTCCAACGACTGACAGGAAAGCGGGGTGTGACACAATGGCAGGCATCTGTCTTACCATGGACGTGGGCGGCAGCTCGATCAAATACGCGCTGATCGGCCCCGACCGTCATCTGAGCGAGCACGGCAAGGTCAAGACCCCTCACGGCGACCGCGCCGCCTATCTGGATGCGCTGGCGGAGATCTACCGGCCCTTCCGGGGCCGGGTGGAGGGCATCGCCATGTCGGTGCCGGGCATCATCGACAGCGAGGGCGGCCTGTGCAAAACCACCGGCGCCCTGGGCCTGGGCGAGGACTTTCCGCTTGTGCAGGAGCTGGAAGCCCGCTGCGGCGTGCCGGTGACCATCCTGAACGACGCCAAGGCCGCCGCCCTGGCCGAAGCCTCCTGGGGCAGCCTGGCGGGCTGCGCCTCCGGCATCGTCATCGTGCTGGGCACCGGCATCGGCGGCGCCCTCATCCTGGACGGCAAGGTGCTGGCGGGCAAACATTTTGCCGCCGGCGAGTTCAGCACCATCTGCCTGGACAGCCACCACGACGACATCGGCCACACTTGGTGCGGCCTGAACGGCAGCAGCAAGCTGATCTCTACCGCCGCCTACGCCAAAGGCGTGGACCCCGCCGCCGTCACGGGCGAGGACGTGTTCCGCTGGGTGAATGAAGGGGACGAGGCGGTCTGCATGGCGCTGGACAGCTTCACCCTGACCCTGGCCGGCATGATCCGCAACCTGCAGCTGGTCTTTGACCCTGAGCGCTTTGCCATCGGGGGCGGCATCTCCCAGCAGCCCAAACTGATGGAGTCGCTGCACAAAAACCTCGACCAAATCGAGCGGCTCACCGCCCGCCACGGGATGCCCCGGGCCGACGTCGTCACCTGCAAATACTACAACGATGCCAACCTGATCGGCGCCTACGCCTATTACGTACAGCGCCAGGACTGAGCCAACCTCGCCAACCTCGCCAACCCCGCCGGCCCGGGCCGTGTGGACCTGTCCGGCTGTAGGCTGTGTTCTCTTATTTCGCCAAAGCCCCCTGTGCGCACACGACACGGGGGGCTTTGGTATGCCAGTTGCTGATACAAAAAGGGTGCGCCTTTCTTTTCATCCTCGGAGGCAATCCGTCATTGCCTGACCCGCCCGGCCTTCTGGTACGGTTTTGGACAAGGAACAGCTCCATGATTCAACTCACCAAAGAAAATGAAAAATCCGAACCCTTCTCCTATTGGAAAAGGTTCGGATCTTGTGCTTATGGTGCGCCAGACTGGACCAGGCAGCCGCATCTTTTCACAGCCGGTCCTTATAGGCGGTTTTGAGCTGCTGGATCTCGTCCAGGCGGGCAAGGGCGGCGCCGCCCATCTGGGCCGAGAGGGCTAGGCTCAGGGCCTCGGCCACCGAGATGGGGGAACTCATCGAGTGCTGTTCCTTTTCGTCCCCGCGGTAAACAAAAAGCTCGATGTCGGCGCGGGGGCCCTCGCCGTGCCAAACGCGGCTGGTGAAAAGGATGGTCCGGTAGCCGGCCTGCTGCTGCCGGTCCAGAATGACCCCGGCCGCCTGCGATACCTTGGCAAAGCCGAACAGCACGATCACGTCCTGCGGGCCGATGGCGGCCAGACGCTCGGCCAGTTCGCTGCCGGCAGACGGCAGCTGCTCCACCTCCAGCCCGATGCGGCGCAACCGGTATTCCAGCAGGACGGCCGGGGCGCGGGAGGCGTTGCGGGCGTGGAGAAAAATTTTGCGCGCCCCCAGCAGGGCGGCCACCGCCGCGGCAAAGGCCTCCCGGTCCAACAGGTCCAGGGTCTTTTGCAGGTTGTAGCGCTGCTGTTCCAGCCAGGCGGCAAGGATGTCGTCTTCCTTGGCCTGCAGGGTGTTGCTCAGTTTCTGGACCGGCCCGCGCTGGATCGTCTGCTCCACCACCGTCCGCTTGAGGTGCTTGAAATCCTCGCAGCCCACATGCCGGGCAAAGCGGGAGACCGTGGCCTCCGAGATATGCAGCGCCGCCGACAGCTGCCCGATGGTCATACAGAGAAATTCATCCCGGTGCGCGGCGATGTATTCCACGATGTCCTGTTCGGTGCTGGTCAGTTTTTCCGGCATTTGGGGAAAGGAAAGATTCATAGACGCCTCCTGTTATACCAGGGCCAGCAATTCCTCGTGAATGCGGCCGTTCGTCGCCAGTATAGCACAACTGGCTGCGGCAAGGGAAGGGGTCTTGCCGTCCCATGTGGTCAGGCGGCCGCCGGCTTCTTCCAGGATCAGCCAGCCGGCCGCATAGTCCCAGGGTTTGAGACCGTGCTCCAGGTACGCATCCAGACGGCCGCAGGCCGTATAGCACAGTTCGACGGAGGCCGCGCCAATCCGGCGGATGTCATGGCAGCGGTCGTAGATGCGGCGGGCCCGGGCAAAGGCGGCGCCGGCTTCCTCCCGCCGGCCAGGATTGGTTCCCACCGAGCAGAGGCTGTCCGCCAGGTGCACGGTCCCGCTGGCATGGATGGGCCGCCCATTGCAGAACGCTCCCCCGCCCCGCCGGGCGGCAAACAGCTCCCCTGCAAAGGGGTCGAACACAAGGCCGAGGCACACCCTGCCGCCTTCGGCCAGCGCCAGCGAAATTGCGCTGTGCCGGAAACCGTGGATCAGGTTGGTGGTGCCGTCCACCGGGTCCAGGACCCAGACCGGGCGGGCCGGGTCGATGGCGGCGTTGTCCTTTTCTTCGGCCATGAACTGGATCGTTCCGTCCAGCGCCTGCAGCCGGGCGCGGATCTGCTCCTGCACTTCGGTATCCACTGCCGTGACAAAGTCGGTGGGGCCTTTGGCGCGCACCTGCGCCGCCAGGCTCCGGTCCTCCAAACGCGCACCCGCCTCCCGTACGATGCGGCCAGCCTGCCGCAGCAGCGCAGCGGTGTCCATCACAGGGCCGCCTTCTTGGCTGCCAGCACCGCCGGGGACTCTCCCTCGCGGCTCAGCAGGAGCGAAACATAGTCCCCACCCAGGGCGTGGACCTCTTTCAGCGCGCGTTTGAGCAGGCCGGCCGTGCGCACCTTGACCTCCGCGTCGGGATGGACGCAGATGCTGTACCGGCCTACCTTCATCTCCCGGGCCAGCGCGTCAAAGGAAGCAAAATCGTGTTCAAAACAGGTGCGGATGCAGCCATACTGCACCGCCTGATGGGTGTCGCTACCGGCCACCACCGGCTTGCCCAGCCGCTGCCCCAGCCCGAAGGTCAGCTCCTCAGTGCGCTGGCGGTCCTCGGCGATGTCCTTGCCGTTCAGGTCTAGAAAATCAAAGCGCATCAGCAGCTCTGGCGGCAGGTCGGGGATGTGCCCGCCGTCCCGGAAGGGGTGCCCCGCCCCCACCAGGACCGGGTATTCGGCAAAGAGTTCCAGCAGCTGCGCCGCCGGGAGGAACCGGTCTTTGGTCTTGTGCGGCTCCAGGCGGCGGTTCATCTCCCGGATGGCCTCCATCGGGCCGACGCACAGCACATGCCCGCCTTCCGCAATGTCGGTCTCCATGCCAGGAAAAACGCGCAGTCCGCCCGCGTCTTCAAATACATAGGCGTCCCCGTTCTTTTCGCCCCGCGCTTCGACGTAGCCGTAAAGGGTGTCGAACTGCTGGGTGTTGAAATGCTCGGTCAGGCAGATGGCGTCCAGGCCGGCGCGGCGCGCCTCGCGCAGCAGCCAGTCGGTGTATTCGGTGGAGAAAGGCAGATATTTTGCCAGCTTCCCATGTGTGTGAAAATCCATGTACATAGCGTTGTCCCTCTCAGAGCAAGGTGGAAAGCAAAAAGGCGGCGGCGACCCAGACAAACGACAGCGCCAGGAACAGCAGATCGTTGTTCGTCACTTTGAGGGCGGCCAGCTTGAGCTTTTTGACTTCAGGGTTGGCGGCGGCGTAGCGGTAGCCCTTGATCTCCAGCACCTCGACGGTGGTGCGGGACCGCTTGGCCGTGTTGAGCATCAGGGGGTAAAAGGCACAGATGATGATCTGGATCTGGTAAGCCAGGTAGCGGATCTTGCCCCAAAGGGTGTCGTGAGCCGGCGGGTTGCCCCGCAGCCGGTAGGACAGCAGGACGTTCTGGAATTCCTCCATCAGGATGGGCAGCATCCGGTAGGCGTAGGAGATGGAGAAAGACAGCTGCTCCGGGCAGCCGAACCACATCAGGCCATTGGCCAGTTTGTCGGGGTCCATCCCTGAAAAGACGGTGACCGATGCCAGCGACACGGTGGCAACCTTGAGGGTGAGCACCAGCAGGGGCGCGATGGCCGAGGCGTCTCCGCCGAACAGCCAGGTCACGACCAGCAGATACCCCGTCTGGGAGAACACGCCAAGTCCAAACAGGAACAACACCAGCCCCGCCACATGAGCCAGGATCGTGGTGGCTGTTACCAACACAAAACATCCCAGCAGGAAGGGCAGGTCGCTGACGAACCAGGGGACCAGCCCAAAAAAGAGGTACCAAACGATCAGGACGCGAGGGTCCATCGCGGCGATGACGGTATCGTTGTTGCCGTAAGCATTTTTCAGCACCTGGCTGCGCAGAAAATCTATGGACAGTTTGTCCAGGATATTTTCCGAGAGCTTATCGACCGCTTTCATACAGGCTTCCTCCCCTCAAAACAGCGCAAAAAGTCGTCGATGGTGTAGCAGAGGGCGGCGGGGTCCAGCGCCTGCCCCATGGCGAAGATCTCGGGCGGACGGATGCCCACCCGCTCGATCAAGGCGCGGTCCCCGAAGATCTCATCCCGGGTCCCGTCGGCCACGACCTTTCCGCCGCACAGGACGATGATCCGCTGGGCCCACTCGCAGACCAGCTGCATATCGTGGGTGGCAATGACCACCGTCTCGGTGATCTCTTTCAGATCCTCAAGGGTGCGCATGATCTCCTTTCGGGTGGCAATATCCAGGTTGGCGGTGGGCTCGTCCAGCAGCAGGATGCCCGGGTCCAGCGCTACCCCGATGGCCAGGCTGGCCCGGCGCATCTGCCCGCCCGAGAGCAGGCGGCCGTCCCGGTCCCGCAGGCCGGACAGACGGAAACGCTCGAGCAGTCGGTCGGTGCGGCCGGCCGCATCGGGAACGCCCCGGGCCTCCATCGCGTAGGCGATGTCCTTTTCGATCGAATCCTTGATGAACATATCTTCGGGGTTCTGGTAGACCATCGAGACCTCGCGGGAAAGGGCCTCCGGCCGGACGTCCCGCAGAGACCGTCCATGCAGGCAGACCGTGCCGGTCGACGGCTTCATCAGCCCCACCAGCAGTTTCATAAAGGTGGATTTGCCCGCCCCGTTGGAGCCGATGAGGGCCACCTTGTCCCCTTTGTGGATCGCAAGGCTGAGCCCGTCGAACACCTTGTGCGGTTCCCCCTTGACGCTGCGGTAGGCCACCGAAACGTCCTGGAAGGAGGCCACTGTCTCCCCCTGCGCAGGGGCGGCAGACCGTGGGGCGGGTGCCGGGTCTGCCCGGGGGACAAACACTTCCCTGCCCTCTGAGATGGTCGCCGGCAGGCGCGGCACGGTCAGGCTGCCCGCCTGGCGCATCCGCCAGGCCGCAAGGGTCACCTGCGGCGGGAAAATATTGCAGCTTTGCAGTTCTTCCACCCGCTGCAGAGCCTCGCCGGTGGGCAGCATCCACTGCACCCGGCCCTCTTTCAGCAGCATGACGTGCTTGCAGAAGTCGGCAATGTACTCGGTGTGGTGCTCGATGACGATGATGGTCTTGCCGTACCGCTCGTTCAGCTCCCGCAGCACCCCATAGATGCGGTCGGCGTGGGCCGGGTCCAGCTGGGCGATGGGCTCGTCCAGGATCAGGACGTCGGGCTGGAGAGACAGAGCCCCCGCCAGTGCCAGCAGATGGGTCTGCCCGCCCGACAGCTGCCAGATGAAATCACTCTCCCGGCCGCGCAGGCCGCACCGCTCCAGCGCCGCCATGCCCCGCTCCTTATAGTCTGGCATGGCGTAGTTCTGGCAGGCGTAGGAGGCGTCGTCCAGCACGGTGGGTCGAATGATCTGATTTTCAAAGTCCTGGTATACATACCCGACCTTCCGGGCCAGGGCGCCCACGTCGCTCGTGCGGGTATCCAGCCCGCAGGCAAGGACGCGCCCCGAAAAATCGCCGCTGATGAACTGGGGGATCAGACCGTTTAGGGCCTTGCAAAAAGTGGACTTTCCACATCCATTGTTGCCCACAATGGCGAGAAAGTCCCCCTGTTCCACACAGACGGTAATATCTTGCAGCGCCGGATGCGCTGCGCCCGGATAGGAATAGGTCAGGTGATCTATTTCTATCGCGTGCATAAGGCTCAACCTCTCTGATCCTGCTCGGCCTGTTTGCGGATGACCAGGACGGCCACCAGGCACAGGGCGGCGGCGATCAAAATCGCCGTTGCAAAAGCGGGCATGCTCTCAGACCAGGGAGCCTCCCAGTCCACAAGGCTCATACCGCTCTTGGCCAGCATCTGGGTGCCGGCGGCAGCAGCAAAACCGACGATGCAGCCCAGGACAGCCTTGGCCCCCAGGGGCTCCAGTGCGGTTTTCGGGGTGCGGGGCTGCATCCCCAGCAGCGGCTCGATCTTGCCGTGGAGCTTGGGCACCAGATAGAGGGTGGGCAGCAGGCAGAAGAGGATGCCCGAGAAGAGCAGGTCGTTCAGGAAGGCAAAGCCCTCGGTGGCAAAGACACTTTCGGGCAGGCCGGCCACGGCCTCAAAGTCCTCGATGGCGAACTGTACTTTCAGAATATCCACCACCGTACCCATAAACAGCTGCAAAGCGGTACCGCCTATGGCCGCCACACCGACCACCACCCGGTTGGACGGGTCACGCACCAGCCGACCGGCCACATAGACGCCGATGGTGACGGTGAGGAATTTTTCCACCTCTCCCAGGCCGCCAAACTGCCCCAGCATGATCTCGCTGAACACCAGCTCGCCGGTGGCGGCGCCCAGCGCCGCGGACATGGGGTCAAACAGCATTGCCAGCGTCAGCGGAATGAACAAAAAATACTCCACCGAAAACTCCACGATGCCCACCTGAAACTTGGGGATCAGCTCGGAAAAAAGGGTGGCCAGGCCGTACAGCGCCATGGTCAGGACAAAGACCATCAGTTTCTGGGACTGGCTGGCCGTCTGCTTGTTGACAGATTCCATACATGATACCTCCCGGTAATCTTAAAATGTTAACCGCTTCGAACAATTCCAAGTTTACCAGAGGAACGTAAAGCCTGCGACCACACAGCTGTAAAATGTTTGTATAATTTTCCGCTTTTCATAATGTGAAATATTATTTTCACGCAAAAACCGTCCACCGCGCAGAATTTGTCCAATGAGCGCTTTTCTTTAATCCGTCAATCCGTCACTGTTTGGCTCGCCCGGCCTTCTGGTACAGTTTCGGACGGGAAACTGCTCCCTGATTCAACTCCCCGAAGAAAACAAAAAATCCGAACCCTTCTCCTATTGGAAAAAAGTTCGGATTTTGTGCTTGTGGTGCGGATAAGAGGACTTGAACCTCCACCGAGTTGCCCCGATTAGAACCTGAATCTAACGCGTCTGCCAATTCCGCCATATCCGCTTATTCACTTGGTGTCCGGTTGCCCGGAACGATGCTTATTATAGCGCAAAAGCCGGCAAATGTCAACAGGGAAAAAAGGATTTTTTCCACAAAATTTTGCGGCGATTTTGCTGCACTCTGCGCGCGGCAAATATGGTACAATAAAGGCATTCTGATCGTATGGAAGGAGAAGCTCATTTTGTTCAACGTCATTTTGTTCCTGGCCGGCGCGGCGCTGATGCTGGTCATGGCGGTGCGGGCCACGAGGGCCCGTCAGGCGCTGGTGCGCAAAGGGACCCGGGTGCAGGCCGTGGTGGCCGGCACCATTCAGACGCGGGACGGCGTGTCCCTGGCGCTGGCCTTTACCACTCCGGCGGGGGACACCCGCCGCCTGCCCTACCCGCTGCCCCGCAAGGCCAAGGGCTTTGACCAGGGCAGCGAAGTCACCCTCTACTACGACCCCGACCACCCCGAAAAGGTGTATGTGGAAGGGGACCGCGCGGTACTGGGGGCCGAGGTCATCTACTACGCGCTGGCTGTGCTGCTGCTGGCGCTGGGGCTGGTGCTGCTGGCCATGCTGTGAGGGGAGGGGAGCGACGTATGATCCTGGAACATCTCTATCAGGGGGAGCCGGGGGCCTGGAAGATCGTGTTCCGGGCCAGCGCGGCTGAACTGGACCGCGCCCTGGAGGCCGAGCGGGCGCAGGCCGGCCCCGGCCGGGACGAGGAGGACCTGCTGGCCGGTGCGGTCAACCGGGCCATCCTGGCGCCGGACGGGTTTTCCACCGTCTGGGCCGAAGCGGTGGAAAAAGCGAGCTTGGAACCGGTGAGCGACCCCGATTTCCAGCTGCTGGCTTTGAATAGGGCCGAGGGCTTCCGGGCTGAGGCGGTGCTGTTCGCCCTGCCGCCCCTGACGCTGGGCCGCTACACCGGCTTTGTCCAGGCCATCGAGCCGCGGCCCATCCGCCGCCTGGCCATCGAGCTGGAGATCAACCAGCATCACGGCCCCGAGGAGCGGGCTGCCGACGCCGCAGGCAAGGCCGAACTGCGCCGGCAGGTGACAGCGCAGCTGTACGCCAAGCGCTGCGAGCAGGCCCGCCAGCTGGCCCAGCGCAAGCTCATCGTCCAGCTGGGGGACGAGGTGCGCGGCCCGCTGCCCCGGAAGCTGGCGGCCGACCACTACTTTGCCGAGCAGCGCCGCTTCCATTTGAGCCTGCAGGCGCAGCGGGTCAGCTTCGACCAGTTTTTGCAGGTGCGGGGCCAGACGGTGGAACAGTTCCGGGCCGAGCTGCACGCCGACGCCGAGCGCAAGCTGCGCAGCCGTCTGGGGCTGCTGCTGGTGGCGGACAAGGAGAACCTGCAGCCCACCCCGGCCGAAGTGGACGCGGCCCTCGCCGCCTGGGACGAACAGCGGGACGGCGCGCGCACCTTCCCCGCCAACGACGCCCGCAAGGCCCGTCAAAAGCTGGCCAGCAGCCGGGCCGAAGCGTTCATCCTGGCCCATTCCACCCTGCTGCCCCCTCCGGCCGAGCCTGTGGTGGTGGAGACTGCCTGACCCGGCGGGGAGCCGAGCACGCACGTTCTACGCCCCCTTTCAAAACAGGCAAAACAGAGCCGGAACGTTTGGAACGATTTTGCGACAGGGAACGATAGGAACGAAACAGCCCTAAAACCGGCATTTCGTTCCCATCGTTCTTTTCGTTTCTACCGTTCCTTTCGTTCCTTTCGTTCCCTGCCGGAAAAACGTTCCTATCGTTCCTGTCAGGCCCTCTCAGTCTCGCTTCGCTCGCCAGCTCCCCCGCACGCGGGGGAGCCAAAACGTAACCTATAGGTCCTGCCTCCCACGTTTACGGGGGAGGTGGCCCGCAGGGCCGGAGAGGGCTAAAAACAAAGCGCCTGACAGCTCTCCTCCCCTTGTTATCACATTCTTAACAATTTAGACACGCCAGCGTCGCAGGACGGGATTATACTAAAGGCGTACACGGATTGTACGGTAACGTACAGTCCGGGCCTTTTCACAACCAGAGGAGGAGACAGACGATGAAAGAAGTCAAAAGCCCCAAAAAGCCTCTGATCTACTACTATGTTCTGGTGCTGGCCATTTTGTTTTTGTTCAATCTGATCGTGTCGCCCATGCTGATGCGGCCCCAGATCGACGAGGTGGACTACGGCACCTTCATGGATATGATCGAGGAAAAGGATGTCGGCGTGGTGGAAGTCACCAGCACCGAGATCACCTTTACCAACAAGGACAACACCCAGGTCTACCAGACCGGGGCCATGTACGACCCCACCCTGACCGAGCGGCTGCACGAGGCCGGCGCGACCTTTGACAGCGTCAGCAACGAGGGCTCGCCCATTTTGAGCTTTCTGCTGTCGTTCGTGCTGCCGCTGGTCATCTTCATCGGCCTGGGGCAGTACATGAGCAAAAAGATGATGGAGCAGATGGGCGGCAAGAACAGCATGTCCTTCGGGATGGGCAAGTCCAACGCCCGCGTCTACGTCCAGTCCTCGGACGGCATCCGCTTTTCGGACGTGGCCGGCGAGGACGAGGCCAAGGAGAACCTGGCCGAGATCGTGGACTACCTCCACAACCCCAAAAAGTACACCGACGTGGGCGCTTCGATGCCCAAGGGCGTCTTGCTGGTAGGCCCTCCGGGCACCGGCAAGACCATGCTGGCCAAGGCGGTGGCCGGTGAAGCAGGGGTGCCCTTCTTCTCGATGTCGGGCTCCGAGTTCGTCGAGATGTTCGTGGGCATGGGCGCTTCCAAAGTGCGCGACCTGTTCAAGCAGGCCAAGGAAAAAGCGCCCTGCATCGTGTTTATCGACGAGATCGACGCCATCGGCCAGAAGCGCAACACCGGCAGCGGCATCGGCGGCAACGACGAGCGGGAGCAGACCCTCAACCAGCTGCTGACCGAGATGGACGGCTTTGAGAGCAACAACGGCGTCATCATCCTGGCGGCCACCAACCGCCCCGAGAGCCTGGACCCCGCCCTGACGCGGCCCGGCCGGTTCGACCGGCGGGTGCCGGTGGAGCTGCCCGACCTGGCCGGGCGCGAGGCCATCCTGAAGGTGCACGCCCGCAAGATCAAGACGGCGCCGGACGTGGACTTCCACACCATCGCCCGGATGGCGGCGGGCACTTCGGGCGCCGAGCTGGCCAACATCATCAACGAGGCGGCCCTGCGGGCGGTGCGCGCCGGCCGCACCGTCGTCACCGAGGCCGACCTTGAGGAGAGCATCGAGGTGGTCATCGCGGGCTACCAGAAGAAGAACGCCATCCTCTCCGACCAGGAAAAGCGGGTGGTGGCCTACCACGAGATCGGCCACGCGCTGGTGGCGGCCCTGCAGACCGACAGCGCCCCGGTCCAGAAGATCACCATCATCCCCCGCACGTCGGGGGCCCTGGGCTACACCATGCAGGTGGAGACCGCCGACAAGAACCTGCTGACCAAAGAGGAGCTTGAAAACAAGATCGCCACCCTGACCGGCGGCCGCGCGGCCGAGGAGGTGGCCTTTGGGCAGATCACCACCGGCGCTTCCAACGACATCGAGCAGGCCACCAAGCTGGCCCGCGCCATGATCACCCGCTACGGCATGAACGACGACTTCGACATGGTGGCCTTTGAGACGGTGAACAACCAGTACCTGGGCGGGGACACCTCCCTGGCCTGCTCGGCCGAGACCCAGCAGGCCATCGACCGCAAGGTGATCGCCCTGGTCAAGGCCCAGCACGCCAAGGCAAAGCAGTTGCTGGAAACGAACCGTGCCGCCCTGGACCGCCTGGCCCAGTACCTGTACGAGAAAGAGACCATCACCGGCGAGGAGTTCATGCAGCTGCTGCGGCAGGAGGACACCGCCCTGCCCGCAGCCATCGCCACCGAAGGAGGCGCAGCGCAATGAGAGGGATGAGAGGCCGTTCCGGCTTTGGCATCAGCCAGTTCCTCATGGGGCTGTGCCTGATCGTGCTGGGGGCGTTCACCTGCCTGCGCCCCCGCAGCATCTTTACCGGCATTGCGGTGATCTACGGTGTGGCTGCCGTCATCACCGGCATCTGCGACATCGTCATCTACATCAAAGAGGAACGCTTTTCCGGCTTCGGGCCGGTGGTGTCGCTGGTGGCGGGCATCCTCAGCATCATGACCGGCATCGCCCTGCTGGCTTACCCCGGCATCGCCGAGTGGATCATCAGCCTGCTGTTCCCGCTGTGGTTCATCACCCACTGCATCTCGCGGCTGGCCCACACCGCCCTGATCCGCTATGTGGCGGGCAACTTCTACTATTACTTCTCCCTGGCCGTCAACATCCTGGGCCTGGTGCTGGGCTTCGTGATGCTGCTGCAGCCCATCCTCACCTTCCTGACGCTGGGCTACCTGATCGGCCTGTGCCTGATCGCCTTCGGCGTCGAGTGCCTCCTGCTGGCCTTCTCCGACATGGGCTCCCGCTGGTGACTTCCGTCCCCGCCGCCTGCAACGTTAGGAACGACAGGAACGAAAGGAACGTTTTTCCGGTGTGGAACGAAAGGAACGGTTGGAACGAAAAGAACGACGGGAACGAAATGCCGATTTTAGGGCCATTTCGTTCCTATCGTTCCCTGTCGCAAAATCGTTCCAAACGTTCCAAACGTTCCGGCCCGGCCGCTTGACAATCCGGCCTGCCTGCGTTATACTGAATACAGAAAGGGTGCTGCCGGACAAACGGTAGTCCCCCTGGTCCAGTTACAGAAGTAACCGCACGCTGTGGGAGGCTGGGCGGTTACTTCTTTTTTATTGCCTTTTGTTCCTGTCAGCTTCTACGAGCCGGAGGACTAAGTCAATCAGGCCGATGATTAGAATGCCGGTTTGAATCAAATCGGAGTATGTAACCATTTGCCAGGCCCCCTTCCAACGAATGTGACGGGAGCCAAAGAAGCGCCCCCATCCATATGAAATGGACCAGAGGGGCATACCGCTTGCCGTTTATCGACAACACCCAACTAGATGATATCATACCCGGCAGTAAATGACAAGAGCCTCTGTCCAGATGGACGGAGGCTCGTTTTGTCTGCTTCGGCGTTTCGTTTTTAGCCCTCTCAGTCTCGCTTCGCTCGACAGCTCCCCCGCACGCGTGGGAGCCAAAATGTGACCTTTAGGCTCGGCCTCCCACGTTTACGGGGGAGGTGGCCCGCAGGGCCGGAGAGGGCCCGTAACGAAAAGAACGACGGGAACGAAATCGCCCCAAAACAGGCATTTCGTTCCCATCGTTCCCTATTGTAAAATCGTTCCAAACGTTCCAAACGTTCCGGGCCGGGGTACAGCGCGGTTTACTGCACCGTCTCGAACTGGCTGTTGTAGAGTTTGGCGTAAAAGCCGTTTCGGGCCAGAAGCTCGTCGTGGGTGCCCTGCTCGACGATCTTGCCGTCCTGCATCACCAGGATGACGTCGGCCTCGCGGATGGTGGACAGCCGGTGGGCCACGATGAAGCTGGTGCGGCCCTCCATCATTTTGGCAAAGGCTTTTTGGATGCGCACTTCGGTGCGGGTGTCGATCGAGCTGGTGGCCTCGTCCAAAATCAGCATGGGGGGCAGGCAGAGCATCACCCGGGCGATGCACAAAAGCTGCTTTTGGCCCTGGCTGATGTTGCCGCCGTTCTCGGCCAGGACGGTGTCGTAGCCGGCGGGCAGGCGGCGGATGAAGCTGTCGGCGTGGGCGGCTTTGGCCGCCGCCACGATCTCGGCGTCGGTGGCGTCGGGGCGGCCGTAGGCGATGTTCTCCCGCACGGTGCCGGCCCGCAGCCAGGTGTCCTGCAGCACCATGCCGTAGCTGCCCCGCAGCGAGGCGCGGGTGACGCTGCGGATGTCGGCCCCGGCCACCCGGATGCAGCCGCTGTCCACGTCGTAAAAGCGCATCAGCAGGTTGATGAGGGTGGTCTTGCCGCAGCCGGTGGGGCCCACGATGGCCACACGCTGGCCGGGCTGGACGTTCAGGTCGAAATGCTCGATCAGGGGCCGGTCGGGCAGGTAGCGGAAGGACACGTCCTCCAGCGCCACCCGGCCGTCCGGCTGCAGGACGGCGGCGTCTGGCGCTTCGGGGGTCTGGTCCTCGGCGTCCAGCAGGGCGAACACCCGCGCCGCGCAGGCCAGGGCGTTCTGCAGCTCGGTCACCACCCCCGATATCTCGTTGAAGGGCTTGGCGTACTGGTTGGCGTAGCTCAAAAAGACGCTCAGCTGGCCGATGGTGATGCCCCCGGCCGCCGCGTAGAACGCGCCCACCAGCCCCACGCCGGCGTAGACGATGTTGTTCACAAAGCGGGTGGCTGGGTTGGTCAGGCTGGAAAAGAAGGTGGCTTTCAGGCTCACGTCCGCCAGCCGCTCGTTCACCTCGTCAAAGGCGGCCAGGCTCTCGGCCTCGTGGCCGAAGGCCTGCACCACCTTCTGCCCCTCGATCATCTCGTTGACGAGGGCGGTCTGCTCGCCCCGCACCGCGCTCTGCCGGTGGAAGTAGCCGTAGGAGTGGTTGGCGAGGAAGCCCGCCACCACCAGGCTGAGCGGGGTGATGAGGACCACCACCAGCGAGATGAACACGTTCTCCCGGAACATGAACAGCAAGGTGCCCACAATGGTCAGCACGCCGGTGAACAGCTGGGTGAAGCCCATCAGCAGCCCGTCCGCGAAGGTGTCCACGTCGGCCACCATCCGGCTGACGATGTCCCCGGCGGGGTGGCTGTCCAGGTAGGCAAGGGGCAGGGCCTGGATTTTGTGGATGGCGTCGTTGCGCAGGTCCCGCGTGACCGAGAAGGTGATCTTGTTGTTGCACACGCTGAGCACCCACTGGGCCAGCGCGGCCAGGGCCATCACCACCAGGATGCCGGCGATGATGCCGGATACCCCGCTCTTGTCCACCTGGCCGGGGCCGAGCATCAGGTCGATGGCGTCGCCGCACAGCAGGGGGATATACAGCTGGGCCGCCACGCTGCCAGCCGCCACCAGCAGGCTGGCCGCCACATAAAAGCGGTAAGGCCGGATATAAGCCAGCACCCGGCGCAGGGCCGCGCGGCTCTCGGCGGTGGAGAGGGGCTGTTTTTGGTTCGGTCTGCTCATGCCGGCGCGCCTCCTTTCACAAGCTCCGAGGGCTTTTTGAACTGGCTGGCGTAAATTTCCTGGTAGACCGGGCAGCGGGCCAGCAGCTCCTGATGGGTGCCGCAGCCCACCATGTGGCCGTCGTCCAGCACGATGATCCGGTCGGCGTGCTGGAGGCTGGCCGCCCGCTGGCTGACGATGAACACCGTCATGCAGCCCGGCAAAGCCGCAATGGCCTTGCGCAAAGCCGCGTCGGTGGCAAAGTCCAGGGCGCTGGCGCTGTCGTCCAAAATCAGGATGTCGGGCTTTGCCACCAGGGCCCGGGCGATGGTCAGGCGCTGGCGCTGCCCGCCCGAAAAGTTCTGTCCGCCCTGCTCCACAGGCTCGTCCAGGCCCAGGGGCTTGGCGCGCACAAAGCCGGCGGCCTGGGCCGTCTCCAGAGCGGCCCACAGCTCGGCGTCGGTGGCGCGGCGGTCCCCCCACAGCAGGTTCGAGCGGATGGTGCCGGTGAACAGCTGGGCCTTCTGCATCACGATGCCCACCCGGCTGCGCAAAAGCTCCCGGGGCCAGGCCGCGGCCGGCCGGCCGAACAGCTCCACGCTGCCCTCGGTGGCGTCATAAAAGCGGGGGATCAGGTGCACCAGGCTGGATTTGCCCGCGCCGGTGCCCCCGATGACGCCGATGGTCTCCCCCTGGCGGGCGGTGAAGGTGATGCCCGTCAGGCTGGGCGCGCCCGCCCCGGCGTAGGTCAGGCCCACATGGTCGAAGCGGACGGCCTCGCCGGCGCGGCGCTCGTCCGCCTGCCCGGTGATGGCGGCGGGGAAGGCCATGCCCGGCTTTGTCTCCAGCACGGCATGGATGCGCCCCGCGCTGGCCAGCGCCTTGCTGATCTGGACGATCAGGTTGGCCAGCTTGACCAGCTCGACCAAAATCTGGTTCATATAGTTCACCAGGGCGATCAGGTCGCCGGAAGCCATGCTGCCCACGTTGATCTCGATGGCGCCGGTCCACAGCAGGGCCACGATGGCCAGGTTGATGAGCACATAGGTCAGGGGGTTGGTCAGGGCGGACAGGTGGCCCACTTTCAGCTGCAGGCCGGTCAGCTGGCCGTTGGTCTGCTCAAAGCGCTCGACCTCGCTTGCCTCCTTGCCGAAGGCGCGCACCACCCGCACGCCGGTCAGGTTCTCCCGCGTCAGGCCCAGCACCTTGTCCAGCCGGCCCTGCACCTTGCGGTAGAGCGGGGCCGTCACCGCCATGATGCTGAACACCACCACCGACAGCGCCGGGATGGTGACGACGAAGATCAGCGCCGCCTTGAAGTTGACGGTAAAAGCGCAGACCATGGCCCCGATCACCACAAAGGGGCTGCGCAAAAACAGCCGCAGGAACATATTCAGCCCGCTCTGGACCAGGTTGATGTCGCTGGTCATCCGGGTGATGAGGGTGGAAGTGCCGATGGTGTCCATCTCGGAAAAGCCGAGGGACTGGATGTGCGCAAACAGCGCGTGGCGCAGGGCGGCGGCGTAGCCCACCGCGGCCCTGGCCGAAAAATACTGTGCGGTGACGCTGCACCCCAGGCCCACCATGGCCAAAAGCAGCAGCAGCCCGCACCGCGTGAGGATGTAGCGGGCGTCGCCCGAGGCGATGCCCACATTGACGATATCGGCCATGACCAGAGGCACCAGCAGGTCAAAGCAGGCCTCCAGCATTTTGAACAAAGGGGCGATGACGCTCTCCTTTTTATAGCCGTTCAGATAGGTAAGCATCCGGTGCAATCGCAAAAACTCCTTTCTGATGCGGAATGTGCGGATATCTTTCATTATACCGCTCTGCGGCCCGAATTACCAGACAAAACCCGCCCTTTTGCCAAAAAGCGGCCCCGCCCCGCCGCAACCGGTTGAGAAAAGGCGAAAATCCTGCTATACTAAAGCAGAAACAAAAGGGAGGGCGCAAAGCTATGCCAAGCGGGAAAAAGCATATCCGGTACCGGCCGGTCAAAAACCGGAAAAAGACCCCGGCGGGGGGCCTGCGGTACGGGCCGGTGTTCACCGGGTGCCCGGCCGTGGAACTGGCCGTCGAGCGGCTGTACCAGGCCGACGACGCCGGCCGGGAGGAGCGGTTCTGGGGCCTGGTCAAGGCGCTGAACTACGCCATGCAGGTGCAGACCCGCGTCTTGGTGCCGGTCCAGCTGACCCCCGAGGGCAGCCAGAGCCAGTTCAGCTGGGCTTCGGACCCCATCCCGCCCGAAAAGGCCAGGGGCCTTGCCCTGTGGACCCTGAGCACCCCCAAGGGCTACAAGATGCTGGCGGCCTTTACCAGGCCCGACGAGGCGGACGCCAGCCCCGCCACCCTGGGCCTGCCCATGGCGGAGCTGCCGCTGCAGCAGGTGATGGAGCAGGCGCTGGAACGGGAGGACCTGACCGGCATGGTGCTGAACCCCTGGGGCCGGTCGGCCACCCTGGACAAGGGGCTGCTGCGGGGGCTGCTCTACGCCCACGGCCCCGACGACGCCCCCGGCGAGGCCGAGGCCCGGCAGGGCCGCCAGCTGGCCGGGCAGGGCCGTTGGGAGGAAGCCGCGTCCCTCTTTGCCGCGTCGGCCGCAAAGGGCTGCCCCGAGGGGATGCGCCGCCTGGCGGGCTGCTGCGACACCGGCCGGGGCGTTGCGCGGGACCGCCGCCGGGCTATGGCCCTCTGGCGCAAGGCGGCCGCCGACGGGGATGTGCTGGCCCAGGTGGCCATCGGCGACCGGTACGCGGCGGGCACCTCCCGCACCCCCGGGGACCCCGGCAAGGCCCTGATGGCCTACCGCAAGGCCCGGGCCATGGCCGAGACCGAAATGGACATCACCACCTGGCCGGTGATCTGCCTGCGGATGGCCTGGGCCGAGGCCCGCGCTACCGACAGCGAACAGGCCGTCCGGCTGCTGGCCGAGGCCGCGCACGGGCTGCACATCCTGGCCCGGGAGGAGGACGACGGCGTCGTGGGGCAGGAGCTGGCCCACGCGGTGGCCGGCCTGACTGAGTACGCCAAGGCGGTGTACGCCGGCGCCGAGAACCTGCAGGAGCTGCTGAAAAAGCTCGCCGCCCAGCTGAACACAGAATCTTTACAATTCAACTGAAAAAGCGCCATATTCCCACGCTACAATAGAAAAGGTAAACTGCCGGGATGCGCCCTGCCGCACCCCGGCAAAGGACAAAGCAAGGAAAAGAGGATTTCAACATATGGGCAAAGTGATCGGCATCGACCTGGGCACCACCAATTCCTGTGTCGCGGTGGTGGAGGGCGGCAAACCGGTGGTCATCACCAACGCGGAGGGCGAGCGCACCACCCCCTCGGTGGTGGCCTTTACCAAGGACGGCGAGCGGCTGGTGGGCGGCGCGGCCAAGCGCCAGCTGGCCACCAACGCCGGCCGCACCATCTCCAGCATCAAGCGGCGGATGGGCAGCGACTACCGCGTCCACATCGACGGCAAGGACCTGACCCCGCAGGAGATCAGCGCCATGATCCTGTCCAAGCTGCGCCGGGACGCCGAGAGCTACCTGGGCGAAAAAGTGACCGAGGCGGTCATCACGGTGCCGGCCTACTTTGACGACAGCCAGCGCAAGGCCACCCAGGACGCCGGCCGCATCGCCGGGCTGAACGTGCTGCGGATCATCAACGAGCCGACGGCCGCCGCCGTGGCCTACGGCCTGGACAACGAGGCGGCCCAGAAGATTTTGGTCTACGACCTGGGCGGCGGCACCTTTGACGTGTCCATCATCGAGATCGAGGACGGCGCGTTCACGGTGCTGGCCACCGGCGGCGACACCCGCCTGGGCGGCGACGACTTCGACGCCCGCATCGTGGACTGGCTGGTGCAGGAGTTCAAAAAGAGCGACCGCATCGACCTGAGCCGCGACCCCGCCGCCATGGGCCGGCTGAAAGAGGAGGCCGAAAAGGCCAAGAAGGAGCTTTCCAGCGCACCCTCGGCCCAGATCAACCTGCCCTTCATCGCGGTGGGCCGGGACGGCCCCCACCACATCGACGTCACCCTGACCCGCCCCCAGTTCGAGATGATGACGGGCGATCTGCTGGCCCGCACCGTCGAGCCGGTGAACAACGCTTTGCGGGACGCCGGGCTCTCGGCGGCCGACCTGGGCCGGGTCCTGCTGGTGGGCGGCAGCACCCGTATGCCGGCGGTGGCCCGCCAGGTCAAGGAGCTGCTGGGCAAAGAGCCCAGCCACGCTTTGAACCCCGACGAGTGCGTGGCCATGGGCGCGGCCATCCAGGGCGGCCTTCTGCAGGGGGGCGGCAAGCTGGCCGGCGCCACCGGCGCGGCGGCCCAGGGCCTGGTCCTGATGGACGTCACCCCCCTGACCCTCTCGATCGAGACGCTGGGCGGCGTCGCCACCCCCCTCATCGCCCGCAACAGCATGATCCCCACCCGCAAGAGCCAGATCTTCACCACCGCGCGCCCCATGCAGACCTCGGTGGAGATCAACGTCCTGCAGGGCGAGCGCCGCTTTGCCAAGGACAACAAGTCCCTGGGCAAGTTCAAGCTGGGGGGCATCCGGGCGGGCTTTTCCTCCAAGCCCCAGATCGAAGTCACCTTCGACATCGACGTCAACGGCGTGGTCAAAGTCTCGGCCAAGGACCTGGGCACCGGCCGGGAGCAGAACATCACCATCACCGGCTCGACCAACCTCTCGGAGAGCGAGATCCAGCGGGCTATGGCCGACGCCGCCGCCTACGAGGCGGAGGACAGCCGCCGCAAGGGCCGCCTCGAGCTGCACAACCAGGCCGAGATCCTGGCCTACAAGGTGGACGAGGCCCTGGCCAAGTGCAAAAAGGAGATCGACAAGGACGAGAAGAACCGCGTCAAGACCGACCTTGCCAACCTCCGCCGCTGCATCCGCAAGGACCACCCTGAAAAGATGAACGACGCCGAAGAAGCCGCCCTCCGCGCCGCCAAAGAGACGCTGGAAGCCAGCGCCAGCCACCTGATGGTCCTCTACACCCAGCAGACCGGCCAGGACGGCTCGAACGGGGAAACGCTCTGAGCCCTCTCCGGCCCTGCGGGCACCTCTCCCGCACGCAGGAGAGGCAGTAACCTGCAAGTTGCGCTTTGGCTCCCCCGCGTGCGGGGGAGCTGGCGAGCGAAGCGAGACTGAGAGGGCCGGGAGGAGGTGAAAAAGCAATGTCACCCACCATCATGGTCGGGGCCGGCATGGTCCTGACCGCCGTCATGAACCTGCTGCGGTGCGGCTGCTACCTGGCCGTCATCCTGGCGTGTATCAAGTATCTGCGCAAAAAGTAAAAACATCCGTCCCGGCGGCCTGCCGGGCGGATGCCCTCTCAGTCACAGGCCCCTGACGGGGCGCTGTGACAGCTCTCCCGCACGCGGGAGAGCCAAAGATGAACCTTTAGGCTGCATTTGCCTCCCACGCGTGCGGGGCATGAACAGCGACCGCTGCCAGCGGCAGAAACAGGGAGCTGTGAGTGGCGCCACGCTCCGGTTTTTGCAAGCGGGCGTTGTCCCGCGCCGCAAAACCGGCTAAGCGCAAGAGGAGGTGGCACGGCCGAAGGCCGTGACGGAGAGGGCAATATAGAAAAACGCCCGGCGGGACATTTCCTGCCGGGCATTTCTTTTTGCGTTATAACATTTTGGAGAGGAACGCCTGCAAACGCGGGTTCTTGGGGTGGGCGAACAGCTCCTCGGGGGGCTCGTCCTCCTGGATGACGCCCTCGTCGATGAAGATGACCCGGTTGGAAACCTCCCGCGCAAAGCCCATCTCGTGCGTCACCACCAGCATGGTGATGCCGGTGTGGGCCAGCTCCTTCATCAAAGCCAGCACCTCGCCCACCATCTCGGGGTCGAGGGCCGAGGTGGGCTCGTCGAACAGGATGACATCAGGGTCCATGGCGAGCGCCCGCGCGATGGCGATGCGCTGCTGCTGGCCGCCCGAAAGGCTGGCCGGGTAGACGTCCGCCTTGTCCGACAGGCCCACGCGGGCCAGCAGCTCGTCGGCCCGGCGGGAGGCCTCCTCCTTGCTTTTCAGCTTGAGCAGGACGGGGGCCATCTCCAGGTTCTGCTTGACGGTCATGTGGGGGAACAGGTTGAAGTGCTGGAACACCATCCCCATCTTCTGGCGCAGCTTGTCGATGTGGGCTTCGTCCACCAGCGCGCCCTCAAACTTGATGGTGCCGCCGGTGGGCTTTTCCAGCCGGTTCAGGCACCGCAGAAAGGTGGACTTGCCGCAGCCCGACGGGCCGATCAGGCACACCACGTCCCCGCGGTAGATGTCGATGTCGATGCCCTTCAAAACGTCCAGGGTGGGGGTCAGGCCCTTGTAGCCGCGCTTCTTTTCGCCGCCGTAGGTCTTTTTCAGGCCCCGCACCTCGATGATCTTTTCTCTTTTACCGGTCACTGCGCGCCAGCCTCCCTTCCATATAGCCCAGCAGTTTTTCCAGCACCAGCACCAGCGCCAGGTACATCAGCGCCACCGAAATGTAGGGGAAGAAGGGGCTGTAGGTGCGGCTGCGGACGATGTCGCCGGCCTTGGTCAGGTCCTGCAGGGCGATGTAGCCGCTGATGGACGTTTCCTTCAGCAGGACGATCACCTCGTTGCCCAGCGCGGGCAGCACGTTCTTGACGGCCTGGGGCAGGATGATCTTCCAGGTGGCCTGGGTGTAGTTCAGGCCCAGGCTGCGGGCGGCCTCCATCTGTCCCGGGGGGATGCTCATGATGCCGCTGCGGAAGATCTCGGCCACGTAAGCGCCGCTGTTGATGCCAAAGGCCAGGATGGCCACCGGCACCTTGTCGATCTTGACCGAGCCGAACACGATGAAGTACATGATGAGCAGCTGGATCATGGTGGGGGTGCCGCGGATGACGGTCAGGTACAGCTTGCACAGCCCGTTCAAAAAGCGCAGCCGGCCGGTGTGGTCGTGGGTGGTGCGGATGTAGGCGATGATGAAGCCCAGCACCACGCCCAGCGCCGCCGCCGCAAAGGCGACGGTCAGGGTGGTCTTGAGGCCGTTCAGGAACAGCAGGTACCGCTGTTCGGTGATGAAGGTGGCGGTAAACTCACTGACAAGCTCCGCCCACAGGTTTTGGAAAAATGCCATGGGGTTCCCTCCTTGCGGGGCAGATGGGGTGGACGAGGCGGATATACATAAAAAACTGAATTTTTATGCATATATGCACAAAGAGAAGGGACAGAGCCGGCATAGAACCTGCTCTGTCCTCTGCAACTCTTATCAAACCACAAAAACCGCGGTTTGTAAAGAGGTTTTTTCAAATCCGTCCGGGCAAGCCGGCGTATGCGTACAGCCTGGCCGCCCGGGGAAAGAGGGCGCGTGCACGCAGAAACGGGCCTGCCCCGAAGAAGCAAGCCGGAGGCTTACTTCAGAACGATGATGTTCTGGGCGGCGGTGCAGTAAGTATCGGTGAAGTCGATCTGCTCCTGACGCTCGGGGGTGACGGTCATGCCGGCCATGCCGAAGTCGGCCTTGCCGCTGTTGACGGCGGCGATGATGGAGTCGAACTCCATGTCCTCGATCTCCAGATCGTAGCCCAGCTTGTCGCACAGGGCCTTGGCGAACTCGGCGTCGATGCCCACGACCTCGCCGTTCTCGATGTACTCATAGGGGTCGAAGGTGGCGTTGGTGGCCATGACCAGGGTGCCGTTGGGGTACTCGGTGCCCTCGGGAGTGACGTAGCCGGTGGCGCCCTCCTCCTTGGCAATGTACTTGTTCAGGATGGCGTCCAGGGTGCCGTCCTCTTTCAGCTCAGCAATGGCGCCGTTCAGGGCCTCGGTCAGCTCGGGGTTGTCCTTGCTGACGGCGATGGCGTAGCTCTCCTCCTTGTAAGCGGTGTCCAGCATGGTCAGCTTGTCCTCGTTGGCGGCCACGAAGTTCTTGGCCACCTGGTCGTCGATGCAGACGGCGTCGATCTTGTTGGTCAGCAGGGCCTGGACTGCGTCGGCGGCCTTGTTGTACTGCTCCACGCCGGCCAGGTTCAGGCCGTCGGCCTTGCCCACTTCCTCGCTCATCAGCAGGTCGCCGGTGGTGCCCAGCTGGACGCCGACGGTCTTGCCGTTCAGGTCGTCCAGGGTCTGGATGGCCTGGGTGGAAGCCTCGCTGGCAGCCCCGGAAGCGGCGCTGCTGGCGGCCTCGGAGGCGGCGCTGGAAGCGGAAGCGGCGGTGGAAGAGCTGGTGCTGGAGCAGGCGGTCAGGGCCAGGGCGGCGGACAGGCCGACCACTGCCAGGAAGCTGCGGCGGGTGATCTTCTTCATATTCATACACTCCTCTTAGATCTGCAATAAGCAACAGGCAAGGGGGACGGGCGTCCCGTCCCCGGCCGCAAACAGACGATGCGGCGTGCAGCCGGGCCTCTTCCCGGCGACAACCTGTAGTATAGTTTGTACAAATGTAAATGTCAAGTCTTGTGCAGAAAAGCAGGCCAAATTGAAACCGAATTGAGATAACTTATGCAAAATCCTCCAATATTCGGCGCATATATGCAAAAATCCCCCGCCCGCACGCGCGGACAGGGGACGAAGGCTCAGACAAAGCGCGCGATGTCGGCGGCTGCCCGCTTGGGCACGCAGTAGTCGCGGTTTTCGTCCAGGTAGTACTTCACGCCGGTGGCCTCGGTCAGGGGGACGACGCGGGAGGCGTGGGCGGGGTAGCCCAGGGCCACCATGCTGTGCAGCTTTTCGTTTTCCGAAAGGCCCAGCAGTTCGGTCAGCCGGGGCCGGTCGATGGCCCCCATGATGCAGCTGCCCACCCCCTTGGCCCAGGCGGCCAGGGTCAGGTTGGCTAGCGCGATGCCGGCGTCGGTGTCCTTGTCGCCGGGGATGGAGGCATCCTGGACCACGGCCACGAACAGGACGGGCTGTTCACTGGGCTTCGGTACACCCTGCTCGGGGGGCAGGTAGGCCGCCCATTTGACCAGGGGCTGGACCTTGGCCACCATCGCGGGGCTCTGGACCACCACCAGGCGGATGGCCTGCCGGTTGGCTCCGCAGGAGGACAGGCGCACCGCCTCCACCATGTCGGTCACGACACCGGCGGGCACCGGCTTTTGCAAAAAGCGGCGGTAGGTGCGGCGGCCGGCGAGCAGTTCCATGATATCCATTCAGCATTCTCCTTTCGCTTCACGCAGCAGGTCGGCCAGGCTGCGGACGGTCCGCCCGCCCCGGCCGGTGACAGTCTCGGCGTGCAGCAGCGAGGAGAGGACGCTCTCCTCCACGCATTCGGCCGCGGCCCGGAAAAACAGGTCGATCCGGTCCTCGTGGATGGCCTGCAGGGCTACAACGTCCCCCTGCGGATAGTGGGGGATGCGGTACCCGGTGGAAAAGGCGATGACGATCTCGCCGCTGCCGTTGCCGCAGTAGGAGCCGGTGCGGCTCAGGCCCACGATGGCCCGGCGGGCCACCCGGCCCAGCTGGCGGCAGGTGAGAGGGGCGTCGGTGGCCAGCACCGTGATGATGGACCCCCGGTCCTGGTGGGGCGGGACGCTGGCGGCCAGCCGCTCCCGGATGGGGATGCCCGCCAGGATCAGATCGTCAAAGCGGGCGTGGTTGGACAGGACCAGCGCCCCCAGGTGATAGGCCTGGCCGTCCAGTTCCAGCCGGCGGGAGGCCGACCCGATGCCCCCTTTCAGCCCGTGGCAGCGCATCCCGCGGCCGGCCCCCACCGCGCCCTCGGCAAAATCGGCGCGGCAGTCGTCCAGGGCGGCCCGGGCGTGGGCCTCGGTGACGTGGAGGCCCCGGATGTCGTCCAGGCCGCTGTCGTTGCACTCGCACACCACCGGGTTGACGCTGCCGGTGGTCTCGCAGATGTCGGGGCACAGCGCCAGCATATGGCGCACCAGGGCGTCGTACACCGTGCCCACGCTCAGGGTGTTGGTGAACAGGATGGGCGTCTCCAAAGTGCCCAGCTCCTGGATCTGGACAAGGCCGGTGGTCTTGCCAAAGCCGTTGATGACGTGGGCCGCCGCCGGCACTTTTTCGTGAAAGAGATCGCCGGGGTGGGGCAGAAGGGCGGTGACGCCGGTCTGCACCTCCCCGTCGGCGAGGGTGCAGTGGCCCACCGTCACCCCCGGCACGTCGCTGATGAGGTTGCGGGGTCCGTGGGGCAGGCTGCCCACGGCAAAGCCCCAGCTTGCTTCAATGCCCATAGAAATATACCTCCCGGTAAGCTGTTACGGCGTGGCGTCGTTCAGAGTGTCCAGGTCGTAGGGGGTGTTCTGGTAGACGTAGTAGTTCAGCCAGTTGGAATAGAGCAGGTGGGCGTGGGCCCGCCAGCGAAAGACCGGCGGCTGGGACGGGTCGTCGCCGGGGTAGTAGTTTTTCGGGGGCGCGATGGGCAGCCCCCGGGCCACGTCCCGGCGGTATTCGGCGTCCAGGGTCAGCTTGTCGTACTCGGGGTGCCCGGTGACGAAGATCTGCCGGCCGTTCTCGGTGCTCAGCAGGTAGGGGCCTGCCTCATCGCTGGCGGCCAGGATGCGCAGGGCCGGGCACCGGGCGATGTCCTCCACGCACACCCCGGTGTGGCGGCTGTGGGGAGCGTAGAACTCCTCGTCAAAGCCGCGGACCAATGGGTTGGACGGCCGGGTGACCCGGTGGGGGAAGATGCCGAACATCTTGGCGGGCAGCAGCTGCTTGCGCACCCCATAGTGGTGGTACAGCCCCGCCTGCGCCCCCCAGCAGACGTGGAGGGTGGAGTAGACGTTGGACTTGGAGTAGTCCATGATCTCGCACAGCTCGTCCCAGTAGTCCACCTCCTCGAAGGGGATGGTCTCCACCGGCGCGCCGGTGATGATCATGCCGTCGAAACGGCGGTCCCGCACCTCGTCGAAGGTCTTGTAAAAGGCTTCGAGGTGGGCGGCGGAGACGTGGGTGGCCGCGTGGCTGGCCGTCTGCAGCAAGGTCATGTGCACCTGCAAAGGGCTGTTGGCCAGCAGCCGGGCGATCTGCGTCTCGGTGGCGATCTTGGTGGGCATCAGGTTGAGGATGGCGATCTCCAGCGGCCGGATGTGCTGGGACAGGGCCCGCTCCCGGTGCATGACGAAGATGTTCTCCGCGTACAGCGCGTCGTAGGCGGGCAGGGTCTTGGGGATGATGAGGGGCATGGCAGATTCCTTTCAGAGCCCTCTCAGTCAGCTGCGCTGACAGCTCCCCCGTAAACGTGGGAGCCTAAGAGGTATGGTTTTGAATGCCTTCCTGACAGCCTCCCGCACAGGCGGGGAGGCGGCCCAAGGGGCTGGATCAGACTTTGTCCAGGGCCTGGGCGATGTCGGCGATCAGGTCCTCGCTGGACTCCAGCCCGCAGCTCATGCGGACCAGCTCGGCGGGCACGCCGGCGGCCTTGAGCTGCTCGTCGTTCATCTGGCGGTGGGTGCTGGAAGCCGGGTTGAGGCAGCAGGTGCGGGCGTCGGCCACATGGGTCTCGATGGCGGCCAGCCGCAGCGACTTCATAAAGGTGCTGGCGGCTTCGCGGCCGCCGGCCAGGCCGAAGGACACCACGCCGCAGCTGCCGTTCGGCAGATACTTCTGGGCCAGGGCGTGGTAGGGGCTGGATTCCAGCCCGCAGTAGTCCACGTAGGCTACCTTGGGGTGCTTTTCGAGGAAGCGGGCCACGGCCAGGGCGTTTTCGCAGTGGCGGGCCATACGGACATGGAGGCTCTCCAGGCCCAGGTTGAGGATAAAGGCGTTCTGCGGGGACTGGCAGCAGCCGAAGTCCCGCATCAGCTGGGCGGTGGCCTTGGTGATGAAGGCCCCGCCCTGGCCGAACCGCTCGGCGTAGGTGATGCCGTGGTAGCTCTCGTCGGGGGTGGTCAGGCCGGGGAACTTGTCGGCGTGGGCCATCCAGTCAAAGTTGCCGCTGTCCACGATGGCGCCGCCCACACCCGCGCCGTGGCCGTCCATATACTTGGTGGTGGAGTGGGTGACGATGTCGGCGCCCCACTCGATGGGCCGGCAGTTGATGGGGGTGGGGAAGGTGTTGTCCACGATCAGGGGCACGCCGTGGGCGTGGGCCGCTTTGGCGAACTTTTCAATGTCCAGCACGGTGAGGGCGGGGTTGGCGATGGTCTCGCCGAACACGGCCTTGGTGTTGGGGCGGAAGGCGGCGTCCAGCTCTTCCTCGGTGGCGGTGGGGGAGACGAAGGTGACGTCGATGCCCATTTTGGCCATCGTGACCGAGATCAGGTTGAAGGTGCCGCCATAGATGGTGGAGGAGGAGACGATGTGGTCCCCGCACTGGCAGATGTTGAACAGGGCCAGGAAGTTGGCGGCCTGCCCGCTGGAAGTCAGCATGGCGGCGGTGCCCCCCTCCAGGGCCGCGATCTTGCGGGCCACGGCGTCGCAGGTGGGGTTCTGCAGGCGGGAGTAGAAGTAGCCGTCGGCCTCCAGGTCGAACAGCTTGCCCATGTCCTCGCTGGTGTCGTACTTAAAGGTGGTGGACTGGATGATGGGGATCTGGCGGGGTTCGCCGTTGCCGGGCGTGTAGCCGCCCTGGACGCAGATGGTATCGCGGTTCATAGAGTTGCTCCTTTCATGCTTTCTCCCGGGCACGGCTGCAGCCGGCTGTGGGGAGGCTTATTTTCTCAGACGCTTGTCGCTGTGGGTGGCGATGGCGGTGCCGATGGTCTGGAACAGCTGCACCAGGACGATCAGCAGCACGACGGCCACCAGCATGATGCCTGCCTGGTAGCGGTAGTAGCCATAGGAGATGGCCACTTTGCCCAGGCCGCCGCCGCCGATGGCGCCCGACATGGCCGAATAGCCCAAAATGGTGGTCAGGGCGGTGGTCATGCTGGAAACAAGGCTGGGCATACTCTCGGGGATCATCACCTTGGTGATGATCTGCAGGGGGGTGGCGCCCATGCTCTGGGCGGCCTCGATGACGCCGGCGTCCAGTTCCCGCAGGCTGGTCTCCACCAGGCGGGCCACAAAGGGGAAGGCCGCCGCCACCAAAGGCACGATGGTGGCGTTGGTGCCCACCGTCGTGCCGACGATCAGCCTCGACAGGGGGAACACGCAGATCATCAAAATCAAAAAGGGGATGCTGCGCAGGATGTTGATGACAAAGTTCAGCGCGTGCATCAGCCAGCCGGGCAGGGGCAGGACGCCGTCCTTATCCCCGGCCACCAGCAGCACGCCCAGGGGCAGCCCCAGCACCAGGGCAAAGGCGGTGGAGAGGACGGTGATATAGAACGTCTCCCACACCGCAAAAGCAAAATCCATAGCGGTCACAGGCCGGTCACCTCCTCTACCGTCACGCCGGGCTGGGCGCGGATGTATTCCGTCGCCCGGCGGGCCTCGTCCACATCGCGGGGCAGCCGCAGCAGCATGCTGCCAAAGCACTTCTGGTTCAGATCGCGGGTGTCGGCGCTCAGCACGCTGACCAGAATGCCCGTCTCGGCGGCCAGGCAGGCCACTAGGGGCTTTTCGGTGGAAGAACCGTTGAAGGTCAGGCGGATGACGTGGTCGTCCGGCGCGAAGGAGGCCAGCTCACGGGAGGAGCGGCCCCCGCTGGGGGCGACCAGGCGCCGGGCCGCGGCGGTCTTGGGCCGGGCAAAGATCTCCTGCACCGTGCCTTCCTCCACCACCTGGCCGCCGTCCAGGATGGCCACCCGGTCGCAGATGGCCTCGACGACGCTCATCTGGTGGGTGATGACCACCACCGTGATGCCCAGCTTCTGGTTGATCTCGCGGATCAGGCTGAGGATGGAGCGGGTGGTGTCGGGGTCCAGGGCGCTGGTGGCTTCGTCGCACAGCAGCACCTTGGGGTCGGTGGCGAGGGCGCGGGCGATGGCCACCCGCTGGCGCTGCCCGCCCGAAAGCTGGGCCGGGTAAGCGCCGGCCTTGTCGGGCAGGCCCACCGTCTGCAGCAGCTCCCGGGCGCGCTTTTCGGCGTCGGCCTTTTTGACGCCGGCCAGCTCCATGGGGAAACAGACGTTGGCCAGGCAGCTGCGCTGCATCA
>NBJMR02800__coassemble_1603_pt1 | contig 28884 bp, 24 predicted proteins | sample NBJMR02800__metabat2_low_PE_044 | metagenome-assembled genome bin NBJMR02800
CTGGTATTTTACTGCATATTCCTCTATTTGTCAGGTTTTGTTAGGTGCTCTAAGCTCCGGGGCTTTTTGGATCGGCTGGCTTTGCTGTCTATTGGTCATCTAAAAAGAAAATTTCATCCACATGAAGTTTTAGCAGTCTTGCCATTTTCATTGCAAGTTCAAGCGTAGGGTTATACTTATCATTTTCGATAGCAATGATTGTTTGGCGGCTTACACCCAACTCTTTTGCCATATCTTCCTGACGCAGTCCAGCCTGTTTTCTCAGCTGTTTTACTATGTTTCTCATAGCGGCTTACACTCTTACCAGAAAATAAGTTCCAATCGACAAAACAAGCACAACGACAACAATCGTGGTTATTACTGTTCGTAAGAGCTTATTGGGTTCCCGATATTCTTCATCTCCAGCAACCATTTTTTGTTTCATGGCTATCTGAGAGAACGCTTGAACAGATACTGCAAAGCATAGAATCAGAGAAGGCAAAGGGTTATACGCCAAATCATACATAAGGGTTTGCCAACAGTTCCATAGCGTCCATGCACTCAAAGACAGCAAAGCAGCTCTATATCCCCATTCCTCCGAATGAAGCTGAATGTTTCTGTCCATTTCGTCCATTTTCTTCATGTCATTTACCTCCCGCAGTTTCTTGAAGCCGGCCTCTAAATGTTAAAGTCTCTTTACATTTTCATTATACTGCAAAACAGCGAAATGTCAAGAGCATTTAACATTTTGGCGGGCTGCTGTCTTTCCAATTTCTTTATGTTCCCTTCTGACACATGAATATTAGCCCTGTGCAACAAGCGGGTTTTCTCTTGACAAAGCGGGGCGGGCGCTGTATGATAACAGTGCTATATAACATTGTTACAAGGAGGGCTCTATGGAAGAACGTTCCACCGCCACCCTCGAAAAGATCCAGCGGGCCGCCCTGGCCGAGTTCCTGGACAAGGGTTTTCTGGGGGCGTCTCTGCGGCAGATCGTCAAGAACGCCGGGGTGACCACCGGGGCTTTTTACGGCTACTTTTCCAGCAAGGAAGCCCTGTTCGCCTCCATCGTCGAACCTCATGCCGCCGCCCTGATGGGCCGCTTCATGGAGGCGCAGACCACCTTTGCCGCCCTGCCCGAGGACGAACAGCCCGCCCACATGGGGGTGGAGTCCTCCGACTGCATCCACTGGATGGTGGACTACATTTGCAGCCACCCCGAGCCAGTCAAGCTGCTGCTGACCAAAGCCGAGGGCACCAGCTACGAGCACTTTGTCCACAACATGGTGGAGGTGGAAGTGGACGCCACCCTGCAATACTTTGCCGTGCTGCGGCGGCTGGGCCGCCCCGTCCCCGCGCTGGACCGGGAGCTGTGCCACATCGCCGCCAGCGGGATGTTCAGCGCCATCTTCGAGGTGGTCATCCACGATATGCCCCAGGCGCGCGCGCTGGAGTACGTGGACCGGCTGCGCACATTTTACACCGCCGGGTGGATGGCCTGGATGCAGCCCTGACCGGTTCCTAAGAGAAAGGGGAAGGCTCCCCTCTCTTTTTTGGATCAAAAGTTAGCTTTATCTAACCATCGCAAGGAGGTATGAATGTGAACGAGAAAAAACCATCGAGCCTTTCGCGCATCCTGCGCTTTGCAGGCGGGCACCGCCGTCTGACGGTGCTGGGCTGCGTCCTGAGCGCCCTGTCGGCGGTGCTGGGGCTGGCGCCCTATCTCTGCGTCTGGCTGGCCGCCCGGGCGGTGCTGGCCGGCTGGCCCGGCCTGGAGGGCGCCGCCGGGCTGGGAACGTGGGGCTGGACTGCTGTCTGGTTCGCCGTGGGCAGCATCCTCTTGTACTTTGCCGCCCTGATGTGCACCCACATCGCCGCTTTCCGCACCGCGCGGAACATCCGCCGGGCCGCCATGGCCCATGTCCTGACTTTGCCCCTGGGCTTTTTCACCGGCAGCCAGTCGGGCCGGCTGCGCAAACTGATCGACGACAACGCCGGCCTCACCGAGGATCTGCTGGCCCACAAGCTCCCCGACCTGACCGCCACCATCGTGACGCCGCTGGCCGCGGTGGTCATGCTGTTCCTCTTTGACGCACGGATGGGCCTGCTCTGCCTGCTGACCATGGCCCTGGCTCTGCTGAGCATGGGGCTGATGATGGGCGGCAAAAACGCCGGCTTTTTCCACCGCTACCAGCAGGAGATCGAGCGGATGAGCGGCGAGGCCGTCGAGTACGTCCGGGGCATCCCGGTGGTCAAGATGTTCCAGCAGACGGTCTACTCCTTCAAGGCCTTTTACGCCGCCATCCGGGATTACAGCGACCTGGCCAGCCAGTACGCCATGAGCTGCCGGGTGGGGCAGACCTGCTTCCTCACCTGCATCAACGGGGCTTTCGTTTTGCTGATCCCGGCGGCCATCGTGCTGGCGGCCCGGGGCGACGTTCGGACCGTGCTGGCCAACTTTCTCTTTTACGCCCTGTTCGCCCCGGCCTGCGGCCAGATGATCAACCGCATCATGTACATGAGCGAGGCCGTGATGGAGGCCGACGAGGCCATGGCCCGCCTGGACGAACTGCTGGGCCAGCAGCCCATGCCCCAGCCCGACCGGCCCCAGCAGCCGCAGAACGCCGCCGTCGTCTTTGACCAGGTGTCCTTCACCTACCCCGGCGCGGCGCGGCCGGCCCTGGACAGCGTCAGCTTTGCCGTGCAGCCGGGCCAGGTGGTGGCTCTGGTGGGGCCCTCCGGCGGGGGCAAGACCACCGCCGCCAGTCTGATCCCCCGCTTCTGGGACGTCACCGGCGGGGCGGTCAAAGTGGGCGGGGTGGATGTCCGCCAGATGGACCGCGCCGCCCTGATGCGCCAGGTGGCCTTTGTGTTCCAGGACACCCGCCTGTTCAAGCAGAGCCTGCTGGAAAACATCCGGGCGGGCCGGCCCGGCGCCACCCGGGACGAGGTTCTGGCCGCGGCCCACGCCGCCCAGTGCGACGCCATCCTGGAAAAACTGCCCGACAGCCTGGACACGGTGGTGGGGGCCAAAGGGGTCTACCTCTCCGGGGGCGAGGCCCAGCGCATCGCCCTGGCCCGCGCCATCCTGAAGGACGCCCCCATCGTGGTGCTGGACGAGGCCACCGCCTTTGCCGACCCCGAAAACGAACACCAGATCCAGAAGGCTCTGGAAGCGCTGACCCGCCGCAAAACCGTCCTGCTGATCGCCCACCGGCTGTCCACCGTCCAAAACGCGGACCGCATCCTGGTCCTTTCGGAAGGCCGGGTCGCGGAGCAGGGCACCCACGCCGGGCTGCTGGCCCAGGGCGGGCTTTATGCCGCCATGTGGGCGGACTATCAGCGCAGCGCACAGTGGAAAGTGGGAAAGGAGACTGCCGTATGACCCAAAAACTACAGCACTGGTTCGCCCTCAGTGAAAAGGGCGCAAAAGACCTTGTCCGGGCCGTCCTCTGGTGCTTTGTCTGCAACCTGAGCCTGATGCTGCCGGTGGGCGCGGTGATGCTCACCGCCCAGCGGCTGCTGGTCTGTCTGGAAGGCGGCGGCAGCCCCATGGCCAGCTTTGCCGTCTGCACCGGCTTTGCCCTGGCGGTGCTGGTCCTGCTGTTCGTGCTGCACTGGTTCCAGTACGCTTCGCTGTACCTCGCCACCTATCAGGAGAGCGCCAGCCGCCGGGTCAGCCTGGCCGAGACGCTGCGCAAACTGCCCCTGAGCTTTTTCGGCAGCCGCGATCTCAGCGACCTGACCGCCACCATGATCGCGGACTGCTCCAGCCTGGACCAGATGTTTTCCCACTATGTGCCCCAGCTGTTCGCCTCGATCCTGTCCACCGCGGTGATCGGCGTGATGATGTTCCGCTTTGAGCCGCGGATGGCCGCGGCGGTGCTGTGGGTGGTGCCGGTGGCCGTCCTGCTGACGGCCGGCAGCAAAGGCATTCAGGACGCCTTCGGCACCCGCAATATCCTCAGCAAGCGGGCGGTCAGCGACTGCATCCAGGAGGGCCTGGAAACCGTCCGGGACATCCAGGCCTGCAGCCGCCAGCAGGCCTACATGGCCGGCCTGGAAGAAAAGCTGGCCCGCATGGAGTCCAACTCCATCCAGTCCGAGCTGGCCACCGGCGTGTTCGTCTGTTCGGCCCAGGCTTTCCTGCGGCTGGGCCTGGCCACCACCATCCTGACCGGCGCGGCCCTGCTGGCCGCCGGACAGCTCAGCTTCCTGTACTTCCTGGGTTTCCTCTTTGCGGCGGCCCGCCTGTACGACCCGCTGGGTCTGGTGCTGCAGAACATCGCCGCCGTCTTTAACGCCAAACTGCAGATCGACCGGATGCGCACCATTCTGGAGCAGCCCGTCCAGACCGGGCGCGAGGACTTTGCCCCCCAAAGCTACGACATCGTGTTCGACCACGTCCGCTTTGCCTACCGGGAGGGCGCGGGCGTCTTGGAGGACGTCAGCTTCACCGCCAAACAGGGCGAAGTCACCGCCCTCATCGGCCCGTCGGGCGGGGGTAAATCCACCGCCTGCAAGCTGGCCGCCCGTTTCTGGGACGTGACCGGCGGCCAAGTGACCCTCGGCGGGGTGGACATTTCCACCATAGACCCCGAGACCCTGCTGCGCTCCTACTCGATGGTGTTCCAGGACGTGGTCCTTTTCCGGGATACGGTGATGGAGAACATCCGTCTGGGCCGCCGCGGCGCCACCGACGCCGAGGTGCTGGACGCCGCCCGGGCGGCCCACTGCGACGAGTTCATCCAGAAGCTGCCCCAGGGCTACCAGACCGTGATCGGGGAAAACGGCGCCACCCTTTCGGGCGGCGAGCGGCAGCGTATCTCCATCGCCCGGGCCCTGCTCAAGGACGCCCCCATCGTCCTGCTGGATGAGGCCACCGCCAGCCTGGATGTGGAAAACGAGACCAAGGTCCAGGCCGCCCTGTCCCGGCTGCTGCGGGGCAAGACGGTGCTGGTGATCGCCCACCGGATGCGCACGGTGGCCGGCGCCGACCACATCGTGGTGCTGGAAAACGGCCATGTCGCCCAGCAGGGTTCCCCTGCCGCCCTGCTGCAGCAGGATGGGCTGTACCGCCGGATGGTGGAGCTGCAGAGCGAGAGCGCCCGCTGGCAGCTGAACTGAAGATCCTCCCCCTCTCCCCCGCGCCTGTCTTTGGAACGGCGCGGGGTTTTGTTCTGCCGCCGGCCCTTTTGTGAAACCGGCGCGGCCCAATGGTGAGAAAACGGTGATATCTTTCCCATTTGCTTGACAAAGTCAAGTTTGTCCCGTATACTTGACCAGGTCAAGTCAAAGAAAGGAGCGTTTTGCCATGCTTCAGACCGTCGCCCTGTACGCCTCTGTGCTCCACCGGGATTTCACCGCCTACACCCGTGAAAAACTGGAAAAGCTGGGCCTGCACTTTGGGCTGCTGTTTTTTGTGCTCTATGTAGGCAAGCACCCGGGGACGACCCCCGCCGAGCTGACCCGGGCCCTGCATCTGGACTGGGGCCACTCCCAGCGCTGCATCACCAAACTGGTGGACAACGGCTTTTTCACCAAGGAAAAGGCCGGCCGGGCCTATCACCTGCACCTGACCGAAAAGGGGCAGGAAGCCTTTGCCGTCAGCCACCAGGTCTTTTGGAACTGGGACCAGCAGCGCCTGGCGGGGCTGACCGCTGAGGAACGCCAAACGCTGCTGGCCCTGCTGCAAAAAGCCGCGGCCCGGCCCGCTCCCACGGACGCCTGCCGGGACAGGCAGGGACCGCCGGACCAGGACTGACCCCATCGCCCGAAAACCATCGAAATTTCCATAGGAGGTTCCAAACGTTATGAAGAAAGCAAGCAAAATCTGGCTGTGGTTCGCTCTGGTGCTGTGCGTGTGCACCACCGCCCTCAATCTGACCGAAGGCCGCTGGCTGTCGGTGGTCATCGCCGTGATCTCCATCGCAGGGCTGTGCGTCCTGCTGTTCACCCAGCGCAAAGCCGGGTATCTGGTCATGTGCGTGTGCGCCGTCGGCTCCTTCCTGGTGGGCGCTGTCCAAAACATCCAACTGCTGGGCGCCCCCACCGCCATCCTGATGTCCCTGATCGGCGCAGCCCTGGTGCCCGGCATCACCGGCCTGTTCATCAAAAGCCAGTGGAAGGATCTCCAGTAACCCCTCTCTGCCCGCAAGGCTCTGCGCCCGCCCTTTTGGGCAGACGCGGGGCCTTTTGTTTTGTCACACACCCCGCGGCCCGTGGCACCAAAAAGCGGCCGCGCCAAAGGGCGCAGCCGCAGGGTCACACGTTCTTATCGTTCCACAACGATGGCAAGCAGGCACAGTCTGTCGCTGGTTTCGTGTTTGTGCAAGCCGGTCGAACCGCCTGCACGGAACCGGTCATCGGCTCACACATGGATTTGGAAATCCCCAAAATCAAATATGCCGCAGCCATGCTTTAGCTTTCCTTCTTGTTCCAATTGGCAAAAGGCTTTTTCTGCCCGGTCCAGGAAATCTGCGGGAATCTCCAACGAATGGTGTCCGGGCCGGATCTGCCGTATATCTAAAGTCCGCACCTTTCGTATGGACTGCCGAAAGAGCTGTGGGTCGGTCGTCGGATAAAAAGCGTCCAGGCACCCTTTGTAGAGCAGGTCGCCGGCATACAAAGTTTTTCTTTCCGGTTCATAGAAACAGCAATGCCCCGGAGAATGGCCGGGCGTATGCAGAACGACCAGCTTCCTGTTTCCCAAATCCACACAATCCCGATCGTGCAGCACAATGTTGGCTCCCCTTTGAAAAAGCTGGTATTCCTCCACCCTGAAGTCGGCGGGGAAATCGCATGGCTCCCGCATCAGGTTGTTTTTCACCACTTGCAGCGGTATGGGAAACCGGCCGGACAACCACTCCTTTTCCGCTTCGTGGACCGCGATCGCAGCAAAGTATTTGTGCCCGCCTATGTGATCCCAATGCGCATGGGTCGTCATAACGACAACGGGGAGCGGCGTCAAGCCATCCACAATTTGTTTGATATTGGCCACCCCTAATCCGGTATCGATCAATACCGCTTTCTTTGTGCCGCACAGCAAATAGCAGTGCGTTTCTTCCCAATGCCGTTCTTCGCTGATCGCAAATGTATCCTCATCGAGCCTTTCTGTCGTAAACCAACTGCTCATGTTTGCCTCCACCTTGCCGGAATCGTTGTGCAAAGCCAGTATAACACACTGCCCGCATTATTTCTACGGGACAGCCCCCGCGCAAAAAGCCCCCGCGTTCTCCGTGCGGAAGAACGCAGGGGCTTTTTCGGTTTCGGTCAGCCGCACGCCACCGGCCGGCCCTGCAGCCAGGCCACCGTGTCCCGGACGGTCAGGCGCAGGTCCCGCGGGCAGTAGCCCAGCTCGGCCGCCGCCTTTTCGCAGGAAAAGCGGGCGTTTCCCGAGATGGTGTACAGCGCGTATTTGGTGAACAGGGGCCGGGTGCGGCTCACCTTCGCCATCAGGCCGAAGAAGGGCAGGGCCGCATAGGCCACCCCCAGGGGCAGGCACAGCTTTTTGCGGCCGCCGACCAGGGCGCGGACCATTTCGGCCAGTTCCTGAATGGTGCAGTACCGCCCCGAGAGGATGTAGCACTCCCCTGCGCGGCCTTTTTCCGCCGCCAGCAGGCAGCCCCGGGCCACGTCCCGCACGTCCACAAAGTCGTATCCGCCCTTCACCACGGCGGGCAGGCGGCCGTCCAGGCACATCTTCAGCAGCTGGACGGTGTGGTTGCGCCCGTCGTCGTAGGGGCCGATGATGCCGGACGGGTGGACCACCACCACATCCAGCCCCTCTTTCCCGGCGTCCAGCACCGCCTGGGTGGCCTCGGCCTTGGTGGCCGCATAGGCCCCCACCACGGCGTCGCGGGAAAAGGCGGACACCTCCCGCACCACCCGGCCGTCCGGCTGTTCGGGGATGGCGTGGACCGAGCTGACATAGACCAGCCGCCGGACGCCATGCCGCAGGCACTGGCGGATCACATGGTGGGTGCCCTCCACGTTCACCGCGTAGAGCGCGTCGGTCATGGTATCGTTGATGCTGATGATCCCCGCCGTATGCAGGACGGTCACTTCCCCTTCCGCCCCCGCAAAGAGCGGTTCCAGGCTGTCGGGGTCCCGCACGTCGCCCGTGCAATAGACGGCCTGCCCGTCCACCGCCGCTTTCTCGCCCGGCAGGACCAGCCCCCGGACGGCGCAGTCCGTCCCCTGCAGCTGCCGGAGGATGGCGCCGCCCAGATGGCCGGCGGCGCCGGTCACAATCCAAGTCCGTTTCATGGTCGCTCACTTCCTTATCGTTTTGCGCCGCCTCGCGGCTTTCTCACCATCAGTATAACCGATTGATATAAGGAAATTGTTTGCCTATCATGAAAGACTTGTGAATGTGCACCACAGCCGGCGCTTTCTGCTTACGTCAGCATTTCCCACAGGCGGTCGCCCCGCCCAAGGGCCGTATCCTGTGCCCCTTCGCGGATGCGGCGGACGAGATACAGCTCGCCTTCCTCGGGCGATAAGGGCAGGCCCCGCAGGGCGGTGCTTTCTGCCGGCAGGGCAAAATCCTGGATGCGGACCAGGTCGCCCGGCGCAGGATCGGTCCCATCCAGCAGGCAAAAACAGCCGTACATCTGTTCCAGCCCGGCGGGGTCGTCCACCAGAAAGAGGGTGCTCTCGCCGAGGTAAAAGGCCGCGTTCAGCTTTTCCTGGCTGGATTCCATCAGGCGGGCAAAGTCCCCGCCTTCCTGCATGGCCGTCAGGTCCAGCCAGATGCCTTCGGCTTCCACCGTCACCCGGCCGTCTCCGTTTTCGTCCGTCCCCACCGCTTCCAGCCGGGCCTGCACTTGCTCCAGCAGTTCCGGGGCGGGGTCGGTGCGGCTGACCACCGTCACCACATAGTCGGGCTGGACGGCGGTCAGGTTCTGCCAGGCATACCACCCCACTGCCAGCGCCGCCGCCACCGCCAGGGCGACAAAGTACCAGTGGTAGTGCCACCAGTTTTGCCAGCGCTCCTTGGGGGTCAAGGGAGGCGGCACATCCGGGATCAGGTCTTCGGGGCGGATATTCCGCTCATAACGGTAGGACGCCATGGCTGTTTCCTCCTGCGATGCTTATACGCGGGTCACAAGGCATTGCAGGGTGTCGCCTTCCACCGTGTAAGCGCCGGTCCCCGCGGGGATAAAGATGCTCTGGCCTTTATGCAGCGGCATTTCTTCCGCGCCTTCCCGCAGGACGCCCGTGCCTTCGACCACCAGCAGCGACGTGAACGAACGCTCGTCGCAGACGCCCTGGAAGCTCCCCACAGCCTTGTCCACGGTAAAGTAGCGGCACTGGGCCAGGTGCCCGCCAAAATCCGGGGCGGCAGCCGGCGGCGTGCAGCTGGCCACATCCAGGGCCTTGTCCAGATGGAGCGCCCGTGGTTTGCCGTCCGCGCCGACGCGGCCATAGTCGTAGACCCGGTATGTCACGTTGGAATTTTCCTGGATCTCCGCCACCAGGATGCCTTTCCGGATCGCGTGGATGGTCCCGGAGGGGATAAAGAAGAGGTCGCCCTTTTCCACCGGCACCGCATTCAGCACTTCCGGCAGCGTGCCGTCCTTTGCACGGCGCGCCAGTTCCTCTTTGGGGATCTGATGCTGGAAGCCGTAGTAGAGGGTGGCGCCTTCGTCGCAGTCCAGCACATACCACGCTTCCGTTTTGCCCAGCTGATGCTCGTGGGTCAGGGCGTAGTCATCCGACGGGTGCACCTGGATCGACAAATCGTTCTTGGCGTCGATCAGCTTGATGAGGATGGGAAATTCGTCGAACGCCCTGCAGTCCTCGCCAAGGCATTCGCGGCCCACCGCCTCTATGTAGGCGGGGAAAGTTTTCCCCTGATACGGTCCGCTGGCCACCACGCTGGGGCCGTCCGGGTGGCAGGAGAGCACCCACGCTTCGGCCAAAGGATGGAGGTCGCTCTGGATGCCGTAGTCCTCCCGCAGCCTCTCGCCGCCCCAGAGATAGTCTTTGCAGGCGGGTTTCAGTTCAATCGTTTTCATGGTTCTTCAATCCTTCTTATCCTGGCAAGTCGATTCACGGCGCAGATACCAGATCTTGGCCGGCGTCTGACCATACGGGCCGGGCAGAGGCAGGCCCAGGGCCATCAGCTGCGCGCCGGTATACTGCACGCCCTGCTCGTCCTCGTAGACGGCGGCGGGGTCCAGCCCCTGCAAGGGCAGGCGGGGCAGGCTGTTCATGCTGGCGGTGCCGTGGCTGCCGCTCAGCGCGTCGCCCACCGCAAAGACGGCCGCCTCGCTGCCGTCCGGCGCGGCGATCATCCAGGCTGCGCCCAGCGCAGAGGCGTCGGGGCCGGCCAGGCGGTAGAGGTCGCCGCCCCGCAGCAGGCCGCCGTGGGCCCGGTACCAGGCCACATAGGGCCGCAGGGCTTCCAGTTCTTCCGGGGTGTAGGTGGTCAGGTCCAGCTCAAAGCCGAAGGTGCCCGACAGGGCCGCCGCCATCCGCGCCTCGGTGGTGGAGATGTGGCCGTTGCAGTGGTTGGGCACGGTGGAAAAGTGGGCCCCCATGACGCAGCCGGGATAGAACAGGCTGGTGCCGTACTGGATCAGCAGGCGGGCCCGGGCGTCGGTGTTGTCGCTGCACCAGATCTGGGGGCTGTAGTACAGCATCCCGCAGTCGAAGCGGGCGCCGCCGCCTGCGCAGTTTTCCAGCAGCAGGCCGGGGAAGGTCTCGGTGACGCGGCGCTGCAGCTCGTACACCCCCATCACATACCGGTGGTATACCTCGCCCTGACGGGCCGCGGGCAGGGCCGCACTGTACACGTTGGCCAGCGAGCGGTTCATGTCCCATTTGAGGTACTTGATGGGGCAGCTGCGCAGCACCCGTTCCAGCTGCTGCCAGATGCCGTCCACCACTTCCTCGCGGCTGAAGTCCAGGGTGTACTGCTGGCGGATCTCAAAGGGGCGGCGGCCCGGGATCACGAACGCCCAGTCGGGGTGGGTGCGGTAGAGGTCGCTGTTGGGGCTGACCGCCTCCGGCTCCACCCACAGGCCCAGCTCCAGGCCCATCTCGTTCAGCCTGCGGCACAGGCCGGGCAGGCCGTCGGGCAGTTTGGCCTTGTCCTCCACCCAGTCGCCCAGGCTGGAAGAAGTGTCGTTGCGGCCCTTGAACCAGCCATCGTCCAGCACGAACAGGTCGATGTCGGCCTTTTTGGCGGCGGCGGCCAGGTCCAGCAGCTTCGCTTCGTCAAAGTCGAAGTAGCAGGCCTCCCAGCTGTTCAGCAGCACCGGACGGGGCGCTTTCATGTCCTGCCAGCGGGGCGCCAGCAGCCGGGTGCGGATGGCGTTGTGGAACCGGCGGCTCATCTCCCCCAGGCCGTGCTGGGCGTAGACCATGGCCACCTCCGGGGCGGCGAAGCTCTCGCCGGGCGCGAGGGTCCAGTGGAAGTGGTAGGGGTGGATGCCCATGACCAGCCGCTGGCCCGCGTCGGCCCGCTCGGCCTCGATCAGGAAGTTGCCGCTGTACACGAAGGCAAACCCCCAGCAGTCGCCGTTCGTCTCGGTGGTGTCGGGGCGGCACAGGGCGATGGCGGGGTTGTGGGCGTGGCCGGGCACCCCGCGGATGCTGCCCACGCTCTGGATGCCGCAGCGCAGGGGCGCGCGCTCAGGGGTGCGCTCGGCGGCCCAGGTGCCGTTCAGGGTGATGAGGTCCAGGCTGCCGGGGGCGTAGTCCATGCACAGGGACGCCGCCTTGTGCAGCGTCAGGGGCTGGGAACCCGCGTTTTTGTACACCGCCGTGCGGGTGATGAGGTCCTCTTTTTCATAGACCGAGTAGCGCAGCTCCACTTCCAGCCCAAACACATCCCGCAGGGTGACGGACAGGGTCTGGACGTCTGCCCCGCCCCGGAAGGCGGGCAGGCCCGGCAGGGCCGGCTTGCCGGGCAGGACCGCCGCGCCCGCAAACACCAGCTCTGCCGCCTCGGTGCCGTCGGCATATTCGGGTACACAGGGCGGGGTGCGGTTGTCCGCCGTGCCCGGGGCCGACCACTCTTTGGGCAGCAGGTCGGTCCAGCAGCCGGGGTCCCCGTGGGCGGCCCGGCCGTCGGTCAGGTCGGGCGCGCGGTCGGGCAGGCGGGCGCCGTAGTAGGTGTGCAGCAGCATCCCGTCGGGCCCCACCGACATCTGATAGCTGGTGTGGGCGGTGTGCAGGGTGTAACAGGTTTCAGAGTGTACGATCATGTAAGGTCATCCTCTCCATCGGTTTGTTCTTCTTCAAAGGGGTCGCGGGGCGGCTCGGGCTTGCGGCCGGCCTGTTCCATCCGGGCCACCGCCGGGCGCATCAGGGCCGCCATCCCCAGGGCGGTGACGGAGCCGCCCGCCAGGAACAGGGGCAGCAGCAGGTAGATGAACCAGCCTGGGGCCAGCACCCACAGCAGGGGCATCCAGGCCAGCAGCGCCAGGATGCCCACCGTGGGCAGAAGGTTTGCCACCGTCATCCGGGCGCCGTCCAGCAGGGCCAGCAGCCCGTGCCGGTAGGTGAAGCGGGCCAGCAGGGCCAGCCCCCAGCACCCGCAGCAGCACACCCCTGCCAGCAGCAGGAAGGAGGCCGCGGCCAGCAGGCCGGTGAACACATCGTCCTGTGCGGAGGCCGCCCGCAGCCCGGCCAGCGCGGCGATGCCCGCCGCCAGCACCACCAGCCACAGGGCGGTGGCCTGCTTGAAGTCCCGCCGGAAGGCTTTGAAAAAGCCAGATGCCGTCCGGTAGTCCTCCCCGGCCGCGATTTTATGGACGATGGCGAACAGGGCCAGGGTGGAGGCGCCCGCCGTCACCACCGGCAGGCAGCAGAGCAGCCACAGGATGTTCAGGACCACAAGATCCCCTATCGCGCCCATCAGGCGGAAAAACGGGTTGTCGATCGAGCTTGACTTTTTCATGGCGGTTCCTTTCCGGGGATGTTATTTCTCGAGGGACGCAAGATAGGCGCTGTTCCGGTCGATCAGGGCGCAGCGCTGGGCCACGCAGTCACAGCTGCGCAGCGGGTCGGACGGGGTGTTGAAGGCAAAGTCCAGCAGGCGGTCCACCGTGGTGCTGGCCACGTGCAGCCGGGTGTCGCTGGCGGCGTAGTAGATGTACACTTCGCCGTTGTCCCGGGCGATGGCCCCGTTGGTGAACACCACGTTGGACACGTCCCCTATCCGCTCCCAGCCGCGGGGCGCGATCAGGAAGCCGGAGGGCTCGGCGATCACCTTCCAGGGCTCGTGCAGGTCGGTGACAAAGACGTAGACCACATACCGCAGGCCGGCGGCGGTGTTGCGCACGCCGTGGGCGATGTGCAGCCAGCCCTTTTCGGTCTTGATGGGAGGCGCGCCCTCGCCGTTCTTGGCCTCGGTGATGGTGTGGTAGCGCCGGGGGCTGGTGATGATCTCCTCGTCGATGACGGGGTGAGTGATGTCATCGCACAGGCCGAAGCCCACGCCGCCGCCCGAGCCGGTGTCGATGAAGTCATCCATGGGGCGGGTGTAGAAGGCGTACTTGCCGTTCACGAAGGCGGGCAGCAGGTCCACATTGCGCTGCTGGGGGCTGCGCAGGGTGACGAGGTTGGGCAGCCGCTCCCAGGTCTTGAGGTCCCGGGTGCGGACGATGCCTGCGGCGGCCACGGCGGCGGACAGGTCGGGGTTCGACTTGTCCTTGCTCTCGGAGCAGAACACGCCGTAGATCCAGCCGTCCTCGTGTTTGGTCAGCCGCATATCATAGACGTTGGTCTCGTCGGGGCAGGTGTCGGGCAGCTGGACGGGCTTGTCCCAGAAGCGGAAGCCGTCCACCGGGGAGCCGCTCTCGGCCACCGCAAAAAAGCTCTTGCGGTCGTTGCCCTCCACCCGGGCCACCAGGTAGAATTTGCCGTCCAGCTCGATGGCGCCGGCGTTGAACACGGCGTTGACTCCCAGCCGCTCCATAAAATAGGGGTTTGCGGCGGGGTCGAGGTCGAACCGCCACTCCAGGGGGATGTGCTCGCGGGTGAGGACCGGGTACTCCCACCGGTCATAGATGCCGTTGTAAAAATCGCTCTTGCGGTTTTTGCGGGCCAGCAGGGCCTCCTGCAGGGCCTTCTGGCGCAGGTATTCGGGGTGCAGCTTACACTTCGACATGGGGGTCCCTCCTGATCAGTTCCATACACATGCGCCCGTTGTGGTACGGGCACTTCCACGGCTCGACGATGGGCTGGCGGCTGGCGGGCACGCCGCTGGCGTCCACTGACCAGAACCATTCGCCGCCGGGGCGCTTGTCCAAAATCTTTTCGGTGATGTAGTGCCAGATGCCGGCGGCGGCGTCCCGGTATTTGGGGTCGCCCGACTTCTGGTATTCGTTGACGAAGCCCAGCACCGCCTCGGCCTGGACCCACCAGACCCGGGTGGTGTTGTCCACCCCGCGCTCGCACTCGTTGAGCAGGGAGTGGTCCCGGTAGGCGTGGGCGTAGACGCTGCGGGCAAGGTCGGAGTTGATGGCGGTGATCTTTGCGGTCAGGGCGGCATCGCCCAGCAGGGCGCAGCCCCAGTCGATCAGCCAGCTGGACTCGATGTCGTGGCCGTAGCTGTACAGGTCGATGATCGAGTGGTAGTGCTTGTCGAAAAAGACCAGCTGCCGGTGCAGCTCCGGGGAATAGATCTTGTCCGCGTAGATCTCCAGGATGCGGCGCATGGCCTGCCCCACCGAGGGGTCGCGGCTGGCCTGGTAGAGGCCGGCGTAGCCCTCAAAGACGTGCAGCAGGGTATTCATGGTCTTTTCGGCCATGACGCCGTTTTCCGAGAGCTTTTCGTTGCTCTCGGGCTGCCAGTCCACCGTAAAGGCTTCGAGGTAGCCTTCCGCGTCGGTGCAGCGGTTCTCGATCAGGCGGAAGATCTCCAGCGCACGGGTCAGGGCGCGCAGCTCGCCGGTCAGCCGGTAATAGGCGGAAAGGGCGTAGATGGCAAAGCCCTGGTTATAAGTGTGCTTGGTGGTGTCCAGCGGGCGGCCCAGGTAGTCGCAGCTCCAGTAGACGCCGCCGTGCTCCTGGTCGAAGCAGTGTGCCTCGAACCACTCGTAGGCGTGGCGGGCGCAGGCGGCCACGTCGGCGCGGCCGGTCAGGATGGCCGCCTCGGAGAAAAACCAGAGGATGCGGCTGTTCAGGATGCAGCCCTTTTCGGCGGTCTTGTCCACCTGCAGGTCAAAATCCACCAGGCCGTAGTAGCCGCCGTGCTCCTCGTCTTTCAGCCTCATCCAGAAAGGGAGGATGACGTTGTTCAGCATGGTCTCCGCCGCTTGTTTGATGCTGGGCATGGGAAAAACCTCCTTTCAGAAAGACGCCTGTTCCGCCGGAGGAACAGGCGCCTGTTCAGGCTCAGCGCACGCCAAGCTCCCAGTCCGTGGGGCCGGCGTTGTCGTGGGCCTTGATATAATCGACCACTTCGTCTGCCGTGGTAAAGGCCAGGCCGACGTAGCTGTCGGCGCAGCCGTAGTAGAGGGCGATGCGGCCGGTGGCTGCATCCTGCAGGGTGGCGCAGGGGAAGCAGACATTGGGCACAAAGCCCCGTTCTTCATATTCGGCCTCGGGGGTCAGCAGGAAAGTGCCGCAGCGGTACAGCACCTTGCTGGGATCGTCCCGGTCCAGGATGGCTCCGCCGATGGAGTAGACATAGCCGTTGCAGGTGCCGGTCACACCGTGGTAGAACAGCAGCCAGCCCTCGCTGGTCTCAATGGGGGCGGCGCCGCCGCCGATCTTGACGTTTTCCCACCAGTTGCTGCTCTTGCTCATCACATGGCGGTGGCGGCCCCAGAACTCCATGTCGGGGCTCTGGCTCAGGAAGATATCCCCGAAGGGGGTGTGGCCCGAGTCGGAGGGGCGGCTGAGCATGACGTACATGCCGTTGATCTTGCGGGGGAACAGCACCGCGTTGCGGTTGAAGGGAACGAAGGGATTCTCAAGCCGGGTAAAGGTCTTGAAATCGGTGGTCTTGGCCAGGCCGATGGACGCGCCGTAAAAATCCTGGCACCAGATGATGTAATAGGTGTCCTCCACCTTGACCAGGCGGGGGTCGTAGGCGTAGACCGGCATGGCGGGCTCGCCCTTTTCGTTCACGAAGGGAATCTTCTCGGGGTCGAAGGTCCAGTGGATGCCGTCGGCGCTGCGGCCCAGGTAGATGTAGGGGATGCCGTTGGTCTGCTCGCCCCGGAACACGCCGATGTAGGCGCCTTCGTAGGGCATGACGGCGCTGTTGAAGATGCGCGCCACGCCGGGCAGGGGGTTGCGCCGGATGACGGGGTTGTCGCTGTAGCGCCACAGAGGGGCGGTGCAGCCGGCGGGCTTGTCCTGCCAGGGAATGTTGGGCAGGTCGCCGCACAAAAGGGTGGTTTTGCTCATAAAGCCTCCTGAAAAAGTGTCCTTCCTCACCGCCCTGTGTCTCCTGCCCCGCGTGTGAGGGGCAGGAGACAGGGCAGTGATGAAGGAGAAGCAAATATAGGAGTTGGGGATGACGGATGGAAACGGACGCTCAGCCCTTGACCGCGCCGGCGGCCATGCCGCTGTACACTTCCTTCTGGAAGAAAAGGAAGAGGACAAGGATGGGGATGATGGTGATGATGACGCCGGCACAGATGAAGTTGTACTGGTTGCCGTAGGGGCCGGTGAAGGTGTACAGTGCCACCGAAATGGTCTTCAGGTCGCTGGTCTGCAGGTACAGGTTGGACATGTAGTACTCGTTGTAGACGCTGACGCCCTTCAGCAGGCAGCTGGTGACGATGGCCGGTTTCAGCAGCGGCAGCAGGATCTTGAAGAACACGCCGAAGTAGGTGCAGCCATCCAGGATGGCGCTCTCGTCCAGAGCCCGCGGCAGGTTCTCAAAGAACTGCAGGAAGATGTAGATCGAGATGATGTCGGTGCCGCACAACACCAGGATATAGCCGTACAGGTGGTTGATGAGGCCCAGCGAGAACATGATCTGGTAGACCGTGACCTGCGTAGCGATGCCGGGGATGAGGGATGCGAACATGAACAGGTTGTGGATGAGGCCGCTGCCCGGGAACCGGAACCGGTTGAGCACGTAGGCCAGCATCGAGCTGATGAGGATGGAGAAAAGCAGGACGAAGACCAGGGCGATGCCGGTGTTCAAAAAGCCCCGCAGCATATTGGCCCGCTCGAAAGCGGTGACGAAGTTGTCAAAGTTGAGCCAGTTCTGGGGAGGGGTCAGCACGTTGGTGGTGTTGTACTCATCGGTGGTCTTGAACGCCGTGAGCACGCACACCGACACCGGGATCAGCGCGATGATCGAGAAAAGGATGAGCAGGAAGTACTTCAGGAAGGTGAAGATCTTGTCGCCGATGCGCAGATCGCGCTTTGCCTGAACGGCCTGAGATGTGATTGCCATTTATCGTGCCGCCTCCTTTGCTGCTTTGCGGGCGGCCCGGGCTGCCTTCTTGCGCTCTTTCAGCTGCTGACGGCGGCGGCGGTCCTCCTCTTTCATGATGGCGTCTTCCTCGTTGTCCTTGAAGAAGTACTTGAAGAAGATCTTCTGGGCCACCGTGCACAGGATGATGATGACCAGCAGGACGATGGCCATGGCGCAGGCCAGGCCGACCTTCTGGTTCTCATGGGCCAGGCGGTTCATGATGACGAAGTAGGTGCCGGTGCCCATGGTGCCGTTGGTGATGACGTAGGGCGGCTCGAAAGCGCTCAGGGAGCCGCTGATGGACAGGATCAGGTTCAGCACGATGATGGTGCGGATGGAAGGCATGATGATGTAGCGGAACTGCTGCCAGCGGTTGGCGCCGTCCAGCTCGGCTGCTTCATACAGGTCGGAGTCCACCGACATCATGGCGCCCAGGAACATGACCATGTTCTGGCCCATGTAGCGCCACACCGAGGTGGCCGCCAGGGCGATGTTGTTGATCCGCTGGTCCTGCAGCCAGTAGGGGATGTTCTCCAGCTCCATGCCGAAGAACTGCAGGATGGAATCCAGGACGAAGCCGCGGGCGTAGAAGAATTTGAAGATGAAGCCGACGGCGATGCCGCAGATCAGGTAGGGGAAGAACATACAGGCCTTGTAGATGCCCTCGCCCTTGACTTTGAATACCATCAGGGAGGCGAAGAAAAGGGCCAGCACCAGCTGGACCACCGCGCCGCCCATGTAGTAGACGCTGACGATCAGAGAGCCGAAGATGTCTTTGCGCTTGAACACCTCGATGTAGTTGGCCAGGCCGACCCAGGTGCCCTCCGACAGGTAGTTGCGGTTGTAGAAACTGAACTGCACCATCTTGCCAAAGGGGATGTAGGTGAACATCAGCAGCAGGACCAAAGGCACAAACATGAAACTGACGATCAGCAGCACACGCTGGGTCTTATCCGCGCGAATGAACTTGCGGAACCCTGTAGGCTCTGCGGTCTTTGCGAGCGGGTTTACTGTCATACGGGATTGCCTCCTTTTTCTTGGTATGCCCCGCCCCCCTGCAGGGGACAGCCGGGGCTGTCCCCTGCTGCGGAACGGAGGGATGCAAATGGCGCCGTGGATTTACTGGTACACTTCCACACCCAGCAGCTGCTGAGCGTCCGACCACTTCTGGTTCCACTCGTCCATGATGGAGTCCAGAGTCTGGCTGCCGGTCAGAGCGGCCTCCAGAATGGTGGACTTGGTGTAGTCGTTGTTGTTGATGCCGACCTCGCTCTGGTTGTTGACCTCGTCGAACAGGTCCTCCTCGCCTTCCGGCGGCGGGTTGTTGGAGACCAGCTCCACGCCCTGGAAGTCCGCCAGGAAGTCAGGCATCTCGCCGTCCTTGCGGGCGGGGATGCAGCCCTCGTCCACGAAGATGGGGCTCTCGTCCAGCAGCCACTTGACGTACAGCATGGAGGCGATCTGGTTGTCCACAGAATCCTGCGCGTTGATGGCGTAGCTGTAGTTGCCGCCGGCGCCTGCATACCGCTTGCCGTCCACCGTGATGGGGAACGGCATATAGCTGATGTCCTGGGGGTTGGGGCCGGCGTCCTTGAACTGCTGCACGGCCCAGCTGCCCAGCACCATGGTGGCGATCTCGCCGGAGTTGATGCGGCCCTTGGAGGACTCCCAGTCGGTGGACATGGGGTCGTCCTCGATCAGCCCGCGGGCGACCGACTCATAGAGGGTGTAGTAAACTGCGTAGGGGCCGGTGCCGTCGCCGCGGTCCGAGAAGGGGTTGGACAGGTGGGGCAGTTCGTTGTGGAACTCGGGGTCGCCGGTGGCGGAGCCGAAGATGTAAGCGTCCCAGGCGCCCATGGTCCAGCCTGCGGCAAAGTTGGTGTACAGGGGGATGGCGTCGGTGTTGTCCTTGATGATCTGCAGATCGTCCAGGAACTCATCGGGGGTGGCGGGCGTCTCGGTGATGCCGGCCTCGGCCCAGATGCGGTTGTTGTAGGCCACGCCGTCCGCGTTGCCGCCGTTGGCGATGCCGTACACCTTGCCGCCGTAGGTCTTGTCCGAGATGAAGTTGTAGATGGGGTCCAGGGTGTCGAAGTCGCCCAGGGAGATGAAGTAGGTGCCCAGGTCGGACTTGGCCACGCTGGTGGGGATGAAGCAGATGTCGCCCCACTCGCCGGTCATCAGGCGGAGGGTCAGGCTCTCCTCGTAGTCGGTGACGGCCTCATAGGTGACGGTGATGTTGGGGTACAGCTCGTGGAACTGCTCGGCGTAGCCGGCGTAGGTGGTGTCCACGATGTCGGTGCGGTTGGTCAGGATCTTGATGTCGGCCTTGATGTCCTGATAGTCCTCGCCCAGGTTGATGGAATCAATGGTGGGCAGGGTGCTGGCCCCGGCAGAGCCGCCGGAAGAAGCGGCGCCGCTGCCGGTAGCAGCGCTGGACGAGCTGCCCGAGCCGCCGCAGGCGGTCAGCGCGCTTGCAGCTGCCAGGACGCCGGCAGCTTTCAGGAAATCGCGGCGATGAATCTTGCGCATAGAAAATCCTCCTACTCTTGGTACTTCATGTGGTTCTTCGGCCTGCAAGCTAAAATTTTTAGCTTAAAAATTTAGCTCACGGTTTGTGCTTTAAGTATAGATTTTTTGCGGCGTCAAGTCAATAGTCACGGCAAATTTCGTCTCTATGTAACATGTAAACGGAAAAGAATTATGCAAGTCGCTGAAAAAATCGAAAAAATCATGCTAAAATCAAACTTAATAATTTAATTAGCTTATTTCATTAGCTAACAATTTCAGACAAAATGGCCGGTTTTATACCTTTTTGCGTCACTTGTGCGGCAGGTGGGAATTGACGGACTTAAAAAAGACTGGTATAGTAAAGTTAATCAAAACGCTTCAGTCTGCCCGGTACGGCCGGGACAAGTGCGGAAAGGAAATCCCACCATGGCAAAATCAGTACGGATGTCGGATATCGCAAAGCGGCTGGGGATCAGCACCGTCTCGGTCTCCAAGGGGCTGGCCGGCAAGGAAGGCGTCAGCGAGGAGCTGCGCGCCCGCATTCTGGCCGCCGCCCGGGAAATGGGCTACCAGATGCCGGCTCGCACCCAGCAGCACACCGGCGGCAAGAGCATCGGCATCGTGGTCGCCGACCGCTTTTTTAATGAGAACGCCTTCTACTACAGCCTGTACCGCAGCGTGCTGAACAGCGCGGCGGCGGCGGACCTGTCGGTGCTGATGGAGATCGTGTTCCCCCAGGCCGAAAAAAACTGCACCATGCCCACCTTTTTGGTCAACCGCAAGGTGGATGGCCTGATCTTTATGGGCGAGATCGACCGGCGGTACCTGGCCACCGCCATCCAGAGCGGGCTGCCCTTCATGCTGCTGGATTTTTACGACGACGCCATCGCCGCCGACTGCGTCCTCAGCGACAACACCAGCGGCAGCTACATGATCACCGAGCACCTGATCGAGACGGGCCGGCGGAACATCGCCTTTGTGGGCAGTGTGCTGTCCACCAGCTCGATCATGGACCGCTACCTCGGCTACGTAAAAGCCCTGATGCGGGCCAAACTGCCGGTGCGCCCTGAATGGCTGATCGAGGACCGGGACAGCCGGGGGATCTTCATCCCCATCACCCTGCCCATCGAGATGCCGGACGCCTTTGTCTGCAACTGCGACGAGGTGGCTTTCAACGTGGTGGAACTGCTCAAGCGCCGGGGCTACCGCGTGCCCCAGGACGTGGCCGTCACCGGCTACGATGATTTCCGCTATTCCACCATCTGCAGCCCGCCCCTGACCACCCACCGGGTGGACGTGGACGAGATGGCACGCACCGTTGTGGCACAGCTGTGCCGCAAAATGTCCCATAAGCAGCCTTTGGCCCCCACCGTGGTCATCCCCGGGGCCTTTGTCCGGCGGGAATCGACCTGAACCTGCGAACGCGTTTCAACTGTCTGTGCGGGAGGATGATTTCCATGACGTCTTTGTCTCTGCGCGCCCTGCCCCAGGTCCGGCTGCTCGGCCGGCAGCCGGAATGTTCCGGCCCTGTGCCCCTGTTCCATACGGCCAGCGGACTGGAATGTATCTTTACCGGCAGCGAGCTGACGCTCTGCCTGGAAGCCGGCTTTTCTCTGTACGAACCCTGGATCAGCGTTGAACTGAACGGCGCGTGGATCGCCCGCTTTCCGGTCCAGGCAGGCCGCAGCGAAGTTACCCTGTTCCGTGGGATGACGCCAGGCGTTCCCAAACACATCCGGGTGCTGAAGGACGTCCAGGCCATGCACGATGACCCGGACCATTACCTGCTGCTCACCGGCCTGCGGTTCCCCGACGGTGACTTCCAGCCTCTGCCGCAGCCTGCGTACCGTCTGGAATTTATAGGGGACAGCATCACCAGCGGCGAGGGAGCCATCGGCGCGAGGGGCGAAGAGGACTGGGTCTCACCCTTTTTCAGTGCGGTCAACCACTATGCCCGGATGACGGCCGACGCTCTGGGGGCCGAATGGCGGATCGTCAGCCAGAGCGGCTGGGGCCTGCTGTCTAGCTGGGACAACGACCCCCGCCGCCGCGTCATGGCATATTACGATACGGTCTGCGGGTTGGCCGCCGGCCCCCACAATGCAGCGCTGGGCGCACAGCAGCCCTACCGCTTTGACGCCTGGCCGGCCGACGCCGTGATCCTGAACCTGGGCACCAACGACAACAACGCCATGGACAACCCGCCCTGGACTGACCCCGCGACCGGGCAGGCCTATGCCCAGCGCCCCACGCCGGAACACCTGGCCGCCCTGGAACAGAGCGCCGTGGATGCTCTGAAGCAAGTGCGGGCCCGTAATCCCCAGGCCTGGATCCTCTGGGCCTTCGGGATGCTGGGGAAAGGCCGTATGGACGCCATTCTGCGGGCCGCCGTCGCCCGGGTCCAGGCCGAGACAGGCGATGAAAAGATCCGTTACCTGTCCCTGCCCGCTGCCGCCAGCGAGACGCTTGGCGCGCGCCGGCACCCCGGCGTGAAATGCCATGCCCAGGCGGCTCAGGTCCTCACCTCTTACCTGCAAAACATTCTGCCGCCGCGTACCTGACGGCAAGATCTATTTCTTGAAAGGAGCTGTCCTCTTATGTCCTATTCATCCGCACTTCATCTCTGGCTGACCCGAGCCACCGACGATCCCGACCTGCGCCGGGAACTGGAATCCATTCAATCGGACCCAGACGCCGTAGCCGACCGCTTCTACCGGGACCTTGCCTTTGGTACCGGCGGGCTGCGCGGCGTCATCGGCGCCGGCACCAACCGCATGAACATCTACACCATCCGCAGGGCTACGCAGGGTCTGGCTGACTACCTGAACGCCAGCGGGCTGCCCAAACGTGTAGCCATCGCCCACGACAGCCGTCATAAGGGCGAGCTGTTTTGCCGTGAAGCAGCCCGGGTCCTGGCTGCCAACGGGATCACCGCTTTCCTCTATCCCCGTCTGGAGCCCACCCCCGCCCTCTCCTGGGCGACCCGGTATTTGGGGTGCGGCGCAGGCATCTGCGTCACCGCCAGCCACAACCCCGCTCAATACAATGGCTACAAAGTATACGGCGCTGACGGCTGCCAGATCACCCTGGAAGTGGCAGACCAGGTGCTGGCGGCCATCGAGAAACACGATTATTTTGACAGCATCAAGGTCATGGACTACGATGCCGCCGTGGAGGCCGGGCTCATCCAGAGCATTGGGGACAAATGCCTGAGCGACTTTGTGGATGCGGTGCTGGCCCTGTGCCCCGGCAACGATGTCAGCCATCTGAAGCTGGTGTATACTCCGCTGAACGGGAGCGGTCTGGAACCTGTCCTGCTGCTGCTGAAGCGGATGGGCATCCCGGATGAGAACATCACCGTGGTGCCGGAGCAGGCCAAACCGGACGGAGACTTCCCCACCTGCCCCTACCCCAACCCCGAGATCCGGGAGGCCATGCAGACCGGCCTGGCCCTGTGCGACAAGGTCCACCCGGACCTGATGCTGGGCACGGACCCGGACTGCGACCGGATGGGCGCAGCCGTGCCCGATGGGCAGGGCGGCTACCGGCTCATCACCGGCAACGAGATGGGCGTGCTGCTGCTGGACTATATCTGCCGTGTACGCCTGTCCAAAGGCTCCATGCCCCAAAATCCGGTGGCTGTGACCACGATCGTGTCCACCGATATGGCGACGCCGGTCGCCGCCAAGTATGGCGTCGAGCTGCGCCGTACGCTGACAGGCTTCAAGTTCATCGGCGAACAGATCGGCCTGCTGGAAGCAGAAGGCCAGAAGGACCGGTTCATTTTTGGCTTTGAGGAAAGCTACGGCTATCTCTCCGGCGCTCATGTTCGGGACAAAGACGCCGTCAACGCCGTCATGCTGGCTTGCGAGGCCGCCGCTTATTACGCCGCGCAGGGCATGAGCCTGCTGGACGCCGTCAACGCCCTTTACGCAGAATACGGCTTCTATCGCAACGAGCTGCACAGCTTTACCTTTGAAGGGGAAAGCGGCATGAAGACCATGCAGGCCATCATGGCCGGCCTGCGGGCAAAACCGCAAACCGAAATCGCCGGTTTTGCCGTCGCCGGATGCACCGACTACCAGAACGGCGACACCGGCCTGCCCAAAGCAGACGTGTTGGAATACCGGCTGGAGAATGGCGCCAAACTGATGGTCCGTCCTTCCGGTACCGAGCCGAAGATCAAGATCTATCTGTCGGCCGTGGCGGCAAGCGCTTCCCAGGCGGACCAGATCAATCAGGCCCTGGCGGCTGCGGCCTCCGGCTGGATGAAACCGAATGCCTGACCTGCGGGCCCGGAAACGAACAGCCCGCAGACAGCAAAAAGCCCGGAACCTTGCGGTTCCGGGCTCTTTTTGGTGCCGGTGGTGGGGGTCGAACCCACACGTGTGATTAGCACAAGGGATTTTGAGTTTTGGTCAATGAGTTATATACTGTGTCGCCAGAGAGCATGCAGTGTCATCCACTCTCCGTCTCACATCAGAATTTTCATCTTATCATCGTCTTGTTTTTCTATTTTTCAACCCGTCATCGACAAAAGAACACATCCACCTAAAACACCAAAAAGGAACGCAAAAAAGGAAATTGGAGGGATTTTTAGGAGGGATGCTCGGACAGACTCATCCTCTGCTTTGGCAAAAAAACAGAAAAGGAGTCTGTTGCAGAATGAAAGCCACTCAACAAAATCTGGAACGCTGCCGCAAGCTGTTCAAAGATTATCCCGATCTGCTGACTGTAAGTCAGCTCTGCGAAATGCTCAAATTCCGAAGCCAAACATCCATTATGCGCCGGATACAACAAAAACGCATCCCCTACTATAAAGATGGCAGGCAGTACATGATCCCCAAAGAATGGGCCATTCAGTATATTCTCAGCAAAGACTTTGAGGCACATAGGAACCAGTTATTTTTATCTGATAAGAGCGGCACATGACCGACTTCATATCCAGGCACCCTTGGCATCTTCAAAGGTGTTTTTTGTTACCCTCTCCCCTACCCTTCCTACAACCACAAGGAGGTAACGTCCATGCCCGACTACTTCTATGGCCCCCAGGCCGAACAGTTCTCCTTCTACCGCATCCCCAAAGCCCTGTTCGCCGACCCCGCCTACCGTGGCATCTCCACCGATGCGAAAGTCCTGTACGGTCTGCTGCTGGATCGGATGAGCCTGTCCGCCCGGAACGACTGGCTGGACGAGCAGGGCCGGGTATATATCGTGTTCACGGTGGAGGAAATCATGGAAAGTCTTGCCTGCGGCAACAAGAAGGCAGTCGGGCTTTTGCGTGAACTTGAAGCAGAAGCTGGTCTCATTGAGCGCAAACGTCAAGGACTTGGCAAGCCCAACCTGATCTATGTGAAAAACTTCATTGAAGGAAACTTCTTGAAGTGTCCGAATGACACTTCTGTAAGTGTCCAAAATACAGTTCATGATATGTCGAAAGGACACGGTAATAAGACTGAGATAAACAATACTGACTTGAGTGAGACTGATCCTTTCCCTTCTGGTGAAGGGGACGGCGTGGCCGCCGGAACGGAATCCGAAGGGAACGACATCCGCGCCCGCTATCAGGAATATTTTCTCCGGCAGTTTGCGTTAGACTCTCTTGTTGCAAGCTGCCCCGACGATGAAGATATGCTGCGCGAAATACTGGAGCTGCTGGTGGACACAGTGTGCAGTAGGCGCAGACTCATCCGCATCTCGGGCGACGATAAGCCCGCCGAGGTGGTGAAAGCGCAGCTCATGAAACGGAACGGCGACCACCTGCGGTTCGTCCTTATGTGCCTGAAGGAAAACACCACCCAGGTACGGAACATCCGCCAGTACCTGCTGGCCACCCTCTACAACGCACCGTTGACCATGAGTAACTACTACACAGCACAGGTGCAGCACGACCTAAATTCATGCTCTTGATGGCACAAACTTGTTTTTCAGGAAAGTTTATGCCATACCGTTGAGATATAGTTTGGCAAGAGAACGTCTGTAACACATTATCTGTTTGATTTTTTATGCTACAAGCAAAGAGAAATCAAACAACGATCAAAAAACTCTCGAATTATTTTTGAAATTCGGGCAAAAATCAAATGGCTTATGAAATCGAAGTCAAAAAAGAACAAAATGAACCGTTGACATTCCCAAAAGAACAAACTACAATAGAAAACAAGAAGGGAGGTTTTGCAAATGCTTACCGAAGATCTTTTGGAACTTGTGAATGCAACGGTGCGTCAGAAGACGGAAGGCCAGACGCTCGAAGTGAAAGCAGCCCATGAGGGCTGCCCGAAACGCCTGTACGATACCCTGTCCAGCTTTTCCAACCAGGACAGCGGCGGGGTATTACTGTTCGGCTTAGATGAGAAGCAGGAATTCCGGGTGGTGGGCGTCTACGACCTCCAGGACCTGCAAAAGAAGGTGACGGAGCAGTGTAACCAGATGGAACCACCGGTCCGTGCCGTCTTTACGATTGCGGAGGCGGAGGGTCTGCCGGTCTGCGCAGCGGAAATACCCGCCGTCGATTTGTCCGAGCGGCCCTGCTATTATAAGGGCGCAGGCCGGGTAAAAGGCTCCTATATCCGAGTGGGTGACGCTGATCTGCCCATGACCGATTACGAGCTGTACAGCTATGAAGCCTTCCGTAAGCATCTGCATGACGATGAGCGCCCCATCCAGCGAGCCAGCCTCTCCACCCTGAATCAGGACGCCTTGCAGCGCTATCTGCTGGACCGGCGGGTCGATCGCCCCGGGTTTGGCCGGCTGGACGAGGCCCAGCAGATGGAGATGCTTAATATCACCCGGGACGGTGTGCCTACCTTGGCGGCAGTGCTCAACTTTGGCATTTATCCTCAGGGCTATCTGCCTCAACTGGGCATCACCGCTGTTGTGGTGCCGGGCAAAGAAATCGGCGATACAGCCCAGGGGGACGCCGCCCGCTTTGTGGACAACAAACGCATCGAAGGGACCATTGCCGAAATGGTGGAGGAAGCTCTCGCCTTCTGTAAAAGGAACATGAAGACCCGCACCATCATCGACCCCCAGACGGGCCGCCGTACCGACCAAACAGAATACCCCCTCAGCGCTCTGCGGGAAGCCATCCTGAATGCTCTGATCCACCGGGATTACAGCATCTACACCGAGGGCACCCCGGTGCAGCTGGATTTTTTCACCGACCGGCTGGAGATCCACAGCCCCGGCAGCCTCTATGGGAGAACAACGGTGGAGCAGCTGGGCCATTCCCGGCCTGACCTGCGCAATCCGGCGCTGGCCGTCATGGCGGAGACGCTGACCGACGCAGAGAACCGCTATTCCGGTATTCCAACCATCCGGCGGGAAATGGCTGCTTACGGCCTGCCCGCGCCTGTATTTGAGAATCGCCGCAGCGAGTTTGTCGTGATCCTTTCCAACGGCACAGGGCAGGCAGAGACATCCTCTCCCTCAGAAGCCTTGGAAGACAGTGACAAATTGCTTGCCTTTTGCCGCACTCCACGCACCCGGCAGGAGATCGCAGACTTTTTAGGCATCAAGACCGTGTTTTATGCGATCAGTCACTATGTAAAGCCTCTCGTTGCGGTGGGCAAGCTCAAAATGACGTTGCCCGACCGCCCGGGCAGCCCCAAACAAAAATATTATAGCTGCTGATTTTATTTCCAGAGCGCCCTTCTTCTCATAGAACCAGGGCGCTCTTTTTCTTTGCCGGCTTTCTGGTGTAAAACATGGACAAGCGCACCAAGGCGGCGAAGGGTGCAATTTCAAAATCGAATAAAGAGGCTGATCCGGAGTTTTCTCCGGGCCTTTTCTGTTGGAGGAGGTGATGGACCATTTCAGAACAGAAACCCGACGCGACATCGCAGAAACACCAGACTGAGCAAATCCAGCAAATTCCTATCACCGAGCTGCACCCCTTCAAAAACCATCCCTTCAAGGTGCTGGACGATGAGGCTATGCAACGGACAGTGGAGAGCGTGGCCCAGTTTGGTGTGTTGGCTCCGCTCATTGCCCGCCCCCGGCCGGAAGGAGGTTACGAGATCATTTCGGGGCACCGCCGCCAGCATGCGGCAGAACTGGCCGGACTGACCACTCTGCCGGTGATCGTGCGGAACATGAGCGACGATGAGGCGGTGATACGGATGGTGGACAGCAACTTGCAGCGGGAGAGCATCCTGCCCAGTGAGCGGGCTTTCGCCTACAAAATGAAGCTGGAAGCCATAAAAAGAACGGCAGGCCGTCCTTCTAAAAATGTGTCCCAAATTGGGACACAAAAACGTTCGGATCAAATTATGGCTGAAGAAATGGGTGGAAGCCGTAACCAGATTCAACGGTTTATCCGCCTTACCAACCTGATCCCGGAACTTCTGGACCTGGTTGACCAAAAGAAAATCTCCTTCAATCCCGCTGTGGAGCTGTCCTATTTGACGGCTGCCGAACAGCGGGATTTTTTGGAGGCTATGCAGGATACCCAAAACGCGCCCTCCCTGTCCCAGGCCCAGCGCATCAAAAAACTGAGCCAGGAGGGCAAGTGCACCTACGATGCCATCTTCGACATCATGGGCGAAGAAAAGAAAGCGGAAATGGACCGTGTGACCATCAAAAACGATGTGCTGCGGAAATATTTTCCAAGGTCTTACACGCCCAAGCAGATGCAGGACACCATCATCAAGCTGCTGGAGCAGTGGCAGAAAAAGCGCCAGCGCAGTCAGGAGCGCTGACCAGCTGACATAAATCACAAAACACAAAGAACAAATTTGGAGGAATCGCCTATGAACAAAACGAAACCCACCCTCGCACAGCAGACCTATGAGAAGGTCTGCGCCATCGAAAGCATCCTGAACAGAGTGCTGGCAGACAACAGCGCGCCTGTACCTGATCCGTCGCCCGTGTCGGAGCGCCCCCTCTATCTGGCAACGGCCAGCCCCGAGATGCCCCTCTCGGTCATCCGACTGGAGGATGCTCTCGACTATCTGCCCTGCTTCGATGAGGCCGACCTGCTGTATGGTGTCCCCAACCTG
>NBJMR02800__coassemble_1696_pt1 | contig 25523 bp, 23 predicted proteins | sample NBJMR02800__metabat2_low_PE_044 | metagenome-assembled genome bin NBJMR02800
TGATCTTGGTGCACACGCCGCCCAGGGTCTCGATGCCCAGGCTCAGCGGGGTGACATCCAGCAGCAGCAGGCCCTTGACGTCGCCCTGCAGCACGCCGCCCTGGATGGCGGCGCCGACAGCCACGCACTCATCGGGGTTGATGCCCTTGAAGGGCTCGCAGTTCAGTTCCTTCTTGACCGCGTCGTAGACGGCGGGGATACGGGTGGAACCGCCCACCATCAGGACCTTCTTCAGGTCGGAGGCGCGCAGGCCGGCGTCGGCCAGAGCCTTGCGGACAGGGGTCATGGTGCGGTCGACCAGATCCACGGTCAGCTCGTTGAACTTGGCGCGGGTCAGAGTCATATCCAGGTGCTTGGGGCCGGTGGCATCGGCGGTGATGAAGGGCAGGTTGATCTGGCTGGTCATGGCGCTGGACAGCTCGATCTTGGCCTTCTCAGCGGCCTCCTTCAGGCGCTGGGCAGCCATCTTGTCCTTGCGCAGGTCGATGCCGTTCTCCTTCTGGAAGGCGTCGGCCATCCAGTCGATGATCCGCTGGTCGAAGTCGTCGCCGCCCAGGTGGGTGTCGCCGTTGGTGGACAGGACCTCGGTGACGCCGTCGCCCATCTCGATGATGGAGACATCGAAGGTGCCGCCGCCCAGGTCGTAGACCATGATCTTCTGGTCCTCTTCCTTATCGATGCCGTAAGCCAGGGATGCGGCGGTGGGCTCGTTGATGATACGGCGGACGTTCAGGCCGGCGATGGTGCCGGCGTCCTTGGTGGCCTGCCGCTGGCTGTCGTTGAAGTAAGCGGGCACGGTGATGACCGCCTCGGTGACGGGCTCGCCCAGATAGGCCTCGGCGTCAGCCTTCAGCTTCTGAAGGATCATGGCGCTGATCTGCTGGGGGGTGTATTCCTTGCCGCCCAGGGTGACTTTCTCGTTGGTGCCCATCTTACGCTTGATGGACGAAACGGTGTTTTCGGGGTTGGTGATGGCCTGGCGCTTTGCCACCTGGCCGACCAGACGGTCGCCGGTCTTGGTGAAGCCCACCACCGACGGGGTGGTGCGTGCGCCTTCGGCGTTGGGGATGACGACGGGCTCGCCGCCTTCCATAACGGCGACGCAGCTGTTGGTAGTACCAAGGTCGATGCCAATGATCTTGCTCATAATAAAGGCTCCTCTCTCAAAGCTCTGTGTGGATTCGGTGTATGATACAATCGCAGTGTGTTACGGGATATCGCTTGTGAAATGCGGGGCGGACTATTCGGCCACCACCACGGTGGCGTGGCGGACGATCTTGTCGCCCAGTTTGTAGCCCTTCTGGTAGACGGTGACGACGGTGCCGCTCTCCTGCCCTTCCTGGGCAGGCACCTGCTGCACGGCGTTCATCAGGTTGGGGTCGAAGGGCTTGCCCAGCACTTCCATCTCCTCGACCCGCAGAGTCTGGAAGGCTTTGCCGGCCTTTTCCAGCGTCATGGTGACGCCCTTCTTGTAGTTCTCATCGGCGCAGGGGGCATTGGCTGCCATTTCCAGGGTGTCCAGAATGGGGATGATCTGCCCCACCGCGTAGGAGACGCCGTCGTTGAACTTCTGGTCGGCCTCCCGGCTGGTGCGCTTGCGGTAGTTATCGTACTCGGCGGCCACCCGCAGCAGCTGATCCTTCAGCTGGGCGGCGTTCTTTTCGGCGGCGTCCAGCTTGGCCTTCAGGGCCTCGGCCTCGCGGTTCTTCTTGTTGAACCAGCCGTCCTTTTTCTTGGGTTCGTCCTTGGCGGCCTCAGCCTCGGGGGCTGCGGCGGCCTCGCCGGACCCGGCGCCGGGAGAAGCGGGCTGTTCTGCCGCCGTCTCGGCGCTGCCGTCCTGGACCTTGTCCGGCTCAGGGGTGCCGGCTTCGGCCTCAGGGGCCTTTTTGGTTTCTTCGCTCATCTGCGCTCCTCCTTGTTTGGTCACGGCCTGCCGCGGTACGGCGCGGCCTGTGGTGCGTCTTTTCGTTTGCCTGCCATCCCCTCGCCCAGCTCGTCGGCGAAGGCTTCCAGCAGGGGGATCACCTTGCTGAAGGGCATCCGGGTGGGGCCGACCAGGGCCACCGACCCGTACAGCCCGCCGCCCACCAAGTACCGGCAGCTGACCACCGACAGCCCGGGGATGCGGGGGTCCATATCCTCTCCCAGCAGGACGCTGGTGCCCTCGGCGGGGGCTGCGATCAGCCGGGCCGCCGCGGCCTCGTCGTTGAGCAGGGTGAGGATGGTCTGGACTTTGCCCTCCAGCTGGGGCCAGTTGAGCAGGAAGGGCTCGCCGCCCAGGTAGACCCGGGGGTTGGCGGATTCCTGCAGGATGGCGGCTGCGGCACTGACCACCGGCACCAGCGCGGGCTCGATCTGGCTGCAAAGGTCGGCCAGGGCCCGGCGGGACAGGTCCACCGCCGCCACAAAGGTCAAATGACGGTTGAGCAGGGCAGCCAGCTGGGACGCCTTTTCCCGCGTCAGCCCGTCCCGCACCCGGGCCACCCGTGTGCGGACGTAGCCCGCTGAGGTGACGGCCAGGATAGCGGCGGCGTTGCGCCCCACCTGCACCACCTCGAAATGGGCGATGCACAGATCGTCGGCGCAGGGGGTGCTGACCGCGGCGGTGTAGCCGCTCATCTGGGCCAGCGCCTTGACCGCGCCCTGGGCCAGCCGGTCGGGCTCGTGGTCCAAACTGGCGAACACGCTGTCCACCCGGGCCCTTGTCACCCGGTCCAGCGGCTGGCTGTCGTCCAGCAGGTGGTCGATGTAGTAGCGGTAGCCCTTGGCGCTGGGCACCCGGCCGGCCGAGGTGTGGGGCTGTTCCAAAAGGCCCAGCCGCGTCAGGGCCGCCATCTCGTTGCGCAGCGTCGCGCTGGACACCGCCATATCAAAATAGTTGGCAAGGACGCTGCTGCCCACTGGTTCGCCCTCGACGCTGTAGAGGGACACGATTGCCCGCAGCACACGCTGCTTGCGCTCATCCATTGCCATGCTGTCCTGCCTCCTTGTCTTGACTGGATTCTTAGCACTCGCTCTCTTTGAGTGCTAAGTTTATTATATGCAAATCCGGGCCGCTGTCAAGGGGGTGGCAAAAAAGTTTTCAATTCTGTCATAAATTCAGTGTGGCGGGACGGAGCGCGGCGCGGGTATAATCTCCACTTTCTTACAAATACTATCTGTGCACCCCAATCAACGGAAAGCGAGGGAATCATTATGAAGGCAACCGGCATTGTCCGCCGCATCGACGAGCTGGGGCGGGTGGTCATCCCCAAGGAGATCCGCCGCACCCAGCGCATCCGGCGGGGGGACCCGCTGGAGATTTTTACCACCGGCGACGGCGAAGTCATCTTTAAGAAGTATTCTCCCATCGGGGAGCTGCACAGCACGGCCGGCCAGTACACCGACGTGCTGAACAAAAGTTTCGCCCTGACGGCCTTTGTCTCGGACCGGGACCACATCATCGCGGTCAGCGGGGCGGGCCGGCGGGAGATCGCCGACCGGGCCGTCAGCCAGCCGCTTGAGCGCCTGATGGAGAACCGCCGCCCCTACCTCAGTGAGGGGGTGCCCGAACAGGCGGTGCTGCCCTGTGAGGGGGCCGACCGGGCCATCCTCTGTGCCTGGCCCATCGTGGCGGCCGGGGACGTGACCGGCGCGGTGGGCCTGCTCACCGACGACCGCACCGAAAAGCCCGACGCCGCCCACCAAAAGGCGGTGTCGGTGGCGGCGGCCTTCCTGGCCAAACAGATGGAGGAATAACCTCCAGCCCCGGCAGAAACGAAAACTGCTCCCCCATCCGCAGCGGACGGGGGAGCAGTTTTTGTGGTGCGTTTCTCAGCGGTGGCTCTTGTACAGCAGGCTGTGCTTGTAGGCGATGGCCTTCTGGATGCGGGCGGCCTCGTCGGGGCCGGCCAGCTGGCGGACCAGCTCGAGCCCGAAGGGGATCGCGCCGCCCAGGCCGTAGCTGGTGGTGATGTTGCCGTCTACCACCACTTCCTGGTCCAGCACTTCCGCGCCGGCCAGCTTGTCCTGGAAGGAGGCGTGGGCGGTGGCCTTGCGGCCCTCCAGCAGGCCAAGGTCGGCCAGGATGCTGGGTGCGGCGCAGATGGCGGCCACCTTCTTGCCGGCGGCAGCCTGCGCCTTGACGGCGCCGGTCACGGCGGCGCTGGCGGCCAGGTTGGGGGTGCCGGGGATGCCGCCCGGCAGGACCACCAGGTCCACATCGCTGTAATCGACATCTTCGGCCAGGGCGTCGGCGGTGATGGTGACCTTATGGCTGCCGGTGACGGTCAGGCTGCCCGAAGCGGACGCCACCGTCACCTCCACCTTGGCCCGGCGGAGAAGATCGACGACGAGAAGGGCCTCGCATTCCTCTGTGCCCTCGGCGAAAAAGACGACTGCTTTGCTCATGGATGGTTACCTCCTTGTTACAGTTGCTCGGTGTCCGGCCGGCTTTCCTCTACCAGCTGGCGCAGCAGGCTGTCCTGGGCGGACAGCACCCGGTTGACCCGGCTGATGATGGCGCTGGAAGCGCCGGTCCGCTCCTTGATGTCGGTGTAGATGCGCTTGTCCACAAGCATCTCGGCGATGTCGTAGCGCTGTTCCATCGCGCTGAGCTCGGAATAGCTGCACACATCCTGGAAGAAGCGGTAGCACTGTTCCGGCGTTTCGAGCTTGAGGATGGCCTGGTACAGGCCGGACTTACCGGTCGGATGATCTTTTGCCATGGTGTTGCTCCTCACTGTCTATGCGGTTCATTGCTTTAGTGTAAGTGTAAACCAAACCCGGCAAAAATGCAATCATTATTTGTAAAGAGCGTGCGAAAAATCAGAGAAATTTTTCCATCGGGGTCAGGTCCATCAGGATGCCGTCCACGTCGGCGGGCTCGGGCGCGCCGGGACGGTAGCCCCGCTCCTTGAAAAAGGCCAGCACCGGCAGGGCTTTGGTGTGCACCTCGGCCCGGACGCGGCCCTTGCCGTCGCTGCGGGCCAGCCGCTCGCAGGCGGCCAGGATGTCCCGGCCCATGGCCTTGCCCCGGTAGGCGGGCAGCAGGTACAGGTGCAGCAGGTGCAGGGCGGTGTTCTCCATCTTCCAGGCGAAATAGCCCACCGGCTTGCCCCCCAGCTGGACCACAAAGTAGTTGACGCCATCGTCAATATCGGCCTCGATGGCGTCGGCGCTCTGCAGTTTGTCGATCAGGGCGGCCAGCTGTTTGGGCGGGTAGAATTTTTTGTAGCACTCCTGCCACAGCTCGGCGGCGAGGTCGGCGGTCAGATGGATATACTTGGCCTTGGCGACCAGCTTGTAATCAGGCTTCATAGCGTTCCTTTCAGATGGGTGGTTGTTGGTTCAGCGGATGTCCAGGCCCAGCAGGCGGGCCAGCTCGGCGGCCTGGATGGGGTCTACGATGGCGCCCCGCAGTTCCCGCAGGGTGTCGCCGGCGGTCAGGCCGCCGATGCGGCAGCGGCGCAGATCCAGCCCGCGCAGGCTGACGCCGGTCACGCAGGCCCCGGACAGGTCGGCCTGTTCCAGGGTGAGGCCGTTCCAGCGCAGGCCGGACAGGTTGGCGCCGGCCAGGCTGGAAGCCTCGAACCGGACGTATTCCAGCCCCGCGCCGTCCAGGCGCAGCCCGTCCAGACGGCCGTCGGTGCAGGCAAAGTCCCGCAGGCGCGCCCCGGACAGGTTGCAGCCCAGGGCCTTGACCCCTTCCCAGCGGCAGCGCAGCAGGCTGCCGTCGTACCACTGGGCCCCCGACAGGTCGCAGCGGCGGAACAGGCAGTCGGTGAAGGCTGCCCGCCGCAGCCCGGCCCCCGTCAGGCGGCAGTTTTCCAGGATGCAGCCGGCCAGGGCCAGGCCGTCCAGCTCTTCCCCGGTCAGGTCGGCGCCGCGCAGCAGCAGGCCGCTCCCCTCCTCTTCGGCCCCGGCCAGGGCGTAGAGACGGGCCGCGGCCTCGGGGCCTTCCAGCAGGGCGAGCCCTTGGCCGCCGGCCGCCACCCGCGGCGGGGCAGGCGGGCGGGGATGCGGTTTCGTGTTCTTCATAGGCGGTCAAGACAGGGCCGGACGCGGCCCGGGTCAGACCCGGACGACGTAGTCGGCCTTGCGGGGGGCGGCGGGCTTGGGCTCGGCGGCGGGGTAGCCCAGGATGCAGAAGCCCACCCCTTCCCACTCGCCTTCGATGCCCCACCGGCGCAGCAGGGCCTTGCCCTCATCGGTGGCAAAGATCTCGCGGGCCCGGTTGATCCAGCAGCTGCCCAGCCCCAGGCTGGCGGCGGCGTTCATCAGGTTGCCCATCACCAGGCTGCCGTCCTGCTGGGCGGTGGGCCGGTGGGCGTCGGCCAGCACCAGCAGATAGGTGGGCGCGCCGTACATGGGGTCGGCGCCCTCCCGGCCCATGACGGCGGCGTTCATCCGGGAAAGCTCGGTCCGGGTGGCCGCGTCCTGGATCACCACGATCTTGGGGCTCTGCAGGCCCATGGCGGTGGGGGCGTAGGTGCCGGCCTCCAGCACGGCGGCCAGCTCGGCCTCGGTGATCTGGTCGGGCTTGTAGGCGCGGCAGCTGCGGCGGGTCTTTAAGGTTTCAAGGGTCTCATTGGTCAACATCAGGACATACCTCCTTTTGGAACAGTATACCGCACCGCGCCCCGGAAAGCAATCGCCCCCGCCCGGGCAAAACAAAAAGGAGCCCGGCTGCTTGGGCGCAGCGGCTCCTTTGCACTTGCGGACACGGGGGCGGGTTCACTCCGCTTTCTTGCCGCGGCGGCTGGCCGTGTCCTGGAAGCGGAAATATTCGGGGTGGTAGTGGGAGACGGTGTATTCAAACAAAATGCCGTCGGCGTTGAACGCCTGGTTGGTCACCACGGCCAGGCAGTCGTAGCTGCCCATATCGAGGTAGAGGCGGTCGGCAGGGGTGGCGCGTTCCACCGTGATGGTCCGCTTGCTGGTCATGATCTGGACGCCCAGCTCCTTTTCCAGGTAGGCGTAGATGGACTGCTCGGCCGCCTCTGGGGTAAGTGTGGGGACCACCGACCGCAGGAAATAGCTGACTTCCAGCACCATGGCGCGGCCGTCGATGATCCGCACCCGCTCTACATGGTAGACGTCGGCCCCGGGCGGGAAGCCGCTGGCCGCGGCCATGGCCCCGTCGGTCTGGGTCATGGAGAAATGGACCACCCGCGTCTGGTAGCTGGTCCGGCAGCGGAGCGCCGTCTCGCGGAAGCTCTCCATCCGGCCCAGGGTAAAGGGGGTCCTGGACGCGGGGCGGTAGAGCACGCGCACCCCCTTGCCCTGGATGGCCTGGACATAGCCGGCTTCGATCAGGCCGGCCAGGGCCCGCCGCACGGTGTTGCGCGAGCAGCTGTACACGGCCACCAGGGTGTTCTCGGAGGGGACGAGGGACTGGTAGGGGTACTCGCCCGATTCGATCTTATATTTTAAATCGCGATAGATATCACCGAACTTGGAACGGGGCATAAAGGCCTTCCTCTCTGCTGCCTACCTGCAGCCCCGGCGGGCGGGCCTGCCGGCCCGGCGTGGGATGCAAACACGGATGAGGCGGGAAAAACCCGCTGTTTTTGCTGTTACCAGTTTACAGCAAAAACACGCAAAAATCAACCCGTAATTTTGTGCGGCCTGCCAAAAAGTGAGAAAAATAGCCATTTAGGCTTGACTTGTGTGCACAGGTGTGATATATATAACTTTATATCATTGTATAAACAAGTGGCCTGCAACGCGCGTTTTGACGGAAAAACGCGCCTTTTTCGCTCCCCTGCGTTCGGTGACGCAGTTACGGAAAAACCCGGCTTTTTTAGGTTATACTGTAAACGTAAAAAACAAAACGCCCCGCACAATGCTCTGGGAGGTAGAAGATATGTCTGTTGTCACCATTACAAAAAACAATTTCGAGTCCGAAGTTCTGAACAGCGACAAGCCCGTCCTGCTGGATTTCTGGGCTACCTGGTGCGGCCCCTGCCGGATGCTCTCCCCCATCGTGGACCAGGTGGCCGAGGAGCGGCCCGACGTCAAGGTGGGCAAGGTCAACGTGGACGAGCAGCCCGACCTGGCGGCTCAGTTCGGCGTCATGAGCATCCCCACCCTGCTGGTCTTTAAGAACGGCAAGCTGGTGAACCAGTCGGTGGGCAGCCGCCCCAAGGCCGGCGTGCTGGCCCTGCTGGACTAAACACGGCATCACATTTTGAACAGGCCGGCCCGCCCGTGGCCGGCCAGGGAAAACTCTCCTATTGGTTTGCCCCCTCTTTCGTTGCAGTGGACGGAGGAGGGGGCCGTTTTTGTGCACTTTTTCGGGCATCTTATCATTTACTTTCATCTTGTGATGTGCTATCATGAATAAAATGTAATACAAGACGGAAGGTGCTTGGTATGAAAACAAAACTCTCTTTCCGGGAACTGCTGGCGGTGGGCAGTATGCTGTTCGGGCTGTTTTTCGGGGCGGGCAACCTGATCTTTCCCGCCTCGATGGGCCAGCTGGCGGGCAGCCGGGTCCTGACGGCTTCGGCGGGATTGCTGGTCACAGGCGTGGGCCTGCCCCTGCTGGGGGTGGCGGCGCTGGGCATCAGCCGGTGCGACGGCCTGGCCGCCCTCACCCGCCGGGTGGGCAAAAACTACAGCCTGTTCTTTACCTGCCTGCTCTACCTGACCATCGGGCCCTTTTTCGCCATCCCCCGGTGCGCCACCGTCCCCTTTGAGGTGGGCGTGGCCCCGGCGCTGGGCAGCGGCGGAGGCCAGGGGGCGCTGGCCCTGTTTTCGCTGGTGTTTTTTGGGGCGGTGCTGTGGTTTTCCCTGCGGCCGGGCAAGATCCTGACCTGGGTGGGCAAGGTGCTCAACCCGCTGTTTCTGGTCTGCCTGGCGGTGCTGGTGGTGACGGCCCTGGTCAGGCCCATGGGCCCGATGGACGCCGCCGCCCCCGCGGACGCCTTTGCCCAGTCGGCCTTTGTGGGCGGCTTCCTCGAGGGATACAACACGATGGACGCTTTGGCGGGCCTTGCGTTCGGCATCGTGGTGGTGCAGGTCATCCGGGGCCTCGGCGTCACCGAGCCGGGCGCGGTGGCCGTCAACACGGTGGCGGCCGGCTGCCTGGGCTGCGGGCTGATGGGGGTCATCTATCTGGCGGTGGCCGTGGTGGGCGCGGAGAGCCGCGGGCTCTACCCGGCGGCCTCCAACGGCGGCGAGGCCCTGCTGACCATTGCCCGGCACTACTTCGGGGCTTTCGGCGCGGTGATCCTGGCCGTGACCGTCACCTTTGCCTGCGTCAAGACGGCGGTGGGGCTCATCACCAGCTGTTCCCAGACCTTCTGCGAGCTGTTTCCCCAGGGGCCGTCCTACCGGGTGTGGGCGGTAGGGTTCTGCCTGTTCTCGTTCGGGGCGGCCAACTTCGGCCTGGAGACCATCCTGGCCTGGGCCACCCCGGTGCTGATGTTCCTGTATCCTTTGGCCATCACCCTGATCCTTCTGTCTTTGGCGGGGGGCCTGTTCGGCAACGACCGCCGGGTCTACCTGAGCGTGACCGCCTTCACCCTGCCGGCGGCGGTGCTGGACCTGCTCAAAGCCCTGCCTGCCGGGGCGCAGGCGGCGCTGCCGCTGGGCGGGCTGCTGGACGCCGCCGGGCGCTGGCTGCCCTTCTATTCGCTGGGGCTGGGCTGGGTCTGTCCCGCCCTGGCCGGCCTGGCCGTGGGGCTTGTCTGGCGGGCGGCAAAAAGCGCGCCGCGGACGTGATACATAAAAGGCTGCTGCACCATCACGCGTGCAGCAGCCTTTTGCTGTTTGTTGTTACTTGGGTCTGGGCCTTGCCGCCCTCACACCTGCCCGAGGATGGTCGCGCTGTAGGGCAGCAGGACGGTGGAGCCGGTGCGGATGATCTCGCTGCCCCGCCACAGGCTGGAGGAAACGCCGTCGCACAGCAGCCGCCAGCGGCCTTCCGGCAGGGGGACGGTGGCCTCCTGCGCGGTGGGGTTGTAAAAGACCGCGATCTCGGGCCAGGCTGCGCCGTCGCCTTCGGCGGCTTCCAGGTGCCAGCCCTCCAAAGGCGGCTCCAGCGAGAAGAATTCGATGGCGTGGGCGCTCTCCAGCTTGCCGTCCCCCAGCCGCGGGAAGCGGGCCCGCAGGGCGATCAGCCCGCGGTAGTAGTCCACCAGCCCGTGGAAGCGGCTGGCCCGGCTCCAGCTCAGCTGGTTGATGGAAGCCGGGGAGCGGTAGCTGTTGTGCAGGCCCTTTTTGGTGCGGGCAAACTCCTCGCCCGCCAGCATAAAGGGGGTGCCCATGCAGGTCAGGTAGATGCCGGCGGCCAGCCGGTTCTGGGCCAGGATGACGTCGGGGGCGGCGGCGTAGTCCGGCTTTTTGTATTTGACGGCCATCAGCTTATCCCACAAAGTCAGATTGTCGTGGGCCGACACATAGCTGATGATCTGGCTGGGGGCGCGGGGGTTGACCCGGTCCTGCAGGCACCAGGCCCCCACCGCCGAGCCGATGTCCCAGAAGGCGTCCTGCCTGCCCTCCACATAGCCGGGGCTGCGCGCCTCGAAACAGTTGCCCTTGATGGCGTCCCGGGTGTCGTCGCTGAACACCCCGATCCGGGTGCTCAGCATCTGAAGGTTGGCCTTGTTGGCCTCGTACCGGCGCAGCATACTCTGGCCGCCCTGCCAGGGCTCGCCGTACATCAGGATCTCCTGGCCCCGCGGCAGCTTATCCAGCGCGGCGCGGATCTCGTTCATGGTGTCCACGTCGAACAGGCCCATCAGGTCGAAGCGGAAGCCGTCGATGTGGTACTCTTTGGCCCAGTAGAGGATCGAGTCGATCATATAGCGGCGGGCCATGGGCCGCTCGCAGCAGAACTCGCACCCGCAGCCGCTGCCGTTGGACAGGGTGCCGTCCGGGTTCTGGCGGAAGAAATAATACGGCACGGTGTCGTTCAAAACGTTCTCGTGGCGGTACATATGGTTGTACACCACGTCCATCACCACGCCGATGCCCGCCTTGTGGAGGGCGGCCACCATCTGCTTGAACTCCTTGATCCGCACTTCGCCGTGGTAGGGGTCGGTGGAATAGCTGCCCTCGGGGACATTATAGTTGGTGGGGTCGTACCCCCAGTTGTACTGCAGCCGGAGGGGCCGGGCCTCGTCCACGCTGCCAAAGTCGAACACCGGCATCAGCTGCACATGGCTGACGCCCAGGCGGCGCAGGTAGTTCAGGCCGGTGGGACAGACGTTGTCCCCGGCCAGGGTGGTGCCCTCCTGGGTAAAGGCCAGGTATTTGCCCCGCCACGGCCGGGCAAACCCGCCGTCCGGGTCCCAGGAAAAGTCCCGGACGCTCACCTCCCAGATCACCCGCCGGGAGGAGGGGATCACCGGCCGCCGGTCGAACTGCCAGCCCGAAGGGTCGGTGCGGCGCAGGTCCACGATCATGCTGCGGACGCCGTTCACCCCCGCCGCCCGGGCGTAGGGGTCGCCCGTCTCCCGCACCTGGCCGTTCACCCGCACCGAAAAGGTGTAGTAAAGCCCGTGCTGGTCCCCGGGCAGGTAGACGGTCCAGCAGCCGTGCTCCCGCCGTTCCATGGACAGCGAGCCGATGCAGAAGCCCTTGTCCCCCTGGCGGTAAAGGTTGACCATCACCTGCTCGGCCGTGGGGGCCCACAGCCGCAGCCGGGTGCCCTCACGGGTATAATCGGGGCCGAGCGGGCCGTCGTAGAGGTATTCCTTCTCAAACCGCTCGCTGTCATAGTAGGCCCGCAGGCTCTTGGGGGTCTTTACGCTCACTGTCCTCACATCCTTACTGTAACCGGAAAAAAGTTGCTCTCTCTTTACAGTATATTGTAAAGGACGCGGGCGTGCTTTGCAAGAGCTGTTCCTGGATAATTTTTGTTTTTGGGCCGCCGCCTTGCCAAACCGGCCCCCGCCCATTATACTGGAAAGCAGAAACGAAGAACGCTGTCCCCCGGGACAGGGAGAAGGAGGCGCCGCTATGGGCTACAACGACGATTGGGAAAACTTGATGAACAGTGTGTTCGGCCCCGGAGGGCGGATGCGCGCCGGCGGCGTCCCGGCCGGCAAGGGCAGGGAGGAAACAAAGCCGGCGGCCAAACCGGGCGCAAAGCCCGCCGCAAAGCCTGCCCCCCGGACGGAGGCCCCCGACCTGAACAAGGCCCTGCTGGAGCAGCAAAAGACCCTGGACAAGCTGCTGAAAAAACAGAACGAAGCCCTGCGCAGCCAGGACGTGTCCACCAAACAGGCGCTGGAGGACAGCCGCCAGCTGCTGCGGGACATGGAGGCCGACGGCCTGCTGGCCCGGGGCGCGGCCGACACCCCGCCCGAGCACCTGGGCAGCTTTGAAGGGCTGGCCGCCGAGGTCAAGCAGACGGTGCTGGGTCAGGACGCCTATGTGGACGCCCTGGTCCGGGCCATGCGCCGGCCCTTTGTGTTGGGCATGGAGGGCCAAAAGGCCCGCAATGTGATCCTTTTGTGGGGGCCTTCGGGCACGGGCCGCCACTTTGCTCTGGAGCAGACAGCCCGCCGGATGGCGGCCCGCGGCCTGCTGCAGAGCGACCAGATGGCCCGGATGGACCTGGCCCTGTACGCCGACCCCGGCGCCGAAAAACTCTTCCTGCAGGACCTCTACGCCGCGCTGAACGCCCCCGGCGAAATGGTCCTCTTTGACCATTACGAGAACTGCTGCCCCGCCTTCCTCAAGACGCTGGCCGACCTGGCGGTGAAGGGCGCGGCCCCCCTGGCCTCGCGCTACCTGGTCAACCGGGAGGGCATCCTGGTGGACGCCGGCAGCGCCCTGGCGGCGGGGGCGGTCAGCCGGATCACCCCGCGGGGCAAGTACCTGATCTTTTTCTCCCACAAGGGCCGGGAGGAGATGGCCGGGCTGCTGGGCGCGGGCTTTGTGGCGGCCCTGGGGGATGTGTGCAGCACGCAGCCCTTTACCCAGGAGAGCCTGCAGGCCCTGGCGGCCCGCCTGCTGAACGAGCTGGCCCGCCGCTGCGCCCGCCAGCTCCAGCTGACCCTCACGGCCGGCGAGGACGTGCGGGACTATGTCGTCAGCCGGCACACCGGTAAGCTGGGGGCCGCGGCCCTGTCCGGCTGCTGCGAGCGCATCTTCCGGGCGCTGAGCGAATACTGCCTGCGGCAGGACAGCTTCCAGCCAGGAAAGGCCGCTCTGGACGTCCGGGACGGGGTGCTGCGGTTTTCCATCAACGGCAGCGAGCCTGCCCCGCTGGCCGACCTGCTGCCCGCCGCCTGGGACGGCGGGACCGAGGAGGTCAAGCGGGAGCTGGATGCGCTGGTGGGCCTGGACGAGGTCAAGCAGTACGTGTTCGGCCTGGCCGACAATGTCCAGGTCCAGAAGCGGCGGGCCGCTGCCGGCCTCAAGACGGCCAGCCTGTCCATGCACATGATCTTTACCGGCAACCCTGGCACCGGCAAGACCACCATCGCCCGGCTGGTGGCCAGGTACCTGAAGGCCATCGGCGCGCTGCGGGGCGGTCAGCTGGTGGAGGTGAGCCGGGGCGACCTGGTGGGCCGCTACACCGGCCACACCGCCCCCCTGACCAACAGCGTCATCGAGAGCGCGCTGGGGGGCGTCCTCTTCATCGACGAGGCCTACAGCCTCTACCGCGGCGAGCAGGACAGCTTCGGGCTGGAAGCCATCGACACCCTGGTCAAGGGGATGGAGGACCACCGGGACGACCTGGTGGTGATCCTGGCGGGCTACACCCGCGAGATGCAGCAGTTCCTCTCGGCCAACAGCGGCCTTGCCAGCCGCTTCCCCAACCAGATCGAGTTCCCCGACTACACCGCCGACCAGCTGCTGGACATCACCGTGTCGCTGGCTTCGGCCCGTGGCTACCGCCTGGACGACAGCTGCACCTTCCCTCTCCTGGGCTATTACCAGCGCCGCCAGGCGGCGGACAGCCGCACCGCCGGCAACGGCCGGCTGGCCCGCAACACCCTGGAAAAGGCCATCTACAACCAGAGCCGCCGCCTGGTGGCCGAGCCCGACGCGTCCCTGGACCTGATCCAGGCGGGCGACCTGGAATTGGACGAATAAAAGAAGGAGATCTTGTTCTGAATCATTGGATTTTGCTTGCTATTTCCCAATACCGGGTGTATAATAATCTATACTTCAAAAATAGGAGGGACTCATATGATTTTGATCGACAAGCAGATGCTGGAAAAAAGAGACTCCCTCATTTCGCCCTTTTCTGAATCGAAGGTCGGCAACATCAGCTATGACCTGACGACCCAGACTTTTTGCAATGCGCCGGGTAAGGAAAGCAGCGAAGTCACTCTGGCGCCGGGAGATACGGTCTTTGTTAAATCCAGGGAAGAGATCAACCTGCCCAATGATATGTGCGCCAAGGTCCTCCTGCGCAACAGCCGTATCCGGCAAGGTCTGGAACTGACCGCCCCGGTCTATCAGCCGGGCCATCATACGAAGGTATTCTACCGGATCACCAATATCTCCAAGAGCACCATCAAGCTGAATGCTGCCGATTCGGACGGTATCGCTTCTATCCTTTTTTTGCAGCTGGAACAGGACGTCGCATCCCCCTACAAAGGAGCTTTTCAGAGCGAGTTTGATTTTCGCGGCATGGGCGAGTACACATCCTCTCTTTCGAAAGAGATGACCAATATCGAAGAAAAAGTCGACAATATCAAATCCATTGAGAAAGACATGTACGGGAATGTACTGGCGCTGATGGCGATTTTTGTGGGCATCTTCAGCCTCATCAATGTGAATATCACCCTCGCCGCAGAAAAGGTGAATATGCTTTCCATCATCACGCTGAATTTTACAACTGTGGGTGCGATAGGGTTCCTCGTGGCATTGATCAATACGATTTTGCCTTCTGGAAAGCATCGCGTTGCAGTATGGATCGCATGTATTGCTGCGTTTGTTCTGGCAGTTGGCGTACAAGTCCTGGCCCGTTTTCTGTAAGCGCTCTTTTGTCCCGCCTCATGGTGGGACTTTTTTATTCTACAGAAAAGGCCCCGAACCGCGCATCCCGCAAGGGACGCCAGCCCGGGGCCTTTTCCCGCACCAAAACAAAAGTTCTGTAGGCCTCCACCACAGAGGCCTGTCTTTATTGTATGCGATTTAAGGGAAAGCGTCAAGGGAAATTTTTTGGAAAGGCGCACAGCGCTCAGGTTTCCCACGCCAGCAGTTTTTTCCGGCGGGCCAGATAGTAGCCAATGCCGGCGGCGTCGGCCAGGGCCCACCCGATGGGCACCGCCCACCAGATACCGGTGACACCCAGCGGGGTGGCGGACAAAAGATAGGCCAGGGCGACGCGGGTGCCCAGCGAGATGACGGTGAGGACCACGCTCATCCCCGGCTTGCCCAGGGCGCGGTAGAGGCCGTACAGGAGGAACAGACACCCGATGCCGCAGTAGAACGCCCCCTCGATGTGGAGGTAGAGCACCCCTTCGGCGATGACGGCGGCCTCGCCGGCCTCCACAAAGAGGCCCATCAGCGGCCCGGCAAACACCCAGACCACAGCCGACAGCACGATGCCGAAGCCCACCGAGGCGGCGGCCGCCCCTTTCAGGCCCGCGCGGATGCGCCCGGACTGTTTGGCGCCGTAGTTCTGGGCGATGAAGGTGGAAAAGGCGTTGCCGAAATCCTGCACCGGCAGGTAGGCGAAGGAGTCGATCTTGACCGCCGCCGCAAAGGCCGCCATGATGGTGGGACCGAAGCTGTTCACCAGCCCCTGCACCATCAGGATGCCCAGGTTCATCACCGACTGCTGGACACAGGTCAGGAAGGAATAGCTCGCCACCTCCCGCAGGCAGGCGGCGCGGAGGTGCAGGTGCCGGCCCAGGCCCCGGAACTCGCTGCGGCGGGCCAGGGTGTAGACCAGGATGCCGATGCCCGAGACGTATTGCGAGATGACGGTGGCCTCCGCCGCGCCGGCCACGCCGCGGCCCAGCCCCAGCACGAACCAGAGGTCGAGCGCGATGTTCAGCAGGGCCGATACCGCCAGGAAGGCCAGCGGCACGACGCTGTTGCCCACCGCCCGCAGGAAAGAGGCGAAATAGTTGTACAGAAAGACGGCCGGGATGCCGGCAAAGATGATGGCCAGGTAGCTGCGCATCAGCCCCCAGACCTCGTCCGGCACCTGCAGAAAGATCTGGATCAGGTCCAGACAGGCAAAGGCGGCGATGTTCAGCACCACCGTCACCGCCGCGATCAGGACAAAGGAGGACACAAGGCTCTCCCGCAGGCCGTCGCCGTCCCGCCGGCCGAAGTGCATCGAAAACAGCGCCCCGCTGCCCATGCACAGCCCCAGCAGGATGGAGGTCAGGAAGGTCATCAGGGAATAGGACGAGCCGACCGCTGCCAGCGCATCGGTGCCGACAAAACGGCCCACGATCAGGGTGTCGGCTACATTGTAGCACTGCTGCAGCAGGTCCCCCAGGATCATGGGGATCGCAAACAGCAGCATCGAGCGCATGACCGGCCCGCGGGTCAGGTCTTGGTTCATCAAAGCGTCATCTCCAAACCGAAAGTTTTATCTTACGTTTCGCAACCATTATAGCCCCGCGGGGTCCCTGTGTCAACAGGCGGTTTTCTTTTCGGCCGGGCGGTGGTATACTGGGGGCGAAACGATAGGACAAGGGGGCTTTTGCCATGTTTTTGGAGGGTCTGGACGCGCTGGACCAGCGCATCGTCCAACTGCTGATCGAGAATGCACGGATGTCTTACTCCGACATCGGGCAGGCGGTGGGCATCTCGCGGGTGGCGGTCAAGGCCCGCATCCAGGCGCTGGAGCAGCGGGGCGTCATCGAGGAATACACCACCATCATCAACCCGCAGAAGATCGGCGGCGCGGTCAGCTGCTACTTTGAGATCGAAACGCAGCCCGACGCCCTGCCCGAAGTGACCCGCTGCCTGGCCGCCGACGAGACCATCACCCAGATCTACCGGGTCACGGGCAAGGACAAGCTCCACGTCCATGCGGTGGCGTCCTCCAGCGAGGAGATGGAAAAGCTGATCCGCGAGGTGATCGACCCGCTGCCCGGCGTGGTCAGCTGCAGCTGCAACATCATCCTGTCCCGCATCAAGGATATCAAGGGCCTGCGGTTATAAGACATTGGCCGGACATGAAATGTCCGGCGCCGGAAACGGCGTCTCCCGGCCTGTGTCGTGGCGCCGGGAGCCGCCGCGCGGTATGCTGGAACAGAAAGGAGACGGCGTCATGGATCAGAAAAAGATCGGGGCTTTCCTCAAAGCCCTGCGGGCCGAAAAGGGCCTCACCCAGGAACAGCTGGCCGAGAAGATGCTGGTGTCCAGCAGGACGGTGTCCCGCTGGGAGACCGGCTCCAACCTGCCCGACCTGAGCGTCCTGGTCGAGATCGCGGACTTTTACGGCGTCGAACTCCGGGAACTTCTGGACGGCGAAAGGAGGCCGCATACCATGGAAGAACCGACCAAACAGGACACCCGCGACGCCCTGCAGATCGCGGCGGGGTATTCCGCCGAGGTGAACCGGCGGGTCACCCGCAACCTGAACGGAATGGCCTGGCTGGGGGTGGCTGCATTTTCCCTTTATGGGGTGCTGGAGGTCTTTGGCCTGGCGGCGGAGGGCTGGACGATGTGTCTGGCGGACTTTGCCCTGGGAGGAGCGTTCGGCATCCTGCTGGGGCTGGCCCTGATGACGGGGCCGGCAGGCAGGCTGCTGTTCCGGCTGAAAAGAAAGCTCCTGGCAAAGGACGCCGCCGGAACGAACGGGGGCTGACGCTCTCCCCTTACAGCACAGCTTCTCCCCGACTATCAAAAAAGTCCCGTCCAGCCGACATGTGCGGATGGACGGGACACATACAGGGAAATTTGCCGCTGAGAGTGTGCGAGGCCGCAAGGCCGAGTGCATGGTTCAGCGGCAAATTTTGTCCCCAGGGACTGCGCAGCTGAGGCGCATCCTGCGGATGAAACAGCCGAAGCGGAGCAGGGGCAGCGGTCTGCCATTTTCAAGCGCCATTTTTGGCGTGCAGAAAATGCAGGGAACCGCAACCATTAGGGGGAAGGAATTTCTGTCCTGCGCAGCAGGCAGAAATGGGTTCCCCCTAAAGCGTAACGCTTTTTACGCCTGGATCTCCTTGACGGTGGAGTGCTGGATGACCCAGTCGGCGGCCCGGCGGATGGCCTCGTTGCGGCGGAAGGCCCGCAGGTCGGTCTTTTCCTTGACTTCTTCCAGGGTCTTTTTGGCCATCTCGGCCCGCTGGGCCAGCTGGGCGTCCACCTCGGCGTCAGTGGGGAGCAGGCCCTCGGCGCCGGCGATCTGGAGCAGAGCCATACGGGCGCGGGTGTTCCGCTCGGCGGCCTTGCGGACGGCGGCCTTGAACTCGTCGCGGGTCTGGTGCACCTGGCCCAGATACTTGTCCAGGCTCATCCGCTGCATCTGCAGCTGCTGCTGGAAGGACTGCATCTCGGCGTGGTAGGCGTTTTCCACCAGGATGTCGGGCAGCTCGCCCTGGGCGGCGTCGGCCAGCATCATCAAGATCTGGTTGCGGGCATGGTTGACCGCCGCGGTCCGCTTGCGCTTGGCCAGCTGGTCATGCACCTGGGTGCGGTATTCCTCCATGGTGTCCACCTTGCCGGCCTTCTTGGCAAAGTCGCTGTTCAGGGCCGGCAGCTGGCGGATGCAGACGTCGATGACCTTGATCTTAAAGACGGCTTCCTTGCCGGCCAGGTCCTTGGCGTGGTAGTTGGCGGGGAAAGTGACGTTCAGATCGAACTCGTCCCCTGCCTGGTGGCCGATGATGCCCTCCTCAAAGCCGGGGATCATCCGGCCGCGGCCCAGCTCGATGGCCTGTTTGGTGGCGCTGCCGCCGGGGAAAGGCTCGCCGTTGACGTAGCCGGTGTAGTCCATGTGGACGATGTTGCCCTTGACGGCGGGGCCCTTGTGGGGCACCAGCTCGGCAAAGCCGGCGCGGCGGCGCTCGATCACCCGCTCCACCTCCTTGTCGGTGGTGGCGGGGATGGTGCAGCTGACTTCAAAGCCCTGGGTCTTGCCCAGCTCCAGGGTGGGCTGCAAAGCGACGGTGGCGGTGGCCACAAAGCCGTCCTCTTTTTTGACGCTGACCAGGTCGTAGCTGGGCTCGTCCACCGGGGTCAGGTCCTGGTCGGCCAGGGCCTTTTCGTACAGGCCGGGGACGTCCCGGTCCATCAGGTCGTTGATGGCGTCGTACCAAAAGACGTGCTCCCCCCGGTCGGCCTCGATCTGGGCGCGGTCGGCCTGCCCTTTGGCAAAGCCCTTGATCGTAAAGGTATCCCGCGTGCGCTCATAGACAGCCTCGGCGGCCTCTTCCAGCTCTGCGGCCGAGGCGCTGAAGGTCATTTTGCAGACGTTCTTTTCAGGCGTTTCTACACTTACCAGTTTCATGTCGATGTTACCCTCCGTGCGGCCCCATGCGGGCGCGATGTAGTCAATTTGAAATTATTATAGCACATCCGGCGCAAAAGCGGTATAATAAAATTGGATTTTTCTGCGGGCGGGGCCATCCAGCCGCCCAAATTTGCAGCGAAAGGCTAGGTTTGACACACAATGCGCCTGTTTGACGTTCTGGGTCCGGTCATGATCGGGCCCTCCTCCAGCCATACCGCCGGCGCGGCCCGCATCGGCCGGACGGCCCGCCAGCTTTTGGGCGAGGCGCCTGTCCGGGCCGACATCGGGCTGTACGGCAGCTTTGCCACCACCGGCCGGGGCCACGGCACCGACCGGGCCATCGTGGCCGGGCTGCTGGGCATGAAGCCGGACGACCCCCGCCTGCCCGACAGTTTTGCCCTGGCCGAACAGGCGGGGCTGGCGTTCAACATCCACCCGGTGGAGCTGCGCGCGGCCCACCCCAACACCGCCGTCCTGGCGCTGGAAGGGCCCACCCGCCGGCTGAACCTGTCCGCCGCCTCGGTGGGGGGCGGGCGCATCCGGGTCACCTCCATCGACGGGGTAGCCGCCGACTTCGGCGGAGACGCCAACACCCTCATCATCCGCAACGACGATACCCCCGGCTGCATCGCCGAGGTCGCCCTGGCCCTGGCCCGGCGGCAGATCAACGTGGCCTCCATGCAGGTGTTCCGCTCGGCGCCGGGCGGCGAGGCGGTGATGGTGCTGGAGTGCGACAGCCACATCCCCGCCCCGCTGGAGTTCCAGCTGACGGCGGTGCCGGGCATCCGCAAGGTCACCTGCCTGAACGTGGACGATAAGTAACATCAAAGGAGAGAAAACATATGTCCTTTTTATCCTGTGCCGAGATGCTGGCCTACGCCCACGAGCAGGGCTGCACCCTGGCCCAAGCGGTGCTGCGCAGCGACCTGGCCGAGAGCCGCCTGACCGAGGAGGACAGCCGGGCCGAGATGCGCCGCCTGTGGCGTGTGATGCAGGCCACCAGCCGGGACTATGAGCCGGCCCGCCGCAGCCGCAGCGGCCTGGTGGGCGGGGATGCCGCCAAAGTGGAACAGGCCGCCGCCCAGGGCCGGCTGCTGGGCGGGGATTACCTGGCGGCGGTGACGGCGGAAGCCCTCAAAACCGCCGAGTGCAACGCCTGCATGAAGCGGATCGTGGCGGCCCCCACGGCGGGCAGCTGCGGGGTGCTGCCGGCGGTGCTGCTGCCGCTGGCCCGGTCGGGTGAAGCGGCCGACGAAGCCATCTGCGAAGCGCTGTATGTGGCGGCCGGCTTCGGGCAGGTGATCGCCGCCCGGGCCACCCTGGCCGGCGCCGAGGGCGGCTGTCAGGCCGAGGTGGGCGCCGCCAGCGCCATGGCGGCCGCGGCCCTCTGCTACCTGAAAGGCGGCACGCCCGCGGCCTGTGCGGCCGCTGCGGCCATGGCCCTGGGCAACCTGCTGGGCCTGGTCTGCGACCCGGTGGCCGGCCTGGTGGAGGTGCCCTGCGTGAAACGGAACGTGGTGGGCGCAGTGAACGCCGTGGCCTGCGCCAACATGGCCTTGTCCGGCGTCGATAGCGCCATCCCCTGCGACGAGGTGATCGACGCCATGGGCCGGGTGGGCCGCCAGCTTACCCCCGACCTGCGCGAGACCGGCCTGGGCGGCCTTGCCGCCACCCCTACCGGCCGTGCCATCGCCCGCCGTTTGGCCGCCGAAGCCGGCGGCGTCTGAACTTTTTGGCCCGCCCCAAAATTTTTTCAAAAAACCTGTTGACAAACCGCCCCGCTGATGGTAAAATGTATTTCGTTCCGAGCGGAACACGAACGGAACGTATGCGTTGGTAGCTCAGCTGGATAGAGTGACTGACTACGAATCAGTAGGCCGGGGGTTCGAGTCCCTTCCATCGCACCAAAATCCCACGAAGAATCGAAAGGTTCTCCGTGGGATTTTTGTTTTCAGAGTGCGGCGGCCTGTCAAAATTCAACTTGCGTTCATCAAAAGTTCAACACAATGGCTTCAAGCCGTAAAAATCTATGCAATAAGAAAGTTGTAATATTTGCTTTGACTGCCGACAGACCGTACCGCCCGAACAGCTTTCCCTTCCCCTTGCGCCGCGCCCGGCGGTATGGTATCCTATACTTACAAAGCGCCGCAGGGTGCCCGGGGCCTTTGAGAGGCTGGCCGGGAGAATAGGGAAACAGGTGCAAAGCCTGTACGGGACCGCCGCCGTAAGGGGGGCAGCTCCGGCCAAAGATGTCACTGCGTTCCTGACGCGGGAAGGCTGGCCGGGGCGTGGGGGTGCGCTGTTTGCCCCAACCCTCCAAGTCGGAAGACCTGCCCAGACGGCACATCGGGCCGACCGGCCCGATGCGCCTGCGGTTCATACTGCACGCCGCCCCAAAGCCTGTCGGGCCGGCGGGAAGGCAGGACCCGCGCCGCGGACGGACCAAACGCCGGTGCGGAAAAATGGTTCGCAGATATACTGCGGGCCTTGTGAGCGCACTGTTTTTTGAGGGGGCTTGCCGCCCCCTGCAGATGCTTTGTCCAACGCCCTTCTCTTAAATGAGAAAGGCGTTTTCTTTTTGCAGTGCCGGATGGACGGGCGAAAGGAGCGATTTGGATGAAACGCAGACAATTTCTGGCGGGCCTTGCGGTCCTGGCGCTGATGGCAAACCTTACCGGCTGCAGCAAAGGCGCAGTTTCAAGCGTGCCGGCCTCCCCGGCCGAGACTGCGCCGCAAGAAGCGGCGGGCCATTACCCCGTGACCATCACCAATTACGACTACGCCGGCAACGAGGTATCCTTTACCTATGAACAGGCTCCCCAGCGGGTGGTGGCCGTCTACCAGGGGTCCATCGAGACCATGATCGCCCTCGGCCTTGAGGATCGCGTCATTGCCTCCTACGGCCTGGACAACGAGGTGAAGGAGGAATGGCAGGAGGGCTTCGCCCGGATGCACTACCAGGAGGACGTGTTCGCCCCTGACAAGGAGACCGTGACCCTCTTGCAGCCTGACATGATCCTGTCCTGGGGGTCGTTGTTCAGCGAGAAGAATCTGGGCGATGTGACTGCCTGGCATGAAAAGGGAGTGGCCACCTACATCAACAGTAACACGCGCGCCGGCGGCCATCCCCGCACTCTGGAGAACGAGTACGCCGACATCCTGCATCTCGGCGAGATTTTTGACGTGGAGGACCGGGCCGCCGCTCTGGTGGACGAGATGAAGACCGCCATTTCTGACACGCTGGCATCGGTGGCGGGCCGTGAGCCGGTGCGGGCGGCGGTGGTGGAACCCATCGGCGGCAGCATCACCAACTACGGGGCCGGTTCGCTGGCCGGCGATATGGTGTCACAGTTGGGCGGCGAGCTGGTCCAGCCGGAGGGCAGTGAGATGAGCAAAGAGAACCTTGTGATCACCGATCCTGACGTGATCTTTGTGGTCTACATGGCCTACTCCGGCGATGACCCTGAGACGGTCATTGCTGACCAGTTGGCCGTCATCACCGAAGACCCCGCTCTGGCCAGCCTATCGGCAGTGCAGGAAAGACGGGTCTACCCCATCATGCTGGGGGACATTTACGCCGCCGGCCCCCGCACCATCGACGGCATCCGCGCCATTGCCGCCGGCCTCTACGGCGAAGGAGCCGCGTGATGGCCCGGCTGAAAAGCCGCAGGGGCTTTCTGGAGACGCTGGCATTTCTCCTGATGGCCCTGCCTCTGTCCCTGATCGTGGCGGTGGCCTTCGGCACCAACCCTTTGCCATTGGAGCAGGTTCGCGCCGTTTTCCGCGGGGAGCTGGCCCATCTGCTCACCGGCGCGCCCTTCCCCGCAGGGTTGGGGCCGGGCAGTGCCGTCCACGATGTGGTCTGGCTGATCCGCCTGCCCCGCCTGGTCCTGGCTGTGGCGGTGGGGGGTTGCCTGTCCCTCAGCGGAGTGGCGATGCAGGCCGTTGTTCAAAACCCTTTGGCAGACCCCTATGTGCTGGGCATCTCGTCAGGAGCGAGCTTTGGAGCGACGCTGGCCCTCCTGTTGGGTACAGGAGCCGTCCTGGGCGGCAACTTTGTGGGGATCACGGCCTTCCTGGGAGCGCTGGGAGCTTCCTTTGCGGTGGTGTTTCTGGCCAGCCTTGGCGGCCGGGCCAACGCAGTCAAACTGCTGCTGGCAGGCACAGCCGTTTCGTCGGTTTGCGGCGCATTCTCCAATTTTTTGATCTACCGGGCCGACGCTGACCACGCCGTCAGCCAGGTGGCCCGCTGGACGATGGGCAGCCTTGCCGCCGCAAGCTGGCCGGTCAACGGCGTGCTGGCGGCGGTGGCCCTGGCAGGGGCGGCTTTTTTTCTGACCCAGTGCCGCGCCCTCAATCTGATGCTGCTGGGGGATGACACCGCCGTCACCCTCGGTGCGGACCTCCACCGCCGCCGGGTCGCTTATCTCGCCGTGTCCGCCCTGATGACCGGCTTTGCGGTCTGGGCCGCCGGGATCATCGGCTTTGTGGGGTTGGTGGTTCCCCATGTGGTGCGGATGCTGTTCGGCACCGACCACCGGCGGCTGGTGCCTTTGTCGGCGCTGACCGGCGGGCTGTTCTTGCTCTGGGCCGATGTGCTCTGCCGGGTGGTGCTGCCCGGCAACGAGCTGCCCATCGGCATCCTGACCTCCATGCTGGGCGCGCCGGTTTTTTTGTTCCTGATGGCCCGCAACAGGTACGGCTTTGGGGGTGGCGTGTCATGAAGATCGAGACACGGCGCCTCAGAGCCGCGCCGGGCGGCAGGGAGATTCTGCACAGCATCGACCTGGCCGCCCACGACGGCCAGGTGGTGGGGCTTATCGGTTCCAACGGCAGCGGCAAAAGCACCCTGCTCAAGTGCATCTACCGCACCCTCCAGCCCTCCGGAGGTGCAGTGCTGCTGGATGGGCGGGAGCTGGAGCGGTACTCGATCCGGCAGTCGGCCCAAAAGCTGGCGGTCGTGGCCCAGCACAACGCCTATGCCTTCGACTTCACTGTGGAGGAGATCGTCCTGATGGGCCGCGCTCCCCACAAGCGCGCTCTGGCGCGGGACACCGCCCAGGACCACCGGATCGCCGCCGAGGCACTGGCCGCGGTGGGGATGGATGGTTTTGCCCAGCGCAGTTTCTCCACCCTCTCGGGCGGGGAGCGGCAGCGGGTGATCCTGGCCCGCGCCCTGGCCCAGCAGACCCCCTGCCTGATTTTGGATGAACCCACCAACCACCTGGACATCCAGTACCAGCTTGGGATGATGGACCTGGTGCGCGGCCTTGGCAAGACGGTGCTGGCCGCCCTCCATGACCTGAACATTGCTGCCGCCTACTGTGACTGGCTCTACGCCCTGCAGGACGGCTGTCTGGTGGGCAGCGGCAGCCCCCGCGACCTGCTGACGCCCGATTTGATCCGCCGTGTTTACCATGTCAACGCCTGTGTCGTCGAGGTGAACGGACAAATGGGGATCGTCTACCAGGGACACGCCGGCGCGGAAAAAACGTAACGTCAAAAGGGCCGGAGATGGCGCGCGCCATCCCCGGCCCTTTTGTTCACCGGTATCCTCTCTGCTTTCAGGAGCTTCCGGCCGATCCCGAAGTCTGCACCAGCAGATCGTACCACTGCCGCAGGCCATCTCCTGTGGCGGGTCTTCCCACGGTATCCCTGTCTTGAGTACTCAGTAGGCCGGGGGTTCGAGTCCCTTCCATCGCACCAAACCAAGAAAATCCGAACCCTTTTCTGATTGGAGAAGGGTACGGATTTTTCGTTTTCTTCGGTGAGCTGAACCAGGGGGCTGTTCCCTGTCCGAAACTGTACCAGAGGGCCGGGCAAGTCAGGCAGTGACGGATTGAACCGGAGGACAAAAGAAAAGCGCACCCCGAAGGGTGCGCCTCGTCTGAAAAAAGTCGTTGACAGTTGCTATGTAGAACAGGGCGTTCCCCGGTGGGAACGTCCTGTTTTTCTTTGGCTGTGGATCTGGCCTGTTCTGCCTGCCAGGCAGCGAAAGCCCTCTGGCCTTCCTCACTGTTGAAACATTCCAGAATGGCAGGATAGAAGCACCGCGCCAGACGCTCGATGACCTCATCAGGATAGATCGAAGTATTGACGACTTTTTTCTTTTTGTTCAAGTCCACCTCCTGTTCCGGTCCACTGCCTG
>NBJMR02800__coassemble_1718_pt1 | contig 24974 bp, 22 predicted proteins | sample NBJMR02800__metabat2_low_PE_044 | metagenome-assembled genome bin NBJMR02800
GCTTTTTTCGCCCTTGCTGCCGCTTTGATCGCTTTTCGGTTTTGTTAGGTGTTCTCAAGCCCTCGACAACATACCAGTACACAAAAGTACCGGGTTTCAGCGTTCTTCTAGACTTGCCGCACTCTTTTCTGCGAACAGTATAAAGAATCTGAGCCCGCCAATGGTGGTACCAGTAACGATTGTTTGGCTTGTTCTTTGGTTGCTTACGGGTACGATTCCTCCGAATCTCTCTGCTGACAGACGAGGGGCTTCTGCCTAAAAAGCCGGCGATTTTCCGCATACTGTAGCCCTGGCTCAAAAGTTCCTGTAGATATTTTCTTTCATCTAGTGTAAAATGATTATAGGACAGCATAGCTTTCTCCTTTGTGTGACTTGGTGTGTGGTAGCTTCATTTTACACAAAGACGGCTATGCTGTCTATTTTATTTTCCCTGTTGCACTTACAATGATAATCTGTCGGCCTCCCCCAGACGGAGGGACAAGCCCGAAGCCAGTGGACCTTGAAAAGTGAATAAGCAGCCTCCTGGTACTTCCAGACAATGATACTTCCGTAACTCGCGGCCCGGCCACAAAGAAGGCGGGGCGGCCGAAAGGCCGATGGAGCGGTGCAAATCCGCCGCCAGAAGGTTCCCAACCCTCCCCGGGGCGTCGAGGACAAATAGGGGAGGAAACCAAACAAGATTTCAGCCCACCGTCCGGGATCACAAAACCTCAGACGGTGGGCTTTTTACATACCTGTAAAAGGAGGACAATTATATGAGCCGTAAAGTCGATCCGGCATCCCTTATGACCCTGTGTCCGGCTTGCCTGCAAGCATTTCAGGACGCCAGGAAAGCATTCCTGCGCCGGGCAGATGTTCACCAGCAGACCAAGGATGTCTGTACTTACTGCCAGAGCCGCTATGATTTCGATTATTATGTCCAGCCTGCTGCGGCTCACCGAGACAGCATCCATCGAAAGGTAAGAACTTATGTCCCTGCATCTAACCATTGACCCTGAATTTGAAGGCAAGATTCCACCGCTTCGAGAGGAAGAGCTGAAACAACTGGAGGAAAACATTCTGGCGGACGGTGTGGTCATAAACCCACTCATCGTCTGGGATGGCGTCATCGTAGACGGCCACAACCGCTACCACATCCTCCAGAAGCACCCCGAAATCCAGTTCACTACCTATGAGAAGGAGTTTTCCGACCGGTACGCAGCCATTGCCTGGATCTGCAAGAACCAGTTGGGCAGGCGAAATTTGACGCCTCAACAGTTCAAATACCTGGTCGGGCAGCAGTATGAAGCCGAAAAGTTGGCAAATCGATTTCGGGGCAATCAGTACACTTCATCTAGTAGAAGTGCTTGTGACCAAATTGGTCACAAGCAAAAACCAACGAGAACGCGTCTAAGAATTGCGCGAGAGACACAAACAAGTGAAGGATTTGTAGAGCGTGCAAGCGAGTTTTCAAGAGGCGTAGACGCTGCCGAGGAGACTGAGCCAGGCATCAAACAGGAAATCCTGACCGGCAGCATCAAACCCGCCGAGAAAGCCGTGGCGGCCATCGCCAAGGCCCCGCCGGAGGAAAGGCCCGCGCTGGTCCAGCAGCTCCGGCAGACCAAAGAACCCGAAAAGCCTGAAGAAAAGCCGAAACCCAAACGCAGCGCTGCAGAAACCCTGCAAGCTATCCGGGATATCTCAGACAACATGCTGCAGTCCAACGGGGAAATCGACGCAGACGATATCTGCGCAGAACTGGAAGACGCCCTGGACACCATGATTTTTCGCTGGGATACCTGCCTGGAAAACAATAGGGAACAACGCAGTGCCTGCCGGGACGGAATCAGAAGCCTTACAGAGAAGGGTATTCAGTACCTGCAAAAGATGAGGAGGACTACATGAGAACCAGTCACACCAGTGCCTACCAGGAAATGATGATCAACAGCAAGCTGCTGGAGGTTCCCCGCGGCAGCTACCAGCGGGAGCTGAACGCCAAGCGGGTTCGCAAGATTGCAGCGAAGTTTGACCCCCGTCTGGTCAACCCCCCGAAGGTCAGCTACCGCAACGGCCACTATTATGTGTTCGATGGACAGCACACCATCGCAGTCCTCAAGCTGCTCAATGGCGGCAGGGACCTGATGATCCGCTGTATCGTGTATACGGGCATGACCGAGAGCGAAGAAGCCCTGCTCTTTGCCCAGCAGGCTGGCGAGGCTGCCAAGCTGACACCCGGCGATAAGATGCGTGCCATGATCTACGGCGGCGACCCCGAGTGCATGGCCTTCCTGAAGGCCACTGAATCGGTTGGCCTGCGTCTGGATTACGCACAGCGCCGCGGGAAGCACCGAATCGGCTGCATCGGCACCGCTTTTGAAGAATTCAAGCGGGTGGGAGCCGACCTTTACAAAGAGGCTCTGTCCCTGATCGTGGCCGCCTGGCATGGGGACCCCGAGTCCCTGCGGGCCGAAACCATCCAGAGCGTGACCCGCTTCATCGAGCTGTACCGCCAGGAATATGATCCCCGGCGTTTGGTGAGTCGCCTGCACAAGACCGACCCCCTGACCATCTACCGGGAAGGCCGGGCCATGGGCGTCAACATGGCCGGGTATAAGAAGTATCTCTACCAGGTCTTCTGTATCTACAACGGAAGCAGCAAGAAGAAGGTCCTGCCCATGAAGTTCTAACCTGTCATCCGCCCCCCTTTTTTGCACAGACACCGCTCGCGGTTTGCGGGCGGTGTCTTACATAATAAAGCACGAGGGGGTGCATAGCCTATGATTTCTAAAAACTGGCAATACAGCCGGGGAGACATCTACTACGCCAATATGGAACCCCATGTTGGCTCGGAGCAAGGCGGGGAACGGCCGGTGGTGGTTCTGCAGAATGATACGGGCAACAAATATTCGCCCACGCTCATCATTGCTACCCTTACATCCAGAGTGGACAAGAAGCTAAGTCTGCCAACCCACGTTTTGCTTGACCAAAATCCGGGGCTGAGAGTCCCATCTATCGTACAATTAGAACAGATTTTCACTCTCGACAAACAACGTATGCAGCGATTTGTTGGTCAGGCCAGCAGCGAGGACATGGACCGGATTGAGATGGCAATTAAGATTAGTCTGGGAATTAACGGAACGTCAGACAAACGATGCCGCATCCTTGCAGAACAAGCAAATGGTACAGTAGAATGGAGTCGATGAGTAGACACTTCCTTATGAAAGGGGAGGATACCAATCGAGAAAACGATCCTGCGATGTACCATGCAGCACTGTATATCAGAAGGAGGAAAAACGATGGCAAGAGCATTTAGAAAACTGCGCTGCAAACTGGTGGAGATGGATATTCAGCAGAAAGAACTGGCTGACCAGCTGGGCGTATCGCCGTCCACGATTTCGACGCGCTTGTCCGGGCAGCTGCCGTGGTCTGTTCCCGAGGCGGTCCGGGTTGCAGAAATCCTGGGCATTCCTCTGGATCAGCTGAGTGTATTTTTCTACGATGACAGCCCCGAGAGCCTGGCCGCACGAAAGAAAGCGCTCTGCCGTGCCACCTGATCGGGGCAGGATGGAGGTCTTTGTATGCGTACATTTTGGAAGAAAGTGGCTGTGGAACGGGCCGGTGCCGCGTTGGCGGCATCCGGCCTGGGCAGCCACTGGGCAGATTGGAAGGAGGTGTGAATATGGGTGTCCGCGTTAATACAGCAGTATGGATTGAATCATCCCAGCGCTGGCGGATCAATGTGCAAAAGAACGGGGTCCGGCGCAGTTTTTACAGCTCCAAACCCGGCCGGAACGGCCAGCGGGAAGCAAACCGAAAGGCGGACGCCTGGCTGGATGATGGAATAGAGGACCAGCGCGTGAAAGTTGGTGCCGCGTATCTCAAATTTTTGGAGGGAAAGCGGCAGACTACGAGCCGGTCCAACTGGGCACCGATGATGAGCCGATGGACCAACCATATTTCATCGGTGATTGCCCGCAAACAAATCAGTGCGTTGACCGAACAGGATCTGCAGGATGTACTGGATCGAGCCTATGCGCGGTCCAAACTGTCCAGAAAGACACTGATGTCTCTGCGGGCTGACCTGTGCAGTTTTATGAAATATTGCCGCAAGGCCAAGCTGACAACGATGTTCCCGGAAGACCTGACCATTCCAACGGCAGCGCCCCGGGGGGAAAGGACGGTACTGCAGCCGCGGGACTTTGTGGTACTGTTCAACAGTGATCGTACCATGTACTATAGGAAGGTGGTACAGGATGACATGATCCACGCCTACAGACTCGCGGTTTTGACTGGTCTGCGGCCGGGAGAACTGCGGGGCCTGCGCTGGCGGGATGTGAAAAAAGACCGCCTGGAACTACACCAGTCCACCAACAGCTACAACGAAATCACCGATGGCAAGAACCAGAATGCCCGTCGGTGTGTGGAGCTGTCTGACCTGGCCCGCATGGAACTGGAAGCACAGCGCCGCGAGTCGGGGAAGGTGACCCGGGATATGCTGGTCTTTGATATTCCGACGGCGAAACAATTTGAGCAGCATCTGGCACGGTACTGTGAGTACAACAACATCCCGGTCTGTACGCCCTATGAGCTGCGGCATACATTCGTCAGTATTGCAAAGGTACTGCCTGCAGGACTTGTCAAATCGCTGGTGGGACATTCCGAAGATATGGATACGTTCGGCGTTTACGGTCATGAGCTGAATGGGGATGCACAGCAGCAGGTGAACGCGCTAAATTCCGTTTTTTCAAGGCTGCTTGCGCTTGGATAAAATGGGGGTGTGGTCAAAAGTGTGGTCAAAGCCAAAAAAAATAGCCCAGAAACTTGCGTTCCTAGGCTATTTTTCCGTGGTGGAGGCGATGGGAATCGAACCCATGTCCGAAAAGAGTTCAGCGTGAGTATCTCCGGGTGCAGGCGATCAACGACATTCCCTCTGCGTCACGCCGGTCGCCAGGCTAACGCTTCAGTAGCTTCATAAGTTCATGACGGTCCGCAAAGCTTAGGTCCGTTCACGTGCTGTGTCTAAAGGACGCCCCGGCCCCACACGACACAAATGTGGGCGGAACGAGGCAGCACTCAGGCTGCCTGGAGCTGATAACGATTGTTGTCAGTTATTGTTTTGGAGGATTTTAGAGCAGGTCCCCCGCTGCTACCCGCTGCCCAGGCCTCGCTCCCCCCGTCGAAACCTTTACGCCCCCATGAAACGCGCCCCGAAAGGCGCGGGGAAGGTGTGCGAAGGGGCATCACTGCCCGGTGTGACTTGGTGATCTTAGTAATAACGTCCGTTGGATTTCAGGGCCCGGTCGATGGAACGCTTGGCGTCCCGCTTGGCCGCGTCGGCCCGCTTGTCGTAGAGCTTTTTGCCTTTGCACAGCCCCAGCTCCATCTTGACCCGCCCGTGCTTGAAGTAGAGCGAGAGGGGCACCAGGGTGTAGCCCTGCAGCTTGCACTGCTGGCCCAGACGGCGGATCTCGCTTTTGTGGGCCAGGAGCCGCCGCTCCCGGGTGGGGTCGGCGTTGAAGATGTTGCCGTGGTCGTAGGGGGTGATGTGCATCCCCTTGACGATCAGCTCGCCGCCGTCGATGTCCACCCAGCTGTCTTTCAGGTTGACCCCGCCGGCCCGCAGGCTCTTGACTTCGGTGCCTTTCAGCTCGATGCCGGTCTCCAGCGCTTCCATCACGAAATATTCGTGGCGCGCTTCGCGGTTGGTGGCGATGGTCTTGGTCGCCGGTTTTTCTTTGACTGCCATCCGCAGCACGCCTCCTTTCTTTCAGACGCAGGAATATTGTACCACAATTTTCCAAAAGCGCAAGAGAAAACGGATGAAGAAACTGTAAACTTTCGCTTTATCGAGCCTTTACAGTTCGAGCCGGCCCTCCAGGGCGCGGAAAATGGTCTGGCGGTCGGCCTGTTCCAGCCGGGAGCCCACCGGCACGCCGGAGGCCAGGCGGGTGGCGCGCACCCCCAGCGGCTTGACGGTGCGGGCCAGGTAGATGGAAGTGGCGTCCCCCTCCACGCTGGGGGGCAGCCCCATGATGACCTCCTTGACCTGGCCGTCGGCCAGGCGGCCGACCAGCTCGCGGATGGTCAGGTCCTCGGGCCCGACCCCCTTCACCGGGCTGATGAGCCCGTACAGGACATGGTACAGCCCGCGGTATTCCCTCGTGCGCTCGATGGCCTGGACGTCCCGGGCGGTCTCCACCACACAGATGATGGAGTGGTCCCGCTTGGGGTCGGCGCAGATGGGGCACAGATCGCCCTCGGTATAGTTCTGGCACTGGCGGCAGCGGTTCAGCTTGGTGTGCACCCCGCGGATGGCCTGCACCAGCTTTTCGGTCTGTTCGGCCGACAGGTTCATCAGCTGATAGGCCAGCCGGGTGGCGCTCTTGTCGCCGATGCCGGGCAGCCGCTTCAGCTCGTCGATCAGCACTTCCAGCGGCGCGGCGGCGTTGCTCATGGACGCGCCTCCCGCTTACAGGCCCAGGCCGGGGATGTTCAGCCCGCCGGTCAGCTTGCCCATCTCGGCGGCGGCGGCCTCGTCCACCGCCTGCACCGCGGCGTTGACCGCGGCGGCCACCAGGTCCTGCAGCATCTCCACGTCGTCGGGGTCCACGGCCTCGGGCTTGATGGCGACGGACAGCACCTCGTGCTTGCCGTTCATCTTGACCGTGACCATCTCGCCGGGGGCGCTGGCGGTGTACTCGGTCTGCTCCAGCTCAGCCTGCTTGGCCTGCATATCGCTCTGCATCTTCTGGGCCTGACGCATCAGGCTGTTCATATCGGGACGGCCGTAGCCGCCGGGCATTCTTGCTTTCATTGCAACAGTTCCTCCATGGAAAGTATGGGCACCGCTGTGCCGGTTTATGAGTGGCGCCGTCCGGCGCCATCGTCGATGGTAACGTCCAGCCCCAAAGCCTCCAGCTTGTGCAGGGATTCCTCTGCGCTGGCCCTGGGGCGGCTGGCGGCCTTTTCAGGCTCGTAGGGGCCGATGGGCACCGCAATGCCCGACACCTCGGCGATCAGCTTCTTGATGAGCCGCTGGCTGCCCTTGTTGACCCGGATGAAATCCCGGAAGGTCTTGCCCCCGTCGATCAGCACCCGCACCCCGTCAAAGTAGGCCTTCGACTTTTTCAGGTAGCCGTACAGCATGGGGTCGGTGTCCCGGATGCGGTCCACCACGTCGGCCCACTGGGGGTAGAGGTTGATCTCCCGGCCCGCCACCCGGCGGGGCTTGTCCAGCTGGGGGTCGGCCGCAAAGGCGGGCTGTGCCGCCGGGGCCGCTTCCTCCTGGATAGGGGCGGGCGGCTCGGGCGGGATATAGGCGTCCTCCGGTTCGGGAGGCGGCGGGGCTGGTTCGTCCCAGGGCAGGGCCTCGGCGGGGGGCGCGCTCTGGGGGGCCTGCCGGACCGGCTGGGGATCGTCCCAGGGGGGCAGGTCGGGGGCCTTCTCCGCGGCGGGGGCAGTCTGGGCCGCCGCCTGCGCGGACGGTGCAGGCTGGGCGGGCTGTGCTGCCGGGGCAGGGGAGGGGGCAGAGGCGACGGGCCCGCTGGCAAAGGGCCGGACGGCGGGCTGGGCCGCGGGTTCGGCTGTCTCCGGACGTGCAGGGCGCGCGGCAACTGAAACGGTCTGGGCGGCCGGCGCGGCTGTTTGGGCTTCCGGCTCGGTCAGGGCAAAGAGGGCCAGCTCCAGTTCGATCCGCTGGTCGCTGCCCCGGGCCATGTGCTCGAGGGCGCCGCCCAACGCCCGGATGGCCCGGACGGCTTCCCGCCGGCCGAGCGCGGGGCCTTTTTCGAGATACAGAGCCTCCTCCTCGGGGGAGACGCCGCTGAGCAGCTCCCGCCCGCCGGGCAGGGCCGCCAGCATCAGGCTGCGGTAGTGGGCGATCAGCTCCTCGGTCAGCCGCTTGATGTCCACCGACTGCTGGCGCAGGGCGGCCAGCTCGGCCAGGGCCGACGCGGCGTCCCGGGCCGACAAGGCGTCCGACATACGGAACAGGTAGCTGCGGTCGGTGACGCCGGCCATCTGCCGGACCACCGTCTCGTCGATCTGATTGGTGACGCCGGCGCAGGTGTCCAGGATGGACAACGCATCCCGCAAAGCGCCGTCGGCCAGCCGGGCGATCAGCCCCGCCGCCCCTTCGGTGAGGGCGAGGCCCTCGGCCCCGGCCACCTGGGCCACCCGCCCGGCGATGTCCTCCGGGCTGATGCGGGTGAAGTCGTACCGCTGGCAGCGGGAGCGGATGGTGGCCGGCACCTTCTGGATCTCGGTGGTGGCCAGGATGAAAATGACGTGGGCCGGAGGCTCCTCCAGGGTCTTCAGCAGGGCGTTGAAGGCCGCCGTGGAGAGCATATGCACCTCGTCGATGATGTACACTTTATAGCGGCAGGTGCTGGGGGTGTAGGCGGTCTCGTCCCGCAGATCGCGGATGTCGTCCACGCCGTTGTTGGAGGCGGCGTCCATCTCCACCACGTCCAAAATGCTGCCGTCGTCGATGCCACGGCAGACCGGGCACTGGCCGCAGGGGTCGCCGTTTTGCGGGTCCAGGCAGTTGACCGCCTTGGCGAAGATCTTGGCGCAGGTGGTCTTGCCGGTGCCGCGCACGCCGGTGAACAGATAGGCGTGGCCCACCCGGCCGGCGGCGATCTGGTTTTTCAGGGCCGCCACGATGGCCCGCTGGCCCACCACATCCTCGAACCGCTGGGGCCGCCACTTGCGGTAAAGGGCACGATACATGGCCCGAGCCTCCTTCCGGCAGAAAAGCATAAAAATACGGACAGCGCCGCGGGGTTGTCCCCCGCCTTGCGAAGCTCGGCATACGAATGCAGGCTGGCTGAAACGCACCGTGCACGCCGCTTAAGGCTGCTTGGTTCCCCACCTGACCTGGTTCACAGCGGCCCAGTCGTACAGGGCCCGCATCCGTATGCCGAACCGCGCAGCAGGCGCTGTCCGACATGGCAAGCATCACAGCAAAGCTGTATGCTTTCAGTATTTTATCATATTTTGCCCCGGAATGCAAGAGGAAGGCAGGCCGATTTTGCGGCACTGTCGAAGCTGGCGCAAACCATGAAAGTGCAAAACCCGATATAAATAAAGAAGGCCGCCGCGAGGCAGTAAGACCTTGCGGCGGCCCGGCTCAGAGGCGGACGGTGCGGGTGGCGACGGCCTGGCGGAAGGCCGCGTCGTGCTCCACAAAGAGCATGGCGGGGACCGAAGCGCCGATCAGCTTTTCGATCTGCATCCGGGTGTAGATGTCGATGAAGTTGAGCGGCTCGTCCCAGACGTAGAGGTGGGCTTTTTCGCAGAGGCTTTTGGCCAGCAGCACCTTCTTTTTCTGGCCGCTGGAAAAGCTGGCCATGTCCTTTTCAAACTGGACGCGGGAAAAATCCATCTTGCGCAGGATGGCCTTGAACAGGCTCTCGTCCAGGCCGTGGGCCCGGGCGAAGGCGGACAGGTCCCCGGCAAGGCCGGCGGCGTCCTGGGGGACGCAGGAGATGACCAGGCCGGGGGCGGTGCGGACCAGGCCGGTGTGAGGGATGTCCTGGCCGCAGAGCAGCTTGAGCAGGCTGGATTTGCCGCTGCCGTTGCCGCCGTCCAGGGCGACACGCTCCCCGCGGCGCACCTCGAAGCGGACCGGCCCGCAGACCGCCTGCCCGCCGTACTGGACCGACACGCCGTCGAAGGCGGCCAGCAGGTCGGCGTAGTGGAGCAGGGGAGTGACGCGCAGGTCCTCGGCAGTCTCGACGTTTTTCAGCAGGGCGGACTTTTCCTCGATGGCCTTGTGCTGGCGGGCCTCGATGCACTTGGAGCGCTTCATCATTTTGGCGGCCATGTGGCCCACATAGCCCTTGTCGGCGGCGCCCTTCTTGCTGGCTTCCACCCGGTCGGACCAGGCGGCGGTGCGCCGGGCCGACTGCTCCAGCCGCTTGATGTCCTTGCGCAGGCGCTGGTCCTGGGCCTGCTCCAAAGCCTGACGCTGCTGGAAGTTGGCGAACCACGAGGAAAAATTGCCGCTCTGGACCTCGATGTCCGCCCGGTTGAGGGAGAGGATATGGTCCACGCAGCCGTCCAGGAAGCGCCGGTCGTGGGACACCAGGATGAAGCCCTGCTTTTTCTGCAGGTAGGCCGCCACCATGGCGCGCGCTTTGGCGTCCAGGTGGTTGGTGGGCTCGTCGATGAGCAAAAAGTGCCCCTCGTTCAAAAACAGGGCGGCCAGCAGGACCTTGGTCTGCTCCCCGTTGGAGAGGCTTGCGAAAGCGCGGTCCAGCACGTCGGGCCGCACCCCCAGCAGGGAGAGCTCCCGCTCCAGCTGCCAGCCGGCCGCGCCGGGGCAGACGCCTTCCAGCACCGCCCGGGTGGGCCGGTCCTTGTCGGGGACGGGGTAGGGGAAGTAATCGAAGGCGACGGGCGCGCGGATGGAGCCGCTGTACTCATATTCGCCCAGCAGCAGCTTGAAAAACGTGGTCTTGCCGCGGCCGTTGCGGCCGATGAAGCCCAGCTTCCAGCGGGTGTCCAGCTGCAGGCTCACGTCCTCAAAGATGGGGTCGAAGCTGGACGGGTAGGAAAACGACAGATGTTCGATCTGGATCAATGCCAAGGGGAATCCCTCCTTTGCACAAAAACAGGCCGCAGGAAAGTTCCCGCGGCCGTCTGTGCGCAAAGCAGCCCCTGCCGCCGGCGGGCGGACAGGCGCTTTGCTTCCCTGTATGGTAAAAGGGCGGACGGGATGGGTCATTTCCTGCAACCGGGCACAGCGATGCCGTCAAACGGCGCGCTGTGCAGTTTGGTTCGTTCAGCAGGAAAAATGACGCATCCTTCCACCCCTTTCGTTTCTTTTTCAGCGATACTGTACCACATTCCGCGGGCAGTGTCAAGGGGCGTGCTTGCGCCCGGCGGCGTTCCATGGTATCATACACATGGATCTACATGGATTTTGCAAGGACAGGACTGTCTTTTTTACATTTGTGTGCTATACTGGATAAAACCGAAATCTCATTGCAAAAGGTGGTACCAATGGAACAATCACAAAAAATGACCAGCCTGGAAAAGCGCTGGGTCCTGTATGACGTGGGCAACTCGGCGTTCACTTTGCTGATCTCCACCATCCTGCCCATCTATTTCAACGGGCTGGCCGGGGCGGCGGGCCTGAGCGACGCCGAATACCTGGCCTTCTGGGGGTATGCGGCGTCCTTTGTGACGGTGGTGGTGGCCGTGCTGGGGCCCACCCTGGGCGCGGTGGCCGACCTGCCCGGCATGAAAAAGAAGCTCTTTGTGCTGTGCGTGGCGGTGGGCGTCGCCGGCTGCGCGGTGATGGGCCTGCTCCAGTCCTGGGTGTGGTTTTTGGGCTGTTTCGTCATCGCCAAGATCGGCTACAGCGCCAGTCTGGTCTTTTATGACTCGATGCTCACCGACGTCACCACTCCCGAGCGGATGGACAAGGTCTCGTCGGTGGGGTACGCTTTCGGCTATGCCGGCAGCTGCATCCCCTTCGTGGTCAGCCTGGTCATCGTGCTGGGGTACGACGCCATCGGCCTGACCCTGAACGCCGCCATGCTCATCGCCTTTTTGCTGAACGCAGCCTGGTGGCTGTGCTGCACCCTGCCCCTGCTGCGCAGCTACCGGCAGCGGTACAGCGTGCGGGGCGGCGGGCACCTGGTGCGGGGGGCTTTCCGCCGCCTGGGCGAGACGCTGCGGGAGATCCGCGGCAACAAACAGGTGTTCTGGTTCCTGATCGCCTTTTTCCTCTACATCGACGGGGTGTACACCATCATCGACATGGCCACCGCCTACGGCCAGGCTTTGGGCCTGGACAGTACCGGGCTGCTGCTGGCGCTGCTGGTGACCCAGATCGTGGCGTTCCCCTTTGCGCTGCTGTTCGGCTGGCTGTCCCGCAAGGTGGACACCGCTCTGCTGGTGTCGGTGGGCATCCTGGCCTATGTGGGCATCGCGGCCTACGCCATCTTCCTGCGCACCCAGGGGCAGTTCTGGGTGCTGGCCGTCTGCGTGGGGATGTTCCAGGGCGGCATCCAGTCTTTGTCCCGCTCCTACTTCGGCAAGATCATCCCGCCTGAGCGCTCGGGCGAATACTACGGCCTGCTGGACATCTGCGGCAAGGGGGCGTCCTTTGTGGGCACCTTCCTGGTCAGCGCCCTGACCCAGCTTTCGGGCAGCACGTCCACCGGCGTCATGGTCATCGCGCCGCTGATTTTGCTGGGCTTCTTCGCCTTCCGCCGCGCCGTCCGCGAGGGACGCAAAAACGAAGCGTGACCGCTTGCGATCCAATGAATTGAGGTGAATGTTTATGCCTGCTGTCTATGCACACCGCCGCTTTGGCGAAAAGGTGTTGGCCGCCTGTCGAAACGACGTGGCCCGCACCGCCATCGAAAGCTATCCCGACCTGTACAACATCGGCCTGCAGGGGCCGGACATCCTGTTTTATTACGACCCCCTGCGCAAGAACGCCTATAAAGCCGCCGGCGACGCCATGCACAACGCCCCGGCCGCGCCCTTCTTCGAGGCGGGGGCCGCCCATGTGAACGGCCGCCCTGAGGGCCAGGCCCTGCTGAGCTATCTGCTGGGCTTTCTGTGCCACTTTGCGCTGGACAGCGAGTGCCACAGCTACATCGAATACGAGATCGGCCGCAGCGGCCACCGCCATGTGGCCATCGAAACGGCGCTGGACGGCGCCCTGATGGAAAAGGATGGGGTGGACTGGCGCGCCGCGAACCCCGCGGGCTACATCGTAGTCAGTGAAGTCACCGCCCGCACCATCGCCCGCGTTGTGCCGGCGGGCCGGGAACAGGTGCGCCAGTGCCTGAGCAACATGAAGCTGGTCAACCGGCTGCTGATGCCGGGCAGCCCCCTGCGCAGCGCGCTGGTGGAAGGGGCGCTGCGCCTGGCCGGCAAGTGGGATGTGCTCAGCGGCCTGCTGGTCACTGCGCTGGACCGGCCCGCTTACGCCGCCAGCAGCGACGAGCTGGGCTATCTGTTCGACGGGGCGGTGCCGGTGGCGCTGGACCTGATCGACAACTACTGCGCGCATATCTTCCGCGGCGCGCCCATCAGCCCCCGCTTCGGCCGCACCTATGGCCCCTGCGAGGAACTGATGGAAAAGTATGGGCAGGACTGACCGGCCGTGCGGGATGTTTTCCGGGACAGGGGGCCTTCGGGCCTCCTGTTTTTATTGCTGCCAAAATCTTGCTGGATTGCATAAACTGTGCTATACTACAAACGTATGCCCATACTGAAGGCAAAAGGCAAAATGCGACGCGGGGAGAGGTGCGCAGGTTATGTATCAAAAGTACGGCAAGCGGGCGCTGGATTTTATCCTGTCGCTGGGGGGCATCGTCTGCCTGTCCTGGCTTTTGCTGGGGCTGGCGGTGGCCATCAAGCTGGACAGCCCCGGCCCGGTGTTTTTCAAGCAGAAGCGGGTGGGCATCCACAAGACCCACTTTGAGATTTACAAGTTCCGCACCATGCGCGCCGACACCCCCCACGATATGCCCACCCATCTGCTGGCCGACCCCGACCGGTACATCACCCGGGTGGGGCACTTCCTGCGCAAGACCAGTTTGGACGAACTGCCCCAGCTGTGGAACATCCTGAAGGGGGATATGGCGGTGATCGGGCCGCGGCCCGCCCTGTGGAACCAGTACGACCTTTTGGCCGAGCGGGACAAATACGGCGCCAACGACGTCCGCCCGGGGCTGACCGGCCTGGCCCAGATCCACGGCCGGGATGAGCTGGAGATCCCCGAGAAGGCGCGGCTGGACGGCGCATACGTCGCCAACATCACCCTGCTGGGGGACCTGAAATGCTTTTTCGGCACCATTGGCGCGGTGGTGCGCCACGACGGCGTGGTGGAAGGCGGCACCGGCACTTTGCACCACGAGAAAGGCGAGGATTGATTTTGTCCGCGCCATCAGGTATACTATATAAGATACGCATAAAATGCACGACACGGATGTGAGAGGTAGCTATGATCACGATTGACGAACTGAAGGTCCAGCTGGCCGAGTACGGCAAGGCCGTCCAGGACCTGGAGGAGGCGCTGGCCATCGACGCCAGCAAGAAGCGTGTGCAGGAGCTGGAGCACACCATGACCCGGCCCGGCTTTTACGACGACGCCGAGGCCAGCAAAAAAGTGTTTGACGAAGTGGGCGATTTGAAGGGCAAGCTGGGCCGCTTTGAAAAGCTGCAGGGCCTTTACGAGGACGCCCAGACCATGCTGGTGATGCTGGAGGAGGAGAACGACCCCTCTCTGATCCCCGAAGGGGAGCAGGCCGTGGAGGCCGTGGGCAAGGCCGTGGACGAGCTGCAGCTGATGACCATGCTGAACGGCGAGTACGACCACTCCAACGCCATCCTGACCTTCCACGCCGGCACCGGCGGCACCGAGGCCCAGGACTGGGCCGAAATGCTGTACCGGATGTACACCCGCTGGGCCGCTAACCACGGCATGAACGTGGAAGTGCTGGACTACCAGGACGGCGACGAGGCCGGCATCAAGAGCGCGTCCATCATGGTCAAGGGCGCCAACGCCTACGGCCTGCTCAAGAGCGAGAACGGCGTCCACCGCCTGGTGCGGGTCAGCCCCTTTGACTCCAACGCCCGGCGGCAGACCAGCTTTGCTTCGCTGGAAGTCATGCCTGAACTGGACAACACCATCGAGGTCAACATCCGTCCCGAGGACATCGAGATGCAGGTCTACCGCTCCTCCGGCGCGGGCGGCCAGCACATCAACAAGACTTCCAGCGCGGTCCGCCTGATCCACAAGCCCACCGGCATCGTGGTCAGCTGCCAGACCCAGCGCAGCCAGTTCCAGAACCGCGACTACGCCATGCAGATGCTGAAAGCCAAGCTCTACCAGATCGCCCAGCAGCAGCACATGGACAAGATCGAGGACATCAAGGGCGTTCAGAACGAGATCGCCTGGGGCCACCAGATCCGCAGCTATGTCTTTATGCCCTACACCATGGTCAAAGACCACCGCACCAGCTACGAGACCAGCAACGTCAATGCCGTCATGGACGGCGACCTGGACGGCTTCATCTTCGCCTACCTGAAAGCCGCCAGCCGCGGCGAGCTGCAGGACGCCTGACCGCGCACACAACCAAACAAAAAGAGGCCCGGGTTTTGCCGCCCGGGCCCTTTTGTATTTGATTGCATTTGCGCCGGGAGCGGTCCGCGGGCGGCTTTACTCCTCCATCGCCTTTTTCAGGCGGATGTCCTCGCCCAGAAAGCGGTAGGGGATAAAGGCCGAGATCCGGCTGGCGACCTTTTCGGTGTAGAGTTTTTCCAGCAGGGTGCCGTCGGTGATGTTGGTGGTGAGGATGGTGGGCCGGCGGCGGCCCAGACGGTCGTTCAGCAGGCTGTACAGGGTGCTGATGACGAAGCTGGAATTGAACTCGGTGCCCAGGTCGTCCAAAATCAGCAGGTCGGCCCCGGAGACGGTCTCCAGCAGGGCGTCCTTTTCGCCGGCGGGGTCGGAGCCGAAGTGCAGCGTTTCCACCCGGCTGAAAAAGTCGGGGCTGGAAATGTAGATGACGTCGTAGCCCTTGTCGAGGGCGGCGCCCGCCACCGCCAGGGCGGCGTGGGTCTTGCCCAGGCCGGCGTTGCCGGTGAGCATCAGGTTTTCGCTGTCGAGGTCGAACGCGGCGGCGTAGTCCTGCAGGTCGGCCAGCAACTCGGCCATGTACTGGCGGACGGTGCGCCCGGTCTGGGGGTCGCGGGTGTTGGGGTAGTAGTCCAGCTTCATAGTGTCGAAGCTGGTCACAGACAGGCTGGACATGGCCTCGATCTCCTCCCGGCGGAGCCGCTGCATCTCCCGGCGGACGCACTGGCAGGTCTTGCCCTCCGCGACGCCGGTGTCCTGGCAGAGGGGGCAGGTGAATTTGGGTTCCAGCGCCAGGGGAGACCGCCCGCTGGCGGTCAGCAGGGCGTCCCGCTTCTGGCGGGCCTCGGCCAGGGCGGCGGTGGCGGCAGCCCGGTCAGCGCCGCGGGCGCCGGCCAGGGCGCAGCGCACCCCGCAGGTGCGGACGGCGTCCTCAGCGGCCCGCAGGCCCGGCACGGCGGCTTCGGCTTCGGCGCGGGCATCCTGGGCGGCGGCCCGGGCCATCTGCCGCCGGGCCGACACCGTCCGCATGGCCGCCTGATACAGCTCGTTTCGTGTGCGCATGGCTTAGTCCTTTCTCTTGTGCCGGCGGGGACGGTCCAGCGCCCCCTGCAGGAAATCGTTGCCGCTGGGGGTCTCGCGGTCCACCCGGATGTTCCGGCTGGCCCCGGCCACCGGGGCGGGGCCGCGCACATCCCGCACGGTGCGCAGGCCCTTGGCGTTCCAGGTCTTGAGGATGCTGTTCCAGTACCACAGGTCCCGCTTGGGGCCGGCCTGGACGGCGGCTTCCTGGACCATGGCGTCGTCGTAGCCGTAGACCTCGTACCAACGGGCGATGGCCCTTTTGCCGCCCAGGGTCAGGGCGGCGGGCTCGGTCTCCAGCAGGCTGGCCACATAGGCCTCCCGCTTTTCCCGCAGGGCCAGCAGTTTGAGGTGGGCGTCCGCCTCCTCGCCTGTCTCGACGCCTTCGGCCCGCCAGACTTTCAGCTCGTGGCTCAAAGCGCCCATGGTCCGCTTGCCCTTGCCGGCCAGGTAGGCCAGGCAGAGCATGACCGTCTCGGGCTCGAAGCCCTCCTGCAGGTAGAGCGCCACCAGCTTTTCCATCTCGCCGTGGGTCAAAGCCCGCGCAAAGGTGGTCTGGGCGCAGTCGATCAGGCTGGCGATCATGGGGTCGGTGCGGGAGGCCGCGGCGATCTCGGTCCAGCGCATGGGGGTGGGGGCGGGCTCGCCGCCGCCGGGGGCCGCGTTCTCGTCGTAGCGTTCCAGCAGGCCGGCCCCGGCCCAGTAGGCCAGGGCGCTCTCGGCGGTGATGCGGCTGCGCAGCTTCAAGTCGGCGCAGAGCTTGTCGGGGTCGGTGACGCCGGTGGCCAGCACATACAAAGCCACCCGGACGCTGGCCTCCTCGGCCGCGCCCAGACGGGCGAAAACCAGCTGGGGCACCGCGACGGTGTCTCCCTGCTGGGGTTTCAGGCGGTAGATCATCCCTGAGCCTCCTCTTCTTCTTCCGCGGGCGGGGCGGTCCAGGGCTCGCAGTCCAGAATGGACGGAGCGGACTGCCAGCGCTCGGGGTCGCTGTGGTAAGTGCCGCTGATCCAGGCTGCGGCCGCGGCCCGGCCTTCCTCGGTGAGGGGAAAGACCTGCTGGGCGCGCAGGGCGGGGTCGGTGTACTCGATGGTCCAGGGGCCCGGCCAGATGTCCACCGTCAGGACGGCTTCCTCGCCGCCCTCCCCGGTTTTGCGCTTGCCGGGCACGGCGCGGTAACGCATCTCGGCCTGGCTGGCCGAATAGGAATTTTTATTCTGGAAAAACAGCAGCCGCGGCAGATCCAGCATGGACGGCGCCTCCTTTCGTGGCAGACAAAAAAGAAAAAACCCATGTGAGCAGATGCTCACACGGGCTGTTGAAATGGAGCAGGATACGGGACTCGAACCCGCCGCCTACTGCTTGGGAAGCAGTCGCTCTACCGGATGAGCTAACCCTGCATAAGGTGCTTTATTATTCTAGCAGACCGGGCGGGGTTTGTCAACCGGTTTGGCAAAAGTTTTTGGGGACAGAGAAGGCGGAACCCAAAAACCTTGCCCGCGCCCTCTTTTCCTGTTCGTAAAACCGTGGTATACTATAAAAATCAGGGGCCGGCGCGCAGCGGATGCGGGCGGGGTCTTGTGTGGAAAGTAAAAATTTTGAGAGAGAGGCGAATGAAATGATCGAGTGCACGAGCACCGGCGCGTATCTGGCGCGCGGACAGTGGGTCCCGGCGGACGGCCATGCGCCGGAGGCGCTGGCGGCCCTGGGCTTTGACGCTGCGGCTGTGGCCGGGGCCAAAAAGGGCACCATCGCATGGGGCATCCTGCAGGACCACAACACCAGCGGCGATGAGGACAACCTCAAGATCAAGTTTGACGCGATGGCCAGCCACGATATCACCTTCGTGGGCATTATCCAGACGGCGCGGGCTTCGGGGCTGGAAAAGTTCCCCCTGCCTTACGTTTTGACCAACTGCCACAACAGCCTGTGCGCGGTGGGCGGCACCATCAACGAGGACGACCACCGGTTCGGCCTGTCGGCGGCCAAAAAGTACGGCGGCATCTTCGTGCCGCCTCACCTGGCGGTCATCCACCAGTATATGCGGGAGAAATTCGCGGGCTGCGGCAAGATGATCCTGGGCTCCGACTCCCACACCCGCTACGGCGCGCTGGGCACCATGGCCATCGGCGAGGGCGGCGGCGAGCTGGCCAAGCAGCTGCTGGGCCGCACCTACGATGTGGCCCGCCCCGGCGTGGTGGCGGTCTACCTGACCGGCGCGCTGCCGGTGGGCTGCGGCCCCCACGACGTGGCCATCGCCCTGGTGGGCGCGCTGTTCAAGAGCGGCTATGTCAAGAACAAGGTGATGGAGTTCATCGGCCCCGGCGTGGCCAGCCTGAGGCAGGACACCCGCAACGCCATCGACGCCATGACCACCGAGACCACCTGCCTGTCCTCCATCTGGGAGACGGACGAGACCACCCGGCGGTATCTGGCCGTCCACGGCCGCGCGGGGGACTACAAGCCCCTGGCCCCGGCCGGCCTGGCCTACTACGACGGCGTGGTCAAGGTGGACCTGTCGTCCATCCGGCCCATGATCGCCCTGCCCATGCACCCCTCCAACGCCTACACCATCGAGGAGCTGAACGCCAACCTGGAGGACATCCTCCACGCCTGCGAGCAGGACGTCCAGAAGCTGGTGGGCCGCACCGACGTCAAGCTGGACCTGTGCTCCAAGATCGAAAACGGCAAGCTGCGGGTGGACCAGGGCGTCATCGCGGGCTGCGCCGGCGGCCTGTACGACAGCATCATCGAGGCGGCGTCCATCCTCAAGGGCCACACCGGCGGCTGCGACGAGTATTCCCTCAGCGTCTATCCCGCCAGCCAGCCGGTCATGATGGCGCTGGACAAGGCCGGGGCCCTGTCCAGCCTGATGGCTTCGGGCGCCACCATCCGCACCGCCTTCTGCGGGCCGTGCTTCGGCGCGGGCGACGTGCCGTTCAACGGGGCGCTGTCCATCCGGCACACCACCCGCAACTTCCCCAGCCGCGAGGGCTCCAAGCCGGGCGCGGGCCAGCTGGCGGGCGTCGCCCTGATGGATGCCCGCAGCATCGCGGCCACCACGGCCAACGGCGGCATCCTGACCCCGGCCACCGCCATCGACTACGACCCCACCGTCCCCGACTACGAGTTTGACGACGCGAGCTACCAGGCCCGCGTCTACCAGGGCTTTGGCCACGGGGATTACGACGCCCTGCTCAAGCTGGGCCCCAACATCAAGGACTGGCCCGAGATCGCCCCGCTGGGGGACAACCTGCTGCTGAAGGTGGCGTCCTACATCACCGACCCCGTCACCACCACCGACGAGCTGATCCCCTCGGGCGAGACCAGTTCCTACCGCTCCAACCCCCTGGGCCTGGCCGAGTTCACCCTCAGCCGCAAGGACCCCGCCTATGTGGGCCGCGCGAAAGAGGTCCAGGCCGAGGAGGCCGCCCGCCGCGCCGGCAAGGGGGACGCCGTCCTGCTGGACAAGATCCATGCGGTGCCCGGCTGCGAGGCGCTGACCTGGGACGACGTCCAGATCGCGTCCACCATCTTTGCGGTCAAGCCGGGCGATGGCTCGGCCCGCGAGCAGGCTGCCAGCTGCCAGCGCGTGCTGGGCGCGGGGGCCAACATCGCGGTGGAGTACGCGACCAAGCGCTACCGCTCCAACCTCATCAACTGGGGTATGCTGCCCTTCCAGATCGCCGGGCCCACCCCCTTCGGCCTGGGGGACTATATCCTGATCCCGAACGCCCGCAAGGCCCTGGCCGGCGACCTGTCCGAGATCGCGGCCTATGTGCTGGGCGACCAGCCCGCCGCCTTCACCCTGTCCATCGCGCCGCTGACCAGCGACGAGCGGCAGATCCTGGCGGATGGCTGCCTCATCAACTTCTACAAGCACTAAACGCAAGCGTCCGGTCCGGGGGCATTCGGCTTTCGGGCCGGACGGATTTTTGAAACGCAAAGGAGGCGGAGGCTTCGCCATGGCTGGCGACCTGCACAATCATTCCACCTGTTCGGATGGGTCGGTGCCCATCCACCGCCTGGCGGTGATGGCGGCCCGGGCCGGGCTGGACACCATGGCCATCTCGGACCATGACACCCTGCTGAGCGCCGAATACTGTTACCGGCACCCGGTCCAGGACGGGGTGCGCCTGATCCCTGCCACTGAGCTGACCGGCTACGATTACGAGCGCAAACACCGGGTCCACCTGCTGTGCTACTGGCCGCAGGACTGCCCCGAGCTGCGGGCCCACTGCGACACCATGCGCCGCCGCCGCAACGAGTGCTGCCTGCAGAGCGCGCGGGAGCTGGAAGCGCTGTACCCGCAGTTCCGCACCGAGCAGGCGCTGGAGTACGCCAAAGACAGCGGCGTGCTGTTCAAAAGCGGCATCATGCAGGCGCTGCACGAGCTGGGCCTGGCCGACAGCATCTACGGCGAGGTGTACCACTACCTCTTTGGGTGGGAACCGCGGGGCATCGTCCTGCACAGCCCCGAGTACCCGCCGGTGGAGGAAGTCATCGCCACCGCCCGGGCGGCCAAGGCCGTGCTGGTGTTTGCCCACCCCACCGTCTACAAGAGTATGCCGCTGGTGCGGCAGCTCGTGGCGGAGGGCAAGCTGGACGGCATCGAGATCGACCATCCCCGCAACAGCGAGGCCGACAAGGCCGAATGCCGCGCCCTGTGCGAGCAGTACGGCCTGATCATGACCGGCGGCACCGACTTCCACGGCTCGAACACCGCCCACCCCCACCCGGTGGGCACCTGCACCACCGCGGACGACCAGATCGAGCGGATCAACGCGCTGGCAAAGCAGTATCAGAAGTAATATTGGCCTCTCCGTCATGTCGCTTCGCTCCATGCCACCTCTCCCGCACGCGGGAGAGGCTAACGTAACCTATAGGTTTCGGCCTCCCACGTTTACGGGGGAGGTGGCCCGCAGGGCCGGAGAGGGCAACCGGCGAGCGCGCCTGCGGGCCGCGCAACATATTCAACAGAAAAGAAAGGACGTATCCCATGACTTTTGCATATCCCAACCAGGGCACCTGCTCCCGCATGACCAAGATCGAGCTCGCGCCCGACCACACCATTGAGTCCATCGAGGTGATGGGCGGCTGCAACGGCAACCTGAAAGGCATCGCCAGCCTGCTCAAGGGCATGAAGGCGGAGGACGCCATCGCCCGGATGGAGGGCGTCACCTGCGGGCCCAAGCCCACCAGCTGCCCCGACCAGATCGCCAAGAACCTGAAAAAGGCCCTGGCCGCGATGGAAAACCAGTAAACGGCCCCAAAACCGGCGGCTCCTGTCCTGTGCGGATGGGGGCCGCTTTTTGAAAAGGAGGCAGCGCTGTGCCTTTTACCAACCAGAGCATCCTGCGGGCGGCCATGGAGCAGTCGGCCATCGACGCCCATTGCCGCTGGGAGGATTTTACCCGGGCGGACAACGTGGTCGTGACATCGGCGGCTGACCCGCGGGCCCGGAAATACCTGTCCCTGCCCTTTGACTGCTGTCTGATCTCCTACGGCAGCAACATTGTGGCCTCGGTCAGCGAGCCTTACCGGGAGATCGCCGCCGGTTACATCGGCCGTTTCCCTGTAGAGCACTGTTTTGAAACGCCGAACCTCCACGTGCTGAACGATGCGGTCCAGAAGCTGGGGGCGCGTGTCTGCTCGATGTCGGAATACTTCCTGCCGGACCTCGGAGCGCTGCGGCCTCTGGACTGTCCTTACCCCTTCAAAATGCTGGGGCCGGCGGATTTCGGCCCGCTCTATACCGGCACCTGGTCCAACGCCCTGTGCAAAGAACGCCGGGAGCTGGATGTGCTGGGCATCGGCGCCTATGACGGCGGCGCCCTGGTGGGCTTTGCGGCCTGTTCGGCAGACTGCGAGGGAATGTGGCAGATCGGGATAGATGTGCTGCCCGCTTACCGGCGGCAGGGCATCGCCTCGGCCCTCACCAGCCGGCTGGCGCTGGCCATTCTGGAGCGGGACAAGGTCCCGTTCTACTGTGCGGCGTGGAGCAATCTGCGCTCGGTGCGCAACGCCCTGCGGTGCGGGTTCCGCCCGGCGTGGGTGGAGCTGAACGTCAGAAGCACCGCTTTTGTGGAGCGGATGAACGGAGCACAGTAAAAACGCGGCCCTTGTCACGTGGCCCTCATCCTATACGGATGGGGGGCCGCGTTTGTTTGTGCGCTTTGACAGAAAGAACTGATTTTTTCCCGTGCCGGGGGACTATACTGTAGGTGTTGAGAGCATCGGCGCATACGCCGGGAATGGAGCAGGCAATGGGAATTTTCGATCGTTTCAGCGCAGGATGGGGCAAGGGCTTTTCGCGGGAGGCGGGCCGGGTGCTGGAGGGCGCGGTGGAGCTGGCCGGCAACTACGGCTGCGACCGCGCCGACACCGGCCACCTGCTGCTGGCCATTTTGCAGCAGGACCACGGGCCCGCGGGCCGCTTTCTGGCCGGGAAGAACATCCGGGAACAGGAGGTGCGCCGCCAGCTGGCCGAGGGCCGGCAGGGCACGCCCCGGCGGCTGCGCCGGCAGGACCTGGCCCCCGAGCTGCGCCGGGCCATCGACTACGCCCTGATCGACGCCCAGAACGCCCGGCAGCCCCGGGCCGAACCGGAACATCTGCTGTGCGCCATGATGGAGGACGGCGGGTGCACGGCGGGGGTGATGCTGGCCTCGATGGGGCTGCAGCTGAGCGAGGCCGTGCGGGAGTGCCGCCAGATGTCGGGACAGCTGACCCTGCCGGTCCAGCCCCGGGCGGCGTCCGGCGCGCCCAGGGGCAGCCGCGCCAGCGACAAATACTGCCGGGACCTGACCCGCCGCGCCGCCGACGGGGAACTGGACCCCGTCTTTTGCCGGGACAGGGAGCTGGACCGGATGATCGAGATCCTCTGCCGGCGGCAGAAGAATAACCCCTGCCTGGTGGGGGAGCCCGGCGTGGGCAAGACCGCCCTGGCCGAGGGGCTGGCCCAGCGCATCGCGGCGGGGCAGGTGCCCCGGGCCCTCAAAGGCCGGCGGCTGCTGGCGCTGGATATGGCCAGTCTGGTGGCAGGTACCAAGTACCGCGGCGACTTTGAGGAGCGCCTCAAAAGCCTGCTGGAAGAACTGGTGCGGGACGGCGGGGTCATCCTGTTCGTGGACGAGTTCCACACCATCGTGGGGGCGGGCGCGGCCGAAGGAGCCATCGACGCGGCCAACATCTTAAAGCCGGTTCTGGCCCGGGGCGAGCTGCAGATGATCGGCGCGACCACCAACCAGGAGTTCCGCACCCACATCCAGAAGGACCCCGCCCTCGAGCGGCGGTTCGGCCGGGTGCAGATCGAGGAGCCCACCCCCGAGCAGGCCCGGGGCATCCTGGAAGGTCTGGCCCCCCGCTACGAGCGCTATCACGGGGTGCTGATCCCGCCCGAGGCGCTGGACGACGCGGTGGAACTGTCGGTGCGGTATCTGCCGGGGCGCTGTCTGCCCGACAAGGCCATCGACCTGATGGACGAAGCCTGCGCCGCCGCCCGCATCCGGGCCGAAAAGGAGGGCCGCAGCGCCCCCGCCCTGACAAGGGAGGACATGGCGCGGGTGGTGGCCCGGGCCAGCGGCATCCCCGCCGAGCGGGTGGGGGAGGCCGAGCGGGAGCGTCTGGCCCTGCTGGAATGCCGTCTCGCGCAGGAGGTGGTGGGGCAGGAAAAGGCGGTGGCCGCCGTAGCCGCCGCCATCCGCCGCAGCCGCACCGGCCTGGGCGAGCCGGGCCGGCCCATCGGGGCGCTGCTGTTTTTGGGCCCCACCGGCGTGGGCAAGACCGCGCTGTCAAAGGCGCTGGCCCGCAGCTGGTTTGGCAGCGACAAGGCGCTGCTCAAATTTGATATGTCCGAATACCAGGAGGCCCACACGGTGGCCCGTCTGCTGGGCGCGCCGCCGGGCTATCTGGGCCACGACGAGGGCGGCCAGCTGACCGAGGCGGTCCGCCGCCGGCCCTACAGCGTGGTGCTGTTCGACGAGATCGAAAAGGCTCACCCCGACATCCAGAACATCCTCCTGCAGCTTTTGGAGGACGGCTGTCTCACCGACGCCGCCGGCCGCAAGGCGGATTTCACCAACACCATCGTCCTGCTGACGGCCAACCTCGGGGCGCGCTTTCTGGCCGGGCAGGCCGCGCCTCTGGGCTTTGCCGCCGGGCAGGAGGCCGTGTTTGAAAAGCAGGCCCAGCAGGCCATCGCCGAGGCCAAGAGCTTTTTCCGCCCCGAGCTGCTGGGCCGTCTGGACGACATGATCGTGTTCCGCCCGCTGGGGCCCGAGAGCCTTTCGGCCATTGCCGACCGGCTTTTGGGCCAGCTGGAGCAGCGTGCTGCCCGCAGCGGCTACACCCTGACCCACACCCCCAAGGTCTGCCGGGCCCTCGCGGCCAAAGCCGCCAGCCCCTACGGCGCACGGGAGCTGCGCCGCCAGGTGGACCGGGCGGTGGAGCAGGCCCTGGCCGACCGCATCGCCTCGGGCACGGCCCGCCCCGGCGCGCACTACACCGCCGACTGTTCCGCCGACGGCAGCGTGCTGCTGATCGCGGACGACACGGCCACCGTCTGACGTCTAAGAAAATGCCCCGCCGTTCCGTTGCAGGGACCGCGGGGCGTGGCCTATCAAAAAAAGTCCCGTCCAGCCGACATGTGCGGATGGACGGGACACATACAGGGAAATTTGGCGCTGAGAGTGTGCGAGCCGCCTTGCGGCGAGTGCGCGGTTCAGCGCCAAATTTTGTCCCCAGGGGGATACCAGGGGGAAGGAATTTCTGTCCCGCGCATGCGGGCAGAAATGGGTTCCCCCTG
>NBJMR02800__coassemble_1788_pt1 | contig 22676 bp, 21 predicted proteins | sample NBJMR02800__metabat2_low_PE_044 | metagenome-assembled genome bin NBJMR02800
CCCTTCTCTGCGTTCAGTGCTTTTTTCACTGTTCGCTTTGAAGGGAGCATATCACGGGCCATGGCTGCCGGCATACAGGTCTTTTAATTTTTCGCCAGGGAGCGGCGGCCGGGCCGGCGCGGACCGTTCTAAAGGATTTTGTACCCGGCCCGCTGCACAGACGCGGTGGCGGTGAGCTTTCCGGGGCCGGCAGGGCCCGTCTCACCCAAAGTCGACCCCGTCCTGGGCGGGAAGCCGGCGGTAGAGGGTCAGCCACATGGTGATGAAGCAGGCCAGGCCGCCGACAGCGTTGGAAATCGGCTCGGCCCAAAAGACGCCGGACACGCCCAGGCCCAGCCGGGGCAGCAGAACGGTGAGGGGCGCGACGATGACCGCCTTGCGCAGCAACGAGAAAAAGACTGCCCGCTTGGGGCAGCGCAGCGACGTGAAGCAGGACTGCCCCACAAACTGGAAGGCCATAAAGAAAAAGCCGAAGAAATACTGTTTCAGGGCCACCTGCCCGGCCTCCAGCGTCGCGGGGTCGCTGGTAAAGATGGAGACCAGCAGGTGGGGCATTGCAATCACGGCCGCCCAGGCCGCCACCGTGTACCCTGCGCCCAGCAGGGCGGTGAAGCGGATGCCTTCCCGCACCCGGCTGTACCGCTGCGCGCCGAAATTGTAGCTCAGCACCGGCTGGGCGCCGCTGGTGATGCCGTTGACCGGCAGGGACAAGATCTCCCGCACCGAGTTGAGGATGGTCATGACGCCGACGTAGAGGTCGCCGCCCCAGACCCGCAGCGTGGCGTTGCAGACCACCTGCACCAGGCAGTTGGTCGCCGCCATGATGAAGCCGGACATACCCAGCCCCAGGATATCCCGCACCAGGGGCAGACGGAGCCGCAGGTTCTGCCGCCGGATGCGGCAGCTGATCCTGGGGCCGGCAAAAAAGAGCAGCACCCAAATCATCGAGGCCAGCTGGCTGATGACGGTGGCGATGGCCGCGCCTTCCACCCCCATCCCGAACACAAAGATGAACAGAGGGTCCAGCACCAGATTCAGCGCCGCGCCCAGCAGGGTGGTGCCCATCCCGATCCGGGGATGGCCCAGCGCGTTGATGAAGCCATTCAGGCCGGTGGCCAGCATAGTGCAGGGAGTGCCCAGCAGATAAATTTTGAGGTAGGCGTCGGCGTAGCCATAGGAGGCGTCGCTGGCCCCGAACAGGTAGAGCACCGGCCGCCGGAACAGATAGCACAGCACCATCAGCACCACGGCGTTGACCGTCAGCAGGGTGACGACCTGCCCCAGAATGCGCTCGGCCCTCTGGTCGTCCTGCGCGCCGCGGGCAATGGCAAAGAGGGGCGCGCCGCCGTTGCCATACAGATAGGTAAACGCCGAGATCAGCGTGGTCAGCGGGAAGGCCAGTCCGATGCCGGTCAGCGCCATGGCCCCCACGTCCGGCAAATGGCCGATGTAGATCCGGTCCACCACGTTGTACAAAAGCTGGACCATCTGGGCCACCGTCAGCGGCACCGCCTGCGCCACAATGCTGCGCCAGACTTTGCCCTTGGTAAAATCGCTGCTGTTTTTGGAGTCCATCCTCGTTTGTTTCCTTTCTTTCCGCACATTTTCTCTTATTGTAGCACGGACGCGGCTTTGGTGCAAACCGGCGCGGCGTGCCGCGGTCCTCTTCTCCATTTTGCCTTTTCAAACGCCGCGCGGACGGTTCCGTCTGCCCATGCCCGGCGCGGTCCGGATATCCCGCTCATACCCCGGGCCGGGGCGAATATAGTAAAACCAGAGGCCTCTTTGCCGCAGTTTTATTTGACTTTTAGGCTCATACCATGTAATATGGTAAGTAATTACATCAGGTCCGCCCTGTGCGGGCCGGAAAGAAAGTTGGTATCTGCATGATCTACGCACTGTTCCTCTTTGCCGTCACCTACGTGCTGATGTTGGCCTTCAGCAAGTACAGGCCGTACATCGCGGTGGGTTCGGCAGCGATCTTCATCGCCACCGGGATGCTGCCCTTTGACCAGATCCTGGGGGCCATCGACTTCAACGTCCTGCTGATGATCGCCGGCACCATGGGCCTGGTCCAGCTGTTCATCGACAGCAAGATGCCCGCCCTCCTGGCCGACCTCATCATGGAGAAGGTCCCCAACGTCCAGATGGCGGCCGTGGCGCTGGCCCTGTTCGCCGGCATCATCTCGGCTTTTGTGGACAACGTGGCCACCGTCCTGATGGTGGCCCCCATCGCTTTGGAGATCTGCAAAAAGCTCAAGACCAATCCCGTGCCCTTCATCATCAGCATCGCGGTGTCCTCTAACCTCCAGGGTGCGGCCACCCTGGTGGGCGACACCACGGCCATCATGCTGGGCTCCTACGCGAACATGAGCTTTCTGGACTTCTTCTTCTACCGCGGCCGACCCAGCATCTTCTGGGCGGTGGAGCTGGGCGCCGTGGCCTCGGCGCTGATCCTGGCCTTCCTGTTCCGCAAGGAGAAGGGTGCCATCCCCAAGGGCGCAGCCCGCACCAAGGTCACCGATTACGTCCCCACCTTCCTGCTGGTGGGCATGATTGCCCTGCTGATCTCGGCTTCCTTCATCCAGAACAAGCCCGAGATCACCAACGGCCTGATCTGCGTCGGCCTGATGGCGGTGGGCATGATCTACACCTTCTTCAAGACCCACGACGCCGCAGCCGTCACCGGCCCCCTCAAGGCCATCGACTTTGAGACCATCGGCCTGCTGTTCGGCCTGTTCCTGGTCATCGGCGGCATCACCAACATGGGCGTGGTGGACGCCGCAGCCGGCCTGCTGGCGCAGATGGGCGGCGGCAACGTCTTTGCCATCTACACCGCCATCGTCTGGGCATCGGTCCTCTTCTCGGCCTTCATCGACAACATCCCGTATGTTGCCACCATGCTGCCGGTGGTCACCAGCCTGGCGGCCGGCATGGGCATCGACCCCACCGTCCTCTACTTCGGCCTGCTGTCCGGCGCGACCCTTGGCGGCAACTGCACCCCCATCGGCGCTTCGGCCAACATCACCGGCATCGGCATCCTGCGCCGGGACGGCCACGAGGTCAAGACCAGCGACTTCTGCCGCATCGGCATCCCCTTCACCCTGGCCGCCGTCATCCCGGCTTACATCTATCTGTGGCTGATGTACGGCGTATAATCTGAACAGCCATCGCCGCAAAGCTATCCCGCCCGTCCCCCTGCACTGGACGGACGGGATTTTTCTATCCATCTGCGGGCCATCTGCGGGCGGTGCCACAAACGAAAAAAGCGTCCTTCCAGCTTTCGCTGAAAGGACGCCTTCTGGTGCGAGGGAAGGGATTTGAACCCTCAAGGTTACCCACACGCACCTCAAACGTGCGCGTCTGCCAGTTCCGCCACCCTCGCATAACATCACGCGGCGCCGGTTTTGGGGCCGCGGGCGAACTGCTTGATTATAATAGCACAACCGGGCCCCAAAGTCAAGCCCGGAAATCACATTTATGGGCTTTCATACAAAAACCCGGGCGGCATATCCTGTACTGTATCCCTTTGCAGACAGGAGGCATTCTATGCAGCGATCCTTCCCTACACTCCGGGCCGCGGCGCGCTGGCTGCTGCTGGCCGCCGTCAGCGCCGCCGCCGGCTTTGCCCTGGGGGTGGCGGCTAGCCGGCCCGCCCCTCTCAGCCAGGCGGCCGTCATCCCTACCCCGCCCCCCGCCGGCCAGCCTGCGCCGGGCCGGAACCCGGGCGGCTCCTCCCTCCCCGGCGCGGCCCCGCCCGCCTCCCAGGCCGAGCTACCCCCGCTGGTCTGCCTCACCTTCGACGACGGCCCCAGCCGGACCACCCCCGCCGTTCTCGAAGCGCTGGCCGCCGAAGAAGTTCCCGCCACCTTCTTTGTGGTGGCCAACGAAAACAACGAGCGCTACCTGCCCCTCATCCGGCAGGCCCAGCAGGCGGGACACGAGATCGCCCTGCACTCGGCCTCCCACCGGTACAGCGACATCTACCGCAGCACCGACGCCTTCTGGGCCGACATCGAGCTGCTGCGCCAGCGCATCGCCCCCTATGCGGACGCCGCCGCTGTCTCCTGCCTCCGCTTCCCCGGGGGCAGCACCAACACGGTCAGCCGCAAATACGGCGGGGACGCCATCATGCAGGACCTGAAAGCCCAGGCCGAGGCCAAGGGCTGGCGCTGGGTGGACTGGAACGTCTCAGCCGAGGACGCCGCCGGGAAAAAACTCTCGGCGGAGGAGATCTGCCGCAACGTCACCCGCGGCAGCGAGGGCCGGGACCGCTGCATCGTGCTGATGCACGACTCGGCCACCACCGCCACCACCGCCGAGGCCCTGCCCGCCATCATCCGCTGGTATAAGGAAAACGGCTACGCCTTCTGCACCGTGACCCAGTTATACGACGCTCTGGAATAGCAAAAAGCCGCCGCCCGGCCACAAACCGGACAGCGGCTTTTGTTCTGTATTTTACCCCAAAAGGGCCCACAGCCCCAGCAGGACGGCCAGAAAAACGAGGTTGGACACCGTGAACAGGGCAAAGTATTTCCCCTTGCCTTCCGGCTCCTCGCGGGCGATCTGCCGGTAGGAGATGAGGCTGGCCATCGAGGCGATCAGGGTGCCGAGGCCCCCGAGGTTGGTGCCGATGATGAGCCCCTCCACATTCTGGGTAAAGCCGGACAGCAGGAGCGCCGCCGGCACATTGCTGGTCACCTGGCTGGCCAGCACCGACACCAGCACCTCCCGCCCGGCGATGATCTGCCGCAGCCAGTCGGAAAAGGCGGGCACGCGGCCCAGGTTGCCGATGAAAATAAAGAAGGCCACAAAGGTCAGCAGCAGGGAGTAGTCCACCCGGCCCAGGGTGGACCGGTCTGCCAGGAAAGTGGCGGCCAGCACCGCCGCAAAAGCCGCCCCGTAGGGCAGCACCCGCACCACCGCCAGCAGGCAGACCACAAAGAGGGCCGCGTCCATCCAGACAATCCGCTTGTCCGCCCGGACGCCCGGCTGCGGGGCCAGGAACGGCCCGCCGGCGCCCTTGCGCACCGGGCTGCCGCCCCGGCACAGCCACACGGCCCAGCCAATCAGCAGAGCCAGGGAGGCCAGGGTATAGGGCAGCATCAGGGCCACGAAAGCCCCCATCCCCATCCCGCTGCGGCCGTAGAGGTAGAGGTTCTGCGGGTTGCCGATGGGGGTGAGCATACTGCCGAGGTTGGCCGCGATGGTCTGCATACAGACCACCGGCAGGGCCAGCTTTTTCCGCGTTTCGGGGCCTAGGCTGTCCAGCACCACAAAGGTGAAGGGCACAAACGTCAAAAGGGCCACGTCATTGGTGATGAGCATACTGCAGAAAAAGCACAGCCCCACCAATACCAGCACCAGCTGCAGGGCGCCGCCGGTCAGGGCCAGCAGGGCCCGGCCCATCCGGTCAAAGATGCCCTGCCGGCGCAGCCCGGCCATCACCGTCATGAGGGAAAAGAGGATGGCCAGGGTGCGGAAGTCGATATAGCCGAGGTATTCCCCGTCCGGCGGGACGAAAAACGCCGAGATCACCGCCAGGACCGCCGCCACCGAAAGGACCGCCTCCTGCTTGACGAATTGCACAAGTTTTGTCATGATTCTCACCTGCAAAAGGGAGCGGCACAGGCTGCGCCGCTCCCCTCCCCTGTTGGGTCGTGTTTTTTACTGTTCTGCCGCCATAAAGGTGCTGAAAGCACGGTAGGCCATGTACAGGTCGTTCTTGCTGACCACCTCAAAGGGCGAGTGCATGGACAGCACGGGCACGCCGATATCCACCACGGCGATGCCGCTGTGGGCCACCTCGGTGGCGACGGTGCCGCCGCCGCCCAGGTCGATGCGGCCCAGCTCGCCGATCTGCCAGGCCACGCCGGCGGCGTCCATCATCCGGGTCAGATAGCCCATCTGCTCGGCGGAAGCGTCGTTGGCACCGCTCTTGCCGCGGCTGCCGGTGTACTTGAAGAAGGCCACGCCGCGGCCGGCATAGGTGCCGTTCTGGGGCTCAAAGGCGCTGGACCAGGTGGGGTCGTAAGCGGCGGTGACATCGGCCGACAGGCACAGGCTGGCCCGGAACGCACGGATGTCGTCCGCGCCCTGCATCCGGCAGAGCTGGCGCAGCCAGTCAAAGGTGTAGGTGCTGCCCATGCCGGTGATGCCGTAGCTGCCGATCTCCTCCTTGTCTGCCAGGACGCAGATGGTGGTGAAGGCGGGGTCCTTGACCTCGATCTCGGCCTTCAGGGCGGCGTAGGCGTCCACGCGGTCATCCTGGCCGTAGCCGCCCACCATCGAGCGGTCAAAGCCGATGTCGCGGGCGGGGGTGGCGGGGACGATCTCCAGCTCGGCGCGGGTGAAGTCCTTCTCGGTGATGCCGTACTTCTCGTTCAGCAGGATCATGGTCTGCAGCTTGACCTTCTCCTTGACTTCCTCGTCCTCCACGGCCTCGGAGCCGATCAGGATGTTCAGCTCCTCGCCGCGGATGCCGTCCGAGAGCTCCCGCTTGTTCTGCTCGGCGCTCAGGTGGGGCAGCAGGTCGGTGATGCAGAAGGCGGGGTCGCCCACGTCCTCGCCCACCTGGACGGTGACGGTGGTGCCGTCGGCCCGGGTAAAGACGCCATGGATGGCCAGGGGCATGGTGGTCCACTGGTATTTGCGGATGCCGCCGTAGTAGTGGGTCTTGAGCAGGCTGAAGTGGGCCGCCTCATACAGGGGGTTGGGGCGGATGTCCAGCCGGGGCGCGTCGATGTGGGCGATGACCAGGTGGAAGCCGTCCTCCATCGAGCGGGTGCCGATGGTGCCGCACAGCACCACCTTGCCCTGGTGTATCCAGTAGATCTTCTCGCCGGGGGCGTACTGCTTGCGGTCGTCGTACAGCTGGTAGCCGGCGGCCTTCAGGGCCTCCTCGGCGTAGGCAGCCACTTCCCGCTCGGTCTTGCACCGGGTCAGGAAGTCCTTGTATCCTTCGCTGAACGCAGCGGCGGCCTGCCGGGTGGCGGCGTCCTTGTCGCTGGCGTAAGCGGGCTCATACAGCAGGGCCTTGGCCTTCTGCTGTGCTTCGGTCATTTCTTTCATGTTACCTTATCCCTTTCTGTTCCTGAGGCACGGGGCCTCTTTTTCTTTTTATATACTGGGGCCGTAAAGCTCCGTATAGCGTTTGTAGCAGCGGAGGATCTTCTCCACGTAGTGGTTCATGCGGCTGTAGGGGAAGGACGGCAGGGTCTTGCCGTCGCCGGTGTAGTCCTCGTGGTTCAGCAGGCTGTCCACCGTGCCCCAGCCGCTGTGATAGGCGGCCGCGGCGGTGGCCACGTCTCCGCCGTAGCGGTCCAGGCACAGCCGCAGGTAATACGCCCCAAACCGGACCGCGCAGGCCGGGTCGAACAGGTCGTCGAAGGTCAGGGGCTCGTCGGGCGCAATCTTGGTCTTGATCCACTCGAACGTTTCCTCGGTCATCTGCATCAGGCCGCGGGCCCCCACGCTGGACACCGCCTCGGGGTCAAAGCCGCTCTCGGTGCGCACAAAGGTGTAGATGAGCAGCGGGTCCATTTCATACGCGGCCGCATAGCCCTCGACGACGCCGGCGTAGCGGCAGGGATAGATCTGCTCCTCGATCCGGCGCAGGGCGGTGGGCAGGCAGAGCAGCAGCGCCGCGGCCAGCACCAGAGAGAGGAGCTTGGTATGCAGTTTCAAACCGGCAGGCCACCTCCCCTTTCCGCTTCGGCCAGAAGCCGGGCCGTCAAGTCCTCGGCTTTCCGGTGCAGCTGCTCCCGCGTGCCGTCGTTGGCCAGCACGATGTCCGCCCGGGCCGCCAGCGCCGCCTCGGGCAGCTGGGCATCCAGCCGGCGGCGGGCCATCTCGGGGCGGATGCCGTCCCGGGCCACGATCCGCTCCACGCTCACTTCGTAGGGGGCCGTGACCACGATCAGGCGGTCCCAGATGCCGTCGATGACGCTGCCCACCAGCACCGCCCCGTCGATGACAAAGAGGGGGCTGCCCGCCTGCAGGGCCGCCTGGCGGGCGGCTTCGATCCGGCGGACGATGGCCGGGTGGGTGATGGCGTCCAGGGCGGCCTTGCCCTCGGAGGTGGCAAAGGCCCGGTCGGCCAGCAGCCGCCGGTCCAAAACGCCGTCCCCGCTCAAAATGTCGCCGCCAAAGCGCGCGGCCAGCTGCGCCAGCACCGGGGAGCCGGGCTGCAGCACCTGCCGGGAGATCTGGTCGGCGTCGGCCACCGGCACCCCGTGGGCCGCAAAGCAGGCGGTCACGGTGGACTTGCCACATCCGCTGCGGCCGGTGATGCCTACCGTCATCATAGCGCGACCACCCGGAACGCCGCGGCGCGGATCAGGCGGTTGTACACCGCCATGGAAACGCCGTCCTTTCGCGGGCAGCGGGCGTAAACCACCCGGTCGCCCTGTTCGTCCAGAGCCCGCAGGCTGCGGAAAATGTGTTTAGACTGGTCGGCCCCGTCCCCTTCCCGGCCGTACTCAACGCAGGGGAAGGGCGCGAGCTTTGCCCCTTCGCCGGTAAAGCACAGGCAGGCGGGGTCCTGGCCGGCGTGGGCCTCCACATAGGCTTTGAACTGTTCAAAGGTCCCGTCCAGAATGGTGATGTCCGCCTTGGGGGCGTAGTGCTTGTATTTCATGCCGGGGCTGCGGGCCACTTCGCCCTCGGCCAGCTTTTCGAGGATGGCGGGGGAAAGTTCTACTTCCTCCCCCAGAGCCCGCTCGAGGTCCTCCAGAGTGATGTAGCCGGGCCGGAACAGGACGGGCTTTTCACCTGCCACCGACAGGACGGTGGATTCCACCCCCACCGCGCAGGGCCCGCCGTCCAAAATCAGGGGCAGGCGGCCCTGCATATCGGTCCAGACGTCCTGGGCGGTGGTGGGGCTGGGCTTGCCCGAAAGGTTGGCCGAGGGGGCCGCAAAGGCGCAGCCGCTGGCCTCGATGACCTGGCGCACCACCGGGTGGCTGGGCATACGGATACCCACCGTATCCAGCCCGGCGCAGCACTCGTCTGCCACTTCGGGGCCCCGGGGCATGATGATGGTCAGCGGCCCCGGCCAGAAGGCCGCGGCCAGCAGCTGGGCCCGCTCGGGGAACTCGCTGACCAGCCCCGGCAGCATATTGATATCGTCGATGTGGACGATGAGGGGGTTATCCTGGGGGCGGCCCTTGGCCGCAAAGATCTTTTTGACCGCGCTGCCGTTGCGGGCGTCGGCGGCAATGCCGTAGACCGTCTCGGTGGGCAGGGCGATGATTTCCCCCTGCCGCAGCAGGGCGGCGGCGCGGGCGACGCCCGCCTCGTCCGCCGGGCAGAGAAGGGTTTCGATGCTCATAGTTCTTACGCTTTCTTTTGTGCTTATTGCAGTTTGCTCAGCTTTTCCGCCTGCTCGTGCAGGATCAGCGCGTCCAGCACCTCGTCCAGGCCGCCGTCCATGATCTTGTCGAGGTTGTGGACGGTCAGGCCGATGCGGTGGTCGGTGCAGCGGTCCTGCGGGAAATTGTAGGTGCGGATCTTCTCGCTGCGGTCCCCAGTGCCCACCTGGGCCTGACGGCCGGCGTTGATGGCGTTTTGCTGCTCGGCCTTTTTCTGGGCCAGCAGGCGGCTGCGCAGGATCTCCAGGGCTTTGTCCTTGTTCTGGAACTGGCTGCGCTCGTTCTGGCACTCCACCACCATGCCGGTGGGCAGGTGGGTGATGCGGATGGCGCTGGACGTTTTATTGATATGCTGGCCGCCCGCGCCGGATGAACGGAAGGTGTCGATCCGCAGGTCCTTCATGTCCAGCTCCACGTCCACCTCGTCGGCCTGGGGCAGCACCGCCACCGTCGCGGTGGAAGTGTGGATGCGGCCCTGGGTCTCGGTGTCGGGCACACGCTGGACACGGTGCACCCCGCTCTCAAATTTGAGGCGGCTGTAGGCCCCCTGCCCGTTGACCGCGAACACGGCTTCCCGCACGCCGCCCAGCTCGGTCTCGCTCAGGTTCAGCAGTTCCATCTGCCAGCGGTGGGCCTGGGCGTACATGCTGTACATCCGCACCAGGCTGTGGGCAAAGAGGGCGGCTTCCTCGCCGCCCACCCCGCTGCGCACCTCCACGATCACGCTGCGGCCGTCGTATTCGTCCCTGGGCAGCAGGAGCACTTTCAAAGATTGTTCCAGCTCCGCCACGGATTTCGTTTTTTCGCAGATCTCCTGCTGTATCATTTGTTTGAAGTCCGGCTCCAGGGGCTCGTCCCCGGTGAGCAGGGCTTTTGCCTGCGCCAGGTGGTCCTGCTCGGTCTTGAGCGAGCGGTAGGCGGCCACGGCCGGCTCGGCCTCGTGGTATTCCTGCATCAGGCGGCGGAACTGGACCGGGTCGGCGGCGGTCTCGGGCTGGTTCAGCCGGTGGGCCAGCTCCTCAAAGCGGCGGCTGACCGCCTCCATCTGTTGTTCCAGCGACAAAGGGGGTTCTCCTTTCTGCATCGGGTGTGTATCTGGTGCAAAAAGGCCGCTACGGCCGGCCCTCGGGCTTGATCACCTTTTTGATGTTCTTTTCGATCTTGACGCGGGGCAGCATGACCTCACGCCCGCAGCCTGTGCAGCGGATGCGGAAGTCCATCCCCACCCGCAGCACTTCAAAGCTCGAAGCGCCGCAGGGGTGCTTTTTCCTGGTCTGAATGATGTCCCCGACAGCGATATCCATTCGACAGGCTCCTTTCTGTGTGGCAATGGCGGCCGGAAAGGCCGCATTCCATAGTATAGTCTAAACCCAGGCAAATTTCAAGGAATACAACTAGCACACAAAAATTTTGCATATGCTGGTAGCGGGGCCGGACCAAGCGCCCCGCCGCCATCATGCAACTGAACTGAAGAAAGAGGAATGAAAGATGATGCAAACATTTCGGACCGAAGGCAATTACCGCGACGCTTCCCGCCTGAGCATCGCCGAGCTGCGCGCCGCCATCGCCAGCGGGGAGATCCTGCAGGCCACCGCCCTGGCCTTTGACACCCACCGCCAGCTGCGGTTCGACCTGGGCGGGGTGCGGGGCGTGATGCCCTTTGCCGCCTGCGCCGAGGGCGCGGACACCGGCGCGGTGCGGGACATCGCCGTGCTGACGAGGGTGGGCCGGGCCACCTGCTTTGTGATCGAAAGCCTGGAGGAGGACGCCGAAGGCCGGCCCTTCTGCCGCCTGTCCCGCGCCAAAGCCCAGCAGATGTGCCGGGAGGAATACCTCGACACCCTCGAGCCGGGGGACATCCTGCCCTGCGCAGTGACCCACATCGAGTCCTTCGGGGCCTTCTGCGACGTGGGGTGCGGCATCAGCGCCCTGCTGCCCATCGACTGCATGTCGGTCAGCCGCATCTCCTCACCCGCCGACCGGGTCAGCGTGGGCCAGCAGATCCTCTGCGCCATCCGCAGCCGGGACAGCCAGGGGCGGTTCGTTTTGACCATCCGGGAACTGCTGGGCACCTGGGCCGAGAACGCCGCGGCCTTTTCCCCCGGCGAGACGGTGGTGGGCATCGTGCGCAGCATCGAGGATTACGGCACCTTTGTGGAGATCGCGCCCAACCTGGCCGGCCTGGCTGAGAGCTGTCCCGACCTGCGCCCCGGCCAGGCGGTCAGCGTCTACATCAAGAGCATCCTGCCTGAAAAAATGAAGATCAAGCTGGTGATCGTCAACCGGGCCCTGGGCCAGAACCACCGGTTCGACCTGCACTACTTCCTCACCGAGGGGCACATCGACCGCTGGGTCTACTCCACCCCCGAGAGCAAAAAGCAGATCGTGACCGAATTTGCCCTGCCCGCCTGCAATCGCGCTTGAAATCCGGCCCAAAACATTTTATACTGGTAGCGATACCGCAACCAATCCGGCGGGGTGAGCCCGCCCGAGCATAAAGGATGTGAAGATACCATGGCTGAACGCGATGCTTTTACCGCCGGGGTCCGGCCCGGCGGACTGACCAGCAGCACCGAGATCCGTCTGCTGCTGTGTTATCTGGTCCAGCACACCGGGCCTGTCACCCAGCACCAGCTGGAGACCGCCCTCACAGACGCCCAGCTTGTCAACTACTTCGAGATCGGCTCCTGCCTGGACGATATCCGCCGCCAGGGCCTGGTGGAGTGTGAGAAGGGCGAATACACCATCACCTCCAAGGGCCGCCGGGTGGCCCGGGAACTGACCCAGGACCTGCCCCTCTCGGTGCGGGAGCGGGCGGTGGCCGCCGTGGTCAAGGCCCAGCTGTGGACCCGCAAACAGGCCGAGTACAGCGCCGTCATCTCGGAACGCCAGGACGGCCACTGCACCGTCCGCTGCATGATCAACCGGCTGGACGAGCGGCTGTTCTGCCTGGAGCTGGGGATGCCCGACCGCCTGACCGCCGAACTGGTCAAAAAGCAGTTCATCCTCAAGGGCAACGAGATCTACCAGCTGCTCATCAACAAGCTGACCGAAGATGAGCTGTAAACCCGGTCAAAATTTGTTCAAAGTTTGCTCACATTTGTGATATAGTTTTATCACACCATACAAACCTTCATCAGACAGTTGACAGCATTTCATCATCGTGCTACTGTTAGGACATCCAAAAGCCAGATGCCCGGCAGCAGCGCGGCGTATCCTTGTCCAGTGTGCGGCTGAAGACCCAAGTGTTGCGGCGTTTTCAGCCCCACCTCCAAAGCCTTCGCCCCTGCGGCAGCACCCTGCGCGCAGAGACGGGGGCTTTTTTGCAGCGCATCCGGCCGGCGGAACAGCCTGCAAAGGCAAATCCAAACGATAAGAGAAGGGGAAAATCATGAACACACTTGTAATCGTCCTGATCGCGGCGGTGTGTCTGATCGCGGCCTATGCCCTGTATGGGCGCTGGATCGCCCGGACCTGGGGCATCGACCCCACCGCCAAGACCCCTGCCGTCCGCTTCAATGACGGCAAGGACTATGTGCCCACCGACGGCTGGACCGTGTTCAGCCATCAGTTCAGCTCCATTGCGGGCGCCGGCCCCGTCACCGGCGCGATCCAGGCGGCCGCCTTCGGCTGGCTGCCAGTGCTGCTGTGGATCCTGCTGGGCGGCATCTTCTTCGGCGCTGTGACCGACTTCGGCGCGCTGTACGCCAGTGTGAAAAACGAGGGCAAGTCCATGGGCCTGCTGATCGAAAAATACATCGGCAAGCTGGGCCGCAAGCTCTTTCTGCTGTTCTGCTGGCTGTTCACCCTGCTGGTGATCGCCGCCTTTGCGGATATGGTGGCCGGCACCTTCAACGCCTTTGGCACCGACGGCGCTCTGGTGGAGGCCGCCCAGTCCAACGGCGCGGCCGGCACCATCTCGCTGCTCTTCATCGTCTTTGCCATGATCTTCGGCCTGCTGCAGAAGAAGTTCCGCTTCACCGGCTGGAAGGAAGCCGCGGTGGGCCTGGTCTGCACGGTGGCTGCCCTGGCCCTGGGCATGATGGCCCCCATCATCGCCGACCAGAATACCTGGACCTACATCACCTTTGTGTACATCTTCTTTGCGGCGGTGCTGCCCATGTGGCTGCTGAAACAGCCCCGCGACTACATGACCACCTTCATGTTCATCGGCATGATCGCAGGCGCCGTGGTGGGCCTGCTGGTGGCCCACCCCACCATGAACCTGCCCGTCTTTACCGGCTTCCACAATGACAGCCTGGGCGATCTGTTCCCCATTCTGTTCGTGACGGTGGCCTGCGGTGCGGTGTCCGGCTTCCACAGCCTGGTGTCCTCGGGCACCTCCTCCAAGACCGTCTCCAACGAGAAGGATATGCTGAAAGTCGGCTACGGCGCCATGGTGCTGGAGAGCCTGCTGGCCACCCTGGCCCTGTGCGTGGCGGGCGCTTCCGCCGCTGCGGACGGCACCGCTGCCGCCGGCACCCCGTTCCAGATCTTCAGCCGCGGCGTGGCCGGCTTCCTCGAGATGTTCGGCGTGCCTGTGTACGTGGCCCAGTGCTTTATGACCATGTGCGTGTCGGCCCTGGCCCTGACCAGCCTGGACGCCGTGGCCCGCATCGGCCGCATGAGCTTCCAGGAGCTGTTCAGCGTGGACGACATGGCCCACGCCGAGGGCTGGCGGAAGCTGCTGTGCAACACCTACTTTGCCACCGTGGTCACCCTGGTGTGCGGCTTCATCCTGACCAAGGTGGGCTACTCCAACATCTGGCCCCTGTTCGGTTCGGCCAACCAGCTGCTGAGCGCCCTGGTGCTGGTCACCCTGTGCGTCTTCCTCAAAGTGACAGGCCGGAACAACAAGATGCTCTTCCCGCCGCTCATCATCATGCTGTGCGTCACCTTCACCGCCTTGGTGGAGCGCCTGATCGCCCTGATCCAGGCCATCCAGGCCGGCAGCGCCACCTTCATGCTGGAGGGCCTACAGCTCATCATTGCCGTGCTGCTCATCGCCCTGGGCCTGACCATCGTGGTCAACAGCCTGCGCAGCTACTTCAAGGCGCAGCATAACAGCGAAACGAAGGTCTGAGTTTCCCGCCCGGATCAATAGATTTTTCGGCACACTGAAAGCCCCCGCTTTTCCGTTTGTGGAAAAGCGGGGGCTTTGCTATGTCCAAATCTTTGGATGCCTGCGGGAGCCGCCGGGACGTCACAGCAAAATGCAGATCAGGCCGGTGCAGCCCTCGTTGATGACCCGTTCGAGGGTCTCCTGCATTTTGGTGCGGGCCTCCTGGGGCATATGCAGCAGCTTGGCCTGCAGCCCCTCGCTGACCAGCTCGTGCAGGCTTTTGCCGAAGATGTTGGACTCCCACAGCTTGATGGGGTCGTCGGCAAAGCCGGCCAGCAGGCTCTGGACCAGTTCTTCGCTCTGGCGCTCCGAGCCCACGATGGGGCTCAGCTCGGTGCGGATGACCGCCCGCATCATGTGGATTGTCTGGAACAAACAGAAGTGTTCCCGCGCCTGCGCTGGATGCAGAATTTCTCCTCTTCCGGGATGGCTTTCAGGTAGACCGAGACGTGAACCACGTCCTTCTCCCCTTCTTTCTGGGGGTGTACCTCCATCCGGTCCAGCAGGGCGTCCACCACCCCCACCGAAAAGCCGTTCTCAAAGCTCAGCTCTTTGGTGATGGCCTGGCGCAGCACGTCGATGGACTGGAGCATATCCTGATTTTTCAGCTTCTCTTCTTCCAGCTCCGCCAGCCGGGCCCGCAGCTTGTCGATCTCCTCATTGAAGCGGCCGTTGCGCTGGGAAAATTCGTCGTCCGAGATGCGGCCGTCAATGCTCAGGTCAAGGAGCTTATCCTTCCGCTTCAAAACGCTGTCGATCTCCACCCGACACCGGGCGATGTCTTCTTCCGTCCTGCTTCCGTTGCCGATGGACTGATAAATGCGAATCAGTTCATGGATAATCTCCGTTTTGTTGACCGTCAGCTCTTCCAGCACCTGCCGGAGGATTTCGTCCGCCTCGCTGGTATATATAATAGGTGAGGTACACCCCTCCCTTCCCTTTCGGCTGTACTCCTGACACTGCCAGATTTCCTTGTTGCCGCTCTTATAGCGGTACAGCGATCTGTAATAAGGCACCTTGTGGACGCCGCAGATGATCTTGCCGCTGTATGGGTAGCGGTTCTGGTATCCGCTCTTGTCCTCGGCGCTCTGCTTGGCTGACCGCCTGCTCAAGATCAGGTTAGCCTTGTCCCAAAGCTCTTCCGAAACGATGGACGGCACGTTTTCCTCGTCCTTGTACATCACCCATTCGTCTTCCGGAAAATGCTTGATGGTTTTTAATTTGTAGTCGATCTTGCTGGTCTTTCTGCCGCAGTAGTAGCCCTTGTACTTTGGGTTGGACAGAATCCCGCGGATGGTGCTGAACGAGAAGTCGTTTCCTTTGGTATTTTTGTATCCCTGGCTGGACAGGTAACTTGCGATGGTGCGGATGCCCATTCTCTCATTGGCGTAGAGGTTGAAGATCATGCGGACGATCTTCGCCTCATCCTCCTTAATCACCAGCTTCCCGTCCTTCTTCTCGTAGCCCCAGATGCGGTCATTGCCCAGTACGACGCCGTTTTCAATGGCCCGCTTGAAGCCGAACTTGACGCGCTCCGATATTTTGCGCACCTCATCCTGGGCGATGCTGGACATGATGGTCAGCCGCAGCTCGGCATCGGGCATCAGCGTGTTGATGTTATCCGATTCAAACAACACCCCTACCCCGCACCGCAGCAGTTCCTGTGTGTACTGGATGCTGTCAAGGGTATTGCGGGAAAAACGGGATATTTCCTTGGTCACGATAAAATCAAAGTGGCCCGACTGAGCGTCTTTGATCATCCGCAGAAAATTCTCCCGCTTCACTGCCGTTGTGCCGCTGATTCCTTCATCAATGTAACCCTCCACAAAAATCCACTTGGGGTTACGCTGGATGAACTCACTGTAGTACCGTATTTGGGCGGACAGGGAGTGCAGCTGCTCATCCTTATCCGTAGACACACGGGCGTAATAAGTCACGCGGAGCGGAAGGTCGTAAATGGTTTTTCCGGAGCTCAGTGCATTCCTGATGTCGTAGATGTCCATGGAACACCTCCATAACTTCTGTTTGTTCCATTTTATCATATTGTATCATCAGAATCAAGAGCTCTTTCCACTCCAGATCGGATTTCTTCTCGCGCCTTTTTAGGACGAAATTTAATTTATTTTGTTTTGGCTTGCGCCCCATACATATAAAAAGTACCCGGTTCTCTCCACCGCAAGGCAGAGACACCGGGCCTTTGTTCGCTCTTAGCCGGCCTTGGTCAGCTCTGAAGCTTGCTGGGTAGTGCTCACAATCTCCATGAACTGCCGGGCAAATGCTTTTGCCTGTGCGGCCTCCTCTTGGTCGAGGGCACTCACCGCCTCAAAATGGAAGACGGCGTAAGGCTTGCCGCCCCGGCTGGTGGCTTTCTGCAGGGTGATCCGGGTGACCACGCCGTTCAGTGGGGTCAGTGAGCTGGTGAGCCGGGCCGCATACTTGAGGAACAGCCCCTTGCTGGTCACTGGAACCCGCACCAACAGGGGCAGCACGTTGCCCGGCCGCAGCAGGAACAGCAGCACCGATTCCTTACAGGCCTTGGCACCCGTTTCCCCGTCTTTCGAGCCATAGTCGTTGAAGGGGCAGTGAGCGCAGGCCTTGCCGTCCTCTGAGACAAGGCTGTTGTGGCTGAGACAGGTAGGCGGCGTGCCCTCCACCGGGTCGGGGGTATCCCAGTAGGCCCGGGGCGTGGTGTAGTCCAGGATGATGCCGGTGAGTTCCTTTTCGGCCTCATCCCCGGCCAGCCCCGGCACTGTGAAGACGGTGGAGCCGCCGGAAGGCGACTTGACCACGTCAAACATCTGGTAGGTCAAGGGCTGCTCCTTGAGGTTTTCCCGGATCAGGTCCAGGGTGCTGCTGTTAAGGGCGGCATAGCCGCTTTCAACAGGGACAAGACTGGCCTGTTCGCTTTTGGCAGGCGCCTCCTGCAGGGCCTGAGCCTTGGTGGCAAGACGGGATTTCAGTTTTGTGTTGTCCATGGTGTAATACCTCCTTGTGTTCATATAGCTTTGACAGAGAAGCGCCGGTAGCTGTTCTTGCTGGCATACTTCTTGTAAAGGGCCGGATGTTCGGCTTTGAGCGTTTTGCTGTCCAGACGTTCCTGTGTGACATTTTTCCATGTAACGATGTGGTCGCCGGTGGTGCCGGACTCATGCTCCCCCAGCATTTGCTTCAACAGGTTTTCAGCCTGCTGCTTCTGCTCTGTGATTGCTTTGAGTTGTTCACAAGCCTCATCGTACTGCTGAATTAAGGTGGCGGCCTGGCCGGGAAGTTCCACCGTGGACCGGGGCAGGCTGCTTGGAAAGCACTCGGCCAGAAACTTGGCCGAGGCGTTGGAGCCGTCGAGAGGCGGCGGGGTTTCATTTTGGACGTGCTTCCAGAAGTCCGCTTCGAGCTGAATCAGGGCTTTAATCAACTCATCATCCCGGTGGATGAGCTTCCACCGGAAGTTGTTGCCTCCGATCAGGGCGGCGACGTATGCGCCCTGGTAGCCGGTAACTGCCATGTAGTGCTGCACCTGCAGATAGTATTCGTCCGGAATGCCGTCCTCCCACTCCCCTGCCTTGAAAGCCGAGACGGTTTTAGCCTCGAAAACGCAGGGCCCCAGATCGGGCTGCCGGCAGGTGCCGTCCAGATTGGCCTGCATAAAGGGGTGCTGGTCGCTGCGCAGAAGCTCCATCCGGTGCTCCACCTGGATGCCGGTGCGCTTGGTAAATTCGGTCCGCACCAGCTCTTCCAGCTGATGGCCCCAGTAGGCGGCCTCCCCTGCCTCCTGGGCTGGGAGCTGGCCGGTTTTCTCCATCCAGAGTTCCACCGGCGACTTGTACCGGCTGACCCCACAGACCACAGCGGCGTCTGAGCCACCGATCCCCTCCTTGCGGTATTCCAGCCATTCTTCATAGGGTATGGCTGCGGTGTTGGCAATGACTGTAAATGACATTCGTATCCCTCCATAGAAGCTATTTAAGAAGAAAGGCGGGGCGCATGATGTTTTGGTTATGCGTCCCGCCTATATTGATTCGCTGCCTTATGGCTTATGCTGCCAGCACCATCTTGTAGGCCCTGTCGATCATGGGGTTGCCCTCGACGGTGCGGAGAAAGAGGTTCTCATTATAGTTTTTGGTCTTGCGGATGGGCTCGGCATGGGTGGCAAAATCGCTGACTGCGTTGACGAACCGGTAGCCATTTTTGCCCATGTCCAGCAAATCAGGCGCGTCAAAGTAGCGGCGCTTCAAATCATCCAGCATCCGCAGGTTGTTTTTCCGCTGGATGTCGGACAGGTCTTCCCCCACCGGGAAGAAGTTCTGCATCAGGTCCATCGCCTTGCGGTCGGACAGTTTGATCTTGGCCAGCTCGTTGACACCCCGGCCTAGCTCACTCATATAGCGCTCGGCCAGACGAAGGGTCTCGCTGGCCTCCCGCACCCGGCTGAGGACGTTCTCGGTATGGCGGGCTGCCCAGATGCGGTTGGCGCTGTTGAGGGCCAGGTTAAGGGTGTTCTGGCAGACCACCCGGATGGGGGTCATGGCCACCTTCACCCCACTGCTGCCATCGTGAGAATTCATGATTACCAGGTAGGGTTCGATCTCGTCTCCGGCGATGATGTACCGCTGGGGCATCCGGGCCAGCATCCAAACCTTGCGGCCATACTGCAGGGAACCAGCGGTTTCGTAGGTGACGCCCTCTCCCAGCAGCTCGTCGGTGAAGCGGAAAGCGTCCTCATTCTGCACCACCTTGTAGCGGTCGGACACGATGCCCAGCACACTGCCGTCGGTGCTGCGGATGTTGGCCTTGTAACCGGCGATCCAGTCGCCGTCCTCAGTGCGGACTTCCTTCTGGACGACCTTCCAGTCAAGACCGGCCCAGACCAGGGCATCGGCGGAAGCGGGGGCTTCCATGACAGGGGTGCCCAGACCGTGCCAGGGTTTTTCGCGGACGTAGAACATGGTTTCAACATTGGCAGACATTGCAAATTTCCTCCTTGAACATTTGAGTTTGTTTTTTGAAAAGGTGGGAAATGTGGGAGACTCCCACGTTTCCCACATTTTTGACGGGCATCTTAGAAATGTATGGTGGGCCGTGGGCTTCAAGCGTGGTAGTCCACCACGCCGCCGACGTAGACCGGCCTGGACAGATCAGCATAGCGGAGCCAGCGGTCCAGAGGTTCCAGGGTGTTGGTAGTCCCTGTATAAATGTAGATGCCGTACCGGTCCTCGTAGCTGTCGTTCAGGCCGGACAGGGCCAGGTCAAAAGCCGGGGCTTTCTCACTGCCGCTGAAAACGGTGTAGGCGGTCTGAGCCAGCACCTCAGCGGCGGCCCGGAAGCAGACGTACCCCCTGCGGAAGAAACTGTCCCGCAGATTGGGGGCAAAATCCAGCCGGTCCCCCTTGCGGGTGCAGAGGGGCCCCAGGAAATGGGACAAATCGGCGATGGCCTGCTCCCGCTGCGGCGGGTCGGTGTTTTCGGCATAGTCGCAGACCTGTTCGTAAAACCAGTCGGGCAGGTTCCCGGCCCTGGCATAGCAGTCCGGGCGGACGGGTGTTCGGGCAAGTTCGTAGACAAAACTGTGCATGGTAAATCCTCCTTTAGGCATCATAGAAATAGGGTGGAAACAAAGAAAACCTCGGGGTCGTTCCCCGAGGCTTTCATGGTTATAGTATATATTCGGTTGGGCGGTCAGATCGGAAATTTGCGCCACGTTAAATTCTCACTTTATACATTATTTCGTATACTTCATTTATCCCATAACCCATGCATCAAGCTCTTCAACATTATGAAGAATACGATTCTCTGGAACACCATGTTGACGGGCAATGTCGACACTTTTTTGGACCCGATCAATAGTGTTTAACATATTATCTTCCAAAATAAAATGTACACTTGTAATATAAATGCGATAATCCTTATTAACTTGCTCCTGAAGATGAACCAGTTGTTCCTCAATGGATTTATTCAGGGTGTTCATGCGCCAATAATACTGTTGTAAACCATAGGTATCAGCAAAACCAATTATAGATAGAAAATGCTTTGCTTGGTTTTCTACAACGTTACCATATCGAATAGAAAGCTCACGGAACACCAAAAGAATTAGCCGGCTCCATGCAACCATGTTCATTCGAAGAACAAACAAAAGGGCATTACCACCTGAACGAATAGCAGCGTCTGCACCGTCGATTAAACAAAATGTACCGTAGCCTACAATTTTCATAATACGCAGGTCTGGATGGGTGTTACCAGGAATACATTCATCCCATGGTTTGTCTGCATAATAATGTCGTTTGACAGACCAAATCACGCTGATCAAAGCCTCCTGTAACAATACAGGCATAGTCTGTGTCACACCAGAACGCGCATCATATCCTTCTTGAAAGGCACGTACCATGATTTCGGCGAGCGTTTGCCGGTCCTTTTCAACTTGAAAACTACCAAAATTGCAAAGTGAAAACAGTTCATAAAAAGGCATGGGCAAACCAGTACCACGCCCGGTCTTCTGATGGCCACGGCTACCAGAACTGCCAGCAATATCCGACATGAGATGGCCAAACCAATTACAAGCCCCGCAGAACAGCATGGAAGGCAAATTGCTTCCTTGCAAACGAAAATCTCGTGTGGAGGTATCTATACAGATTAGTTGGCCTCGATCTAAAAAAGACGATTGTCCCGTAAATTGGTCGAGAATGGAAAAGAAAAGTCCAATCGGATCTGGAGCATGCGCGAGTGATTTCATGTGGTGATTTCTTGTGGAGAGGGTAAAGGTTCCGCCCACATCTGTACTGTGACGTTGATCATAATTAACAGGATAGTTTCTTTCCAGAAAACCGATAGCAGAGGCAATATTGTGAGCTTTTTCAGAAGTCGGTTTCCAACCTGCCATAGATGCAAATCGCATGACAATTTGGTCGGTGGCAGCATCGCTCCATTTGAGGAGTTTACTGTCAACCGGACTACCCACAAATAAAACATCTAATATACCTGCTGCCGCGCCACAAAATGCAGCAATAAGGTAATCATACTTGTCGCAGCTATCATTCTGCCAATCTGAGACTTGTACATCATGAGCAATAGGAGTAGTTTTACTCTGCGTCATTGAACGGTTTCTCCTATCTTATATGCGAGTGTTTCCGCTACATCAATAAAAGCAATCAGATCTTCTTTTTCTGACGGCGTAAATTTGCTATAATCTTGCTTTATTTGAAGATGGCAAAGTTTGTTGCTTAATTCACGCGAAGTACAAGAGGTCTCCTTGACCATAGCATCAATTTTTATAGATATTTCCTGAATGCGTTTTGTTTCCCGTTTGAGGACACAGATACTTTCTTCTGCCTGCTTGGCAATCTTATAATTTACAATAGCAGCCCTGATAAAAGTTGTCATAGCTGTTGCGCTAGATATAGCAAGCCCTACAGGACCTACTGTAGCTAATAGTCCGGCGCCTCCAGCTACACCCAATCCACCCATGGCCAGAGTACCGCCACCAAGCCAGGCAAGAGCCGCATTCACCGCAGCAGCACCCGATAAGGTTGAAATTGCAGTGCCAGTTGAGGCGGTGCCAAAAACCATTGCGATGCCCAGCATAACGGAAGGGGCGGCAGCTGAAGCACCGGCGGTTGCCGCCGATAATCCAAGTCCACCATAAGGAGATTTGCGGTTTCCAGTGAGACCATCCTTTACCCAATTAGCCTGTTCTTGAATTTCTTTGACTTTATAATCAAAATTTTGAAAAGAAAGCCGAATTTGATGCAGTTTATCAACCTCAAAATCCCGTGGTTTGTTTGCCAGAATCACGATATAATTGTCAATCATCTTCAGTATGTTCACTGCTTGTTGCCGGGCGTGATACAGTCTTTCTGCTTGGTTAAGCGCATATCGAAAAGCTTGTTTATAGGAATTATTGGCATTTATTAAATCGCTAACAGTTTGTGTTTTATATTTCTCATTGAACATATGGGCAACTCCTTATAACCAACTCATGTAAAGAAGGCAACGATTGTTCAGTTGAAAAAATATTTGTTGAATTATTTCCAGTGGTAAATTCAGACGACTAGCAACTTCATTAACGGACAGTTTTCCAGTAGAATAAAGTAAAATATCTTTTTCTGTACCACTAAATATGCCTGCAGGAGTGGTCATTAAATTCCCCTCCAGCTTATAGTCTTCAAAGGTACGGATCATATATTTATTGGGGT
>NBJMR02800__coassemble_1804_pt1 | contig 22234 bp, 17 predicted proteins | sample NBJMR02800__metabat2_low_PE_044 | metagenome-assembled genome bin NBJMR02800
TAACCGAAGCATTGTCACCGGATTACTCGAATCGGAAATGGTATCGGAATATCCTGACATATATAAGGAGTGCCTTCACATCATACGAAAGGGTATTATGATGCCGCTGACAAGAGAAAAAACACTAAAAGCAAAAGTTGGGTGGCTATTATATTTTGTGAGTCCTTCTTTGATGGCAAAACGTTCTATATCGTTGCGTAAGAAATTGTTAAGAAAAACAGGGGGGGTACAGCCTAACAAGTTCTAAAATACTCGTACCCATGCACACACCAAACACAGTCCAATTTGTGGGGGTGTGCGCATGAATACTGTTTGTGATGTCAAGATGTGCGCCGGCTGCATGGCGTGCGTGGACATTTGCCCCCGAAAGGCGATTTCCGTGGTAGATGATATCGAATACATGAATGCAGTGATTGATGTTATCTTGTGTATTAACTGCAATATGTGTCACAAGATTTGCCAAAAGAATTATCCGGCAGGTTTGCGAAAGCCGCAAAATTGGCTTCAGGGTTGGGGAGAAGAGAATATAAGAGCAACCAGCTCATCCGGTGGCTTTGGGCAGGAAATCATGCGTGCAATGATTCGTAACGGCGGAGCGGTAGCAGCGTGTAAGTTGAAAGAGGGAGAATTCAAATTCGAACTGTTTGAGGACGAATCTCGAATCCCGGAGTTTATTGGATCGAAGTATGTCAAAAGCAATCCTACAGGTATCTATCAGACGGTCAAGGATAGGCTGAAAACAGGAAAAAAGGTTCTGTTTATTGGCTTGCCCTGCCAAGTGTCTGCCATGCGAAATTATGTGAAAGACGACAAAAACCTGTATACCGTGGATCTTATCTGCCACGGTTCGCCGTCTGCTAAGCTTTTGTATAAAGCGATTTCTGAGTATGGCTACGATTTGAAAAAAGTAAAAGCAATTTATTTTCGTTCCGCAGATAAATTTGCGGTAGAAACACAGCCCGTTCCTATTGTTCCCAAAGGCGTTCAGGATCGTTATACAATGGCTTTCCTGAGTGGACTTTGCTATACAGAAAACTGCTATTCATGCCATTATGCTCAAACTGAGCGTGTTGGAGACCTTACAATAGGCGATTCGTGGGGGACAGAGCTGAGTGGTGAGTTATCTAAGGGCGTGTCTCTTGCACTCTGTCAAACGGAGAAAGGCAAAGAGATGCTTGATATGATGGATTTCAATTTCTATGATGTCGATTTTAATGCTGCGATTCAGAATAATCATCAGTTAAGACATCCTTCGGAATTGCCACAAGAGCGAAAAAAATTCTTTGAGGATTTACATAGAGGGAAAAGTTTTAGACAAGCTGTATTCCATGCATATCCTAAAACCTGTTTCAAGCAAAGCGTAAAAGAACTTCTGATTAAGATGAAATTGTATTCGGGGGGGCAATGAGTAACCCTGTATATACAATTAGCATTGTACCGTATAGCAACAATAAAAATTGAGGAAAAACTATAATGGGAAAGTATTTTGGAACCGATGGCTTCCGTGGTGAAGCTGGTATTGATCTGACCGCTGACCACGCCTACAAGGTTGGTCGCTTCCTCGGCTGGTATTATAACGCTCTGCGTGAGCGCAATGGCAACAACGAGCCTGCCCGTATCGTCATTGGCAAGGATACCCGCCGCAGCTCCTATATGTTCGAGTACAGCCTGGTTGCCGGTTTGACAGCTTCCGGCGCAGATGCCTACCTGCTGCACGTCACAACTACGCCGTCTGTGGCTTATATCGCCCGCGTGGATGACTTCGACTGCGGCATCATGATCTCGGCCAGCCACAACCCCTACTACGACAACGGCATCAAGCTCATCAACTACTGTGGCGAAAAGATGGACGAGGAGACCCTGCAGCTGGTGGAGGACTACCTGGACGGCAAGCTGCACGTTTTCGACCAGGACTGGCCTGCGCTGCCCTTTGCCCACCGTGACCGCATCGGCTGCACGGTGGACTATGTGGCGGGCCGGAACCGCTACATGGGCTACCTGATCTCTCTGGGCATCTACTCTTTCAAAGGCATCAAGGTGGGCCTTGACTGCGCCAACGGTTCGAGCTGGAACATTGCCAAGTCTGTATTCGATGCCCTGGGCGCGGATACCTACGTCATCAACAACCAGCCCAACGGCCTGAACATCAATCGGAACGCCGGCTCTACCCACGTCGAAGGGCTGCAAAAGTTTGTGGTGGAAAAGGGCCTGGACGTGGGCTTTGCTTACGACGGCGACGCCGACCGCTGCCTCTGCGTGGATGAAAAGGGCCATGTGGTGGACGGCGACGCCATCCTTTACATCTACGGCCGCTACATGAAGGAGCGGGGCAAGCTGACCAACAATACCATCGTCACCACCGTCATGTCCAATTTCGGCCTGTACAAGGCGCTGGACGAGCTGGGCATCGAGTACGCCAAGACCCCGGTGGGGGACAAGTACGTCTACGAGTACATGGCTAAAAACAGCTGCCGCATTGGCGGCGAGCAGTCGGGACATATCATCTTCTCGAAGTACGCCACCACCGGCGACGGCATTCTGACCAGCCTCAAGATGATGGAGGTGATGCTGGCCCGCAAAAAGAAGCTGAGCGAGCTGGCTGCGCCCTTCAAAGTCTATCCGCAGGTGCTGGAAAACGTCCGCGTGAGCGATAAAGAAGCAGCGCAGTCCGACCTGGATGTCCAGGCCGCGGTGGCCAAAGTGGCCGAGGCTCTGGGGGACACCGGCCGCATTCTGGTTCGCCCCTCCGGCACCGAACCGGTGGTTCGGGTCATGGTGGAAGCACCGGAGAAGGAGATCTGCCAGAAGTATGTGGATGCGGTGACTGCGGTGATCCGCTCGAAGGGCTACGGCATCGCATGACAGGATTCCTGCAAGGGCTCAGGGAAGGGATCAGTGGGAACCTGTCAGCGCTGGAAGCTGCCGCCCTGCTGGTGCTGGCCGTTCTGGCATGGCTGGCGCGCAAGCAGTTCCGGATGCTTCCGGCGATTTACAGCATGTTTCTGGTGCTTTATATCACCCTGCTGCGCCGTGCCCCCGGCTACGATGAAGAGATCCGCTGGCATCTGGCCTTTTGGTCAGGTGTTGGGCTTTGGGCAGGAAATCTGCTGAACCTGGCGCTGTTCGTTCCCTTGGGCTGGACGGCGGCAGGGCTGACAAAACGCAGAGCCAAAGGAATTCTGTTTGTTGTGCTATTCGCTTTCACTTTATCACTCTGCTGCGAAATAGCGCAGTACCTGTTGGGGCGCGGCCAGGCGGATAGCAACGACATTTTCTTTAACACTCTGGGGGCAGCGGTGGGAGCTGCCCTGCGGGCCGCCTGGCCCTGAAAAATGAAGGAGGGAACGGTATGTGTGGAATCGTAGGATTTACCGGCCGCCAGCAGGCGGCGCCTATTTTGCTGGAAGGGCTGTCCCGGCTGGAATACCGGGGCTATGATTCGGCGGGTTTGGCAGTCCGGGAAGGGGACAACCTGGCCGAAGTGGTAAAAGCCACCGGCAAACTGCAGAACCTGGCGGAAAAGACCGACAACGGCAATGCCCTTGCAGGCACTTGCGGCATCGGGCACACCCGCTGGGCCACCCATGGCGCGCCCAGCGTCACCAATGCTCATCCCCACGTCAGCGGCAACTGTATCCACTCCGGTTCAGGGCCGGTGGAGTCTGAGGTAGTGGGTGTCCACAACGGCATCATTGAGAACTACCAGGAGCTGAAGGACAAGCTGCTGCGCCATGGTTATACCTTTTACAGCCAGACCGACACCGAAGTCCTCGTCAAGCTGGTGGATTATTACTACAAAAAATACAAGATGGGCCCCATCGACGCCATCACCAAGACGATGGTGCGGGTGCGGGGCAGCTATGCTCTGGAAGTGATGTTCAAGGACTATCCGGGGGAAATCTATGCGGCCCGGAAAGATTCCCCCATGATCATCGGCATTGCCGACGGTGAAACCTATGTGGCTTCGGACGTGCCGGCGATCCTGAAATACACCCGCAGCGTCTACTACATCGGCAACCGGGAGCTGGCCCGCCTGACTCCGGGCAAAGCCGTCTTTTACGACCTGAACGGCGACGAGGTGGAGAAGGAGCCCACCGAGATCACCTTCTCGGCGGAGGCCGCTGAAAAGGGCGGCTTTGAGCACTTTATGATGAAGGAAATTCATGAGCAGCCCAAAGCCATCCAGGATACGCTGAATTCGGTCATCCACGACGGCCGGATCGACCTGAGTCCGGTGGGCTTGACGGACGAGGAGATCCGGGAGGTATCCCAGCTGTACATGGTGGCCTGCGGCTCGGCCTGGCATGTGGGAATGGTGGCCCAGTACGTCTTTGAGGATCTGGCCAGGCTCCCGGTGCGGGTGGAGCTGGCCTCCGAATTCCGTTACCGCAATCTGCCGCTGGACCCGAGAGGGCTGGTGGTCGTCATCAGCCAGAGCGGGGAGACAGCAGACAGTCTGGCCGCCCTGCGGGAAGCAAAAGCCCGGGGGCTCAGGACGCTGGCCATCGTCAATGTGGTGGGCAGCAGCATTGCCCGGGAGGCAGACCATGTCTTTTACACCCTGGCAGGCCCTGAAATCGCTGTGGCCACCACCAAGGCCTACTCGGCTCAGCTGGCGGCCTGCTATGCGTTGGCTGTGCAGTTTGCCAGGGTTCGCGGCCAGCTGGAAGAAACAGCGTATCAGGAAATGATCGCCGAGCTTGCAGCCCTGCCCGGCAAAGTGGAGCGGGTGCTGGAAGATAAAGAGCGCATCCAGTGGTTTGCCGCCAAGTTTGCCAACGCCCACGACGTGTTCTTTGTGGGCCGCGGCATCGACTATGCCGTCAGTCTGGAAGGCAGCCTCAAGATGAAGGAGATCAGCTACATCCACTCGGAGGCCTACGCCGCCGGCGAGCTGAAACACGGCACCATCAGCCTGATCGAGGACGGCACCCTGGTGATCGGGGTACTGACCCAGAGCGAACTGTTTGAAAAGACCGTCTCCAACATGGTGGAGTGCAAGTCCCGCGGGGCCTATCTGATGGGTCTGACCAGCTGCGGCAACTACTCGCTGGAGGACACCGCCAATTTCACCGTCTACATTCCCAAAACGGACGAACACTTTGCCGCCAGCCTGGCGGTGATCCCGCTGCAGCTGCTGGGATACTACTTGAGCGTGGCCAGAGGCCTGGACGTAGATAAGCCGCGGAACCTGGCCAAGAGCGTGACGGTGGAGTAACAAGCCACAAGTCCAGTTTTATTTCCTTCCATTATATGCACCCGCTCAGGCAGCTATCAAGAACCCGCGGAAATAAGATTTCCCCGGCAAGGGTGTGAGCCCGCCTAAAGGTTCCTAGATGCGTCCCTCCTGTCTGGATTCAGACGGGAGGGACGCTTTTTTCATGCCGGCAGAAGAAAAGCACATGCCGCTTTTGAATCCTAAATTATGAAAAGTTAAATAAAATGAACGTTTAGGCGAAATAAACAAAAAAGAAATTGGGAATTTTACACAAAATATGTTGAAAAAGGGGCGCAAAGCATTTATACTGTGGATAGTCAGACTTTTTAAAGTCATCTGCCCGTTTTAAAGTCATCTGCCCGTTTTAAAGTCATCTGCCCGTTTGACAGAAAGTGAGGAATCTCATGAAAGAGCGAATGATTTCCCGGCGTACCTTTATGCGTGCCGCTGGCGTTGCGGCCGCAGCCACCGCTGTGGTAGGCGCTGCGCCTGCCGCGTCAGCAGCTTCCTTCTGGCCCTTTACCATGGACCTGCAGATTTTGGCCACCAGCGACACCCACGGCAAGTTCGACCCCTGGGACTACGCGGCCAACAAGGCGGACGCCAGCGGCAGCGTGGCGCAGCAGGCGACCGCCATCAAGCAGCTGCGCACAGCCGATACCCTGGTGATCGACGCGGGCGACACCATTCAGGGCAATTCGTCCCAGCTGTTTTTGGAGGACGATGTTCACCCCATGGTCGCGGCGATGAACGCCATCGGCTACGACATCTGGGTCACTGGCAACCATGAGTACAATTACGGCATGGAGACCCTGCAGAAGATCATAGCCGAGCAGAAAGCCAAGGTCCTGACCGGCAACGTCTACGCCCCCGACGGCACCCCCCTGGCCGACGGCTATACCATCGTCAAGAAAAAAGACCTCAAAATCGGCTTGATCGGCATGGTCACTCCCAACATCACCCGGTGGGATGCGGTCAACCTGACGGGCTGGACCGTCACCAACCCCGTGGACGAGTGCCGCAAGATCATCGACCAGATCAAAGACCAGGTGGACGTCCTGATCGGCGTCATGCACATGGACACCGAGAACGAGTACGGCGTCTACGGCTCGGGCGTGACCGACCTGGCCAACGCCTGTCCCGAGTTCGACGTCATCATCGCGGCCCACGGCCACAAGGAGATCCCCGGCCAGGAGATCAACGGCGTGCTGGTGGTTGAAAACAAGAACGCCGGCGCGACCATGTCGGAGATCCACCTGCAGCTGCAGCGCCAGTGGGACGGCAGCTGGAAGGTGGTCGGCCGCAGCTCCGAGAGCCTGAAGATCGCGGATTATGAGGCGGACCCGGAGCTGGTGGCTCTGCTGGCTCCCTACGACGAGCGGGCCAAAGCGGATGCGGTCATCCCCATTGGCGAGCTGCGCGGCGGCAATATGGCCCCCGACAACGAGATTGAGAACATCCCCAGCCCCATGGTGCAGGACACCGCGCTGCTGGACTTCATCAACGAGGTGCAGCTGTACTATACCGGCGCGCAGGTCTCGGCCACCGCTATGACCTCCATGACCGGCCAGATGCGGGAGGGCACCATCCGCAAGTGCGACCTGACCAGCATCTACACCTACGAGAACACCCTCTACAAGCTGCAGATGAATGGCGCGCAGCTGCGGGATTACATGGAGTGGTCGGCCGCCTTCTTCAAGACCTGGCAGCCGGGCGACCTGACCATCGCCTTTGACCCCTCGACCCGCTACTACCTGTACGACGCATTCGAGGGCGTCAACTACGACATCGACATCTCGCAGGAGCCGGGCAACCGCATCCAGAACCTGACCTGGCCCGACGGTACGCCGGTGGCCGACACCGACAGCTTTACCATTGCGGTCAACAACTACCGCGCGACGACCCAGCTGCTCATTGCGGCGGACATTTTCGCCCCCGGCGAGCCTCTGCCCCAGCTGCTGGAGATGGATGTCCGCGGCGATCTGGGCGGCATCCGCGAGCTGCTGGGCGAGTACATCCAGACGGTCAAGGGCGGCGTCATCGAGCCCAAGGTCAACAACAACTGGAAGATCGTCGGCAACAACTGGGATGCAGCCAAGCACAACGAGGCGGTCGCCCGCCTGCGGGACGGCAGCCTGACCCTGCCCGAGAACTTCGACAGCCGCACGCTGCCTTCGGTGGCGATCACCGAGGCGGACCTGTGATGCGGCCCGTTTGGTAAACATCCAAAACAGAGATCCCTGCGGCGGCCATAAAGCCGCCTGAAGGCAAATGAATGCGCCCCTCCTTTTCTGCGGCAGCAGATGGGAGGGGCGCGTTTTGGATGGCTGGCGCTGGGCGGCAAGCCCCTCTCAGGGCGTTTCCCGGGTCAGGCACTGGTGGTAGGTCTCGAGCAGGGAGGCCAGGGTGACGCGCTCCATGCTTTGGCGGACGGCGTCCTCGATTTGGCGGTAGGGCCCCTGCAGCACCTGGCGGATGTTCCGGGCGACCGGGCAGTTCCGGCCCTCGCAGGGGTGGATGCCGATCAGCGGGGACAGGCCCTGCGGCTCCAGCGCCTGGTAGATCTGGTACAGGGTGATGTCGGCGGGGGAGCGGGCCAGCTCCGCGCCGCCGGCACCGCGGGCCACTGTGAGGATGCCGGCTTTTTTCAGGGCGCGGAACACATTGCGGATCACGACAGGGTTGCAGCCGGTGCTCTGGGCCAGCAGGTTGCTGGTGACTTTGACTTTGCCCTGGGCCTCGTGGATGAAGATCAGACAGTGCACCGCCACAGAACATTTCATACTGATTTGCATGGTGAGACCTCTTGAAAGAGATGTAAATGTTGACTTTACATCATGCCGGTGTTATACTGGGCGCAGATGTAAATGCTTCCGTTACATCTATCCATTGTACACGCTCCCGGCGCAGTTTGCAAGGGGGCGCGGAGGGTGCAAGCGCGCTGCCACCGGCCGCCCGGGCGCGCGGCAGAGCCTGGGGCGGCGGCAAACCAGGAGGAGACAAACCATGAAACTCTATGAGATCTGTTTTAGTCCCACCGGCGGGACCCAAAAAGCAGCCGACCTGCTGGCCGGGCATCTGGCGGAAGAACACGCCTTTGTGGATCTGACGGACAGCAAAGCGGGTTTTGCCGGCGTTTCCCTGGCGCCGGAGGACGCTGCGGTGATCGCGGTGCCCTCCTACGGCGGGCGGGTGCCGGGGCCGGCCGTGGAGCGGCTGGCACGGATACAAGGCAACGGCGCAAAAGCCGTCCTGGTCTGCGTCTATGGCAACCGCGCCTACGAGGACACGCTGGCCGAGCTGCAGGATACGGCCAAACAGGCGGGCTTCCAGGTGGTGGCCGCCGTCGCCGCCATTGCGGAGCACTCCATCGCCCGCCAGTTTGCAGCGGGCCGGCCGGACAGCCAGGATCAGGCCAAGCTGGCCGCCTTTGCGGATCAGATCCGGGCCAAGCTGGACGCCGGCGACGCCTCGGAACCGGCCATCCCGGGCAACCGTCCCTACAAAAAGAGCGGCGGTGCCGGCATGGTGCCCAAGCCCACCAAGGACTGTGACCAGTGCGGCCTGTGCGCCGAAAAATGCCCGCTGCAGGCCATCGACCCCCACGACGCCAAAAAGGTGGACAGCAAAGCCTGCATTTCCTGTATGCGGTGCGTGTCCGTCTGCCCCCGCGGCGCGCGGAGCGTCAATGGCGTCATGCTGGCGGCCGTCGGCGCCATGCTGAAAAAGGCCTGCGCGGAACGCAAAGAGTGCGAGCTGTACATCTGAAGGAACCCCTCGGACGGAGACGCAAGACGGCTCCGTCCTTTTTGCTGCGCTGGTGCATAACCTCCCGCCGTCCTGCCTAGAATAGAGAGGCAAGGAGGGATGCGCGATGAATCCGTTTACTGTCAAGCCTGAAAAAAGCACCCAGCTGTTTGTAGACTGGGAGAAACTGTGGGTCAAACCCTACGATAAGCACGCGGTGGACCCTTATACCCGCACGCGGGTGATCCTGATGACCGGCACCGAGTTTGAAAACGTTTGGTTTGGGCATCAGTTCTCCCGCAGCTGCCCGGACAATGAGCTGCGCCGCCAGCTGGCGCTGCTCCGCCGCAGCGAACAGCAGCAGCAAAAGCTGCTGACCCACCTCAAGCCGTCGGATGAGACGGCGATGGAACACACCATTGGCTACGAACAGCTGGCGGTGGACCTGACCGCCCATCTGGCCCAGCGGGTGGACAGTCTGGACATCAAGGGCGCGCTGGACTTTGCCCTGCTGGAGGACTTCGACCACCTGTACCGCTACGCCGACTATCTGGACGCCACCAGCGGCGAAAAGGCGGAGGACCTGGTGGGCCGCTACACCGAGATCATGCCGGGGCGGCCGACCATCGCCCACCACCGCCACCCGTATGACTCCATCCGCAACCCCATGACCGGCGACGCCCCCGTGACCATCGACCTGCTGGCGGCCAACGTCATCACGGCGGCCGAGCAGCAGACCATGAACTATTATATGAACACCGCGGCCCTCTGGCCCGAGGAGACCGGCCGCCGTCTGTACCAGGAGATCGGCATGGTGGAGGAGCAGCACGTCACCCAGTACGGCAGTTTGCTGAACCCCGGCATGACCTGGCTGGAAAACCTGCTGGTGCATCAGTATGTGGAGTGCTGGCTCTACTGGAGCTGCGCCAAGACCGAGACCGACGGCGGCATCCGCAAGGTGTGGGACTGCCTGCTGGAACAGGAACTGCTGCATTTGGACCTGGCCCGCCGTCTGCTGCAAGACTACGAGGGCAAGGAGTGGCAGCAGGTGATCCCCGAGGGCGAGTTCCCCGCGCCGCTGCGGCTGGAAAGCAACATCGACTATGTGCGCCGCATCCTGGGAGGGACAGTCACCCAGACCGCCGTCCTCGAGGGCTACCGGGAAGCCGCGGAGCTGCCCCCGGACAGCACCTTCGCCGCCTACCAGAAGCTGGTGAACGAGCCGGTGGAGAACGTCATGAGCCATACCTTCACGCAGGAATATATGGACCGGAACGGCGGGGACTACCGCTTCGAGACCGCGCCTCACCCCGTGGAGGCTCTGCGCTGCCGTACCAAGGACAACGTCTGCGTTGGCCGCGAGGGGCTCCCGGACGGGGAGTAAGGCGCTTTTGCCGTTGCGGGCCGGCGTTTGAGGGAGTATAATGGGAGCCATAGATAAACCGTCACCCCTCAAAGGACAGGAGGTCTCCCTATGATCCAGATCCCAGTTACTTCCATCGCCAATTTGCAGATCGGCCAGGCCCAGGACGCCGCCGCGGCTACCGGCTGCACCGTCATCCTCTGCCCGGAGGGCGCGGCCGCCGGCCTCGACGTCCGGGGCGGCGGACCGGCTTCCCGGGAGTCGGAGCTGCTGCGCCCGGTGGCCGCGGCGGACAAGATCCATGCGGTGCTGCTCAGCGGGGGCAGCGCCTTTGGGCTGGATGCCGCCGCGGGCGTCATGCGCTGGCTGGCGGAACACAACATCGGCTTTGACACCGGCGTGGCCAAGGTGCCGCTGGTCTGCGCGTCCTGCCTGTACGACCTGACCGTGGGGGAGAGCGCCGTCCGCCCCGGCCCCGACATGGGCTACCGGGTCTGCGAAAACGCCGGCAACTATCAGGACGGCTGCTTCGGCGCGGGGACCGGCGCGTCGGTGGGCAAATTCCGCGGGATGGCGCAGGCCATGAAAACCGGCATCGGCAGTTACGCGGTCCGCCTGGGCGCACTGGAAGTGGGGGCCATTGTGGCGGTCAACGCCCTGGGCGACGTCTACGACTGGCGCACGGGCCACCAGGTGGCGGGGATGCTGGCCCCCGACCACAGCGGCTTTGCCTCCACCGAGGAGGAGATGTTCCAAAGCAGCAAAGTGGTCAAAAACAAATTCGTGGGCAACACCACCATCGGCGCGGTGGTGACCAACGCCTGCTTTGACAAGACGGCCATGAACAAGATCGCCGCCATGGCTCAAAACGGCGTGGTCCGGGCCATCCGCCCGGTGAACACCACCGCCGACGGCGACAGCCTGTACGCTTTGTCGGTGGGCGAAGTGGAGGCCGATCTGGATATGGTGGGCACGCTGGCCGCGCAGGTGGTGTCCGAAGCCATTTTGCGGGCGGTGGACAGCGCGGTGAGCGGCTACGGCCTGCCCGCCCGCCGCGACCTGCCCTGGGTCCGGGGCTGAAAACCGGCGGGCGCCCCTTCCGCCGGGCCTCTGGCATTTCGGCGGGAGGGGTGCTATACTAAAAGAAACCGCGTCCTGCCGGCAGTGTCCGGGCCACGGCGCAGGAATGGAATACGGAAAGGATGAGAGAAATGAGTACATCCACCCAGCACGCTCCCCTGGGCTTTGGCCTGATGCGCCTGCCGCAGGCGGGGGAGGCAATCGACATTGCCCAGACCAGCCGGATGGTGGACGCCTTTATGGCGGCGGGTTTTACCTATTTTGACACCGCCTATGTCTACAACGGCAGCGAGGAGGCCGCACGCAAGGCCCTGGTGGAGCGTCACCCCCGGGAAAGCTATACCCTGGCCACCAAGCTGAACGCCCGCGTCGCGCAGGACGTCCAGGACGCCCACAGCCAGCTGGAGCAGAGCCTGGCCCGTACCGGCGCAGGCTATTTCGACTACTACCTGCTCCACGCCGTGCAGGACTCCAACGCCCGGCACTACGCCGAGTGGGGCCTGTGGGACTTTGTCGAGGAGCAGAAGGCCGCGGGCCGCATCCGCCACTACGGCTTTTCGTTCCACGGCACCCCGGCCCTGCTGGACCGTCTGCTGACCGAGCACCCCGGCGTGGACATCGTCCAGCTGCAGATCAACTACGCCGACTGGGAGAACCCCGAGGTGGCCGCGCGGGAAAACTATGAGGTCGCCCGCCGCCACGGCAAACAGATCGTCATCATGGAGCCGGTCAAGGGCGGGGCCCTGGCCGACCCGCCGCAGGAGGTGAAAGCCCTGTTCGACGCCGCCCGGCCCGGCGCGTCTTACGCGTCCTGGGCGCTGCGGTTCGCCGCCAGCCTGGACGGCGTGCTGGCGGTGCTGTCCGGTATGTCCGACACCGCCCAGATGCAGGACAACCTTGCGACCTTTGCCTCCTTTGCCCCCATGGACGAGGCCGACCGGGCGGTGATCGCCAAGGCGCAGCAGATCTTGGCCCACTCGGCGGCCATCCCCTGCACCGGCTGCGGCTACTGCGTGGAGGGCTGCCCCCGGCAGATCCTCATCCCCAAGGTGTTCGCGGCGGCCAACAAGCAGCTGGGCCAGAACGACGCCGACAAGGCCAAAGAAGCCTATGCCCGGGCCATCGACGGCCGGGGCAAAGCCTCCGACTGCATCGGCTGCGGCCAGTGCGAGGGGGCCTGCCCTCAGCACCTGCCGGTGATCGAGTGGCTGCGCAAGTGCGCCGAAATCCTAGAGTGATCTAAACGTCCCGTCCAGCCGACATGTGCGGATGGATGGGACACATACAGGGAAATTTGCCGCTGAGAGTGTGCGAGCCGCTTTGCGGCGAGTGCATGGTTCAGCGGCAAATTTTGTCCCCAGGGGCAGCGGCGGCGAAGCGCGTCCAGTGGACGAAACAGCGAGCCACCGCTGGCGCAGCGCTCCGATTTTCGCAAGCGCTCGCGCGCCGCGAAAATTGGCTAAGCGCAAGAGGATTAGGGGGAAGGAATTTCTGTCGCGCGGCTGCGCGCAGAAATGGGTTCCCCCTAAAGCGTGGCGCTTTTGCGGCACGCTAAAATCCTTTTCATTTTTGGGCAGTTGTGCTATACTTGCGGCAGGAGAGCGCCGAAGGGCGGGGAAGATGCGGCGGCGTGTCTTTCCCGCCCTTTCCCTTTTTGGAACAGGGAGGATGAGAACATGCTTGATTTTTTGGAAAAGGAAGAAGCCGTCAGCCCCGCCTTGCTGCGGGAGGTCGAAACATTTCGGGAGGCGAACCCCCTTGCGGAGGGGCTGCGCGCCCGCATCCCGGCGCCGCGCTATCACTACTATGGCCGGGAGATCTGGGAGCAGGCCATCGCGGCCCTGCTCTGCGGCAAAAACCTGCTTTTGACCGGCGGCAAGGCCACCGGCAAGAACGTGCTGGCCGAAAACCTGGCCGCCGCCTTTGGCCGCCCGGCCTGGAACGTCTCCTTCCATGTGAATATGGACGCGGCCAGCCTGATCGGGATGGACACCTTTGAGGGCGGGGAAGTGCGCTTCCGCCCCGGGCCCATCTACCAGTGCGCCCGGTACGGCGGGTTTGGCATTTTGGACGAGATCAACATGGCCAAAAATGAGGCGCTGGCCGTCCTGCACGCGGCGCTGGACTTCCGCCGGGCCATCGACGTGCCCGGCTATGAGCGGGTCGCGATGGCGGAGCCCACCCGCTTCATCGCCACCATGAACTATGGCTACGCCGGCACCCGGGAGCTGAACGAGGCGCTGACCTCCCGCTTCGTGGTGATCCAGATGCCCACCATCTCGCCCGAAAACCTGGACCGGCTGCTGGCCCGCCAGTTCCCGGCGCTGAAAAAGAAATACCGCGGCCAGTTCGGCCAGCTGTTTTTCGAGCTGCAAAAGAAATGCGAGAGCGCGGAGATCTCCACCAAGGCCCTGGACCTGCGGGGCCTGCTGGACGCCCTCGACTTGATGCGCAGGGGCGTGCCGGTGGGCGCGGCGCTGGATATGGGCATCACCAACAAGGCGTTCGACAGCTACGAACAGGGGCTGATCCGGGATGTGATCGCGGCCCGCATCCCGGCCCGGCTTGCCGGCGCCGACCTCTTTGAGGGGTGACGGCCATGCTCACCCAGCATTACAGCGCGCAGCAGCGCCGGGCCCTGAACCAGATCTGGAACGCCGCGGGGGAGTACGGCTTCGACCCGCTGTTTCTGGCCCAGAGCAGGGACGGCGCGCCGGACCTGTACATGAACACCATCGTGGGCTGCGTCCGCCGGTGGTACGGGGCGGAGATGCCCCGGCGCCTGTTTGGGGCCTGGGCGGAGGACCGCCGCCAGCCCATGCTGGACGATCTGGCCTGGCTGGCGCTGGAAAACGCCGCGTTTGAGCGGGAAGTGCCGGTGCGGCCCGCCCTGGCTGCCCTCCGCGCCGCCCACGCACGGGACTTTTTTGCCCAGGAATACAAACTCTCCCGCCAGGAGTGGATGGCCAAAAACCAGCTGGCCTACACCATGCAGGCGGCCCGCTGGCGGGGCGTGCTGGGCCAGCGCCCGCCGGTCATGACCCCCTATGAAAAAAAGCTGTCCGCCGCCCTTGCCTGCAGCGGCGCGCTGGACGCCGGCGCTTTGGAGGCCGCCGTCCGGGCCGCTTTTGCACGGGCGCTCCTTTTTGACGGGACGGCCCGGGCCCGCGCGCCCCTCCGCCTCCACTTCGACGGCAAATGGGCGTCGGCCATGACCAAGTTCATGCCCACCGAGATCGTCCACACCGACGTGCTGACTGCGGGCCACCACGCCAGCGGCGGAGGCGGGGACGGGGAGAAGCTGGACCTGCGGCGGGCCCGCTTCAAACTGAACGAGAACGCCGAGACCGACCGCCAGTACATCGAAAGCTGCTTTGGCCGCTCCCTCTACCCGCCCGAGGAACTAGCCGCGATTGAGCAGCAGCTGTGCACCGGCGTCCATGCCGGGTGCCATCTGTGGTTTACGGCGGGGGCCCCTGACCCCGAAAAGGCCCGCAGCGGGGACAGCCAGCGCCTGACCGAAGAAGCCGCTTTGCAGGCGCAGCGCAACCGCGCGGCCTACGCCAAAGACAGCAGCCTGTACCAGAACGCCATTCTGCGCCTAACCGAGCAGATCCGCAACTGCATCCAGGTCCACAGCCAGGTGGAGACCGAGACGGCCCGCAGCGGCCGGCTGGACAGCCCCCGGGTGTGGCGGGCGGCGGTGGTGGAGGACAGCCGCGTCTTTCTGCGGGACGCCAGCGCCGGCCGGCCCGGCTTCTCGGTGGACCTGCTGCTGGACGCTTCTTCCTCCCGGATGCACTGTCAGGAGGAGATCGCGGCCCAGGGCTATATCCTGGCCGAGAGCCTGCGCCGGTGCGCGGTGCCGGTGCGGGTGTCCAGCTTTTGCAGCCTGCGGGGCTACACCGTGCTCCGGGTGCTCAAAGGCTTTGCGGACAAAAACGGCGGCCGGAAGATCTTCGATTACTTTGCCTCGGGCTGGAACCGGGACGGCCTGGCGCTGCGGGCGGCCGGGGAGCTGGTGCGCTCCGCGCCTTTGAGCCGGCACCTGGTGCTGCTGCTGACCGACGCTTCCCCCAACGACAGCCACCGTATCCCGCCCGGCGGAGCCTACCCGCTAGGCAGGGACTACGCCGACCGTGCCGCCGTGGAGGACACCGCCCGGGAGGTGCGGGCCCTGCGGCAGAAAAACGTCCGGGTGGCGGCCGTCTTTACCGGGGAGGACCGCAGCGCCGGGGACGCGGAGGCGATCTACGGGCGCAGCCTGGCGCGCATCCGCACCATGGACCAGCTGGCCGGGGCGGCGGGCGCGCTGATCCGCCGCGAGATCCAGGAGCTTGCGGACTGACGGGCCCGGCCATGCAGGCAGCGCTGATTTATATGTCTGAATTATGAATAATAAATGAAAAATTTTTCAAAAACCTCTTGATATTTTAAGGAAAAGTACTAAAATATAGTTGGACGGCCGGACTGCGGCAAAAACGGCCCGGCCAGGAAATTGACTTGGAGGAGGTTATATTATGATTAGTTTTCTGATCTGTCTGGCTCTCCTAGTGATTGGCTACCTGACTTACGGCAAAGTAGTCGACAACACCTTTGGGCCGGATGACCGGGAAACGCCCGCCATCCGCATCAACGACGGCGTTGACTACGTTGTGATGCCCCAGTGGAAGCTGTTCCTGGTCCAACTGCTGAACATTGCGGGCCTGGGCCCCATCTTCGGCGCCATGCAGGGCGCGCTGTGGGGGCCGGTGGTGTTCCTGTGGATCACCTTCGGCACCATCTTTGCCGGCGGCGTCCACGACTATTTCTCCGGTATGCTGTCGGAGCGGAATGACGGCGCGTCCATCTCGGAGGTGTGCGGCATCTACCTCGGCAACGGGATGAAGAACGTCATGCGCGTGTTCAGCGTCGTGCTGCTGGTCATGGTGGGCACCGTCTTTGCGGTGGGTCCTGCCGGACTGATCGTCACCCTGTTCCAGAACGGCGGCTTCAGCGGCATCGTCACCAACACCGAGTTCTGGCTGTGGATCGTTCTGGCCTATTACTTCATCGCCACGTTCCTGTCCATCGATAAGATCATCGGCAAGATCTACCCCATCTTCGGCATCTGCCTCATCATCATGGCGGTGGGCGTTTGCTTCGGCATCCTGACCAACCCCGCCTACGAGATCCCCGAGCTGTGGACCCACTTCTACAACATGGAGCCCACCGGCAAGCCGATCTGGAGCTTTATGTTCATCACCGTGGCCTGCGGCGCCATTTCCGGCTTCCACGCCACCCAGTCGCCTCTGATGGCCCGCTGCATGAAATCCGAGCGTCAGGGCCACATGGTCTTTTACGGCGCCATGGTCTGTGAGGGCGTCATCGCTCTGATCTGGGCCGCCGCCGGCTGCTCCATCTACGAAGTGACCAATGGTTTGAACACCGGCCTGCAGGCCATCCTCGCCAACGGCCAGTCCGCCGCCATCTACGACGTCTGCTCCAAGACCATGGGCGGCGTGGGCGTTGCCCTGGCTATGCTGGGCGTCATCGCCTGCCCCATCACCTCGGGCGACACCGCGTTCCGTTCGGCCCGTCTGACCATCGCCGACTGGTTCAAGATCGACCAGGAGGACTTCAAGAAGCGTCTGGCCCTCTGCGTGCCTCTGCTTCTGGTGGGCGCTTTCGTGGGCCATCTGGACTACTCCATCGTCTGGCGTTACTTCAGCTGGACCAACCAGACCCTGGCCATGATCGTCCTGTGGACGGCCAGCATGTATCTGTACCAGCAGAAGAAGAACTACTGGATCACCGCGGTGCCCGCCACCTTCATGAGCGCCGTGTCCGCTACTTACTTCCTGCTGGGCGACGAGTGCCTGGGTCAGCTCATCAACAGCAAGGACGCCTCCGGCGCCACCATCTACAATACCGCGGTGGCCTACCCGGTGGGTATCCTGTTCGCCATCCTGCTGCTGGCGATCTTCCTCTACGCTACCCGCAAGCAGCCTGTGAACAATAAGAAGTGATTCACCCGGCCGGCCTGGCCCTCCGTGTGAAATACAACGGCCTGCCTGCCGCTGCCCAGCAACAGCGGCAAGCAGGCTGTTTCCTTCCCCCGCGCATTTTTTGTGGAAAGAGGTTGCAGCCTATGTTATTCAAACCTGCCCGCCTGGGCGGCGCGGCCCTGGACCCCGACGCCCTGGCCGCCGACAAGAAAAACTGCAAAAAGTTCGGCCCCTGCGGCGTCGGCGAAAAGGCGCTGTATCTCAACAGCTTTTACATCGACCGCCGCTACTACATCACCTATCCCGCCGTTACCCGGGTGTTCAAGCGGGTGGCCATGAGCCAGGGCGGCTTTTCCCAGAAAGGGATCTTCGCCTCCATCCCGTACCTGGTGGTGGAGTACGACGGCGGCAGGCAGAAGCAGTGCAACTTCAAATATGAGGAGCAGGTGGACCAGATGCTGGACTGCATCGGCCGGGCCCACCCCGAGATCAAGCTGGTCAGCGCCGCGGCGGAAGAGCGCCTGGCCCAGCGGGAGCGGGAGCAGGCCGCCCGCAAAAAGCCTGAGCTGTCCCACGAGGCGCAGCGCTCCATCCGCGCGCTGCAGGACGCGGCCGCCTACCTGGACCAAAAGCCTGAGCTGGCCCAGGAGCTGAGCAAGGCAGCCCGGCGCAAGCGGTCGTACCAGTGCAGCAAGCCCAGCTACCGCTGGGTGGCGCTGGCCATCACGGTGCTGGGGCTGGCCTCGCTGCTGTTCGGCATCGCCACCATCCTGCAGGGGTCCGGCAGTTTCGGCATCTACTTTGCCCTGTTTGGGCTGGCGGCCATCTTTCTGTTCTCGGGGGTCAGCGTCCTGCCCACCGCCCGCAACAACAAAAAAGCCATCATGGAGCGGGCAGACAAGGCCCAGCAGGACATGGCCGGGTACCTGAAAGGGTACGGCGGGGCGTTCCCCCTGCCGGCCCGCTACGCCCACCCCATCGTCCTCAAACGGATGCGGCGGGTGATCGAAGAAGGCCGCGCCGAGCGCATCCCCGACGCGCTGGAAGCCGTCAAGCAGGACCTGAAGGCCCTGAACTCCGGCGTGGAAGTGGACCAGCAGGAATACGACGAGGTGGTGGCGGTCAAGGCCCTGTTCCTCAACGAGGACTACCGGTAAAAAGCAGACAAAAACAGCGCCCCTTCTCTCTGGGTTGCAGAGGGGAGGGGCGCTGTGCTGTGGTTACGGTTTGGCGTCCACGTTTTTGGTGGCGACGACCGCCACGCCGGTGCCGGCCGCGTCCTCGAGCAGGACCTGGCCGATGGAGACCGGCGCGGGGACTTCCACGCCTTTCAGGGCGCGCACCACGTCAAAGATCTTGCCCTTGGGCACGTCGCTGCGGGTCTTGCAGGAGACGGCGGGCAGGACGCCGCCCTTGACCCGCACGGTGCTGGTGACGATGCGGGTGGGGTTCGTCACTTCCTTGCGGCCGTAGGCGTCGCCCCGGGGGCAGGTGTTGCCCTGGACGGCGGTCACGGCGCCGCCTTCCAAAGTCACGGTCAGGGGGCAGCCCATCGGGCAGCCGATGCAGATCAGTTCTCTCGTTTCCATCCTTCACGCCTCCTCCAGGGTCACGGTGATGCTGCCGGCGGCGGGGTTCTGCCGCAGCAGGTCCCCTTTCAGCTGGAGCGTCTCCATCTCGCCGGGGGCCAGTACGGGACGGCGGCGGGTGAAAATGCAGGCGCCGCCCAGATAGACGGCGATCTTTTTGTTTTGGTAGACGTTGTCCACCCGGAAGCGCAGGGTCAGTTTATCGCCCACGCAGGCGGGCCGGACGGTGCTGGGCACCGTGTAGCGGACGCCGTTCCGGCACAGGACGGGCAGAGCGGCGGCCTGCGCTTCCCGCCCGGCGCTCTGGATGTAGGCGGCGGCATGGGCCCCGGCGGCCCCGGCCTCCTCCGAGACGTAGTCCACCAGGTCGTGGACGTGCAGCACGTTGCCGGCGGCAAAGACGCCGGGGATGCTGGTCTCCAGGCTCTCGTTGACGGCGGGGCCGCCCGTCACCGGGCTGAGCTGGACGCCGGCGGCCCGGCTCAGCTCGTTTTCGGGCAGCAGCCCGCAGGACAGCAGCAGGGTGTCGCAGTCGTAGTGCTCCTCGGTGCCGGGGACGGGCCTGCCGTTTTCCACCCGGGCGAGGGTGACGCCTTCCACCCGCTCTTTGCCCTGGATATCCACCACTGTGTGGCTCAGCTTGAGGGGGATGCCGTAGTCGTCCAAACACTGGACGATGTTGCGCTTGAGGCCGCCGGAGTAGGGCATCAGCTCGGCCACCACCTGCACTTCGGCCCCTTCCAGGGTCATGCGGCGGGCCATGATGAGGCCGATATCGCCCGAGCCCAGAATGACCACCTTGCGGCCGGGGAGATAGCCCTCCATGTTCACCAGCCGCTGGGCGGTGCCGGCGGTGAAGATGCCGGCGGGCCGGTAGCCGGGGATGTTCAAAGCACCGCGGGGCCGCTCGCGGCAGCCCATGGCCAGCACCACCGCTTTGGGGTGCAGCTGGAACAGGCCGTCGGTGCGGTTCATGGCCGTGACCGTCTTGTCGGCGGCGAGGTCCAGCACCATGGTGTCGAGCTTACAGGGGATGCCCAGCTCCTGCGCCTGCTGGATGAAGCGGGCGGCGTATTCGGGGCCGGTCAGTTCTTCCTTAAAGGTGTGCAGCCCGAAGCCGTTGTGGATGCACTGGTTGAGGATGCCCCCCAGCTCGCTGTCCCGCTCGAGGATGAGCAGGTTTTCCACCCCGCGGCGGCGGGCCTCGATGGCGGCGGCCAGGCCCGCCGGCCCGCCGCCGATGATGACGAGATCTGCGTTTTTCATCATGGCTCCCCCCTCACAGCGCGTCCTTGTTGACGCCTACGATGATCTTCGAGCGGCCGCCCGCCTTGGTGACCTCGGACAGGGGAACGCCCAGTTCCCGCGCGAGGATCTCCATGACGCGGGGGCTGCAGAAGCCCGCCTGGCACCGGCCCATGCCGGCCCGGGTGCGGCGCTTGACCCCGTCCAGGCTGCGGGCGCCGGGGGTGCGGTGGATGGCGTCGAGGATCTCGCCCTCGGTGACGCTCTCACAGCGGCAGACGATCTGCCCGTAGGCAGGGTTTTGGCGGATGAGCTCGGCCCGCTGGGCAAAGGGCAGGGTCTTGGGGTCGAGGATGCCCTTGCGGGTGGGGTCGAAAGCGGGGTCTTTTTCCAGGTGGAGGATACCGGCCGCGATGCCGGCCGCCATGACGCCGATGGCCGGCGCGCTGGACAGGCCGGGCGACTCGATGGCGGCGCAGTCCACAAAGCCGGGGGCGGCCTCCCCGATGAAGAAGTCGTGCCTTGGCTCGTGGGCGCGCAGGCCCGCAAAGCTGGTGATGGTCTGGCGCAGGGGCAGGTCCTTGACCGCGAGGCCGGCTTTGGCGCGGATCTCGGCAAGGCCGGCGGCGGTGGTGGCGGTGGCCTCCTTGTCCTCGATGTCGATGGAGGTGGGGCCCACCAGCAGGTTGCCGTGGACGGTGGGGGTGACCAGCACCCCCTTGCCGGTGGGGCCGGGCAGCTGGAAGATGGTGTGGCGGACATAGTCCCCGGCGGCGTGATCCAGCAGGAAATAGTCGCCCCGGCGGGGGATGATCTGCATGGGGTCGCCGGGGGCGGCCATGTTGTGCAGCTCGTCGGCGTGGACGCCGGCGGCGTTGACCACCAGCCGGGCCTCGAGAGGGCCGCGGGAAGTCTCGACCCGCCAGCCCCCTTCGATGGGCTTGACGCCGGTGACGGCGGTGTCGAACTGGAAGCGGACGCCGTTTTTGGCGGCGTTCTCGGCAAAGGCGTAGGTCAGCCCAAAGGGGCAGACGATGGCCCCGGTGGGGGCCCAGAGGGCGGCGACGGCCTCGCCGGCGATGTGGGGTTCCAGGGCGAGCAGCTCCTCCCGCCCGATGATCCGCAGCCCTTCCACCCCGTTGGCTATGCCGTTTTCGTACAAAGCCTGCAGCCGGGGCCGGTCGGCCTCGGACAGGCAGACCACCAGGCTGCCGCACTGGTCATAGGCAAAGTCCAGCTCTTTGGCCAGGGCGGGCATCCGTTTGCTGCCCTCGACGTTCAGCCTGGCCATCAGGGAGCCGTGGCGCGCGTCGAAACCGGCGTGGACGATGGCGCTGTTGGCCTTGCTGGTGCCGCAGCAGACGTCCTCCTCCTTGTCCAGCACGAGGATGTCCGCCTTATAGCGGGAGAGCTCGCGGGCAATGGCGCAGCCCGACACCCCCGCCCCGATGATGATGATATCTGTCATGGCTTCTCCTTTTTTCCGGTCATTCTTCGTCCAGGGCCCAGTGGTAGGCGCAGCGGACTGCCTTTTTCCAGCCGCGCAGCCGCTTGGCGCGCTCCCCGGCGGGGATGTTGGGCCGGAAGGTGCAGTCCACCGCCCAGTTCTTGGCCACGTCGGCGGGGGAGTTCCAGTAGCCCACCGCCAGCCCGGCTAGGTAAGCCGCGCCCAGGGCGGTGGTCTCCAGGCACTTGGGCCGCAGCACGGGCAGATCGCTGATGTCGGCCATGGTCTGCAGCAGGTAGTTGTTGGCCGAAGCGCCGCCGTCCACCCGCAGGCTGGTCATCTTAATGCCCGAATCGGCCTCCATGGCCCCCAGCACATCGTTGACCTGGTAGCACAGGCTGTCCAGCGTGGCCCGGATGATGTGGTATTTGTTGCACCCGCGGGTCAGCCCTACGATGGCGCCCCGGGCGTACTGGTCCCAGTGGGGCGCGCCCAGCCCGGTGAAGGCGGGCACCACATAGCAGCCGTTGGTGTCCTTGACCTTGTTGGCCATGTACT
>NBJMR02800__coassemble_1818_pt1 | contig 21946 bp, 20 predicted proteins | sample NBJMR02800__metabat2_low_PE_044 | metagenome-assembled genome bin NBJMR02800
GCTACGCTTCCCTGTCCGCTGTGGGCGACACCGTCAAGACCCTGACCGTCGAGGGCGTCGAGTGCAGCGAAGCCACCGTTCTGGACGGCACCTACAAGGTCCAGCGTCCCTTCAACTTCGTCACCAACGACTCGGTCGAGCAGTCCGATGCCGTGAAGGCCTTCATCGACTTTGCCGTCAGCGAGGACGCCGCCGAGCTGATCCGCCTGGCCGGTGCTGTCCCCCTGGTGGACGCTGAGTAAGGGAGCGCCTCCCTGCTCGACACCCGGGTCCTGAATCCTGAAACCTTTCCGCCTGGGAACACACGTCCCCAGGCGGTTTTTGGGAACAGGCCGCCTTTTCAACCAACACCATGGGGGTATCTATGAAACAGCAAGACTCCGCTTCCGGCGCCATCGTGGTCCGGAAATTCCACAAGCCCCACAATGCGGCCGAGTGGCTGGAACTGGTGATGAACGCCGTCTTTTTCCTGTGCGGCATCCTGGCCGTCGGCTGCGTCGCTCTGATCACCGTGTACATGGTCATTTCGGGCCTGCCTGCCATCGGCGAGATCGGCATTGTGGACTTCCTCTTTGGCCAGGAATGGGCCTCCACCGCCGCCGAACCCAAGTTCGGCATCCTGCCCTTTATCCTGTCCAGCGTTTACGGCACCCTGGGCGCCATCATCATCGGCATCCCGGTGGGCCTGCTGACGGCGGTCTTTCTCTCCAAGGCGGCCACGCCCAAGCTGCGCACCGCCGCCACTTCCGCCATCGAGCTGCTGAGCGGCATCCCCAGCGTCATTTTCGGCCTGCTGGGTATGCAGCTGCTGGTGCCCGCCGTGGCCGCGGTGTTTGGCCGGGCCTCGGGCGCCTGCCTGCTCAGCGCCATTCTGGTTTTGAGCATCATGATCCTGCCCAGCATCGTCTCGGTGTCGGTCACGGCCCTGAACGCCGTCCCCCGGGAATATGAGGAGGGCAGCCTGGCCCTCGGCGCCACCGAGGCCGAGACCTGGTTCAAGGTCAGCGTCCCCGCCGCCAAGAGCGGCATTGCAGCCGGCATCGTGCTGGGCATCGGCCGTGCCGTGGGCGAGGCCATGGCCGTTATGATGGTGGCCGGCAACAGCCCCAATATGCCCGGCATCTTCAAGAGCGTCACCTTCCTGACCACCGCCATCGCCAAAGAGATGAGCTACGCCAGCGGCCTGCAGCGCCAGGCGCTGTTCAGCATCGGTCTGGTCCTGTTCATCTTCATCATGCTCATCAACCTGGTCCTCAACTTCTTCCTGAAAGGAGGCAGCAACGGTGAAAAGTAACCGCTATGCAGATTTCTCCCCTTCCCGCCGGCTGTGGAACCAGTTCTTCACCGGCGCAGTCTGGATCGCTGCCGCCTTTGTCATCGTCCTGGTGGTGGGCATCATCGGCATGGTGCTGGTGCGCGGCCTGCCCCACGTCAACTGGACGTTCCTGACCACCACCTCCAGCATCCTGCGCGGCACCAACGGCATCCTGCCAGCCATCATCAACACCCTGTACATCATCCTGCTCACCCTGGTCATCGTCCTGCCTCTGGGCGTGGGCGCGGCGGTCTACCTGACCGAATACGCCACCAACCGCAAGCTCATCGCGGTCATCGAGTTCACCAATGAGACCCTGGCCGGCATCCCCAGCATCATCTACGGCCTGGTGGGTATGCTGGTGTTTGCCCAGGCCCTGGGCTTCCAGACCAGCCTGCTGTCCGGCAGCCTGACGCTGGTCATCATGACCCTGCCCACCATCATCCGCACCACCCAGGAATCCCTCAAGACGGTCCCCATGGGCTACCGCGAGGGCGCCATGGGCCTGGGCTCGGGCAAGTGGCACCTGATCCGCACCATCGTCCTGCCCTGCAGCATCGACGGCATCGTCACCGGCTGCATCCTGGCCATCGGCCGTATCGTGGGCGAGAGCGCGGCCCTGCTGTTCACCGCCGGCGCGGCCCAGGTCATCGCCAGCAACATCATCGAGGCTTACGGCTCCAACGGCGCTTCGCTGTCCGTCCTGCTGTACCTGCGCGCCTTTGAAAACGGCGACTTCGATTCCGCCTGGGGCATCGGCGCGATCCTGCTGGTGCTGGTGCTCATCATCAACATTGCCGCCCGCCTGGCCAAGAAGCATCTCCGTCAAAAGGGCTGATTTAGTGAGGTAAAAACGATATGGAACTGCAAAACACCACGCCTGTCATCTCGGCGAAAAATCTCGACCTGTGGTACGGTGACTTCAAGGCCCTCAAGTCCATCTCTCTGGACGTGGGCGAGCGGGAGATCACTGCCCTGATCGGCCCTTCGGGCTGCGGCAAATCCACCTTCCTCAAGACTCTGAACCGCATGAACGATCTGGTCCCCAACGTCCGCATCGAGGGCCAGGTCACCTTAAAGGGCGAGGACATCTTCGGACCCAACATGGTGCTGACCACCCTGCGCCGCCGCGTGGGCATGGTCTTTCAGAAGGCCAACCCCTTCCCCATGAGCATCTACGACAACATCACCTACGGCCCCAAGCTGCACGGCGTGCGCAACAAGGCCGAGCTGGACGAGATCGTCGAGAGCAGCCTGCGGGGCGCGGCCCTGTGGGACGAGGTCAAGGACCGGCTGAAAAAGAGCGCCCTGGGCCTGTCGGGCGGCCAGCAGCAGCGCCTGTGCATCGCCCGCGCCCTGGCCGTCAAGCCCGAAGTCCTGCTGATGGACGAACCCACTTCGGCCCTGGACCCCGGCTCCACCATGAAGGTGGAGGAGCTGATGAGCGAGCTGAAAAAGAACTACACGGTGGTCATCGTCACCCACAATATGCAGCAGGCCGCCCGTATCAGCGACCGCACCGCCTTCTTCCTGCTGGGCGAGCTGGTGGAGGTGGGCCCCACCGAGGAGATCTTCAGCACCCCCTCCGACAAGCGCACCGAGGATTACATCTCCGGCCGTTTCGGCTGATCGCACAGCCCTTCGGGCCAAAGAGAGAGGAGACATATATGAGCATTCGCAAGCACTATGACGAGGCCCTGGCCGAGCTGAACCAGGCTCTGACCGAGATGGGCCAGGCCGTCACCGACGCCGTCGAGAACGCCATGGAAGCCCTGGCCACCACCGACGCCGAGGCCGCCGCCCAGATCATCAAGGACGACAACCAGGTCAACGAGATGGAGCACGACATCGAGCACCGTTGCATGCTGCTGCTGCTGCGCCAGCAGCCGGTGGCCGGCGACCTGCGCCGCGTTTCGGCCACGCTGAAGGTCATCACCGATTTGGAGCGGATCGGCGACCACGCCGCCGACATCGCCGAGATCATGCCCCACCTGTTCGCCTCCCGCAAGGCCGGCGACCCCGCCGTCAGCGAGGCCATCAAGATGGGCCAGAAGGCCCACAAGATGGTGCAGGACGGCATGGACGCCTTCCTGAAAGAGGACATGAACGCCGCCCAGAAGGTCATCGCGGCCGACGACGAAGTGGACTACGACTTCAACGCCATCAAGCGCACCCTGGCCGAGGAGATCGCGGCCGACCCCAGCCAGGTGGACGCCGCGCTGGATCTGCTGATGGTCATCAAGTACCTGGAGCGGATCGCGGACCACGCCGTCAACCTGGCCGAGTGGGTCCAGTTCACCCGCACCGGCCTGTACAAGAACGAGGCCATGTTCTGACCGCCATTTTTCCTGGTCATCCTGAAAACCTGTTTTGGGCCCGCCGGCGATCGCTTCCGGCGGGCCGCTTTTTGTCTTTTCTGTGGCCGGTCTGTGTCCCTTTTGTTGCCAGGATGTGAAAATTATCCCAGTACGTACAATTTGCAATAAGTGACGTCCTTATTTCGTTTTCAATGTGAACGCCGCAGCACGGCCGGGAAGCGCCGCGTTCTGCATGATCGGAGGGATATTATGATCGAGACAGGAACCAGAAAGGCGCGCGCCGCAGGCCGGGGCGCCACCGTTGATAAGCAGGCGCTGGTCCGCGCTGCGCTGGACGAGATCGTCCACAACTACAAGCAGGCCAACCTTTCCAGCGTGGCCCATACGTACCAGGTCTCGCTGGCCTATGTGAGCGAGTGCGTCCGGGCCGAGACAGGCCGTACTTACAAAGAGCTGCTGCAGCAGCATCGCCTGGAGCTGGCGGCCCGGCTGCTGCGCCGCAGCGATATGACCGTCCAGCAGATCATCGCCCAGGTGGGCTATGAAAACACCAGCTATTTTTACCGCCTGTTCCGCGCCCACTACGGCCAGAGCCCGCGGGAATACCGCCTCAACCGCCTGGCGGAGCACAAATAAACAAGGACCGGCATACGGGAAAGCCCCGGATGCCGGTCCTTTGTTTTTATTTGTAGTCCTCGCTGTGGTCCTCGATGGGGGCCGTGGCGCCGCCGTGGGCCGCCATATACTCCTCAAAGTTGGAGAACTTCTGCTGGGGCGGCCGCCGGCTGATCAGGACCAGGCCGGGGTCGTCGCTGCGGCTTTCCCGCGCGGGGCGGCCGGGGCGGCTTTTGCTCTGGCTGCCGGCCGGGCTTTTGGCCGGAGGGATGCGCCCGGCCTGGCTGCGTCCCCGCTCCCCCGCGCTGCGGGAGGGCTGGCGTGCCGCCGTCTCGGTCCGGGCGGGCTCGGCCTGGGGCTTGTTTTTGCCGGCATTGCGGCCGCTCTTTTTGCTTTCGGCGGGCGCCTGCGGGGCGCGGCTGTCCCGGCCGGGCCGCTGGGGGGCCTGCTGGCCCTTGGCCTGGCGGCCGGGCTGGCTGCTGGGCTGGGCGGGGCGCTGCTTGTCGGGCGCAGCCGCCACCGTCTTGGCAGGCAGGACGGCGGTCTCCGCGCCGGTCAAAAAGTGCGGGTCAAATTTAGGCGCCTGCTGCTGCGGCTGCCCGCCCTGTGCGGGACGGGGCCGGCCATCCCGGCGGCCGCGCCGGGAACGGCTGCGCTTTTCCCCGCCCTCGCGGGGGGCGCTCTTTTTGGTTTCGTCCATGATGGTCTCCTCTTTCTTGTCGTCTATCTGCACAGGCTGCACCTGCCGCACCTTGACGGGGCGGGCGGGCTGCGCCGGTTTGGGCTGGGTGGGGGCCGGTTCCGGGGCGGCGGTATCCCAGGGGTGGCCGCTGACCACCGGGATCTTTTTGCGGTTCAGCTTTTCGATGCCGGCCAGATACTCCCGCTCCTCGGGGGCGCAGAAGCTGATTGCCACGCCGTCCGCCCCGGCCCGGGCGGTCCGCCCGATGCGGTGGACATAGGTCTCGGGCACCTCGGGCAGGTCGTAGTTGAACACATGGGACAGCTCGCTGATGTCGATGCCGCGGGCGGCGATGTCGGTAGCCACCAGCACTTTGGTCCGGCCGGCCTTGAAGCCCTCCAGGGCGGCCACACGGGCGCTCTGGCTCTTGTTGCCGTGGATGGCGGCCGCCGGGATGCCCTGCCTGGCAAGGTCCTTGGCAATGCGGTCAGCGCCGTGCTTGGTGCGGCTGAACACCAGGGCGTTGTGGACAGGGGGCTGCAGGTTCTGGATCAGCCAGGGCAGCAGCTTGCGCTTGTCCGCCTTGGAGACGAAATAGAGGCTCTGTTCGATGCGGTCCACCGTGCTGGACACCGGGTCCACCTTGACAAAGGCGGGGTCCCGCAGGATGCCGGCGGCCAGCTGCTCGATCTCGGCGGGCATGGTGGCGCTGAACATCAAGGTCTGCCGGCGCACCGGCAGCTTGGCGATCACCCGCTTGACGTCGTGGACAAAGCCCATGTCCAGCATCCGGTCGGCCTCGTCCAGCACAAAGATCTCGATGCCGGACAGATCCACATACCCCTGCCCGATCAGGTCGTTGAGGCGGCCGGGGCAGGCCACCAGGATGTCCACGCCCTGCTTGAGCTTTTCGACCTGCGGGGCCTGGCCCACGCCGCCAAAGATGACGGCCGGCCGCAGCTTGAGATATTGGCCGTACTGCTCAAAGCTGGCCTCGATCTGCAGGGCCAGCTCGCGGGTGGGGGTCAGGATCAGCGCGCGGATGGCCCCCGGCTTTTTGGGCGGGCGGGCGCTCAGCAGGTCCAGCATGGGCAGAGCGAACGCCGCCGTCTTGCCGGTGCCGGTCTGGGCACAGCCCATCAGATCCTGCCCGTTGAGCACCGGCGGGATGGCCCCCGCCTGGATGGGAGACGGCTTTTCATAGCCCGCCCGGGCCACGGCCCGCAGGATCGGTTTGGATAAATTCAGTTCTTGAAATGTCATTCTGCTCCTTAGGAAATAGGGGAAAGCGGGAGAACCTCACTCTGCGATGCGGCGGCACTCGATATAGTACCGCTTTTCCTCGGCGTGCCCCATGCTGAAGGTCTTGCGGGGCAGCACGCCGCCCAGCACCACCCCGCGGAAGAGGTCGCTCTTCTTGAGGGGAGGCAGCAGCAGGCCCACCGCGCCCTTTTCGGCGCTGAAAGCCCGCACCGCGGCTTCGTCGTGGACATAGTCCACCCGTGCCTCGGGATGGTTCTCCAGGAAGTATTCCACAAATTCATCCACCGTCCCCACACCCAGGGGCGCGGTGGGCGTTTCAAAGCTGAGGGTGCAGGCGTCCTGCACGCCGATCAGCTGCAGTTTCTGGTCGAAGGCGTCCCCAAAGCGGACCCCGGCCATGTTCTCGTCGCTCCAGGTCACCAGGTTCAGCAGCACCGTCTCGTAGCTGGTGTTGAACAGCACCCGGTGGATGGGCTCGATCTCGACAGCGTCCGACCGGACGTTGCAGACTTCGGCCAGGCACCAGCGGGCCGGGTGCGTTGCCCGCTGTTCCGGGGTCAGGGTGGGTTTCAGCTCCTCCCAATAGGCTTTGGCGGTGGCCAGCGAGTGGTTGCCGTCCCCCACCGCCAGGGCCAGGGGGCGCTTGTTGGGGGCGCCGGGATAGCGCGTCTGGAAGGTCTCCGCACTGCCCAGCACAGCCATGGCTGCTTCGATCTGGGCCACCAGGGCGGGGTCCTCCACCGCCCAGCCGGCCACATGGCCGCCGCCCAGCATCAGTTCGCCCTCGTAGAGGGGGCGCAGCCGGTCCTTTTGGGCCCCGATGGGCTCGATGAGGGTGCAGTCGGGGTCGTCGGCCAGCATCATCACATGGGGCGTCTCCAGCTTTGCCCCGCGGCGGACCGCCATCCGGGGCGGGATGCGCTCTTCCACCGTGTTCTCGCTGGGGCGGATGGGCGACAGGCTGCCGCGGTGGTAGTTGTAGGCTTCGAGGTCCACACGGCCCAACAGGCCCTGGCGCACCCGGCCGCTCTGCAGGGTGCGCTCGACGTAGACATAGCCGTCCACCGCCCGGGTCAGCACCTCCCGGTCGTAGGTCTCCATGGTCTTGTGGATGGCGTCCACCCGGGCGGGCAGGTCCCCGTCGTTCAGGTAGACTTCGGGCAGGATCAGGCCCAGGGCGCTGGGCCCGCCCGCCGCTGCGGCGGCTGCCCGCTCCCAATAGGCGCGGTCGCTGGTGAACTGGTCGCAGGCGATGCAGCCCCACTGCGCCAGCGGGACGCTGGCGTCGGGTAGCAGGATGTGGGCCGGCATAAAGCAGGATGTATGTTCCATCTTCAGTTCCTCACTCTCACACAAAAAGACCAAGCGGGCAGAGGGCAGGTCAGTAGAAGCGGCCGCCCTCACTGTCCCGCACAACGACGTAGGCGGCCCCCTGCTCTTTCATCTGAGCCGCCGTCTCGGCCAGGGCTGCGGGGTCCAGGGTCTCGCCCACCGGCAGGCTGACCACCAGATTGTGGACGCCCATCTGGGCGGGCAGGGCCCCCAGCGCCGGGTTGACGCTGGTGCAGCTGGACAGGGGGTATTCGTACCAGAGGGTGACGCGGCCCGCAAAGCGCGCGTCCCATGCGGCAATGTCCGCCGCCAGCTGGGCGTCCCGGCTGCGGCCGCCCGTCTCCCCAAAGCTCTGGCTGGAGGAGGCGATGGGCGGGAACTGGACCGCCGAGAGGCAGACCTGCTCAAACCCGCAGCCGTACAGCTCCTCGATCAAATCGCCGATGAAGGTGTTGGCCGTATCCGCATAGGGGTTGAGCCAGGCTTTGCCGCCGGCGGCCGCGTTGGCGGCGTCCAGCCAGAGGTAGCCGCCCTCCCCCGCATACTGGATGGCCATGCTGCGGTCGGTGTAGGAGGCCACGGGGTCCTGGAAGGCGGCCACCCCGGCCACCGGCACCAGCCCTTCTTCCTTGAACACCGAGGTGATGAGGGCCGGGTCCACCACCGCGGCCGCCACGCTGCGGGCTGCCGCGGGCACCGCCGAGGCGTAGTAAATATAGCCGCTGGTATCCTTGAAGGGGATCAGGGCATAGGTGACCCCCTGCCCAGCCAGCCGCTGGGCTTCGGCACGGACGGCCGCTTCATCGCTGAGGGCCGACAGGCTGACGGTGGCCCAGCTGCCCTCCCGGATGGTGGTGCCGGGCAGAGGCTCCGCCTCCGAGGAAGCCGCCCCGGACGGCGCAGCCACAGAGGACGCGCCGCTGGACGAGGCCCCGCCAGCCGCGCTCGAGGCCGGGGCGCTCTCCGCCTCCGGCTCCGACGAGGCCGCCTCGGAAGAATCGGGCAGGTCCCGGTCCCGCACCACGGTGTACCAGGTGTGGGTGGCCCAGTCCAGCACATAGGGAGCGGCCAGCCAGGCCACCCCCAGCACCACCACGGCCAGCAGCAGGATGCCCAGCGCCTTTTTGATCTTCATCCCGCGGCTGTAAAAGCTGCGGTGATACCGCTTGACCTTCTTGTTCCGCCTTCTTCTCGGCATGGTTCCCTCACCTTCCGTCGTTTTTACAGGGGCTTTACAGGATCACGGTGTGGCCCGTAAAGCCGTAGATCGCCAGGGCCAGCACCCCGATGTAGATCAGGGTGATGGGCATCCCGCGGAACGCCGCAGGGATGGCTTTGCTGCGCAGCCGGTTCTGGGCTTCCGTCACCAGCAGGACCGCCAGCAGATAGCCGACGCCGCTGCCAAGGCCAAAGCCCACCGACTGGGTCAGGGTGAAATTCTGGGTGCGGCCCAGCAGCAGGGTGCCCAGCACGCAGCTGTTCAGGGCCGCCAGGGGCAGGATGCGCAGCAGCTGCCGCTGCCAGGGCAGCCGGATCAGGTGCAGCAGCACCATCTCCACGGCGCTGACCGCCGCGATGCACCCCAGATACACCAGCGGCCGGGCCGCGGGCCCCAGCCCCAGAGGAGCCGCCGCGCCGCCCGCATACCAGGCCACAGGGGCCAGCAGGAACTGGGTGACGCACTGCAGCAGGCCGAACAGCAGGCTGTTGGTCCGGGCGTCGCCCACCAGCTGGACCAGCCGGGAGACGCCCAGCGCCCGGGTAAAGACGGCGTTCTGGGCAAAAATGGCCAGCACCGCGTACCCGAAGAAGATGGTCAGGGTCTCGGTCATGGTGGCCGGCTGGGCAGAAAGGACTGCTACGTTCACGGTTTCCCCCTCGCCTCCTTCTGTTGATTGACGATGATCTGGCTGTGGGCCTCATTGGTCAGGAAGGCCCGGTAGCGGGCGGCCAGCGCCCGCCAGACCGCGCTGATGACCCCCAGCAGGATAAAGCCGCCCGCCGGCATGGAGGCCAGGGGCATCAAAATGGTGTTGGCCGTCACCGCCACGCCAAAGACGGCGCCGGTGGAAAGCCATTCCCGGATGCATCCCACCAGCAGCAGGACCACCGCATAGCCCACCGTCACCCGCAGGCCCTTGGAGACGGCCTTGCGCAACGTCTCCTGGACGCGGCCATAGCGGTAGATGAGCAGCGGCTCCACCACCAGCATGGGCAGGTAGATGCCCAGCGTCAGCAGCTCCACCCCGAACAGATGGTCCAGGATGGGGTAGACCGCCAGATAGACCACCGCCGCGGTGCCGCAGTAGAGCAGCCCGCGGGGCAGGAGTTTGGCGCGCAGTTCCTCCTCGCTGGCGTTCTCCTCCAGGGGAACCAGTTTGCTGAGGAAAAAGCTGATGACCCGCGAGGGGGTCAGCAGCAGGGCCACAGCCACAGCCAGCATCAGGGCGTTGCGGCCGCTGGTGGCCAGCACCACCAGGGGGGCCAGGCCCATGCCCTGCATGATGACCGGGTTATTCAAAAAAATGCGGTCGTGGTGGGCGTACCGGCCGGGATCGCGGAGGATCTTTTCCGCCTTTTGCTGTTTCATGAGGCGGCCTCCTTTCCCCCGGCCTTGCCGGGCAGGCTGTAGAGCCGGTCGACTGCGCGGTCCAGCCAGCCCGACAGGCTGTTCATGATGAGGATCGCAAAGCAGACCCCCGTCTCATACACGCCAAAATAGCGGAAACTCATGCTGACGCAGCCCAAGAGCGCCCCATACAGCACCTGGCCCAGTTTGCGCTGGGGGCAGGTATAGGGCTCGCTGATCAAAAAGACCGCGCTGTACAGCGTCGCGCCGCTGACCAGCTCGTACTTGACCAGGTTGAGCCGGGGCAGGGCCGTCTCCAGCAGACCGGTGTGGAGCAGATCCGCCTGCCGCGGGAAGAAAAAGACGATGGCTGCGCTGGCCGCCAGGAAGCTGACCGCCGCAGCCGGGCGCAGATCCTTCTGGGCGAGCAGGAACAGGGCGCAGGCCAGCAGGATCAGCACCGCGCCGCTGCCCATGGGGGCGGCAAACTCGCCCAGCACCAGGGACCAGCTGTTCACAGTGGGCAGGCCCCCGTTGCGCAGGGTGCTGCTCATCCCGTTGACCAGGGCCACGCCGGAGGGGTCCCACAGGGGGATCTGGGCGTAGGGCTGGGGGTAGAGGAAAACCTGTTCCGGCCAGGAGACCGCCACCACCACATAGCCCACGGCCGCCGGGTGGAAGGGGTAGCTGCTGTAGCCGCCAAAGGCTTCCTTGCCGATCAGGACGCCGGCCAGCACCGCCACCACCAGCACATACCAGCTGACGGTCGCCGGCATCAGCAGGGCGATGACCAGCGCAAAACTTTCGTTGGACCAGTCGCCCGAGCGGTAAACGCGCCGCCGGAGCAACGCCACCAGGCGGTCGCAGAGGTTGCCGGTCAGCAGGGCCACCAGGCACAGCAGCACCGGCCGCGGCCCGTACAGGTAGGCCGACATGCAGACCAGGGGCAGCGCCATCCAGCAGATGTGCTTATAATAGCCCCCCGTCTGGGCCAGGGCCGCCGCCTGTTGTTCTCGTATCGTTTGTTCCATGGATCATCCTCGTTCAAGGGAGAGTCAAAGGGCGGCCAGGGCGCGCACCTCGGCGGCGGGGTCGGCCGCCGCAAAGACGGCGCTGCCCGCCACCAGCACATCCGCGCCGGCCTCCACGCAGAAGGGCGCGGTCTCAGCGTTGACGCCGCCGTCCACTTCCAGCAGGAACTGCAGGCCCCGGGCCTCCCGCTCCGCCTTGAGGGCTTCCAGCTTGCGCAGGGCCGAGGACTGGAACTTCTGGCCCCCGAACCCGGGCTCCACGCTCATGACCAGGACCAGGTCCAGCCGGTCCAGCCAGGGGAACAGCGCTTCGGCGGGGGTGCCAGGCTTGATGGTCATGCCCGCCTTGCAGCCCGCCGCCCGGATGGCGTCCAGAACAGCGCCGGGGTCGTCCTCCGACTCCAGATGGAAATTGATGAGCCCCGCCCCCGCCTTGGCAAAGGCGTCCACATAGGCCAGCGGATGGCTGATCATCAGGTGCACGTCAAAAAAGGCGCTGGGCATCCCGCGGTGCAGGCTGGCCAGCACCGGCACGCCAAAGCTGATGTTGGGCACGAAATGGCCGTCCATCACGTCAAAGTGGAGCATTTCGGCCCCGGCGTCCAGCACGCGGCGGCAGTCCTCCTCCAGGCGGCAGAAATCGGCAGATAAAATAGATGGGCTGATGATCGCCATGATAAATTTACTCTCCGTTGTATCAGTATTTGAAATTCCGTTTTGTTCCGGCTGCGGCAAGGCCGCGGCCACCTTGTAGTGTACACGAAAACGGCGCAAAAATCAAACCCGCCGCCGTCTTTTTCACCGAAATGACGTAAACGGTCAGCCAGCCCGGCCGTCGGGGCGCTCCTGGGAGGTGTCGTCGGACAGCTTGAGCAGGTCGCCGCGGCCCGGCACTTCCACCGGCAGGGTAAAGACAAAGCGGCACCACTCCCCCTGCTTGCTCTCGGCGCGGATCTGCCCACCCGACAGGTTGACCAGCACCTTGCAGATGTGCAGCCCAAGGCCGGCCCCCCGCGCGTGGAGCCCGCGGGATTTATCCTCTTTGTAAAAGCGCTCGAACACAAAGGGCAGCGCGTCGGGGGCGATGCCCTGGCCGCTGTTCCAGATGGAGATCTCGGCCTCGGGGCCCAGCTTTTCCACGCTGAACCGAATGGTCCCTCCCGGTGGTGTAAACTTGATGGCGTTATCCAGAATGTTATACACCACCTGATGGATCAGGTCGGGGTCGGCGTAGACCAGGACGCGTTCGTCCATGGTCAGCCCTTCCAGGTCGATCTGGCCGTCGTTGATCCGCTGCTCGGCCGAGAGGGCCACGCCGGTCAGGGTCTCCCAGATGTTGAACATCCGAGCGTTGACCTGGTACTCGCCCGATTCCAGTTTGGAAAGGTCCAGCATATTCTGCACCAGGCGGGCAAGCCGCCCCGTCTCCTGGGAGACCAGCTGCAAATAGTGGTTCTGCAGCTCGGGCGGGATGGTGCCGTCCAGGATGCCGTCGATGAAGCCCTTGATGGTGGTCATGGGGGTGCGCAGCTCGTGGGCGATGTTGCCCATGAACTGCCCGCGGGAGGAGTCGATCTCCTGCAGGTTGGCGGCCATGGTGTTGAAGGTGCGGGCCAGGTCGGCGATCTCGCCGTCCCCGTCCACGTCCTCTACCCGGACCGAAAAGTCCCCGCCGCCGAACTTCTGGGCCGCCTCGCTGATGCGGTGGAGCGGCTCGGTCAGCTTGCGCATCAGGAACATGGTCAGGACGCTGGCGCAGATCAGCATCAGGCAGGCCGACAGCAGGAAGTTGGAGCCGAACCGCCCCACGAACGCCTCCAGCATCTGGCCCGAAGCGCAGACGAACAGGTAGGCCCCCGGGCCGCCCTGCCGCAAAATGGGCCGCGCCGACACATAAAACCGCTCGTCCAGCACGCCGCCCATCTTGCCCATCTCGTGGTAGACCCCGCCGCCGGTCTCGTCCACCTCGGCGAGGATGTCAGCGGGCACCGCCTCGCCGGTCAAGTGGTCGCTGCTGGAAGCCAGCACCACCTCGCCTTTGGTGTCGGTGAAAAAGAGGCAGACATTCGCGCTCTGGCCGATCAGGTCCACCTGGCCCAGGACGGCTTCCAGACGGGCGCCCAGCTGGGCGTTCTCGCCGTCCTCATCTTCCAGGCTGTTCCAGACATAGGTCGCGGTGCGGGCGGCCAGGTCGCCCACGTCGTCCAGGGTGGCAAAGCGCTCCTGCGCAAAGTAGCGGCTGAACAGCACCAGCTGGGACAGGCCCATCACGGCCACGCCCAGGATGAGCAGGGTGGCCACTGTGGAGAAAAAGGCCACCGAGATACTTTTGCGCATTACTGACGCACCTCGAACTTATACCCCACGCCCCACACGGTCTTGAGCTCCCACTTGTCAGAGGCGCCGGACAGCTTTTCCCGCAGGCGCTTGACGTGAACGTCGATGGTGCGGGAGTCGCCGTAATACTCAAAGCCCCACACCTCGTCCAGCAGCTGGTCCCGGGTGTAAACGCGGTTGGGATGGGACGCCAGGCAGTAGAGCAGTTCCAGCTCCTTGGGCGGGGCCTCCACCACCTTGCCCTTGACTTTCAGCTCGTAGCTGTTCATATCCAGGCGGAGGTTGTCGAATTCCACCACCCCTTCGGCCGGCTTTTCGGCCGCGGCCGCCCCGCCGGCGCACCGGCGCAGCACCGCCTTGATGCGGGCCACCACTTCCTTGCTGTCAAAGGGCTTGACGATGTAGTCGTCGGCCCCCAGCTCGAGGCCCAGCACCTTGTCGAAGGTCTCGCCCTTGGCGGTCAGCATGATGACGGGGGTGTCCCCCTCCTTGCGGATGCGGCGGCAGACCTCCCAGCCGTCCAGCTTGGGCATCATCACGTCCAGCAGGACCATGTCCGGCTTGACCTGCCCGTACTTGGCCAGGGCGTCTTCTCCGTCCGAAGCGAGCGTGACCTGGTACCCCTCCTTGGTCAGGTAGAGGCGCAGCAGTTCGCAGATATTCTGGTCGTCGTCCACGACGAGGATCTTTTCGTTTGCCATGATGTTCTCCTTACAGCCTTGGGCAGAGGCCGGGCGCAGCTGCCCCCTCCCCTGCGCGTTGCATTGTGCGATATGGTCTTATTATACGGGAGAGATATGACAAAATAAAGAACATCCCGCATAAAACGGACCGGACGGCACGGTTTTCAGCCTGCGCTCCCCGGCGCGCCGGCCGAACTGACGCTCATAGGCGGCACGGAGGAATAAAACATCCGCCCATCCACCGTGAACTGGGTCAGCCCCACCAGCTCCAGCAGCTGCCGGTCGTTCAGGGTGCAGGAAAAGTCTGCCAGCGCCCGATGGCGGCAGACATACCGCCCCGCCTCGAGCTGCACAACGCCGTGCCGGGTCAGAGACGCCAGCAGTTTGGCCGTCTGCTTTGCATCTAGGCGCAGGTTTTCCGCTTCATAGACTTTGCGCAGTTCCGTTCCGCTCATGGGATGGTCCCGCAGCAGCAGCGCCAACGCCAGCCCCGCCCCGCTCAGACGCCAGGGCAGCGGTGTAAACAACAGAACGCTTTTGGGCACAGCCTTCCTTTTACGCGACATCAACGCACGCTCCTTCCTTTTTCGCAATCAGGGCATATTTCTCCAGTTTTATTATAAACAAGAGGCCCGGTTTTGGCAAGCGTCAGGATGTGGCGGTGGAAATTTGCGCTCTCGGTCATGCCGCATTCGCGCCCTTTCAGGCGCTTTGTGACAGCTTTTTGCCCTCCTTTTGTCCCTCTCAGTCATGCCGCAAGGCGGCATGACAGCTCCCCCGTAAACGAGGGAGCCTCCCCTCTCAGGCGCTTCGCGCCAGCTCTCCCGCGGGGAGAGCCAAGTGTACGCCCGTGGGTACAGGCAAACTTTATGGTAAGGCAAACTAAAAAACGGTTTCTTTTGCTGTATGGTCACAGTAAAAGGAGCCGTTTTTGGTTTGAAGCCCCCACGGGGGCGCGCCCGCAGGGCGCAGGGGGTACATCTATGGGTGGCGGGCGGGATTCGATAATAACAATGCGGGGGCCAGCCTTTCAGCCGACCCCCGCAGAGGGACCCTATCTTTCGTGACGCAAAAGTTCTTTTGTTTTGGTGCGATCAACAACAGAAGGAATTATTGGTGGGTAATTCCCCTTTGTCGTCACAGGAAAAGGGTGGAGCATTTTGGACCAATAGGCTTTGACGCTTACCAGCCCCTTATATCAATCCCGGTTATGGTGCGGCCGGCATTGTTATAAGTAAAATTTGCGCAACTCTGTCAATACAGATCAGACCTTAGCGGTGCGGGTAATCTGGACAGCAACGATGTGCATGGAAATGCCGTGAGCATCAGCCAGGGTACGAGTGGTGATGCTGGCAGAACCAGTGTAATCATAGTGCAGGCCGGTCTTGTCGTTATTGCCAGTGCCAGCAGTATCTTCGGTATCATTGTCGATCTGCAGAGCGCGGATGCGAGAATCCAGAACCTCAGCAACCTGCTCAACGGCAGCATTCTCACCGACAGCGCCATCCACAGCAAACAGCATGGTGACGGTCTCACTGTCGTCATCCTCGTCCTCATTGTAGGTGGGGATCAGAGTGTTGAAGCTATTGGTGATGGTGTCAGCGTCCATCCGGTTCGCAACCACGCCCAGGTCAGGAGCAACCACACCGGTCGGAGTGCCAAACGGGCTGGTCAGATACACCTGACCGCTCTGGTCGAAGGTAGCAACAACACGAGCGGAAGAAGTAGAAGCGTTTGCAGAACGAATGGCAGTGGTGAAGTCAATGATGGTAGCGCTGCCAACATTCTGAGCAGCAGCCTCCAGAGCGGAGCTCAGTTCAGCGCTGTCCTGCATATTGATCTTCAGGTCAGCACGGTCAGACAGGGCAGCCTCAAAGACGGAAGACTTGCCACCGGTCACAGTGTTCTCAACGCCAGAATCGGGAGGGGTGGGCTGGGGGTTATTGGACACGGTGTTGCAGCCAGCCAGCATGGAAACAGCCATAACGCCGGCGAGAGTCAGAGAAGCAATCTTCTTGAGTTTCATAGTGGATTTTTCCTCCTTATGGTGTATAAAAGATAGAGACCCAAAACAGGTTGAAAGGAAGGTCCGTTTCCTTTCAAAAGCATTATAGCATACCCCCCCCCGGTGTCAAGCCCCGATTTACTATTTTTTGGTTTTTGCTTTCTTTTCTTTATTTTCAAACCTCGCACTCCGTTTCGCGCCGGAGGCGCGAGAGTATATTTTTGATTTTTATGCAGTTGTTTTTGTATGTTTATTCATCCCGTCCTACTTTTCTCGCTTTTTGGCCCTCTCAGTCTCGCTTCGCTCGCCAGCTCTCCCGCACGCGGGAGAGCCAAAGCGTAACCTGTAGGCTACTGCCTCCCACGTTTACGGGGGAGGTAGCCCGCAGGGCCGGAGAGGGCAGGCGCGCCCTTTTGCTCCCCTCTCAGTCATGCCGCAAAGCGGCATGACAGCTCCCCCGCGGGGGGAGCCAAGAGCACGCGCGTTGGTGTCGGCAAAGTTTATGGTAAGGCAAGGCCGCAAAAAAGTTCGCCTTACCACAAAGTTTCTCTCTATTTACGGGCGTACACTTGGCTCTCCCTGGGGGAGAGCTGGCGAGCGAAGCGAGACTGAGAGGGGAGCCTCCCACGCGTGCGGGGGAGGTGGCATGGAGCGAAGCGACATGACGGAGAGGGACAAAAAGAAAAGCGCCCGTTCCCGGGCGCTCTCGCTTTTGTATATTTTTTGCCAAAAAGAATGTACCGCGTTTCCCCGCCGGGCTCTCCCTGCGGATGGGTCACACCCGGTTGGCCTGCTGGATCAGGCTGCGGATGTGGTGGACCAACATCTCGAGGGCGGGGCCGTTCTCGCCGCCGTTGGGCACGATGATGTCGGCGTTGCGCTTGCTGGGCTCCACGAAGGCCTCGTGCATGGGCTTGACGGTGGTCAGGTACTGGGTGATGACGCTGTCCAGACTGCGGCCCCGCTCCTTGACGTCCCGCAGGATGCGGCGCAGGATGCGCTCGTCGGCGTCGGTGTCCACAAAGATCTTGTAGTCGAACAGCTCCAGCAGGCCCGGCTCGGCAAAGGGCAGGATGCCCTCCACGATCAGCACTGGGGCCGGCTCCACATGGCGCACCTCGTCCGAACGGTTGTGGATGGTGTAGTCGTAGACGGGACAGTCCACCGCCCGGCCGGCCTTCAGCTCCTGCAGCTGCTGGATCAGCAGGTCGTTGTCGAAGGCGTCGGGGTGATCGTAGTTCAGCAGGCAGCGCTTTTCGTAGGGCAGCTCGTCGTGCCGCTTGTAGTAGCTGTCATGGGGGATCAGGCGGACTTCCTCCTCCCCGAAACGGGCTTTCAGGCGCAGGGCAAGGGTGGTCTTGCCGCTGCCCGAGCCGCCCGCAATGCCGATGATAAGACTGTTCATGAATGGTTCCTCCCCGCACGGTCTGGCGCAGCAGGCCGCTTTGTAGTATACTGTTGGCAGAGACTTTGGCGGAATGTAAAGCCCCTGTCGATTCTTTTTATAATCATACCACAAAACGCCCTGTTTTGACAGATGTTACACCCCTTGCAGGAGGTATTCCATGAAAAAAATCGTTTTGGCCCCCTATATCGACCAGACCGAGCGCTGGGTCAACGGCTGCGAGAGCATCAGCGCCGTGATGGCTCTGGGTGCGGTGGGGGTCCATGTGGACCCCGACACCTTCATCGAGCGGGACCTTCCCCACGCGCCCTTCTGGGAGCAGGACGGCGTCCTGTGGGGCCCCGACCCCCACTACGTCTACCCCGGCGACCCCCACGACCACACCGGCTACGGCTGCTATGCGCCCTGCATCTGCCAGGCCATGCGCAGCGCTCTGGACGCCGCGGGCGCGGCGGACGCCTTCGAGGTGGTGGACGAGACGGGCCGCACCGCCGCCGAGCTCTGCGCGGCCTACATCGACCAGGGGCTGCCGGTGGTGTTCTGGGCGACGCTGGACTTCCAGCCCGTGCCCCGCTGCGACCACTGGACCCTGCCCAATGGCCGCCCCTTCGACTGGAAGCTGAACGAGCACTGTCTGCTCCTGGTGGGCTACGACGAGGACCACTACTGGTTCAACGACCCCTGGCACAACCACGGCCTCTGCCGCCAGCCCAAAGCCCTGGTGGAGGAATGCCACCGCGCGCAGGATATGTATGCGGTAGGGCTGCAGAGGAAATAAAACAAGCAAAAGGCCCCCGGCCTGCCACGTATGCGGCGGCCGAGGGCCGATATTTTGACCAAAAGCCTTAAGCTTTCCTTAAGCTTTATAGATTAACTCAGGTTCTAGTGCGTTCCAAAAGAACATCATAACGAATATAATTTGCTCTTGTGGCACACACACTGATATAAACCGTGTAACTATTGGTATGTCCTTCCTCTTCTGCAGCATCGATCTCCTCGATCATATCCTGGATTGTCTTCAGGTCGCCCTGTATGCTATCTGCTTTGCCTGAGAACATCGTATTAAAAAATCCATTCCGTTCAACTGGTTCGCCGGTTTTTGACGTGAAGAAAGAGCAATAACTTATTGAGGATATATCTTTCTTGAAATTTTCTTTTCCGTCAGGATTTGCACGATACACTGGTGCTCCCAAAGCGTTTTGCAGCGCAGGTGCAAAATTCTCTGACTTGCTTTGTTGGCTCAGCAACTGGTTCATCGTATATTGAAGATCCACTTCTGTACCAACGGCGAGTCCTCTGTCTGCGGCTTCCGTTTCAAAACGAGAGATAATTTGGTCAAGCTCTCCATCCTGGAAATAGGTGCCATCCATTGTGATACCCGGCTTGACCGTCACCATAATGGTAGCAGTTCCGGTTATACCATTGTCATTGGTATAGGAGATGGTAATCGTCGCAACGCCTGCCGCTGTGAACGTTCCTTCTTCTGTCAGCGCAGTGGACGTGACTGTATACTCTTCTGCCGTCAGGATTCTGTCTGGATCACCATTGTTATAGCTGGCTGTCACAACCATATTCTGTGTATCAAGACGATCGCCCATGTCATATTCAGTTGCATAGGACCCGCTGACTGTAAGGGTCATAGTCACGGGTTCTACTGTCACAGTAATAGACGTGGTCATACCTTGATAGGTAATAACAATCTGCTGTGTGCCAGATACAGTAAACGCGCTGTTTTCATCAAAAGCATTACATGTAATAGTATAATCTGTCACGTCATTGCTGGAGCCATCGCTGTAATAGGCTGTGACCACCATCCCGGTCGGGTCAAAAGTCTGTCCCACAACATAAGTCATGACAGATGGATTTTCAGTCACTCCAATTCGCTCCAAGACCGGTGCGGCCGGTTCATCGTCATCATCATTGCTGCTGGTGCCTGCATCGACGACATATACCAGCGCCGCCACATAATAACCTGCATCGGTCTGAATCATGGCGATACTGCCAGTATATGAGCCATCCGCAGGCAGCCGGCGGATCACACTGTAGATTTCAGACGCCGCTGCGGTCGCCGCAGCCGAAGCATTTTCACCGGTCTGCAAGTATACCTGCGCAGCATACTGCCCGGATTTGACTGTCCGCATTCCGGAGACGGTAAAATTGACCGCATCCAGTCCCAGTTCATCGAGCATCGTTTGCCGAATGGCCGTAAGACTTTCGCCTTTTTCCACCGCTACCCGAAGGGCACGAGTCAGTTTGCTGTCGGTTACAAACTCAATCTGTTGATTTTCCCCTTGCGCTACATTGGCTGCAGAAGCAGCTACCCTTGCATGGTTAGCCCCACTGCAGCCCGCTAGCATAGCAAGAGCCAGCACAGCAGATAACAGCAGAGCTAAAATTTTTCTAGCTTGCATATTCTAATCCTCCTTTGAACTTTACTTTTTTCACGGTGCAGATAATTCACAGACCGTTACAAAAAAGTGTACTTTTTGGCAAGAGAATTTTTCTTTTGAATTTTACCATTTCTTTATGTAAAATTTGGACATTTTACCTGGACATATGGCTTTTTTGTGTTAAAATAAAAATGTATATGTCAAAAGACTGATGTATACTCAAAAGTACACCTTTCTGCAAAATCACTTCTTCTGCAACAAGTTGGTCTTTTCGTAAATTTCCGCACGGTAACGGAAAGTGGAAAGCGGCATCCCGCAGGCTTTGGCGGCGGCGGTGCCGGTCAGCTTGCCGCCCTTCCACTGCTGGTAGCACTGATGGAAATTCTCCGGCAAAGGTTTGGGCGGACGTCCAAATTTAACGCCCCGCGCTTTAGCCGCTGCAATGCCCTCCGCCTGGCGCTGGCGAATGTTGTGCCGCTCATTTTCCGCTACAAAGGATAACACCTGCAAAACGATGTCCGACAAAAAGGTGCCCATCAGGTCTTTGCCGCGGCGAGTATCCAGCAGCGGCATATCAAGTACCGCGATGTCGACGCCCTTTTCTTTGGTCAACATACGCCACTGCTGCAAAATTTCTTCGTAATTTCGCCCAAGACGGTCTATGCTCTTGATGTAGAGCAGATCGTCCTTTTTTAGTTTGCGCAACAGTTTTTTGTACTGCGGTCGATTGAAGTCCTTTCCCGACTGCTTGTCGGTGTAGATGCGGCCAGGTTCCACATGAACTTCGCGCAGTGCGATACGCTGGCGATCCTCGTTTTGTTCCCGGCTGCTAACGCGGATATAACCGTAGATATGCAAAATCATACTACCTGCCTTTCCTGCATTTTTCACAAGTGTAGCACACACAGTTCTGACAGATAGTGTGTCGTTTTCAATCAAAAACTGTTTCAAAAAAGCAAAAAAGTACCCCCGCACTTCCTAATGGAAGGCGGGGGTACCAATGCTCAGGGAGTTTGAGAAATTACCAGAGGTTCGCGGTCTCGTTGTAGAGGCCCTCGTAGCTCTTGGCCGAGACGCTCCAGCTGAAGTCGCAGTTCATGGCGTACTCCACCAGGTGCTCCCAGTTCTCCTTGTCGTAGTAGGCGGCGTTGGCGCGGCAGCAGGCGTCATACAGCTCGTGGGCGCTGTAGCCCGCGAAGGTGAAGCCGTTGCCGTGGCCCCTGGAGGAATCCTGGATGGAGTCCCGCAGGCCGCCGGTCTCGCGGACGATGGGCGGGGTGCCGTAGCGGCAGGCCACCATCTGGGCCAGGCCGCAGGGCTCGCTCTTGGACGGCATGATGAAGCAGTCCGCGCCGGCGTAGATCTGCTGCGCCAGGGCGCTGTTGAAGCCGATGTAGGTGCCCACACGGCCGGGACGGCGGGCCGCCAGGTCGGAGAAGAAGCCCTCATACTGGCTCTCGCCGCTGCCCAGGATGACCAGCTCGATGCCCAGATCCACCAGGCCGTCGGCGATGCTTTGGACCAGGTCGAAGCCCTTCATGCCCACCATGCGGCTGACCATGGCAAAGACGGGGCTGCCGTCCTTGTGCAGGCCAAACTGATCCTGCAGGGCGGCCTTGCAGGCTGCCTTGCCCTCGCGGAAGTTGGCGGTGGAGTAGTTGTAGGGGATGGAGGGGTCGGTGGCCGGGTTGTTGGCGTCCATGTCGATGCCGTTCAGGATGCCGCACAGCTTATACTGCTTTTCGCGCAGCAGGGCATCCAGGCCGTAGCTGAACCAGGGGTCCAGGATCTCCTGGGCGTAGGTGGGGCTGACGGTGGTGATCTTGTCGGCGGTCTCGAAGGCGCCCTTCATGAAGTTGGCGCAGCCGTCGTACTCGACGATGTGCTGGTCGCGCCGGCCGATGCCGCAGGTATCCTCCAGGATCTCCAGGCCATACTTGCCCTGGTAGGCGATGTTGTGGATGGTGAAGATGGTCTTGATCCGGTTGAACTTGTCCAGAT
>NBJMR02800__coassemble_2037_pt1 | contig 18034 bp, 20 predicted proteins | sample NBJMR02800__metabat2_low_PE_044 | metagenome-assembled genome bin NBJMR02800
TACACCATAAGGAGGAAAAATTCATTATGAAACTCAAGAAGATTGCTTCTCTGGCTCTGGCCGGTGTCATGGCAGTCAGCATGCTGACCGCTTGCAATGGCAATGGCGACGACGGCAAGGGTGAGGTCCCTCCCGTTGACAACACTGTTACCACTTCTGATGTTGTCTCTACCATTGACAAGGCTATGAAGGATTACAACTCCAACGCTACCATCAATGTTAAAGAAAGCGATTTCCTGAATGCCCGCATTGATGCACTGGTTGAGAAGGCTTCTTACCAGGAGCTGAGCAAGAATAATTATAAGGCTGTTGAGCTGGCTATCGAGTCTGCTTTTGGCAAGGAGATGGACGATCTGACCGCTGCTAACCTCAAGGCTGAGGAGCTGGCTTCTGATATCATCGATCGCAAGGATGATACTGTCCTGAATCAGGAGTCTTGGTTCTATGCTGTTATGGACGAGGGCACCGTTTCCGGCACTACCGCTCTGGTCGCTGCTGCTAATCACCTCGGCGAGACCATGAAGGACCTGAAGGATTCCTTCCTGGTTGACAGCAAATCCCACATTGAGATTGGTCGTAAATTCAACAAGGGCATGCCCGGCACTGTTAACACTCAGATTGCCTGCAACGCTGGCTACACCATGTACGTGTATCAGTTCAATGCTACCAGCACTGGCGACACCTCTGTGCCTCTGACCATCGCTGTCCTGAAGGTCAACGTTTCTCAGAAGGTCTAATCAAAACATACTTATAGCAAGTACAGGGCACCATACTGTATTTGATGTAAGAGGCTGGCGGGTTTAAGAGACGCCTGCCAGTCTGGCACCACCCTTTTCCTGTGACGACAAAGGGGAAATACCTAACCAGTAATTCCTTCTGTTGTTGATCGCACCAAAACAAAAGAACTTTTGCGTCACGAAAGATAGGGTCCCTCTGCGGGGGTCGGCTGTAAAGGCTGGCCCCCGCATTGTTTATATCTAAACCCGCCCGCCACCCTTTTAATGTGTCCCCCCTGTCGCTGCGCGACATCCCCCCTTCGGGGGGAACAAGTGGGAAACGGCTCCTTTTACTGTAACTGTACAGCAAAAGGGGCCGCTTTAAGTTTGCCTTACCACAACTTAGCCGCCACCCACGGGCGTATACTTGGCTCTCCCCCTGGGAGAGCTGTCGAGACGCCCGCAAGGGCGGCGAGACTGAGAGGGGAGCCGCCAGGCGCGCGCGAGGCACCATAAAGGCCCGGACTTATTGTGCGTCCGGGCCTTTATGGTTTTCAGATCACGTTTTCCAGCAGTTCGGCCAGGGTGACACCGTAGAGCTGGGCGAGCAGGACGAGGTTGGACATGGTGGGGTCGGTCTCGCCTGTCTCCCATTTCGAGACGGCCTGCCGGGACACCCCGAGGCTCTCGGCCACAAATTCCTGGGTCATTTTGCAGCGGGTGCGGTGGTCTTTGAGGGTCTCGGACAGGGTCTTGCGGACGGCGGCGGTCTCCTTTTTCACCTCCTGGGCGCGGGCGTGGGTCTTGATGTAGAGCCACAGGGCCCGGATGCACAGGATCATCAGGACCACCGGTATCACAAAGACAGCGGCCAGGATGAAGAAGGCTAAAAACATTCCGACAAGTTCGATCGCAGCAAGTTTCATAACGATCAGCTCCTTTCTTTTGGTGGTTCCAGCATACCAGAAAGGGCCGGTTGCATCCACCAACTATCCCGCAACTTTTGGTTGCGGAACGCAGATGCGTCAAAATTCTTTCCAGAACAATCCCCCGCTGGTCTGGAACAGGGGCCAGGGGCTGATGCTCTTGCTGCCCAGCTTGAAGTCCATGGTCAAAGTCTCACCCACCGGGCCCAGGGCGTCCCCGCGGGCGACGGTCTGCCCCGGCTGGACGTGGATGCTGCCCAGGCCGTACAGGTAGCTGCGCAGGCCGCAGCCGTGGTCGATCACCACCGTGTTGCCGGTCAGGCCCAGATTCTGGGCCACCGCCACCACCCCGTCGGCGGGGGCGCGCACCGGGTCGCCGGGGATGGTGTAGAGCAGCGTCGAGTTGGACTGTCCTGCCCGGGCCCCGCTCATCACCTTGGTCTGGCCGTAGTCCAAAAGGACGGTGTACAGCTCCACCGGGCACAGGAAGGCCCCGTGCCACATCTTTTCCCGGGCGGGCGCGTCGTACAGGGACCAGATCACGCTGCGGAACTCCTCGGCCGCGCCAGCAGGGGCGGGCGGGTCGGGCTGGGCCTCGGCCTCGCCAAAGGACTTGGCCGTCACCACCAGGCTGAGGGGCAGGGTCTCGCCGTTCACGGTGACGGCGATGTCGTGGCTGCCGGCCGAGGCGTTGTAGGCCGCGGGGATATAGCACCGCCAGCCCGCCGGGCTGCGGACGCACTGGACGCTGCCGAGGTCGGTCTCCACGGCAGGGGTGCCGCTGCCCACCATGCCGCTGATCTCGAGGGCGGCCACCCCGCCCTGTTCGATCCGCTGGGCCGAAAGGGTCAGCTCCGCCGAAGCCTGGATGGTGAACCGGAAGGCGTACCGGTAATACCCCGCCGGCCGGGCCGGCCGCTCCAGGCCGCTGCCCGGCAGGACGGCCCCGTCAAAGGGCTGGCCGAAACCGACGTCGGTCATCCCCACAGGCAGCCGCCAGACCGTCAGCTCGGCCTTGTATTCCCCGTTGGCGGGGTAGAGGAAGGCCGCATAATCCTCCACCGGGCCGTCGAAGTAGGCCGCGTCCCCCATGCCGTCGGCGGTGATGCGCAGGGTGGCGTATGTAGCCCATTCGGGCAGGGTGATCTCCGGGTGGGCCTCATAGAGGACGCCCAGTTTTTCCACCGACAGGGTGGAAGGGCTGTAAAAGGCCTTGTCCAGCATCCCGCCCACCAGCGGCACCCGCCAGCGGCTGCCGTTCACCGTCAGGGCCGCCCCGCCAAACTGGGCGTCGGGGGCGGGCAGGCTGCCGCTGGTGGTAAAAGCGTAGCTGGCCGCCATCACCGCCCCCAGCAGGACGGCCACCCCCAGCGCCACCCCCAGCAGCCACAGCAGGATCTGCCGGATAACATGCAATACGGTCCGCATAGCGATTCCTCCTCTTTCTCACGTCCGCACACATCCAGAGAAACAGAAAGGGCGCACCGAAAGGGAGCAGAATGTCCCCCGGTGCGCCCTGAATCCATTTTTGCCAGGGCATGGATACCCTGTTGAAGCCGCGCTGCTTACTCGGCGGCGTCCTCGCCGTCCTCACCGGCGGCAGGCTCTGCGGCGTCCTCGGCGTCAGCGGGGATGGCCTCGTCCTCCCCGAACAGCAGACGCTCGTATTCGTCCAGCTCCTTCTCACGGCGGCGGAGGTAGACAGCCACGGCGGCCAGTGCACCGGCGACGGCGGCCAGCGCTGCGATGACGGCGATCAGACAGGATTTCTTCATAGGTCGAGCACTCTCCTTTTCACGCGCAAGGCGTTTTTTCAAGTCATGGTACCGGTCGGCGAGGCGGAACAGCAGCCGCAGCCCCCAGGACAGGGCCGTCAGCATATGGACAGAAAGTTTGAGCATCAACATAACAGCCGCCCTCCTACCCGGCAGGGGCAGCATCGGCGCATACCCCCGGAATATCTCTATTATACCCGCAGCGAGGCAAAATTACAACCGTAAAGGCCAAAATTTCTATGCTTCCAGCAGAAATTTGCGGTAGGCTTTGAAGGCGCCGGGCAGGGCGTAGCGGCCTTCCAGTCCGTCGCGGCCGGTCCAGACGCAGCCGGCGGGGGCGGGCTGGTCCGGCACGGTGAGCTTCCAGCCGCTCATCCGCCACTCCACATGGGTGAAGATGTGCTTGGCCGCGGGCAGGGGCGCGGGCTCGCCGCTGCCGGGGTCGAGCCCCAGGGCGGACAGCGCCTGCCGCACCGCCGGGCCGTCCAGCTGCCGGCCTTCAAACGCGGGTGGCTGCCACAGCCCGGCCAGCAGGCCGCCTTCCGGCCGTTTTTGGAGCAGCCATTCGCCGGTCGCCGCGTTCTGGACCAGGGCCACCGTCACCGGCAGGACCCGGCGTGGCTTGGGCGCGGCCTTGCAGGGCAGGGCTTCGGCGGCGCCGGCTTTGCGCCCCTCGCAGAGGGCGGCCAGCGGGCACTGGGCGCACAGCGGCGCGCCGCCCGGCAGGCAGACCAGCGCGCCCAGCTCCATCAAAGCCTGGTTGTAGTCGCCGGGGGCGTCGGGGGGCTGGTGCTCCATCACCCGCTGGGTGAACCGCTTTTTGACGGCGGGGTCGGTGATGGGGCCGCTGTCGTTGTACAGCCGGGCGAACACCCGCAGGACGTTGCCGTCCACCGCGGGGGCGGCCAGCCCGAACCCGATGGAAGCGATGGCCCCGGCGGTGTAGGGGCCGATGCCGGGCAGGGCCAGCAGGGCGTCGTAGCTGGCGGGCAAATGGCCGCCGTACTGCTGGCAGACCACCTGGGCGGCTTTCTGCATACTGTGCACCCGGCGGTAATAGCCCAGGCCCTCCCAAAGCTTGTCCAGCCGCTCGGGCGGGCAGGCCGCCAGGGCCGGGATGTCGGGCAGCTCCCGGATGAAGCGCTCGTAGTAGGGCAGGGCCGCGGCCACCCGGGTCTGCTGCAGCATGATCTCGCTGACCCAGATGTGGTAGGGGGTGGGGTCGTCCCGGAAGGGCAGGTTGCGCCGGTTCCGGTAAAACCAGTCTAAAAGGGCGGGGGCGATCTTTTCCACAGTCGAACCTCATGTATAAAACGTCCCGTCCGGCTGACGGGTGCAGACGGACGGGACAAGGGTGCAAATCAGAAGCCGTAGGCGGTGCGGGGGAAGGGCAGCACGTCGCGGATGTTCTGGATGCCGGTGAGGTACATCAGCATCCGCTCAAAGCCCAGGCCGAAGCCGGCGTGCTCCACGGTGCCGAACCGGCGCAGGTCCAGGTACCAGTCGTAGCCGGCCTTGTCCAGGCCCAGCTCGTCCATGCGGGCGGCCAGCTTGCCGTAGTCCTCCTCGCGCTGGCTGCCGCCGATCAGCTCGCCGATGCCGGGCACCAGCATATCGGCCGCGGCCACCGTCTTGCCGTCGGGGTTCTGCTTCATGTAGAAGCTCTTGATCTCCTTGGGGTAGTCGGTGACAAAGACCGGCTTTTTGTACACCACCTCGGTCAGGTAGCGCTCGTGCTCGGTCTGGATGTCCACGCCCCACTCCACCGGGTACTGGAACTTCTTGTTGTTCTTTTTCAGGATCTCGATGGCGTCGGTGTAGCTGACCCGGCCGAACTCGCTGCCGGCCACCAGCTCCAGCCGCTCGATCAGCCCTTTGTCGATGAACTTGTTGAAGAAGTCCATCTCATCGGGGCAGTTGTCCAGCACGTAGCGGATGACGTACTTGGTCATGGCCTCGGCCACGTCCATGTAGCCGGACAGGTCGCAGAAGGCCATTTCCGGCTCGATCATCCAGAACTCGGCGGCGTGCCGGGTGGTGAAGCTCTTCTCAGCGCGGAAGGTGGGCCCGAAGGTGTACACCTTGCCGAAGGCCATGGCCATGGCCTCGGCTTCCAGCTGGCCCGAGACGGTCAGGTTGACCGGCTTGCCGAAGAAGTCCTCGCTGTAGTCGGCGCGGCCGTCCTCGGTCTTGGGGACGTTGTCCAGGTCCAGGGTGGTGACGCGGAACATCTCGCCCGCGCCCTCGCAGTCGGAGGCGGTCAGGATGGGAGAATGGGCGTAGACGAAGCCGTTCTCCTGGAAGAAGCGGTGGATGGCGTAGGCCGCCACGCTGCGCACCCGGAACGCCGCGTTGAAGGTGTTGGTGCGGGGGCGCAGGGTGGGCATGGTGCGCAGGTACTCCATGCTCATCTTCTTCTTTTGCAGGGGGTAGTCCTCCGAGGGGCAGGCGCCCAGGATCTCGATGCTGTCGGCGTTCAGCTCAAAGGGCTGTTTGGCCTGGGGGGTCAGGATCAGGCGGCCGGTCACCCGCATGCTGGTGTACAGGCCGGCGTGGGCCACTTCCTCGTAGTTGGGGAGCTTGGCCGCCTCAAAGACCACCTGCAGGGTCTTGAAGCAGCCGCCGTCCGACAGGGCGATGAAGCCGATGTTCTTGCTGTCGCGGATGTTTTTGGCCCAGCCGCAGACGGTCAGCATGGTGCCGTCGGCGGGGACGGCGCGGTAAAGGGATGCGATCTCGGTGCGTTCCATACGTTTCCTCCATTCAAGTGCGCACGGTTTTGATCTGTCCAGCCAGGCGGCGTGTACGGCTGGCTGGACACCGACAGGAAAATTTTGCCGGAAGGAGAATCCAAAGGGGGAAACATTTCTGTCCTGCGCAGGCAGGCGGAAACGGGTCCCTCTCTGGCATGAAAAAAGACAGCTTTTGCCCTTTCTCCAGGGCGAACAAGCTGTCTTGAAATGTCCGCGGTGCCACCTGAATTCACCGGCCGGCGGCCGGTCTCGTTATGCTCCGTCCCGCCCAAAGCAGGATAAGCACTCCCCTTCTAACGCTGGGGCGGGCGGCGCGCCTACTGCCCGTCCTGCGCACAAAACGGGGTTCAGCTTGCAGCTCCCGGGTGTTCTTTCGCTCCCCCTGCGGGCAGGCTTCGCAGCGCCGCCTGCTCTCTGGGCCGTCGTGGGGGGAGGTACTTTTCCCGATCAAGGCTTTTCATGCTGGAACTATAGCATATCTGCGCGGGTTTGTCAACCGGCCCCCGTAAAAAGAGAGGCCAGGGCGTTGGCGGCCAGCTGCCCGGCGTAGAGGGCTTCGTTGAGGTTGTTGCCGTGGGTGCCGATCTCGATCAGCAGGCTGCCGGTGGTCAGGTCCTGGTTATAGAACCGGTAGCTGAACAGGACCGGCCGGGTAAAGCCGGGGTACATCCCCTCCATGGCCCCCTCCCAGGCGGCGGCAAAGCGCAGGTTCTGCCGCCAGTTGGGCAGGGAGACGGTGTCCCCATTGTCGCACCCGCAGATCAGCATGACCTGGGCGGCTTTGCGCCCGCCGATCTCCGCCACCGGGGCCATGCGGGTGCCGTCCTCCTTTTCGATGGCGTCCCGGTGGACGTCCAGCACCACCTTGATGCTGGGGTACTGGGCCAGGTACTGCTGCACCACCGCCCGGCTATTGGAGTAGCTGCCGGTGTAGCTGGGGTAGTCGTTCAGCGTCTCGTCGTGGAGGGTGTGGATGCCGGCGGCGTTGAGGGTGTCGGCCATGACGGCCCCCACCGCGCACATATTGGCGGCCCGGTCGGTGGTGCGGGCCCCGTCCCCCGGCAGGAACCACAGCCCCTCGGCGGGGCGGTAGCACTCGGTCGCATGGGTGTGCATGATGAGCACCTGGGGGTCGGGGCTGTTCAGCTCGATGGCAAAAGGTAGGGGGTTCTGGACTTCAGCCGCCACCTCGGCGGCGGAAACGCTGGTGTTGTTCTTGATGGTGCCGGCGGTGCAGGCGATGTACTTTTCGCCGCTGCCCTGCCCGTAGGACGTTTCGGCCACGGCGCCGGCGTCGGCGGGCTTTTCGGCGTCGGTCAGGAGGGGGACCAGATACCGCTCGATGGCGGTGGGGTCCAGCGCCGGCGCGGGCGCTGTGGAGGAGGCCGGGGCTTCGCCGGCGCTGTCGGCGGCGGGGGCCTCCCCTGCCGCCTGCCGGCCCCATTCCAGGGCGGTGCGCAGGGCGGGCAGAGGGCCCACCAGCGCCCCGGCCAAAGCCAGCGCCGGGCCCCGGCCCCAGATGGTCAGGGCCAGCATCACCGCCGCCGCAGCCAGGGCCGCCCGGCCTGTCCCCGAGCCGGCCCGGCTTGGCTTTGCCTGCCTGTGCTCCTGCTGCATCCGCCCGCCCCCTTTCCCGTGGTGATACACACCATTTGTATGCGGGGCGGGGAGGATCTATGTCACTGGCTGGCCAGCCAGCACAGCTGGTTGACGGTCAGGCGGGGCTGCAGGGCCCGGTTGATGGCCGCCCCCAGCAGGGCCGCCCCGTGGGCGATGACGCTGTCCAGCGCGCGGGGCGCGACCACCAGGTCCCGGCCTTCGGCGGCCTCCATCAGGGTGGGGATGCCCGCCGCGACGACCGGCAGGCCCAGCCCGGCGGCGTCCAGATGGCGGCCGCTGCGCGGCTGGGCGGGCGCAAGCCCGGTGTCGGACAGCTGGATGGTCCGGCCCAGACGTTCGGGCTCGGCAGTGCACAGGCTGTCCACGCAGAGCAGGGCCGCGGGCCGCACCGCCTCCACCAGGGCCGCGGCCAGGGCCTGCAGGCTGATGCCCGCCGCCTGGGACACCCCCGGCGCCACCGCGGCCACCGGCCGGATGCCCCGCACCGGCAGGGCGTGGCCCATCGTGACCAGGATGTGCTGGACGGTGCGGGGGCCCAGGGCGTCGGCCGTCACCCGGCGGTTGCCCACCCCCAGCACCAGCACCGGCCCGGCCGGGGGCAGCAGGGCGGCCAGCTCGGCCGCCGCCGTCTCGATGAGGGAGACATCCCGCTCGTCCAGCAAATGGAGGCTGGGGGTCTCCAGCGTGACGTAGCGGCCCCGCGGCCGGGCCAGGCCGTCCCGGGCCACCTCCACCCGGGTGACGGTCACGCCGCCCCGCCGGACCGACGCCAGCCGCACCCCGCCGTCGCCGCCGGCCTCCTGTCCGGAGCCGAAAAGCTCGTCCGCCATGTCTGTATAGCGCATTCTGCCGCCTCCTTTGGCCGGGTTTGGGCCCGCCTTTTGGCCAAAGTGTGGGCAAATAAAAATTTTTCAAACAAAATTTCAAAAAAAGCTTGCGCAGATGCGGCGAATATGGTATCATAAGATGCGCTGTTATAGGTAGCCAAGGAGGTGGAACGAATTGCCTAACATCAAATCTCAGAAGGACCGCGTTGTCCAGTCTGCTGCAGAGCGGGCACACAACAAGGCCATTAAGACCAACCTGAAAACAGTCGTCAAGAAGGCAAACGCTGCCATCGATGCCAAAGCCGCTGACAAGGACGCAACTGTCCTGGCTGCTGTTTCCGCGATCGACAAGGCCCGCGCCAAGGGCGTGCTGAAGAAAAACACCGCGTCCCGCAAGATCAGCCGTATGGCCAAGCGCGCCAACAAGGCAGTCTAAGCCGTTCACGACTGGTTCGATACGATTGACGAGCAAAGCTCTCCGCGCCACTCATCCGGCAGGAGAGCTTTTGTTTTTGTTGTCTCCAATAGGCCGTCGGGGCCGGGCGCAGGCTCGGGCAGGCAGGCCCAGGCTAGGGCATACCCCAGGCAGACCGCCCCCGCCAGGAGCAGCGCCGCTGGCCCATAGCCGGGGCCGCGGCCCCACAGGGCGGCCCACAGCCCCTGTCCGGCCCAGAAAAAGGACGGCAGAGCGGCCAGCGCCGCCGACAGACCAAAGCAAAACCAACGGAACATATGTAAACGCCCCCTTTTGCCCTCCAGCATACAGCGGCAGAGGCGCGAAGGCGCGTGTTGTGTGTCGAGACCGGGGACGGTCAGTTCTGGTCCCGGCTTTTGCCCAGCAGCGCGGCGATGACCCCGCACAACAGGCTGGCGGTGATGCCGGCGGCCCCCGCCCGCAGCCCGCCGGTCAGGCAGCCAAGCAGGCCCTGTTCGGCTACAGCCTGCCGCACCCCCTGGGCCAGCAGATGCCCAAAGCCCAGCAGGGGGACGCTGGCCCCCGCCCCCGCAAAATCGGCCAGGGGGCCGTACAGCCCCAGCGCCGACAGCGCCACCCCGGCCACCACATAGCCGGTGAGGATGCGGGCGGGGGTCAGGCTGGTGAGGTCCACCAGCAGCTGTCCGGCGGCGCAGATGGCCCCGCCCACCAGGAATGCCCAGAGATAATTCATGCCGAACCCTCCTTCCAGGCGGGGGAGGCAAGCTCCACCAGATGGGCGATGGCGGGGATGCTCTCCTTCTGCAAAAAGGTGGTCTGGCTCATCAGTGCCCCGGTGGCGATGAAAAGGACCCGGCCGAGCTTGCCCTGTTCCAGCTGGGGCAGGATGTGCCCGCACAAAACGCTGGCGCAGCACCCCGGCCCCGAGGCTCCGCTGTGGACTTTGGGGTCCCGGCCATAGAGCAGGCAGCCGCAGTCCTCGTGGTGGAGGGGGCCTATCCCCTCCGCTTCCAGCAGCTCGGCCAGCAGGGCGCTGCCCACCCGGCCGAGGTCCCCGGTGTAGATGCAGTCAAAAGCGGCGGGGGGTGTGCCGGTGTCCCGCAGATACCGCAGGAGGGTGGCCGCTGCCGCCGGGGCCATGGCGGCCCCCATGTTGGTGATGTCCTTGACCTGGTAGTCCTGCACCCGGCCAAAGGTGACGCCGCGCACCGGGACGCCGGCGCTGTCCGGGCCGGCGGGGCGCAGCAGGCAGCAGCCCGCCGCGGTGGCGGTCCACTGGGCGGTGGGGGTGCGCACCGCCCCATAGCACAGCGGGGTGCGGAACTGGCGCTCGGCGGCGCAGAAGTGCCCCGAGGCCATGGCCAGCACCCCTTCGGCCATCCCGCCGGCGCAGAGGGCCGCCCCCAGCGCCAGCGCTTCGGCCATGGTGCTGCACGCCCCAAACAGCCCCGCATAGGGCACGCCCAGCTCCCGCATGGCGTAGCTGGACGCGGTGCACTGGGCCTGCAGGTCCCCTGCCAGGGCCAGGCTGACCGTGTCCTCGGCCGCGCCGCCCTTGCGCAGGCAGAGCCGGGCCGCCCGCAGCTGCAAAGCCCGCTCGGCGGCCTCCCAGTTTTTCTGGCCGAACAGGTTGTCCCCGCTCAGCTCGTCAAAGGCGGAGGCCAGAGGGCTTTCGCTCTCCTTTTTGCCGCCCACCGCCGCGTGGGCCGCGATGACCGGCGGCGCGGGAAAAAGCAGGGTGTCCCCCTGCCGCAGGGCTTTTTCCATCTGCGATCGCTCCTTCCTGTTGTATTTTTGGTCGAGCCGCCCGCTTTTTGCAATTTTTTCCTTCCGGCGGGCGTATCTCTATAAGAGGGTGGACACCCACAGCGCCAGCCCGTAGACCGCCGAAGCCAGGGTGCCGTAGACGATGACCGGGCCCGCGATGGTGAACATCTTGGCCCCGGTGCCGGTGACGCAGCCCTCCGGGCGGAACTCGATGGCCGCGCTGACCACCGCGTTGGCAAAGCCGGTGATGGGCACAAGGCTGCCAGCCCCCGCCCGCAGCGCCAGTTTCTGGTACCACCCCAGGGTGGTCAGGATGGCGGAGAGAGCGATCAGGCTGCAGCTGGTGAGGGTGCCCGCCGTCACAGCGTCCGCGCCGGCCAGCAGGTAAGCCTGGCGCAGCACCTCCCCGATGGTGCAGATGCCGCCCCCGACGCAGAACGCCCACAGGCAGTCCCGCCCCAGCGGGGAGGGCGGCCCGGCCCGCCGCACCCGGCGGCCGTATTCTTCCGGTGATAGACCCATACAATCATTCGCCTCGCTTTTGTGGGCAGTATGCCCGCCCGGCGGGGGGAATATCCGTCTTTTGGAACAGATCGAGAGGTTTTTGTTATGCAGCAGTCCATGCCGCCGTATCCCAATCACGATCCCCACCGCCCGCCCCGCCGCCGTCTGACGAGGGCCGAGATGCGCCGCCGCCGTCGCCGCCGGGCCATCCGCCGGCTGGCGGTCCTGTTCTGCGCCCTGGCGCTGGTGGTGGGCGGCGTCTCCTTCGCCGTGACCCGCCTGGCTTCGGCCGGGCCGTCGGCCTCAGCCGCCTCCCCCGCCCCGGCGGAGGGGGAAAATCTGTCCGCCGGCCCGGCCCAGAGCCAGGCCGCCGGCAGCACGCCCGCCCAGCCCCAGAACGCCCTGGGCCTGACCGCCGCCGAGGCGTCCGCCATGCTGGCCGACCCCCGCATGGTGCTGGTGAACCATCAGGTGCCCATGCCCGAGGACTACACCTTCGATACCAAGGAGTGCGGCTCGTCCACCGCCATCAACAAGACCCTGCAGACCGAGGCAGCCGACGCTTTCCTCGAGATGCAGGCCGCGGCGGCCGCCGACGGCATCACCGTCTGGATGCAGAGCGGGTACCGCAGTGTCGATTACCAGACCACCCTCTACAACAACAAGACCCAGCAGTTCTTGAACCAGGGCTACGACGAGGCCACCGCCCGCGAAATGGCGGCCAACGTCGTCAACCCGCCCCGCTACTCGGAGCACAACTGCGGCCTTGCCGCCGACCTGAACTGCCCCGAATACACCGCCCTCGAGCCCGGCTTTGAGGACACGGCCGCCTTCGACTGGCTGTGCCAGCACGCCGGGGACTACGGGTTCATCCTGCGCTACCCCAAGGGCGAAGCCGCCGAGGCCGTGACCGAGATCACCTATGAGCCGTGGCACTGGCGGTATGTGGGCCCCGAGAACGCCGCCCGCATCAACGCCAGCGGCCTGATCTTCGAGCAGTATATCGCTGAGCTGCAGTCCATCGCCGCGGCGGGGTAAAGCGCAGGTAAACAGGTTGTGAAAGTTTCGGGGGCGGCCCTTTTTGCCCCCGGGTCCAGATTGCATTTTGCCGCCCGATATGATAAGATAAGGCATACCCGCAAAAACAGAGGTTTGAACCCTGCGCCCGGTGCGCAGAATCTATAAAACGAGAGAGAAGGAAAAAGAACTTATGATGAAACGCAACGTTTTCGCCTGGATGGCCGTTTTGGCCCTCTGTGCCGCCCTGCTGACAGGCTGCGGCGGTTCTTCCTCCAGCGCGCCGGCTTCTTCGGCCGCTCCGGCGTCGGAGCCTGCGTCCAGCGCAGCTGAGGCGCGCACCGGCGAGGAGAACGGCACGGTGGATCTGGACGCCGCCGTCAGCCGCCTGCTGGAGGCAAACCCCATCTCCAACCAGTTCGAGATCGCGGCCATGAACATCGAGTACGACTATATGCTGTCCCCCGATGACGTGGCCGCCTACAAGGGCGTCAAGAGCAACGACAACGGCGACGCCGGCCTGGTGCTGGTCATCCAGCCCGCCGCGGGCAAGGCGGAGGCGATCTGCGAGGCCCTCGAGACCTATAAGCAGGACCAGGTGGCCTTCTACGGCAACTACGCCGAGTTCGGCCAGGCCCAGTCCAACGTGGAAAACGCCATTATTTCGGGCCGGGACGGCCTGGTGGTGATGGTCATTGCCTCCAACGAGAGCAGCGGCGACCTGTCCCAGGCTGTGGACGACGTGATGAACGAATACGCGCCCCAGTAACGATCCCCTTCAGAGCCGGTGCCCTGCGGCATGGGCTCTTTCTTTGATTTTCCGACCCGGAAGGAGATACCGCCTTGATCTTCAGCTCGATCATCTTCCTGTTCCACTTTCTGCCCTTCACCCTGGCGGCCTATTATATCGCCCCGCCCAAGGCCAAAAACACCGTCCTGTTCATCTGCAGCCTGGTGTTCTACTGCTGGGGCGAGGTCCGGTTTTTCCCGGTGATGCTGGCCCTCATCCTCATCAACTACCTGTGCGGCCTGGCCATCGCCCATTTTGAGGGCCGGCCGGGGCTGCGCCGGCTGTTTTTGGGGCTGGCCCTGGTGGGCAGCCTGGGGATGCTGTTCTATTTCAAGTACGCAAATTTTGTCCTGGAGAGCGCCAACGCTTTGCTGGGGACGAGCTTTGCGCCCATCGAGGGGATCAGCGTCCTGCCGCTGGGCATCAGCTTTTACACCTTCCAGACCCTTTCCTACACCATCGACGTCTACCGCCGCGATGTGGCGTCGGAAAAGAACATCATCGACTTCGGGGCCTATGTGGTCATGTTTCCGCAGCTGATCGCCGGCCCCATCGTCAAATACCGCGACGTGGCGGCCCAGCTGCACGTCTACAAGCACCGCTACAACATCGCCCAGATCGAGGAGGGCATGACCATCTTCACCTTCGGCCTGGCCAAAAAAGTGCTGCTGGCCGACGCGGTGGGCGCCCTCTGGACCGACATCATCGGGGTGGCGGACGATGCTTCCATCACCTTTGTGGGGCTGGCGAACGCCTCCACCGGGCTGGTGTGGCTGGGCATCCTGGCCTACAGCTTCCAGCTGTACTTCGACTTTTCGGGCTATTCCATGATGGCCATCGGCATGGGCAAGATGATGGGCTTCGAGTTCCCCCAGAACTTCAACTACCCGTATATCTCGGCTTCCATCACCGAGTTCTGGCGGCGCTGGCACATGACGCTGTCCAGCTGGTTCCGGGAGTACGTCTATATCCCCCTGGGCGGCAACCGCAGGGGCCTCAAGCGCCAGATCTTCAACCTGTTCATCGTCGAGCTGCTGACCGGCATCTGGCACGGCGCCGACTGGAATTTCATCTGCTGGGGCCTGTATTATTTTGTGCTGCTGGCGGTGGAAAAGCTGTTCCTGCTCAAGCACCTGCAGAAAGGCCGGGTCTGGCCCCACCTGTACACCCTGTTTTTTGTGGTGGTGGGCTGGGCCATGTTCGTGGGCAACGACCCCGGCGTCCAGTTCGGGCTGCTGTTCCACAAGCTGTTCGTCCCCAGCGCGGGCGTATCGGCGCTGTATTTCCTGCGGAATTACGGCGTGCTGCTGATCGTCTCTTTCATCTGCTGCACACCCCTGATCGAAAAGGTCTGGGACGTGCTGCGGCGGCGCAGCTGGAGCCGCGTGCTGACGGTGGGCGTGCTGCTGGTGATCTCGACGGCCTACGTGGTGGGCAGCACCAACAGCCCCTTCCTGTACTTTAACTTTTAAGCCGCAAAGAGGGACCCATTTGGATTTTCTTTCCGACAAAATTTTCCTGTCTGTGTCCGGGCTGTACGCGCGTGCCGTCCGGCCCGGACGAATGTAGAACATGAGGAGGCAGCTATGCAGCAGCATAAGCGCAGACGAAAAGGCGGGCTGATCCACTACCCGGTGCTGATCCTGTTCAGCGTCTTTTTTGTGGGGATGTTTCTGCTGGACTGCGTCACCCCCGACCGCACGGTCAGCGAGCTGGAAAACACCACCCTGACCCAGCGCCCCAAAGTGACCGCGCAAATCTTGTCCTCTGCGGGACTGAACCGGTTCTTTAATGATTACACCCAGTATACGAAAGACCAGATTCCCGGCCGCGACGCCTGGATCAGCCTGCAGAGCTTTGTGGAGACGGCCCTGCTCCAAAAGACCCAGAGCGGCGGCGTCCTGCTGGGAGCCGAAGGTCAGATGTTTGACCGCACCTACGGCCTGGTTTCCAGCGAGGAGCGCACCCTGCCGCGCAACATTGCAGCGGTGGCTTCGCTGGCGGCCCGCTGCCCCGGCAAGGTGTATGTGATGGTGGCCCCGGCGGCCTCCTCCATTTACCCCGAGCGGGTGCCGGCCCACGCCCCTCTGCTGCAGGAGGAGAGCTATCTTGGCCAGATCCAGGCGGCGGTGGAACAAGCCGGCGGCGTCTACCTGCCCCTGAAAGACGCCCTGTCCGCCCACAAGGACGAGTATATCTACTACCGCACCGACCACCACTGGACCACCCAGGGGGCCTATTACGCCTACAGCGAGCTGTGCGGCGCTTTGGGCCTCGAACCCTTTGACCGGGCGGTGCACACCGCGGTGGACGTGCCCGACTTTTACGGCACCTTCTATTCCCGCGCCCGCACCTGGAACGCCCAGCCCGACACCCTGACCTATTACGATCTGGACAACCCCCTGACCATTTACACCGTCACCGGGCCCGGGATGCCTACGGAAGGGCAGACCACCGGCCTGTACGACCTGGACAAGCTGGACGTGTACGACAAGTACGCGGCGTTCCTCCACGGCAACAACGGCCTGAGCCGGGTGGAGGGGGACGGCGAGGGCCGCATCCTGGTCATCAAGGACAGCTACGCCAACTCGTTCGTCCCCTTCCTGACGGCCAATTACGCCCAGATCGATGTGGTGGACCTGCGCAACTACAACTACGGCCTGGACGGCCTGATCGCCGAAAACGGCTACGATCAGATCCTGGTGCTCTACAGCTTTGACAGCTTCAAGAGCGACCCCTACCTCTACCGGGCCGGCATCGAGGGATAAAAGCGGAAAACGGGCATCCGCTTTTCACAAAATTGCAGAGCGATTTCTATAAAAGCTGCTCAAATTTCGCACTATTTTCAAGGAAACTATTGAGCATTCTCTCACAATGTGGTAAAATGAAGCTGAGCCCTAGGAGATTGTGGGGGAATCTGTTTTGCGGGCCGGCCGGCGGGCTGCGCCCTGATTGGCAAAGGAGATTTTACCTATGAAAGACACCATTCGTTATCCCGAACATTTCGCCCCCATCGCGGAGGAGGAAATGGTCTACCTGGACGGCGGCAACGTGCTCGACAACGTCGGCAATGCCATTGACGGCGCTGTAGATACTGCCACATCCGCCCTGAACGTTCTGGGCATTGTCGCCACTGTGGTGGGCGTCTGTGTGCTTGGTTCCAGCTATATCTGGGGCATCCGGCAGGCCGACGCCTGGCTGGACAACAACGCCGAGGGCAACATCTTCACCATTCTGGGCAGAGCCATCGACGACCTGGGCGCAGATATGTCCCAGTCCCTCTCCCACTTCACCCGCGACCTGGTGGCCACCATCACAGTGGTGGGCCTGTGGCCGCTGAGCATCCCGCTGCTGATCCTTGGCTGATTTATTTTTGGTTGCAAACGGTTGCATTTCTGCGCGGATCTCATCCACGTGCAGGTTGGAATGTATCCGTTCTCAATAAACCTAATCTTTGCAAAGAAAAGGAGCATTATTATGGAAATGACCGTTCGTATGCCCGCTAATTATAATGTTCTGAGCGAGAATGAAATGACCTACACCACTGGCGGTGCTTGGACCGACTGGTATGCCGGCCTCAACGTTGCTGGTGATGTGGTAGGCGCAGTCATGACCGGCGTCATGATCGTCAACTGGCTGGATATGCTGGGCGGTGCCCGCAACTGGGTCGCAGCCAACAAGACCAATGATCTGGTCACCAACCTCGAGAATGGCGTCAAGGCCTGGGTCGATTACACCAGTGCTTCGGCTTGGAATGCTGTCCGCAGCATCGCTGCTACCATCACCGCTATCGGTGGTATGGTGCCTGTTGGCAGTGTTTTTATCCCCTATGGCCTGATCGGTACTGCTGCAGCTCTCCTCACTGCTTAATGTAGGAGGGCCTACCAAAGACCTACTTAGGCGGCGGTCTTCTGCCCTGCGGGAGAAGGCTGCCGCCTTCTTTTATAATAGGTGCCTGCGGAATTAAACGGCCCGGCGATGGGTCTGTTTAAGATAATTTTTGCGGAAAAGGAGTACTACTATGGAAATGACCGTTCGTATGCCGGCCAATTATAACCTGCTGGCCGAAGAAGAAATGACCTATACCACCGGCGGAGCAACTGCGGTACAGGCTCTGTGCGCCTGGTTCCTGCCTTTCTATGGCTGGTATAAGGGCTCGGTGGCGATTCGTGACTACCGCCGTCAGAACCCCAATACCTGGCTGGATACCGGCCTGGATGCTTTCACCGCGCACATGGAGTCCAGCACCATCAATATGCTGTATGACATTGCCTGCGCTGTCAGCGTGATCGGCATGTGCTCGACTTTGATCGGCATCCTGCCCACGGCACTGGTCGTTTTCTCCTGAGCAAAGTAAAAAGTTTTGACAGGCGGCGGTTCTTCCTTCAGGGCGGGCCGCCGCCTGTTTTGCTTTTTCAATCTGGAGGTGGACGATGTTCTGGAAAATGGAAAAGAACCTTCTGCTGGTTGCTTTGGCTCCCATTTGGCTTGTTGTTTTACTGGTCCGGGCTTTGGTCCGGTGCGTTTCAAATGCGGAAAAAGCCTGATGGGCCAAAGAAAACGCTGCTTTATTTTGCAGACAGATAAAAAGGGCCCCGAGAGCCTTGACGGCTTCCGGGGCCTTTTGCTGTTTATGCTGCTTATTTATTGGTGTTGTTGAGGATGTCTTTCAGCTTGCGAAAAAATCCCTTGCGCTTTTCGTAGTTGTCGTCCTTGAGGGTGCCCTCGAATTTTTTCAGGGCCTCGCGCTGGGTCTTGTTCAGCTTTTTGGGGATCTCCACGTCGCACTTGACGTACATGTCGCCCCGGCCGCGGCCGTTCAGATACTGGATGCCCTTGCCGCGCAGGCGGAAGGTGGTGCCGCTCTGGGTGCCCTCGGGCAGGGTGTATTCCACCTTGCCGT
>NBJMR02800__coassemble_2150_pt1 | contig 16579 bp, 11 predicted proteins | sample NBJMR02800__metabat2_low_PE_044 | metagenome-assembled genome bin NBJMR02800
ATGGGATAAAAAAACTGATTACTTTCTTAGAAAATAATACGATGTTGAATGGAGGAGTATGTGATTTAAGATTTGGACGAACGAAAAAGGTGTTCTATACATCTAAAAGCGCTTTTTTGAGAATACCATATTTTGCGAGACATCCGACAGGAATTGTTTTTAATATGGACGTATATCGTACAATTGAAGAAAGACAAACTTTATTCACAAAGGAAAAAGCTAATATCCATCCACATGATTTGGTGTTAGCAAAGATTTCAGAGAAAGGGAAAATGTTTCGGTTTTATAAAATTTGGAACTACCCTGATGTTGAATCGTTTAGAATGAATCAAAGTTTTCTTTATAAAAAAGGAACGGCCAATAATGCTTGGTTTTCGCCAAATGAGAGAATAAAAGAGTTTTCTCTTTTTGTTCAAGATATAGCAACCAAGAAATTCTCTAAAAATTTGAAAGCAAAAAAGGCAAAACAAATATCGTTTCAATACTTATTTTACTGTACATTTAATTACTCATTCTATGTGAGTGACAAAGGACAAACGGCCCATTATGGAATAGAGCCACAGTTGCTGACACGCGATGATTTGCTAAAGATACGAAATTGGTTTATTGAAAAAAGTTATAGAGTTTTTAACTATAATAATTTGAAAGTAAATAAACTGATATATGTATTTGAAATGAAGATGTATTTTTGGACGATATATTTTGTAAAACCTATTTGGGATAAAATTAAAACTTTTGGTTTTATTAATTGATTTTAGAACATAGAGTTATGAAAACTATCCTTATGGCTGGGGGCAGAGGAACGCGAATTTCCTCTGTTGCGCGCAACATCCCCAAACCGATGATTCTTATTGAGGGTAAGCCTGTTTTGGAATATGAGCTGGAAAATCTGCGGGAACAGGGGCTTACAGATATCCTAATAACAGTTTCTCATTTGGGCGATAAAATTATACATTATTTTGGAGATGGCTCTGGGATATCTCCGGCAACCGGAAGGCCCTTTGGCGTAAAGATCGAGTATTATATAGAGAAAGAACCTCTTGGTAATGCCGGAGCGCTTTTCAAAGTCCGGGATAAATTGGACGGCGATTTTCTTTTGTTAAACGCAGATGTACTATTTTCTGTGGATTTTAACCGTTTTATAGCGTTTCATAAATCGCACGGAGGATGGGTTACGCTGTTTACACATCCCAATAGTCACCCCTACGACAGCGGCTTGATTATAGCCGATCAAAATGCGGCGGTGACGCAGTGGCTGGCGAAAGAAGACGCACATCCACGGTATTACCGAAATCGTGTCAATGCTGGCCTTCATATCATAAATCCCAAAGTTCTGGATAAATCGGGTTTTGATCCTGCTGAACTTGGTATAGTGAAGCAGGATGGAAAACCTGTAAAGGTGGATTTGGACCGCCAACTGCTCAGACCGCTGGCAGGAACAGGAAAAATGTTTTGCTATGATAGCCCGGAATATGTTAAAGATATGGGAACACCAGAACGCTACCATGCTGTTTGCGAGGATGTGCGGTGCGGCCGTGTGGGAATACAAACTTTGCGGAGCAAACGAAGAGCGGTATTTCTCGACAGGGATGGGACGATTAATCGATATGTGGGTTTCCTGCGTAATATAGACGACTTTGAATTGATAGATGGTGTGGCAGGAGCAATCCGTCAAATCAATGCATTGGGATGGTTAGCTATTGTAGTGACCAATCAGCCGGTAGTGGCTCGTGGTGAAGTGACTTTGGAGGAATTGGAGCAGATTCATTGTAAAATGGAGACGTTGCTGGGGCAGCAGGGAGCTTATTTGGATGCGATCTATTATTGTCCTCACCACCCGGATAAAGGGTATCCAGGGGAACGCCCGGAATTCAAAATCGAGTGCGATTGCCGGAAGCCAAAACCTGGTATGCTGCTTCAGGCGGCAAAGGATTGGAATATAGATTTGTCGCAGTCGTGGATGGTAGGTGATGGGGAAAATGATGTTGCAGCGGGCAAAAATGCTGGCTGTAAAACTGCTCTGCTGGATTCCAATGGCGCGATGTATGGACAGACGGCTACTTTTCCGTCCTTGGTTGCTTTTGTGGAACAAGGCTTGAAATAGGGAGGTGCGTAGCGTGAATCATGAGATCTATCGGCATCTTGACCTTCTGTTGAAACGTTATCCTGTTTTGGCAGATGTAAAAAAGGAGATCCTTTTAGCTTACTCCCTGATGGAAGAATGTTATGCCCGCGGCGGCAAATTGTTAATTGCAGGAAACGGCGGATCGGCGGCAGACGCGGAACATATGGTGGGGGAGCTTATGAAGGGTTTTTGTCTGCCGCGTAAGCTGCCGCAGAGTTATGTGCATGAGTTGACGGCTGCTGACGAAGATATGGGCGCTGTACTGGCTGCAAATTTACAGGGCGCCCTGCCTGCTCTCGCTTTGGATGGACACCCCGCACTTACGACCGCTTATATGAATGACTGCGAACCGTTGCTCTGCTTTGCACAACAGGTGAACGGATACGGACGGCCCGGGGATGTATTTCTTGGCATCTCGACCAGTGGCAACAGCAAAAATATCCTGTATGCAGCGATTACGGCGCGTGCTAAGGGCCTTAAGGTCGTCGGTCTTACGGGGGCGAAGGAAAACCGCTTGATGCAGTTGAGCGATGTATGTATCCGTGTGCCCCAAACAGAGACATATATGGTTCAAGAGCTGCATCTGCCGGTTTATCACTGTCTGTGTCTGATGCTGGAGAGCAGATTTTTTGCCGAATAAGTTGAATAAAAATAGAAACGGACCCGTTGAGGGTCCGTTTTTTCGTAGTCAATTATGTGCCTGCCAATAAAAAGAAGGGCTCAAGTGAGAGAATTCCCGTTTTAGCGTATCGAAAATGAGCTGGCAATCGATGTTTTTGATAAAATGGCCTTTACTGCAATTGCCTTTGCCTCACCCCTCTGCCTGGACCTGCGCGCGGTACTCCATCGGCGTGATGCCATACAGCTTGTGGAAGGTCTTGAGGAAGCTGCTGTAGTCCGAAAAGCCGTTTTCGGTGCAGGCGACAAGGATGCGCTTGCCGTCGGCGATGTCCTGGCGGCAGCCCTGCATCCGCAGCTCGGTCAGGTAGTCGTGGATGCTCTGCTTGGTGTACTCCTTGAAAACGCGGGACAGGTGCTCCCGGCTGACGTAGGCGTATTGGGCCAGCTTGGTCACGGTCAGGTCGGGGTTGCGGTAATGCTGGTGGATGTAGCTGGTGACGGTGGCGACCAGGGCGTTGGTGGAGGTGGGCTTGCCCAGCCCGTCCTCCCGGATGGCCTGCCGGATGATGAGGACGAGGCTGACCAGGATGCTGCGGTACATCAGGTCCTTGTCGTGGGCGTCGGGGATGGCGGCGGCCGCCGCGGCGCGCTCGATCAGGCTGCGGACGTGCCAGCGGCCGGTGACGTCGCCGTGCAGGATCATCAGCTCGGAGGGGATCTGGCAGCCCTCCGACAGGGGGCCCAGCATATCCAGCGTTTCGCGCCAGAAGGCGTCGTCCATCTGGATGATGAGCCGGTCGTAGGTGTCGTAATAGCCGGTATGGACCATCCCCGGCGGGATCAGCATCAGGTCGCCGGGATGCAGCTCGTATTGGCCGCCGTTGACGTAATAGTGGGCTTTGCCGCTGACCATGTAGATGTATTCGTGATAGGGGTGGTAGTGGGTCACAGACTGGCGCACCCGGCGGTTGGAGTACCACCCCACCACCACTTTGTCCAGGGGAAGCCGGCGGCGGGCTTCCTCGGGGGTGATGTTGGGATCGGGGTAGGCGGGGATGAACGAACGCATAGGGGCCTCCTTGTGTAAACAAGAGAAATTAGTATATCACAGGATGCAAACATTATATCACATAATCCTAGGATTTTCTATGTAAAATTTGCTATAGTTATTGCGGAAGAAGAAAAAATTCATAAAAAGCACAAATATTGGAGATTGTTATTGTGCATTTTCTGCATATATGGGATACAACACCCGGATGCAGAGGATGCAAAAAGTGATACTACTGGTTTGGGATGTTGTGGAATGGGAGAGGAGGCCGCGAGATGGCAGCACAATACCAGGGCAGGATCGACCACACCGAGGATTCGATCCAGGCGCTGTTCCAGGCGCAGTACAATACCTACCGGCTGGGGCTGGTGGTGGTGACGGCGGTGGCCGGCGTGGCGCTGGCGGCCGCCGGGCTTTTTGCGCCGGTGCCGGTGCTGGCCCAGGGCCTGCTTTTGCTGGCGGGCTGTATGCTGTTCGTGGGGCGGGACTTCCCGGCCATTGTCCGGGCCGAAAGCGTCATTGAGGCGCGGGGCGGGGCGTTGCCCTCGTCGGTCTGCACCTTCTGCGCCGGCCACATGGAGCTGGAAGAAGGCGGCGTGAAAAAGAAGCTGCGCTATGAGCAGCTGGACCGCATCGTCCAGGACCGGCAGTACCTGTACCTGTTCTTTGGGCCGGATTCGGCGGTGATGGTGGAGCGGGCCAAGATCGAGCCGGGCACCGCCAAGCAGGTCATGGACCTGGTCAGCCAGCGCAGCGGCAAACAGTGGGAGTCGGCTTTCTCGCTGCTGACCTTCAACATCCGGGACATCATCCGGATCTGGGACAACCGCAAGGCGGGCAAAGCCGGCCGCAAAGGCCAGGGCAAAAACGCCAAAAAGCCCGGCAGGAAGCGGGCCGGGTAAACGCTGTGGTACGTTCCGTCTCTGTGCGGCGCTGAGGAGTGGCCCGCCTGGGCGGTATGATAAAAACAATGCAAAAAGGAGGAGAGCCAGGAAAAGAAAAAGGAGATTCGGAAGGCGGCCGCCCTCCCGCAGGGCGGGCCGCAAGCAAAAAGGAGGTTATCTATCCTAATGAAAAAGCTGATTTCCCGCCGTCATTTTTTGGCGGCCCTGGGCGCCGTGGCTGCGGCAGGCGCACTGTCCGGCTGCGGCAGCCAGACAGCACGGACCAACGCCAACGGCGAGCACGTCTTTGAGCTGACCCTGTCCCACGGCCTGGCCGAGGACCACGCGGTCCACATCGCGCTGAGCTCCTTTGCCGACGCCGTCCGGGAACAGTCGGAAGGCACCATCGACATCCAGATCTTCCCCAACGCGACCCTGGGCAGCGAGGTGGACAACATCACCCAGATCCGCGCCGGCGCGCTGGATATGGCCAAGGTCTCGGCTTCTACCCTGGGCAACTTCCAGCAGGAGTGGAACGTGCTGTCGGTGCCCTACGTGTTCAACGACCAGCAGCACTACTACAACGTCATGGACGGAGAGATCGCCCAGGACTTGTACCAGCTGACCGCTGAAAAGGGCTTTATGGGCCTGACCTGGATGGATTCGGGCGCGCGCTCCTTCTACACTGCCAACACCCCCATCCACGAGCCCGCAGACCTGCACGGCCTGATGATCCGCACCATGGACTCCCAGATGGCCATCGACATGATGGCGGCGCTGGGCGGCTCGGCCACGGTCACCAGCTATTCGGAGATCTACACCGCCATGCAGCAGGGCGTCATCGACGGCGCGGAGAACAACGTCACCGCCCTGCGCGACCATGCCGACGTCACCAAGTATTACTGCTTTGACGAGCACACCCGCATCCCCGACATCCTGCTGATGTCCACCGAGACCTGGAACGCCATGTCCGACCATCAGCGCGAGATCATGTCGAGCTGCGCCCGCACCATGACCGAGGACTACAAGTCCGCCTGGACCGAATTTGAAAACGAGGTCCTGGCTTCGGCCGAGGAAAAGGGCGTCGAGCTGATCTACGACGTGGATCTTCCCGCCTTCCAGGAGGCGTGCCAGTCCATTTACACCGACCTGCAGGCCGAGCAGCCCGAGGTATACGCCTACGTCGAGCGGATCCAGCAGGCGGCCCAGTGATGCAAAGGAGGAAATGAGACTGTGAAAAAGTTTGAAAAGATCCTGGACACCGTCATGCGTTTCCTGATGGCGCTGTCCATGTTCGCCCTGCTGGCGGGCGGCACCTGGCAGATCTTCAGCCGCCTGGTGCTGGGCGACCCCTCCACCTTCACCGACGAGTTCCTGCGCTACGTCCTGATCTGGGCCTCCCTGATCGGCTCGGCCTACTGCTTCTACCGGGACGAGCACCTGGCCCTGGACCTGGTCAAGAGCCGCGTCAAGGGCACCGCCGCCGTCGTTTTGAATGTCTTTATCGAGGCGGCCACCCTGTTCTTCGTCTGCTACGTATTCATTTACGGCGGCGCGACCCTGGCCATGAACGCTCTGAACATCTCCTCGGTCATGCACCTGCCCTTCACCTTCCTGTATTCCATCCTGCCCATCTCGGGCGTGTTCATCGTGCTGGCCCGCATCCTCAAGTATGCCCAGCTGTTCTCTGAGAAGAAAGGAGGCAACAACTGATGGTCGTACAGGCTACCCTGAGCCTTTTCGGCTCCTTCTTCGTCCTGCTGCTGGCGGGCGTCCCCATTTCGGCCGGCATCGGCATCGCTTCGGTGGTCACCGCCCTGTTCAGCATGCCCGCCGACATCTTTGCCCTGATCGCGGCCCAGCGCTGCTTCTCGGGCCTGGACTCCTTCTCGCTGCTGGCCCTGCCTTTCTTCACTCTGGGCGGCAACATCATGAACAAGGGCGGCATTGCCCGCCGCCTGATCCGTCTGGCCCGCCTGCTGGTGGGCAAGATCCCCGGCTACCTGGCCGCCACCAACGTGCTGGCCAACATGTTCTTCGGCGCGGTCTCCGGCTCGTCGGTGGCCGCCACCTCGGCCATGGGCTCGATCCTGAGCCCCCTGGAGGCAGAGGAAGGCTATGACCCCAACTACTCCGCCGCCGTCAACATCTGCTCGGCTCCCACCGGCATCCTGATCCCCCCGTCCGGCCCGCTGATCCTTTACTCCATCACCGCCGGCGGCGTCTCGGTGGCGGCCCTGTTCATGGGCGGCTACCTCACCGGCATCCTGCTGGGCCTGTGCGTGGGCGCTCTGACCATCTACCTGGCTGTCAAGAAGGGCTATAAGGCCTCCACCGTCAAGGACGAGGACCCCGCTGTCAAGATTTGGATCGACGCTGTCCCGTCCCTGCTGGCCGTTATCCTGGTCATGGGCGGCATCCTGGGCGGATTCTTCACCGCCACCGAGGCCGGCGTGGTCATGTGCCTGTACTGCCTGCTGCTGGCCGTCCTTTACCGCGAGATCACCTTCAAGACCTTCTACGATATGCTGGCCGACACCATGAAGAGCTCGGCCACCATCCTGTTCCTGATCGCGGCGTCCTCCATCATGTCCTACGTCATGTCCTACTCGGGCATCCCCGCCGCCATCAGCGAGGGCCTGATGAGCATCTCCAACAACCGCTACGTCATCCTGCTCATCATGAACGTGTTCCTGCTCATCATGGGCTGCTTCCTGGACCTGACCCCCGCCGTCCTGATCTTCACCCCGATCTTCCTGCCCATCGCCACCAGCATCGGCATGAGCCCGGTCCACTTCGGCCTGATGCTCATCACCAACCTGGGCATCGGCTCGGTCACCCCGCCCGTCGGCTCCTGCCTGTTCGTCGGCTGCGGCGTCGCCAAGGTCAAGATCGAAGGCGTTACCAAGTACATCATCCCGCTGTTCTTCGGCATGGTGGTGGCCCTGTTCCTCATCACCTACATCCCGGCCATCCCCATGATCGTGCCGTATCTGACCGGCCTGGTGGACACCTTCTGGTGGGTCGCCTGATCCTCTGCCATCCCTCCTCCTAAGGGTGTATCTGAAAACTCCCCAACGCTGTTCTATTCTACCCAAAAGCCCCATCTGCCGCGTTGCATTCGCTTGCATTCCACCAAGGAGTGCGGCGCTCATGCGCCTTGCATCTGGCGCTTTTGGGCGAATATCCCAGCATTTCTGAATTCTCAGATACACCCTAAGCGGCGCTGCCGCTGGTTACCTAAAAGGCCCCCGACTATCTTGCCCGGCAAATGGTCGGGGGCCTTTTTCATGGCGGTGCCGGTGTGCTATACTGGCATCGAACATCCCAATCCCCCCGAAAGGAGAACCATCATGTATCTTTGCAAGGAAATCCAGTCCATGGAGCGCCTGGACGGGGCGTTCCTGTTCCACACCAACTGCGCGGACATCAAGGTCTGCTTTGTCACCGACGAGATCGTCCGGGTCCGGGTCGCCTTTGACCGCGAGCTGGCCGAAGAATCCTACATCCTCTCCACCACTGCCTGGGAGGACCGCCTGGACGGTATGTTCGGCGCCGAGCGCACCCGCGTCCAGCCGGTGACGCCGGAAGTCACCGTCACCGACGAGGCCGTCACCTTCAAGACGGCCGCCGTCCGCCTGGTGGCCGAGCGCAGCCCCCTGTGCTTCAAACTGTACGACAAAGACGGGACGCTGCTGCACAGCGACCTGGCCGGCACCCCCTACATCCTGGACTCCAACCGCCGCGTGACCCACTACAGCGCCATGGACGAGGAGGACTGCTTCTACGGCTTTGGCGAAAAGACCGGCGTGCTGAACAAGAACAAAAAGTTCCTGCGCCAGCGCGCCACCGACGCCATGGGCTACGACGCCGAAAAGATGGACACCCTTTATAAGCACATCCCCTTCTACATCCGGCTGTCCCGCGCCAGCCGCAAGGCGGTGGGCGTCTTTTACAACAACTTCTATGAGTCGGTGTTCAACATGGGCTGCGAGAAGAGCAACTACTGGCCCCGCTACAGCTACTGGCAGGCCGACGGCGGCGACATCGACCTGTTCCTGATCGCGGGCGGCTCCATCCGCCGCGTGGTGGACAACTACACCCTGCTGACCGGCCGTCCCGCCCTGCTGCCCAAGCGCGCGCTGGGCTATCAGGGCTCCTCGATGTACTACCCCGAGCTGGAAAAGGACAGCGACGACGCCGTCCTGGACTTCATCGACACCATCAAGGAGGAAGGCTTCCCCATCGACGGCTTCCACCTGTCCTCCGGGTACACCAGCTGCAACAACAAGCGCTGCGTCTTTACCTGGAACACCGACCGCTTCAAAGACCCCCGCGCCTACTTTGCCGCCATGAACGAGAAGGGCGCCCAGAACGTGCCCAATGTCAAGCCCGGCGTCCTGCTGTGCCATCCCCGGTTTGAGGAGTTCAACGCCTGCGGCGTCTTTGTCAGGGACTCCGAGCAGGACACCTACGCCGTGGGCAAATGGTGGGGCGGCGACGGCGCTTTCTGGGACTACACCAGCCCCGCCGGCCGCAGCGCCTGGAAAAAGTTCCTCACCGAAGCCATCATCGACGTGGGCACCGACTCCATCTGGGACGACAACTGCGAGTACGACAGCCTGCTGGACAAGGACGCCCGCTGCGACTTTGACGGCAAGGGCGGCACCATCGGCCAGCTCAAGCCCCTGATGAGCACCCTGATGTGCAAGGTGGGCGCCGAGGCCGTGGTGGAGCACAACCCCAAAGCCCGCCCCTACATCGTCTGCCGCAGCGGCTCGGCCGGCATCCAGAAGTACGCCCAGACCTGGTGCGGCGACAACTTTACCAGCTGGAAGACCCTGCGCTACAACATCCCCATCATCACCGGCATGGGCCTGTCCGGCCAGCCCAACGAGGGCGCGGACATCGGCGGCTTCCACGGCCCCGCCCCCAGCGAGGAACTGTTTGTCCGCTGGGTGCAGAACGGCATTTTCCAGCCCCGGTTCTCCATCCACTCGGCCAGCAACGACAACACCGTCACCGAGCCCTGGATGTACCGCGGGTCGGCCGGGCTGATCCGGGACGCCATCCTGCTGCGCTACCGCTTCACCCCCTACCTCTACTCCGCCGAGTACGAGGCCAGCCAGACCGGCGCGCCCATCATGCGCCCCCTGGTCTACGAGTTCCAGGACGACCCCAACGTCTACGACGAGAGCTTTGAGTTCCTGTTCGGCCGCGACATCCTGGTGGCAAACGTCCTGGAGCCGGGCGCCAGGACCTGGAAAGTCTACCTGCCCGCCGGCAGCAAGTGGTACGACTGGAACGATCACTTTGCCTGCTACGAGGGCGGCCAGACCATCGAGATCCCGGTGGAGATCAGCACCATCCCCCTGTTCCTGCGGGAGGGCGCCATCGTCCCCATGGCGGCCAACCAGCTGATGAGCATGGCCAACGACCATATGACCAGCCTCCACCTGACCGTCGTCCCCGGCGCGGACAGCAGCTACACCCTCTACGACGACGACGGCGTCACCAACGATTACAAGGACGGCGTCTGCCGCAAGACCGAGATCACGGTGTCCGGCGCGAGCGTGGTGCAGGTCAAGTTTGCCGCCGAGGGCAGCTACACCGACTTTGTGGAGGACGTCACCGTCGAGATGGTCCGCAAGGACCGCAGCCCCTTCTGGGTGGCGCTGGACGGCCGCAAGCTGGAGCACTACCTCAACCGCCGCAAGTTCGACGCGGCCGCCGAAGGCTGGTACTACAGCCAGACCAAGCGGGCCGTCCTGGTCAAGTACGCCAACCCCCGCAGGGACGCATGCCTCACCGTCTCGTTTGAAGATTTCGACCTGATCGGTATGTGATGCACACCGGTCAAGAAAGGAACATGAAATGCTGTTAAAACACTTCCAGTCCCTGGAAAAGACCTCCAACGGCTACATCGTCCACGGCGACAAGGCCGATGTCATGCTGGTCTTTATGACCGACGACATCATCCGGGTGCGCGTTTCCTTTGACCGCCAGTTCCAGGAGGAGTCCTACACCCTGGTCACCACCGCCTGGCCCGACCGGATGGACGAGCTGCTCAAGGACGAGCGCACCCGCATCACCGCGCTGGACATCCCCTGCGAGGAGGACGAAAAGACCCTGACCTTCCGCACCAAGACCCTGAAACTGGTCATGCGCAAGTGCCCGCTGTCCTTTTTGCTGTACGACGCCGAAGGCCGGCTGATCTACGCCGACCTGCGGGAGCGCGCCTTTGAAAAGGACCAGCTGGGCCGCCTGAGCCACTACTCCCGCATCGACTACGAGCACGACCACTTCTATGGCTTTGGCGAAAAGACCGGCCACCTGGACAAGAAGGACCGCCGGATGCGGATGGCCCCCAAGGACGCCATCGGCCACGACCCCGAGACCGGCGACCCCATGTACAAGCACATCCCGTTCTATATCCGCCTGTCCGACCAGCAGCGCCACGCCCTGGGCCTGTTCTACCACAACTCCTACGACAGCGTCTTTGACATGGGGCAGGAGATCTCGGGCTACTGGGACCGCTACAGCTATTACCAGACCGACGGCGGCGACATCGACCTGTTCCTGCTCAACGGCCCGTCGGTGAACGAGGTGCTGGACCGCTACACCCTGCTGACCGGCCGTCCGGCCATGCCCACCAAGCAGTCGCTGGGCTACTGCGCCTCCACCATGTACTACGCCGAGCTGGAAAAGGACTGCGACCAGGAGATCTACAAGGTCGTCGACAAGCACCGCAAAGAGGGCGTATTGCTGGATAACTTCTGGCTGGCCTCCGGCTACACCAGCGGCGAGGAGGACAACCTCCGCTATGTGTTCAACTGGAACCACCGCCGCTTCCCCGACCCCAAGGGCTTCTTTGACCGGATGAACGAAATGGGCATCAACGTCATCCCCAACCTCAAGCCCGGCATCCTGAAAAACCACCCCTATATGCCGCTGTTCGAGCGCAACGGCGTTTTTATCAAGAACCCCGGCGGCGACGGCGACTACTACGGCCGCTGGTGGGGCGGCGAGGGCCGTTTCTTCGACTTCACCAACCCCGCCGCCCGCGCCACCTGGAAGCAGCTGCTGGAGGATAACCTCCTCAAGCTGGGGGTCAAGACGGTCTGGAACGACAACTGCGAGATGGACGGCGTCGAGGACCGGGAGGCCCAGTGCGACTTTGAGGGCGCCAAGGGCACCATGGCCGAGCTGAAGATCCTCCACTCCAATATGATGGCCTACCTGGGCAAGGAAGCCCTGGCCGAAGTCTATCCCGGCGAGCGGCCCTACATCATCAACCGGGCCGGCTTTGCGGGCATCCAGCGCTACGCCCAGGTCTGGGGCGGCGACAACCTGACCGACTGGCGCACCGTCAAGTTCAACATTGCTACCATCGTGGGCATGGGCCTGTCCGGCTGTCCCAACATGGGCTGCGACATCGGCGGCTTTGCGGGCCACGCCCCCGAGGCAGAGCTGCTGCTGCGCTGGATCCAGAGCGGCATCTTCCAGCCCCGGTTCACCCTCAACTCGGCCAACGACGACAACACCGTCACCCAGCCCTGGATGTACGAGGAGAACAACCAGTACATCCGCGAGGCATACGCCCTCCGCTACCGGATGCTGCCCCATCTGTACTCGCTGATGTACGAGGCGCACGAGACCGGTATGCCGGCCATGCGGCCCCTGTTCCTGGAGTTCCCCGACGACCCCGCCTGCTACAGCGACCAGAACCTGACCTTCATGTACGGCAAGAGCGTCCTGGTGGCCAACGTGGTGGAGAAGGGCGCGACAGTGCGCACCATCTATCTGCCTGCCGGCTGCACCTGGTACGACATGAACGACAACCTCCGCGCCTATGCCGGCGGCCAGACCATCGAAGTGCCGGTGGGCCTCGGGTCCATCCCCATGTTCCTGCGCGGGTCGGCGGTGTTCGCCACCAGCGAGGACGTCAAGCACATCCTGCGCGACACCCTGCGGCATCTGGACCTGCTCATCGCCGCCGAGAGCGACACCAGCTTCGTCCTTTACGATGACGACGGCCACACCCAGGACTACGAGAAGGGCGTCTTTGCCCGCACCGATATCTCGGTCAAGGCAGGGGAGCAGACGGTGGTCTCCTTCCGCAAGACCGGCAGCTACGAGAGCACCGTGGACAGCCTGACCATCCGCCTGGTCAGCAAGGCGAAGGGCGCCTACTGGGTCACGGTGGACGGCCAGCCAGTGCCCCGCACCATCGTGCGGGAGGCCTTCGACGAGGCTGCCTGCGCCTGGTACTACCAGATGTCCGACCGCACCATCTGGGTCAAGTACCCCAAGCCCGCCAAGGACGGCTACGATGTGGTGATCTCCACCGAAAAGTTCGACCTGGTGGGCATGGTCAAGGAGGACTGAGCCTGACCGCCTGACCTTTTAAGCTGCATCAAAAAAGCGCCTATCCCCGGCCCGTCTGTGCAATAACAGGCGGGCTTCAGCGTGTCGCAAAAGCGCCACGCTTTAGGGGGAACCCATTTCTGCCTGCTGCGCAGGTCAGAAATTCCTTCCCCCTAATATCCCCCTGGGGACAAAATTTAGCCGCCGAACCGCGCACTCGGCCTTACGGCCTCGCACACTCTCGGCGCTAAATTTCCATGGTTGTGTCCCGTCCATCCGCACATGTCGGCTGGACGGGACTTTTTCGACAGTCTGCGGCCCGTCTGTGCAAAAACAGCCGGGCTTTTTTATTCTTTGCCGGCGCGCAGATCTTGCGCAGGGAAGGGCAGGCAAATGCGCTTGAAACAATACGAAACTTTGTCTTGCGCCGCCGTTCCAATCTGCTATAATAGGGGCAATGAAGGACCTGAGAACTGCACGATAGAAAGGATGATGGAACTATGGAATGGAAACAGCTTGCAAGCCGCCCGCTGTGCGCAGAGGGCGCGGTGGTGCAGGGGGAAAAGTACCGCATCACCGTCCTGACCAGCCGCCTGTTCCGGCTGGAATACAGCGAGGACGGCGTCTTTGAGGACCGCCCCACCCAGTGCGTTTTGAACCGGGATTTCCCCGTGCCGGCCTACCAGGTGTTTGAGACGGACGCCTCGCTGAAAATCGTCACCGAAGGGGTAGAGCTGCTGTACGATAAGCAGAAGTTTTCCCCCAGCGGGCTGTCCCTGACCGTAAAGGCCAGGGGATGCGCCCATAACGGCGTGTGGCACTACGGGGAGGAGGTGCACGACTTGGGAGGCACCGCCCGCACCCTGGACGGCGCCGACGGCGCGGTGGAGCTGGAACACGGCCTGCTGTCCAACTGGGGCGGTTACAGCCTGCTGGACGACAGCCGCTCGCTGCTGATCCGGCCCGACGGCTGGGTGGAGCCCCGGCAGGGGGAGCGGACCGACCTGTATTTCTTCGGCTACGGCCACGCCTATCAGGAATGCCTGCGGGATTTTTACCACCTGACCGGCCCGGCCCCGCTGCTGCCCCGGTACGCTCTGGGCAACTGGTGGAGCCGCTTCCACCGCTACGACGAGGCGGAGTACAAAGCCCTGATGGAGCGCTTTGAAGCCGAGCAGGTGCCCTTCTCGGTGGCGGTCATCGACATGGACTGGCACCTGGTGGACGTGGACCCCAAATACGGCAGCGGCTGGACCGGCTATACCTGGAACCGGGAACTGTTCCCCGACCCGGCGGAGTTCATGGGCTGGCTGCACCGGCACGGCCTGCGGGTAACACTGAATGTCCACCCCGCCGACGGCGTCCGCCCCTTTGAGGAGGCCTACCGCCCCATGGCCGAGGCCCTGGGCAAGGACTGGCAGAAAGAGGAGACGGTGGAGTTCGACATCACCGACCCGCAGTTCCTGCAGGCGTATTTCAAGTACCTCCACCACCCCAACGAGGAGGCCGGAGTGGACTTCTGGTGGGTGGACTGGCAGCAGGGCACCCGGACGAAGATCCCCGGCCTGGACCCCCTCTGGATGCTGAACCACTACCACTTTTTGGACAGTATGCGGGAGGGCAAGCGGGGACTGACCTTTTCCCGCTACGCCGGCATCGGCAGCCACCGGTATCCGGTGGGATTCTCGGGAGACACCATCATCACCTGGGAATCCCTGGCCTTCCAGCCCTATTTCACCGCCAACGCCAGCAATGTGGGTTACGGCTGGTGGAGCCACGACATCGGCGGCCATATGCAGGGCTACCGGGACGACGAGCTGTCCACCCGCTGGGTGCAGTTCGGCGTGTTCTCGCCCATCATGCGGCTGCACAGCTCGAGCAGCGCCTTTACCGGAAAAGAGCCCTGGAACTATAACCCCATCGCCGAAGCGGTGATGAAGCGCTATCTGCGGCTGCGGCATCAGCTGGTGCCCTACCTGTACACCATGAACTATTACGCCAGCCGCAAGGGCCAGCCGCTGATCCGTCCCATGTACTACCTGGAGCCCGAGCGGGCCGAGGCCTACGAGGTGCCCAACGAATACTATTTCGGCACCCAGCTGATCGCCTGCCCCATCACCGCCCCTGTGGACAAAAAAGCGGGGGCCGCCGCCTTTGAGGCCTGGCTGCCGGAGGGCAAGTGGTTCGATCTCTTTAACGGCCGTGTCTACGACGGCGGCCGCAAGCTGCGGCTGTACCGCGGCGTGGAGGATATCCCGGTGCTGGCCAAAGCCGGCGCCATCCTGCCCCTGGCCGAGCTGGAACCCTATACCAACAGCATCGACAACCCCGCCGCCCTGCGGGTCAAGATCTTTGCCGGTGCGGCCGGCGCCTTTGACCTCTATGAGGACGACGGCGTCAGCGCGGCCGCCGGTGACACCGCCTTTGCCGTGACCCGCATGACTTGGGACGGCGCCTGCTTTGCGGTCCGGCCTGCGGAGGGCAACTGCGCCGTCCTGCCGGCCAGCCGGACCTACACCCTGGAATTCTGCGGCGTCGGCCCCGGCGAAGCGCCCCGGCTGCTGGTGAACGGCCAGCCGGCGGAGGCCGCCGTCTCCTACGACGGGGAGCGCCATATCCTGACCCTTTGCGCCCCCGCCGTCACTCCGGCGGACAGGCTGGAAGTCCGGTTCGGCCGCGTCCTGCCGGTCTGCTCCAACGATTTGGCGGGCCAGCTCTTCCAGCTGCTCTACAAAGCCGAAATGGAGTATGAAAAGAAGGAGCGCATCTACGCCTATGCCCGGGAGGGCCGCCGTCCCCTGGAACTGCTGGGCCTGCTCCAGACCATGGACCTGGCCCCCGCCATCTATGGGATGCTGTCCGAAGTGCTGCTGGCTGAGGTGGGATAAGAGGAGTGAGCCGTATGTGCCGCATCATGGAAGAACTCATAGACGAAGGACGAACAGAGGGCCGTGCTGAGGGCCGCATTGAAAATCTGCTGGACAACATCAGGCAGGTGATGAAAAACGGCAAGCTCTCGCTGACGCAGGCGATGGACCTGCTGGGCCTGGATGAAAAAGACCGGAAGCTCGTCACTGAGCATCTGGACCAGTAAACCAAAAAAGCCAGCCGGAAGGCTGCGGGTCGAACCGCGGGCCTTCCGGCTGGTTTTTGTCTGTTCAGGGTTTACTGCTTGGCGGCAGCGGGGGCGCCGGTTTGCGGCGCGGCGGCTTCGGCCGTCTCAGAGGAAGCGGCCGGGCGCAGATGCCAGATGTCGGCGTCGTACTGGGCGATGGTGCGGTCGGAGGAGAAGTAGCCGGATTTGGCGATGTTCACCAGCATTTTCCGGGCCCAGGCGGTGCGGTCCTCGTAGGCGGCCAGGGCGCGCTCCTTCTCGGCGATATAGCTCTCCACGTCCAGCAGGGCCATGAACCAGTCCTTGTACTTCATGTCGTTCCACAGGGCCCAGAGCATGGCGGGGTCGCCGAGGGACAGCATCTGCGGGGTGAGCAGGAAGTCCACCAGGTACTCGATGCCGGGGCGGTGGTAGTAGTC
>NBJMR02800__coassemble_2537_pt1 | contig 13084 bp, 10 predicted proteins | sample NBJMR02800__metabat2_low_PE_044 | metagenome-assembled genome bin NBJMR02800
ACTTTATTCTCCCCTTTTGCTTTTGCGCCCCCGTCGGTCAGGGGCGAAAATCAACTTTGTTGGAACCCGGGCGGGCGCCTCCCGCCGGGTGTGCGGCCCGCCTTATTCTTCGGCAGGCTTTTCCGCCTTGGGCTTGCGGCCCCGCTTGGCGGGGGCCTTCTTCTCCGCCTTTTCGGCTTTTTCCGCCTTGGCCTCCTTGGCGGGCGAGCCCTTTTCCACCTTGGACTTGGTGGTCCGGCGGGTCGTGGTGGTCTTTTTCTCACCGGCGGCCTTGCGGGTGGTGGTCTTTTTGGCGGTGGTCTTGGTCTCTGCCTTGTCCGCGGCTGCCTTGGTGGTCCTGGGCTTGGTCGCGCGCGGCGCAGGCACCTCGAAGTAGACGGCGCTCAGCGGCGGCAGGGTGATGGTGATGCTCTGGTCGAAGCCGTGCATCGGCACTTTCTTGGAGCGGACGGCCTTGTTGTGGTGCAGGCCCGAGCCGCCGAAGGCCGCGTCGTCGCTGTTCAGCAGCTCTTTGTAGCTGCCGGCCACCGGCGCGCCCATGATGTAGCTCTCCCGCAGCACGGGGGTGAAGTTGCAGACGATCATGATCTGCTTGCCTGCGGCGTCCTTGCGCAGGAAAGCCACCACGCTCTGCTGGTAATCGTCCGGGACGATCCACTGGAAGCCCTCCCAGCTGTAGTCCACCTGCCAGAAGGCGGGATGGTCCTTGTAGAACTGGTTGAGGGTCTTGACGTAGTTCTGCAGCTGCTGGTGCTTGTCGTAGTCCAGCAGCTCCCAGTCCAGGGGCTTGGCCTCGTACCACTCGTTGAACTGGCCGAACTCCTGCCCCATGAACAGCAGCTTTTTGCCGGGGTGGGCCATCATGTAGCCGTAGAAGGTGCGCAGGTTGGCGAACTTGTCGTCGTATTCGCCCGGCATCTTGTTGATGAGGCTGCACTTGCCGTGGACCACCTCGTCGTGGCTGATGGGCAGGATGAAATTCTCGCTGAACGCGTAGAAGAAACTGAAGGTGACTTTGTTGTGGTTGTAGGAACGGTAGATGGGGTCGCTGGACATATAGCTGAGCATATCGTTCATCCAGCCCATGTTCCACTTGAAGTTGAAGCCCAGGCCGCCGTCGGCCGCCGGCTTGGTGACGTTGGGCCAGGCGGTGGACTCCTCCGCGATCATATACTTTTCGGGGTGGCGGGTCAGGACGGCGGTGTTCAGCTTCTGGAGGAAGGCGATGGCCTCGAGATTCTCCTTGCCGCCGTGGATGTTCTGCTCCCACTCGCCGTCGCGGCGGTTGTAGTCCAGGTACAGCATGGACGCCACCGCGTCCACCCGCAGGCCGTCGATGTGGTACTGCTCCAGCCAGTACAAAGCGCTGGAGATCAGGAAGCTCTGCACTTCGTTCATGCCGAAGTTGAAGACCATGGTGCCCCATTCCTTGTGCTCGCCGCGGCGGGGGTTGGGGTCCTCATAGCAGGGCTCGCCGTCGAACATATACAGGCCGAACTGGTCCTTGGGGAAGTGCGCGGGCACCCAGTCCATGATGACGCCGATGCCGGCGTTGTGCATCTTGTCCACAAAGGTCATCAGGTCTTTGGGGGTGCCGTAGCGGCTGGTGGGGGCAAAGTAGCCCGACACCTGGTAGCCCCAGCTGCCGTCGAAGGGGTATTCCATGATGGGCAGCAGCTCGACGTGGGTGTAGCCCATCTCGGTGATGTAGGGGATCAGCAGGTCGGCCAGCTCGGCGTAGTTGTAGGGCACATAGGTGCCGTCCTCCTGCTTTTTCATCTTCCAGCTGCCGGCGTGCATCTCGTAGATGTTCATGGGGCCGTTGATGAAATCTTTGGCCTTCTGCGCCTCCTGCCAGGCGGCGTCGGTCCAGCCGAAGCCGGACAGGTCGTAGACCTTGCTGCCGTTGGACGGCCGGGTCTCGGCGTGGAGGGCGTAGGGGTCGGCCTTAAAGACCAGGTCCCCGGCCCGGGTGGTGACGCAGTACTTGTAGACGTCATATTCCTTCATGCCCGGGATGAACAGCTCCCAGATGGAAGCGCCGTCGATCTTCTTCATGGGGTGGCTGCCCGGCTTCCAGCTGTTGAAGTCGCCCACCACGCTGACAGCGGCGGCGTGGGGGGCCCACAGCCGGAACATGACGCCCTTTTCCCCGCCCTGTTCCGTCAGGTGGGAACCAAAGAAGCGCTGGGCCTCAAAGTTGTTGCCCTGTTTGTACAGGTAGACAGGCAGGTCGTCCGGGTTGGGTTTGACCTCCTCGGCCGGCTTTTCTGCCGCCGGCTGCAGTGCTGCCTGCTCCATCTCATCGGTGGTCTGTTTCAATTCATCGGTCTGTTTCATATCTTGTGCAGCTCCTCCCTGGCGCAGACTGACGCCAGCCCGCATATTCTGCATAACAAGCGCGGCGCCCGGACCCGCACGGAAGCACAGTGCCGCGGCCCCGCTTGTCTCTACATTACTATATTAAATAATTCGAGGGGATTTTTCAAGGCCTTTTTCATAAAATCAGCCATAATCTTTTCGTTCAAAAATCCGGAAATGGGCAGAACATACAATTTTTGACATTTTTTCTATGCAAACCTGACAGAGCTTTTCCCCAAACGCAAAAAAGCCCCCGTTCTCCTTCCCGCGGGAAGAAGAACAGGGGCTCCGTGTTTGTTATAGCTTACTTCGGTCAGCCCACCACATACACGTTGACGTTGATGGCGCCGTTGATGACCGATTCGGCATACGTCTCATAGAACAGGTCTACCAGGATCTGGCCGTCCTGCAGGGCGATGCCGGTATCGGTGGCCAGCGCGTAGCCGTAGACAAAGCGGCCGTCGGTGGATGTGATGTACAGCAGCGTGCCGTAAGGGATGACGTCGGGGTCCACCGCGACGGTGCCGTAGCCCAGGCCCAGGCCCGACGCGCCGCGGCCGGTGCGGGAATAATAGCCGGTGGCCTTGCCGGTCAGCACCTGGCTGTAGCTGGAGGGCGGGTTGGTGGTGCCGTCCGGCCCGGTCATGGGCGAGACGGGCGCGCCCGCGCCGTAGGTCTTGATCAGGGCGTCCTTGGGCTCGACGGTGGTGGTCACGTCGGTGACGATGCTGTTTTCCAGCTCGCCGTCCACCCAGCGGTGGCGGGTGGTGATGGCGCACTGGCCGTCCGAGCCGGCCTGCACGGTGGTCACCCGGTCGGTGTCGCGGAAGTACAGGCTGGTGTAGATATACTCGGTCTCGTGGGGGATGGTCTGGTACTCCACCGTCTCCTCATAGCGGACGCGGTGGACCTCCACCTTGCTGCCGATCCCCACCAGGGAATCCAGGGCGGGGACGGTGTAGTCGTCGGGGCCCAGGGTGATGCCCGCCTTTTCGAGGGCCTCGGCCACGGTGCCGTAGACCATCTTGACGGGGGTCTCCTGGCCGTCCGCCTCGATGGTGACGGTAAAGGCCCGCTCGATGTTCAGGGTAGCCAGGCTGTCTCCAAACGCGGTGTAATACACCCGGTCGCCCTCCTCGGCTTCGATGCCGGACAAGCTCATCAGGCGGGTGGGGTCGCTCTCGCTGGTCAAAAGCAGCTGCTTGGCCCCGTTGGAATCGGTCACATAGGTCACGCGGATGCTGACGGTGGTCATCATCAGCGTCAGGACAAGGCCCAGGCTCAGAAGGCACAGCGCAAGCGCGCGGTGACGGCCCGGCTTCTGTTCACACATAGATTCGGAAGTGATACGAAACAACTCCTCTCTTTTTACAGTTTGGCTTTGTCTGCAAGGGGCTTCCTCCCGCTTGCATATAGGGCGGTTGGTCTTTCCGGTCCGCCTCCGGCCGCCGCGCCTGAAGGGGGCCTTCAAGGCCGACGCCGACTTCCTGGTTTGTCTGTTTTTACTCGCTGCATCGTGCCTTGGCCGGGCACAACAGCGGTCTTATCTTAGCAGACGGAAGCGGATTTGTCAAATTCGCAAAACGTGATTTGTCATTCCATTAACGATATTTTCTGTGCATTCTATACAAATTTATCGCCACGATTTTGTAGATTAAAGCATCTTCATCCGATTTTCGATTGAAAAGCCCCCGCGAAGTTGTAACAGAAATTTAACATTTATTTTTCGTTTTGGATGCAATTTTTTCCTCCCGCGGCCCGCCGGCGCCTAAAAAAGTGTAGCTTTTCCATCCAGGTTTTGGACCCAAAAGGACGCGCTGGCCCCGCCGCTGCCGGGCGGGTACAATCGTGCCAAAAAGCGGGGCCGCTGCGCCCCGGGAAAGGAAGATTCGATGATGCACATTGAGATCGCAGCCCGGCAGCTCTCGGGCTGCACCGACTTTATCCCCCGGCCGGCACGGCTCCACCTGGGCAGCCAGAACGCCGAAGGGGTAGACGTCCTGGCCTTTGCCCTGCCGCCGGAGTGGGCCGGCAAAAGCGTCTCCCTCCACCTCGAGCGGGCGGACGGGACGCCCCAGCCTCCCCTGCTGCTGGACGGGCAGGGACAGGTCGCTGTGGACCGGCGGCTGACGGCGGCCCGGGCGGGCCGCTGGATGCTGACCGCCGCCGACGGGGCGGGCTACACCGCCTACACCCAGCCCGGCACCTTTGACACCGGCGAGATCCTGCCCGTGACCGACGGCGGAGAGGAGCCGCCCTCCCCCACCCTGTACGAGCAGTTCGTGGCCCAGGTGCTGGCCCATGCGTCCAGCGCCGCATCCAGTGCCGCGAAAGCTGCCCAGAGCGCCGGGGAGGCCGGCAGCTGGGCCGGGCAGGCGGCGGACGCCGTGACCGCAGCCCAGACCAAAGCCGACGCCGCCAGCGCCAGCGCCGGACGGGCGGAGGCTGCCGCCCTGCGGGCCGAAGCCGTCGCCCCCGAGGACGGGCCGGTCATCAGCGTCAACAGCAAGGGCGGGCGGGTCCAGCTGGACGCCTGGGACGTGGGGGCTCTGCCCCTGCCCGCCGCCCCTGCGGCCGGCAGTCTGCTGCGGGTCCAGGCGGTAGACCCCGAAACGGGGAAAATGACCACCGAGGCGGTGCCCGAGAGCAGCCTGAGCAGCTTTGTCCGCCGCACCGACCGCCCCACCGGCCAGCAGGCCGGCCCGGTCAAACTGGCGGAGGGGTACGGCCTGGCCCTGACCGCGGACGGCGAGCTCCGGCTGGCCCCTGCCGCCCAAAGCCAGCTGGCCGCCATGACCGAGGCGTGGGCGCCCCTCACCCCGGCGCTGGCGCCGCTGGCCGTCAAGCTGGCACTGGCCTCGGCATGGACAAGCGCCGCCTGGACCGAGGACGACCGGGCCGGGGCCCGCGGCACCTTGGGCGCGGCGGCATCCTCCGCGCTGGACGCCCTCGCCGCCCGGGTGGAAGCGTTGGAACTGCAGGGCGGCGCGGAGATCACCCGGCACACCTTTGCCGCCGACCTGGCGTCCCTCGCCAACCTGACCGCCGCCGGCGTCTGGAACGAGGCCCAGGCGCGCCTGGAATTTTGAAAGGAGGCACCCTTTTATGACAACCACTCTGGCTGCCCAGGCCGTGGGCAGTACCGTCACGTTGAAGGTGGACGGCTCGGACACCGCGTTTCTGGTGGTCCATCAGGGCAACCCCGACCCCGGCGTCTACGACGCCAGCTGCGAAGGCACCTGGCTGCTGATGAAGGACGTTTACACCGAACGGGTCTGGGACAACCGCAACGATTATGCCGCTTCCCTGCTGCACGCCTGGTTGAACGGCGCTTTTCTCGAGCTGCTGGACAGCGGCGTCCGGCAGGCCGTCAAGACCGTCAAGCTGCCCTATGCCGACGGCAGCGGCGTCCACAGCGGCGGCGCGGGGCTGAGCGCCCAGGCGTTCCTGCTGTCCATGCGGGAGATGGGCACCCCCGCCGCCCAGAAGGCCGGCCTGGCCGACGAAGGGGCCCTGCTGGACTACTTCGCGGACGGGACCGGCAATGAGGACCCTCTGCGGGCCGCCTCCCTGAACGGCTCCCCCACCCGGTACTGGACCCGCTCCCCCTACACCGCCAGCAGTGACCAGATCTGGACGGTGGCGGGCGAGACCGGCAAGTGCTCCTACCGGGACGGCTCCTACAGCTACGGGGTACGCCCGGCCCTGATCTTGCCCCAGGCCATGCCGGTGTCGGACGGGGCGGTGCTGCCCAACGGCGCGCCCGGCATCACCAGCGCCAGCGGGGTCAGCGGGGCCGATCTGGGCGCCCGGAACGCCCCCTTCGCCTTTGAGTACATGCCCAGCGACCCCGAGGGGGCCAGTCTCTCGGTGACGGAAACGCTGGACCAGACCGTCACCCGCAGCCTGACCGCACCCTCTGGCTCCACCCTGCGCTTTGAGGCGGTCTACGACAGCCTGTCCTTCCTCAAGCTGGCCAACGGCGTCCACGCGCTGCAGGTGACTGCCAGCGACGGGATGGCCTCCGCCGTCTTTGACGCTTCCTTTACCAAGGCAGTCACCAGCGCCAGCCTGACCATGGCCCAGCCCATCGCCGCCTCCGCCCCCATCACCGCGGCCTCCCTGACGGTGGGCGGCAGCATCCCCGATGACGCGGCCCTCACCGTCCGGCTGACCAACAACGCCGCGGACGAGCAGCCGGTCTGGCAGGACGCCACCGAGGCCGTCCGCCAAGGCGAAAACGTCCTGTTCGCCAACCAGACCGCCGCGAACGGGCCGGCCTTCAATTTCCGCATCGAGGTCTCCCGCGGGCCTTCGGGCACGGGCGGCTACATCGACAGCGTCAGCGGGGCGTTCCAGTAAAAGAGCTGCGCTTTGGGGGGAACCATTTCTGCGCGCAGCTTTCGCTTGACAAACAGGAACCGTTCTTGTTATAATTTTTTATGTAAAGCGCACAGTTTTTCTGTGCTTTCACCCCAGCGCTGAAGGAGGAGTGAAACCATGCGCTATATCTGCCCGATCTGCGGCTACATCTACGACGAAGCCGCCGAAGGCGTGCCGTTCGACAGCCTGCCCGACAGCTGGAGCTGCCCGCTGTGCGGCGCGCCCAAGCTGATGTTCGAGCCCGAGGCCGCCCCTGAACCCCCCAAAGCCCAGCCGGAGGCCGCCCCCCTTGCGGCCGGCGACGACCTGCAGCAGCTCTCGGCCGGGGCGCTGGCCGCGCTCTGCTCCAACCTAGCCCGCGGCTGCGAAAAGCAGTACAAGGAGGAGGAAGCCGCCCTTTTCCGCCAGATCGCGGACTTTTACACAGCCGCCGCGCCGGCGGTGGAAAACCCGGACCTTGACGCCCTGGCGGCCCTGCTGCGCGCCGACCTGGACAGCGGCTACCCCGGCCTGACCGCCGCCGCCAAAGCCGAGGGCGACCGCGGCACCCAGCGCATCTGCGTCTGGGGCGAAAAAGTGACCCATATGCTCTACGCCCTGCTGGAGCGCTACCAGCGGGAGGGCGAAGCCTTCCTCCAGAACACCCAGGTGTGGGTGTGCTCGGTGTGCGGCTTTGTGTACATCGGCGACACGCCCCCCGAGATCTGCCCGGTGTGCAAGGTGCCCGCATGGAAGTTTGACAAGATCGAAGGGAGGCGGCCCGCATGAAAAAGCTCATCGCCGTCCGCAATCTGCGGCTGTGCACGAAAGACTGCCTGTGCCTGTACGTCTGCCCCACCGGCGCGTCGGACACCGAGAACAGCATCATCGACACCGCCAAGTGCGTGGGCTGCGGCACCTGCGCCGCCGCCTGTCCCAGCGGGGCCATCTCGATGGTGCCGGTGGACTACCCGCCCCAGCAGAAAAAGGCCGAAACCGTCCTCGCCCCGGCTTACGCCCTGGCCAACGCCAAGGCCAACCAGGAAAAAGCCGCCGGACAGCTGGCCGACGCGGCCGGGCCTGACGGCCTGTACCGCCTGCTGACCGCCATGACGCGGTCGATCCGGCTGGTCAACGAGGACCTGCTGCGGGAGTCCGGCTATATGCTGCCCCAGAGCGGCAACACCCACGCCCTGCTGGAAAGCTGGGTGGAAAACCCGCCCAGCCCCGGCTTCCCCGTCGAGGCCGCCCAAAAGCTGCTCGAACTCGTGCCCAACAACGACGCCAAGGCTTAAAACCCTCTCAGGCGCTCCACTATAGCCCTCTCAGTCTCGCCGCCTAATAGCCCTCTCAGTCATGCCGCACAGCGGCATGACAGCTCCCCCGCACGCGGGGGAGCCAAGTGTACGCCCGTAGGTGACGGTAAAGTGAGTGGTAAGGCAAACAAAACGGCCCCTTTTGCTGTGTGTATACAGCAGAAGGAGCCGTTTTTATGCCCTCTCAGTCTCGCTCCGCTCGACAGCTCCCCCGCACGCGTGGGAGCCAAGTGTACGCCCGTGGGTGGCGGCTAAATAGTGGTAAGGCAAACTTAAAAAGCGGCTTCTCTTGCCGTATGTCTACAGTAAAAGGAGCCGCTTTCAGTTTGTCCCCCCGAAGGGGGGATGTCGCGCAGCGACAGGGGGGACACATTAAAAGGGTGGCGGGCTGCGCAGCTGAGGCGCTGCCTGCGGCAGAGACAGCCGAAGTGGAACAGGGGCAGCGGTCTGCCTTTTGCGAGGGCGCAGCGACGCCCGAAGCAAAAGCAGGGCACCGCAACCCGGGGGATTTAGATACAAACAATGCGGGGGCCAGCCTTTACAGCCGACCCCCGCAGAGGGACCCTATCTTTCGTGACGCAAAAGTTCTTTTGTTTTGGTGCGATCAACAACAGAAGGAATTACTGGTTAGGTATTTCCTTTTTGCTGTCACATCGGATGGGTGTGTACCCGAACCTGCAAATGGTCTCTAGTCATTTGCAGGCCCCTTACATCAAATACAGTATGGTGCCCTGTATTTGCTATAAGTAAATTTTAGGTAGTAGCGGGTTTATCGTTGCTAATCTTGGTCGGAGTCTGAGTAACACTCACGGCAACGTACTTCACAGTCCGCACAACCCCATTATTATTAGTAAAGGTCTTGCTGGTGATACTAACAGAACCTGCATAGGTATACGAATTAGTAACATCCTTGCCACCTTCAGTGGGGAAACCTTCAATCAAACTCTCAATCTCATTCACAACACCATCAACAATACCACTGTCAGTCATACCCTGACCTGCAGTAAAGACAGCAACAGCCGTCACAGCCTTATCAGTCTTACCGTCAATCGACTGCATTGCGACTTTGCAATCCAGAGCCGAAGGTGCTGCAATCTTCTCAGTCAAAGCACTCTCATAACTGACGCCTTTCTGATATGCTGCCTTAACATCATTTTCAGAAATACCTGCAACTACCTTTGCGAGTGCGGAATTAAGCTTTGTGTCATCCGCAAACTTCACGAGGTTCTTCGCTTTCTGAGACAGTGCCTCGTTAAAAGCAGCAGAAATACCAGTGCTAGGAGTAGTAACCTCTTCTCCATTTTCAGAATTGCCATTGTTGGAACTACCGTTGCAGCCAGCCAGCATGGAGACAGCCATGACACCGGCCAGCATCAGGGAAGCAATTTTCTTGAGCTTCATAGTGAATTTTCCTCCTTATGGTGTATAAAAGATAGAGACCCAAAACAGGCTGAAAGGAAGGTCCGTTTCCTTTCAAAAGCATTATAGCATACCCCCCCGGTGTCAAGCCCCGATTTACTATTTTTGGGTTTTTGCTTTCTTTTCTTTATTTTCAAACCTCGCACTCCGCTTCGCGCCGGAGGCGCGAGAGGATATTTTGGATTTTTATGCAGTTGTTTTGTATGTTTATTCAGTCTATTTTGCTTTTTCTCGCTGTTTTGGCCCTCTCCGCCGCAGGCGGCGGAGAGGGCCAAAAGCTGGCCCCAGCGGAGCGACCAAACAAAAAAGAAAAGCGCCCGCACAAGCGGACGCTCAGAAGGTTTGTATCGGTTTTGCAAAAGTGTTTGCCGGGGGCGGCCGGCGCCGGCGGTCAGTACGTATCCCGCAGCTTTTGGCCCAGGGCGGCCAGACGGGCCCGCACCTCGGCGGGGGCGGTGACGGTCACTTTACCGCCAAAGCCGCACACCCACCCCAGGAAGGGGTCGCTGACACAGACCGGCGTGGTGAAGTGGAAGCCGCCATCCGGCTCTTTGAACAGGATCAGGTCCCGGCCAAAGCGGTCCAGCATGGCCTCCCGCAGATCGGCGGTGCAGCGCATCGTGACGCGGTACTCGGGCCCGCCGTACATATTAAAGTGCTTTTTCAGGTAGGCCGGCAGATCAAAGCCGCTCAGCAGCTCTTTGCCGCGGCAGGGCCGCTCCTGCAGGACCTGCACCTGGCTCATGCGGTCCACCCGGTAGTGGCGGATGCCCGCCGGGGTGTCGTAGTCCTGGTAGGCGATCAGGTAGTAGCTGCCGTCGTTCCAGGCCATCTGCCAGGGGCTGACGGTGTGGTCCCTGCCGTTTGAGTAGTGGAAGGACACCTGCCGGTGGGTGTTGATGGCCTCGTGCAAAGCGTCGATGGTGTAGAGGACGGCGGGGTTCTGGCTGCGGGGGCGGCCGGCCACGTACACCTGGCGCTGCAGCTGGGCCGCGTCGTAGCGGCTGGCCAGCTGCTCCAGTTTGGCGATCAGGTCGCCGGTCTTATCCCGCGGGATGAACCGGCAGCTCTGCACCGCATCCACCAGCAGTTTGAGCTCGGCCAGCTCGAAGGTGCGGCTGCCCAGCCAGTACCCCCCGCCCCGGCCCCGCTGCAGCAGGATGTCATACCCCATCTGCCGCAGGGCCTCGATGTCGGTGTAGATGCTCTTGCGCTCGCAGGGGATGCCCTGGGCGGCCAGCTTTTCGGCCAGCTGGGGCACCGTCAGACGGTGGCGCTCGTCGGTCTCGCTCTCAAAAATGCGCGCGAGGGCCAACAGCTTGTGTTTCTGCTTTTCCTGTCTGGCCATGGCGGAACCTCCCTTATCCCGGGGCTGGCGGTCAGCCCGGCTGTTATTTGTCGAACATGGCGCGCCGGCGGGTGGACAGGCGGAACATCTCCTCCAGCCCCTGCCGGTCGCCGTCGGCCAGGGCCTGCCGCAGCTGGCCCAGCGCCGCGCTGAACTGGTCGATCTCGGCGATCAGGTTCTCCCGGTTCCACAAAAACAGCTCGGACCACATGGTCTCGTTGATCTTGGCGATCCGGGTCAGGTCCCGGAAGGAGTCGCCGGTGTACTCGCACAGGGCGGTGTTGTTGTTGGCGCACATCAGGCTGACCGCGATGGCGTGGCACAGCTGGCTGACGTAGCCGATCATCTGGTCGTGCTCGGCGGGGGTGAGGGTGGAAATGTGCTCAAAGCCCAGCACCTCGGCCAGCTCGGTGATCCAGACGATGGCCTTCGGGGTGTTGCGGGGGGTGGGGGTGATGATGAAGTTGGCGGGGGCAAAGTTGACCTCGGCCGCGTGCTCCACGCTGGAAGTCTCCCGCCCGGCCATGGGATGGCTGGCGATGAACTCAACCCCCGGCGGGCACATCTCCTGAATGGGCTCCACCAGCCCCGTCTTGACGCCCGACACATCGGTGAAGATGCAGCCCGGCTTGAGCAGATGGCCGTACTGCCGGAACCATTCCAGCAAAGTGGTGGGGTAAAGGCCAAAGATGACGTAGTCGGCCTCCCGCACCAGGTCCTCGAAATCGTGGGTCTTGCCGCTGCGGATGTAGCCCTTTTCCAGGGCGTACTGCAGGTGCTTTTCGCTGCGGTTGATGCCGTCTACGGTAAAGCCGGCTTTGGTCAGTTCCAGGGCGTATTTGCCGCCCAGCAGGCCCAGGCCCACGATCAGATAGCGTTTGGATTTGTCAAGCATCGGTTTGCACCTCCACGCCCAGCTGCCGCACAGCGGCAAAGAAGCCGGGCCAGCTCTTGGCCACCGCCTCGGCCCCGTCGATCTGCACCGGCAGGCCGGCGGCCGCGGCCAGCACCGTCAGGCTCATGACCACCCGGTGGTCGTTGTGGCCCCACAGGGGGCCGGCCGGGGCGTGCAGGGCGCTGCGGCGGACGGTGACGGTCCCGCCGTCGCTCTCGATCCGGCCGCCCAGCTTGCGCAGCTCCTGCTCCATGGCGGCGATGCGGTCGCTCTCTTTCAGGCGGAGGCGGCCGGCGTTGGCGATGACCGTCTCCCCCTCGCACAAAAGGCCCAGCGCCATCAGGATGGGCCCCAGGTCGGGGCAGTCGGCCAGGTCGATCTTCGTCCCGTGCAGCGCGCTTTTCTGGAAGCGCACCCCGCCGGGGACCGGCTCCGCCCAGCCGCCGCACCGGCGCAGGATGTCCAGGATGACGGCGTCCCCCTGCAGGGTGCCGGGTTCCAGCCCGGTGACGGTGACGTCCCCGGCCAGCACGCCCAGCGCCGCCGGGAAAGCCGCCTGGCTCCAGTCCCCTTCGATGGCCATATCCCGGGGGCGGTATGCCTGCCCGCCGGGGACGGCGAGGGTGTATTCATCCAGCCATGCGCTGACCACCCCAAAGCGGCTCTGAGCCGCCCGGGTCATCTCGATGTAGCTGCGGCTCTCCACCGGGGGCTTGAGGCACAGCCGGCTGTCCCCGTCCAGCAGGGGCAGCGCGAACAGCAGCCCGCTGATGAACTGGCTGGACACATCCCCCACCAGCGAAAAGCAGCCGGGGCGCAGCGGCCCCGCCACCGTCAGGGTATCCCCCTCCTGCCCGAACCGCAGCCCCTGCGAGGCGAACAATTCCTGATAGACGCTCTGGGGCCGCTGCATCAGCCGCCCCCGGCCGGTAAAGGCCACCGGCCGGCCGGTCAGCGCCGCCAGCGGGATCAGGAAGCGGAGGGTGCTGCCGCTTTCGCAGCAGTCCACCGGGGCGGCGGGGGCCTGCAGCGGGGCCGCCCCCGCGATGCGGGCCCAGCTTTCCCCTGCCTCTACCTGCGCGCCCAGCGCGGCGGCTGCCGCGAGGGTGGCGTCGATGTCCTGGCTGTGGGCCAGGCCGGTCAGGCGGCTCTCCCCGTCCGCCAGCGCCGCGCAGAGGACGGCCCTGTGGGCCATGCTCTTGCTGGGGGGCGCGGCCAGGACGCCGGAGGGCGGCGGGCCGGGACGGATATAAACCGTCATGGGTCACATATCCCGGCCGATGGCCCAGGCCACCTGGCGGCACTTGGCCATTGCCTGGGCAAAGGCATCGGGGGTCAGGCACTGGGCGCCGTCGCTCCAGGCGTGGCGGGGGTCGTAGTGGA
>NBJMR02800__coassemble_2672_pt1 | contig 12109 bp, 10 predicted proteins | sample NBJMR02800__metabat2_low_PE_044 | metagenome-assembled genome bin NBJMR02800
GAGGAAAAATTCACTATGAAGCTCAAGAAAATTGCTTCCCTGATGCTGGCCGGTGTCATGGCTGTCTCCATGCTGGCTGGCTGCTCTGGCAACACCATCAACGATAACACTGGCGATGATGATTCTATCGATCCTGGTATCAACGGTGTTTCTGCCGCCGTGGGTGCTCTGGTCAAAGAGAAACTGGATGACAAATATCCCGCATATGTTACCTTCTCCGACAGCGCTGAACTGAACAAGGATCTCCAGTATGCTGTTGAGTATGCTGGTGTTATGGATATCATGCCCAACTACATTTGGAGCGATACGCTGACTGGTGTTGCAAATGATGTTTACAGCCGCCTGCAGACCGCTGTTGGTGATGATGATCCTGATGTTAATGTCGGTAATATTGGTAGCGACGCTATTCTGAAGGCTGCAGAGAACACCGGGATGACTATGGAGGATGCTGTTGCCGTTGATATGCGTGCAATTTCCAGCAGCATTGGCGAGAATGCTCTCAATCAGCTGATTGCAGAAAAGATCAACGATATCGTTAAGATTGAAGATTATCTGTACAGCACCAATGACGGCTCCGGCAACAACGGCAGCAACTACAACCACACCTATACTGTTTCTGTCAGCACTTATACCAAGGCTGTCAATAGTTCCATGAATGGTTGGTTGAACAGCAATGGGGCTGGTCTGCAGGGCGCCGCCGATCCTGCTGTCACCTTCGTGGCTATCCAGGTCGTCCGTACCTCTACCCACCAGTAATTTACATTGCTTATAACAAGCGCGGAGCACCATACCGCGCCTGATATAAGGGGCAAATAGGCATTGAGACCGCCTGTTTGTCCGGGTACACACCCATCCGATGTGACAGCAAAAAGGAAGTACCTAACCAGTAGTTCCTTCTGTTGTTGATCGCACCAAAACAAAAGAACTTTTGCGTCACGAAAGATAGGGTCCCTCTGCGGGGTCGGCCGAAAGGCTGGCCCCGCATTGTTTTTATCGAATCCCGCCCGCCACCCATAGATGTACCCCCTGCGCCCTGCGGGCGCGCCCCCCGTGGGGGCTTCAAACTAAAAACGGCTCCTTTTACTGTGACCATACAGCAAGAGGGGCCGCTTTTTGAGTTTGCCTTACCATAAACTTTGCCGCTATTGACGGCGGTACACTTGGCTCTCCCCGTGGGAGAGCTGGCGCGGAGCGCCTGAGAGGGGAGCCGAGCGCAGCGGCATGACGGAGAGGGCCAAAAGCTGGCACGCTGTGCATATAAAAATATCTGGCATACCACCTGCTGGCACTCTCCCTTAACTTTGTGCAGTCTGTCTATGGCCGGGATGGCAGAAAATTCAAGAATCTATGTTATACTAAATATAAAACCAATGGGCGGTGCATCGCCGGTGAGGGAGGGTTGCAGATGGATACAGCGGCAAAAGGCTGCCGGGGGCTGGTGCTGGCCGGCGGCGGCGCGCGGGGCAGCTATCAGGTGGGCGTCTGGCGGGCGCTGGACGAACTGGGCTGGACGGCCGGGGCCGTCACCGGCACCAGCGTCGGCTGCCTGAACGGCGCCATGTACGTGCTGGGCCAGTATGAGACGGCCCGGGATATGTGGCTGGCCATCCGCAGCGAGGACGTGCTGGACCTGCCCGACCCCGCCGCCGGCCCCCGCGCCCTGGGCGAGGCGGTGCGGCAGATCGTGGCCGAGGGCGGGCTGGACATCTCCCCGCTGGAAGGGATCGTGGCCCGGGTGCTGGACGAGGACGCGCTGCGGGCCTCGCCCATCAAGTTCGGGCTGGTGACGGTGGAAAAGCGCGGCCTGCGCCCCCATGAGCTGACGCTGGACGAGATCCCCCGCGGCAAGCTGGCCGATTATCTGCTGGCCTCCGCCGCCTGTTACCCCGCCATGCCCGCCCGCACCATCGACGGGGTGGAGTATCTGGACGGGGGCTACTCCAACAATATGCCCACCGGGCTGGCCGCGCGGCTGGGGGCGGAGGAACTGGTCTGCGTCGATCTGGAAGGGCTGGGCTTCACCAAGCCCAACCGGACCGGCCTGCCCACCACCACCATCCGCAGCCACTGGGAGCTGGGGGAGATCTTGAAGTTCGACCCCGCCATGGCCCGCCGGAACATCGAGCTGGGGTATTACGACACCCTGCGGGCCTTCGGGCGGCTGCGGGGGGACGCCTATCCGGTGGCCCTGCCCGGCAGCGCCGGGGCCGCGGCCGAGTTCCGGGCCCGCTTCGACCCCCTGCAGGAGGCGGTCAAAGCCCGCTGGCCCGCGGCCCATCTGCCGGCGGCGCTGGCGCTTGCCCTGGCGGACTGGAAGGACGAACCCCTGGCCCCGCTGGAAGCCGCCGCCGAGGCCGCCGGTGTGGACCCGGCCCGGCTGTATACGGTCGCGCAGCTGGAAGATGCCTTCCTCGCCGCCTGCGACGGGGAGCGCCTGGCCAGCTTTGACCCTTTGTTTGAGCAAAATGAGAAAAACGCCGGCAGCGCCGCGCTGGCCGCCCGGGCCGCGCTGCTGCCGCATCTGTTCTTGCAGGCCCTTGTCCGCCGGGCGCTGACGGGGCCGCTGGTGCCGGAGGTGATCGCATGAAACAGTATCAGGGGATTTCTGTCTCGCCGGGTCTGGTGCTTGGCCAGGTCAGCCTGCTCAAACGGGAGACTTATCTTTTCAACCGCAGCCAGTACAGCCCCGAAAAGGAACAGCTGGTGCTGGAAGAAGCGGTGCGCATCGCCCAGAACGAGCTGGACTCGATGGCAGGCCGCTCGGCCGCCAGCGAGCAGGCTATTTTCACCTTCCAGAGCATGCTTTTGGAGGACGACGCCTTCATGGGGGAGGTGCGCTCCTACATACAGGCCGGTACCGGCGCGGCCGAGGCCATGAACCGGGTGGGCCAGCGCTACGCCGACAAGCTGCTGGCCATGACCGACAACGCCTATCTGCAGCTGCGCAACGTGGATATCCTGGACGTCACCCAGCGGGTGGTGAACATCCTGGCCGGGCGGCCCCGGGTCCTGCTGACGCTGGATCACCCTGTCATCCTGGCGGCGGATAAGCTGATGCCCAGCGACCTGTTCAGCATCCCCTCGGGGATGATTTTGGGCATCATCACGTCGGAGGGCAGCAGCCTCAGCCACGCGGCCATTATTGCCCGGGCAAGGCGCATCCCCAGCATCATCCAGGTGGGGCGGGACTTTCTGGACGACTGCGACGGCCGCATCGTGGTGCTGGACGCCGACGAGGGGTCCTGCATCCTGGACCCCGACGCCAACACCCGCCAGCAGACCGTCTCCCGCATCTGCGCCCGCCAGCAGGTGGAGGAGGACGAGCTGGAAACGCCCGTCCGCACCATGCCCTGCCTCACCCGGGACGGCGCCGGGTTCGAGCTGCTGGCCAACTGCTTCGGCCCCGAGGACATCGAGAGCGCCCTCAGCCTGGGGGCGGCCGGGGTGGGCCTGCTGCGCAGCGACTACCAGATCCTGGCCGGCAACACCTTCGACGAGCAGGAGCAGTACTATTACTATGCGGCCTGCATCGCGGCGGCCAAGGGCAAGCCCATCACCGTCCGCACCTTCGATTTCGGGTCCGACCGCACCCTTTCCAACGTGTACAAAGGGGACCAGTCGGCCCATCTGGGGATGCGGGGCATCCGTTCCAGCCTGCGCAACCCCCGCCGCTTTGAAAACCAGATCCGCGCCCTACTGCGGGCGGGCACCATCGGCCCGCTGCGGATCGTGTTCCCCATGGTGACCAACGTCTCGGACTGGGACGAAGCCATGCGGCTGGTCCAGCACTGCCGCAGCAACCTGGAGGAGCGCGGGGTGCCCTACAAGACCGATGTGCCCTTCGGCATCATGCTCAGCATCCCGGCGGCCTGCCTCACCGCCGAGGATTTTGTCAAGCACGGGTGCGAGTTTTTTGTCATCGGCACCAACGACCTGACCCAGTACACCCACGCCGCCGGCCGGGAGGTCACCAGCGCCGAGCGGTATTTCCAGCCCACCAGCAAAGCCATGTACAAGCTGATCCAGATGGCGGTGAACGCCGCCGAGGCCAAAGGCATCCCGGTCAGCATCTGCGGCCTGGCGGTGGGCGACCCGGACAACGCGGTGCAGTACCTGCACATGGGGCTGCGCAGCTTCTCGATGGGGCCCCAGAACCTGCTCAGCGTCAAAAAGGCCCTGCTGGAATCGGACGCCGTCCCCGACCGCGAAGGCCCCCCGGCCAGCTGAGGCAAAAAACGAGATAAAAAAGCCCGCCCGGTGTGCTGTGTTTCGGCACGCCGGGCGGTTCACTTTACAACCCCCGCCCCATCGTGTATAATCGGGGAAAACGGCGCATGGCGGCGCCGCAAGAGGGGGATATGATGCAGCATCAATATTGGATCTTTGATATGGACGGCACCCTGACCGACAGTATGCCCATCTGGGCCGAGGTGCCCTATGAGCTGGTGCGGGGCTTCGGCCGCACGCCCGCGCCCGATCTGGGCCGGGTGCTTTTGCCCATGAGCGCACTGGAAACGGCGCAGTACCTCATCGCCACCTACGACCTGCCCTTGACCATCGACAGCTACACCCAGGCCGCTATGGCGGCGGTGGACCGGCTGTACCGCTCGGTCAGCCTCAAGCCGGGGGTGGAGCAGATGCTGGCCCGGCTGGAACGCCAGGGGGCCAGGATGTGCGTGTGTTCGGCCACCTGGCAGTTCATGTGCGAGCGGGTGCTGGGCCGGCTGGGGGTGCTGGACAAGTTCCAGTTCGTCCTGACGGCGGGCAACGACAACTCCAAGCACCGGCCCGATGTGTTTTACCAGGCCCTGGGCCGGCTGGGCGGCAGCGACCCCGCCCAGTGCGTCGTCTGTGAGGACGCGCTCTACGCGGCCCGGACCGCCCACGACGCGGGCTTTACCGTCATCGGGGTGGCCGACGCGGCCAGTGCCCCCGACGAGGCCGCCATCCGTGCGGTCAGCAGCCAGTTTTTGACCAGCTGGGACCAGCTGGACTGGACAAAACTTTAACCCCCGAACACGCCGCCGTGCCAGTCGGTCAGGGCCTGCCGGACGGCGGCCTCCCGCCCGTGGGGCAGGGGCAGCCGGGCCCCCGTGGCCATCTGCACTTCGCCCGGGGCCAGAAACCGCACCTCCGCCAGGTTGACCAGGTAGGACCGGTGGGTCTGGACGAACCGCCCGTCGGCCAGCAGGGGGGCGGCCAGCTGCAAAAAAGGCGCCCGCTGGGACAGGGAGGCCACCGCCTCCCCGGTGGTCAGGTGGAAGTGGACCACGTGCTGGGTGCACTCCACATATTCGATCAGGGCGAAGGGCAGCACCCGCAGCCCCGCCGCCGTGGGCAGGGCCAGTGCGGGGGCGTATTCGGGCTGGACCGCGCGGTCCAGCAGGGCGGCCATGGCCTCGTAGCGCACCGGGCACAGCAAATACTGCATGGCGTCGGCCCGGTAGGCGTAATAGGCCCAGGCCGCGCTGCGGGCCGCAAAGGCCAAAGGCTCCCGGCGGCCGCGCTGCCGCAGCTCCATGGCGGCGGCAAGCCCGGCCGGCAGCCCGCTCTGCCCGGTCAGTTCCAGCAGATACAGCTCGTACCGCCCGCCGGCGGCGTCCCGGGCCAGCAGGGCCTCCGGGCTTTCAAAGCAGGCCACGGAACAGCCGGTGGCACGCCGGGCAAAATAGTCTTCGCAGTGGCGCCGCAGCACCGCCCGCAGGGCCGGGTCTCCGGCGCAGACTGCGATGTGAAAGATCATAGTCAAAGGACCTCCTGCCCCGCGGGGCGGACCAATCAAGAGAAAGGAGCCAGCCGGTATGCAAAGCGCAAACCAGCCCCTTGTCAGCATCATCCTGCCGGTGTACAACGCCCAGAACCACATTGCCCGCTGCATCGAGAGCATCCGGGCCCAGACCTACCGCAACTTTCAGCTCATCATTTTGAACGACGGCTCCCGGGACGTCAGCCTGCCGGTCTGCGAGATGTTCCGCAAGGTGGACGGGCGCATCCTGCTGGTGGATAAGGACAACTCCGGCGTGTCGGACACCCGCAACCTGGGCCTCAAACTGGCCGAGGGGGAGTATGTCCAGTTCGTGGACAGCGACGACTACCTGGACCCCGGCTACACCGAGAGCCTGGTCCGTGCGGCGGAAGAAAACCGCGCCGACCTGGTCATCGCGCCCTATCAAATGGTGATCCCCCGGTCGGAAGCCCCGGCCCGCCGCCTGCGGGAAAAGCTGTCCGGCCTGCTGCCCGGCGAGCTGCCGGGGGCCGTCCAGCCGGACGCCGGCGAACAGCCCCCCGAGGTGCGCACCTACAGCTTTCTGGCCCCCGGCCTCTACGACACCGACAGCTTTGCCCTCCATCTGATGGACAAGCCCGCCTCCTACTATTACAGCGTGCTGTGGAACAAGCTCTACCGCCGGGACATCCTGACCGGACATGAGATCTTCTTTGTCAGCACCCTCCACTGGGCCGAGGACCTGGTGTTCAACCTGCAGTACATCCAGTATGCGTCAAGGTTCGTCTCCATCGGCACCCCCGGCTACTACTACGTCCAGAACCCCCAGAGCCTGGTCCACACCCAGATCAGCCCGGCGGCCATCGTCAAGATGAAGACCACCGTGTTCCCCTATTACAAAGCCCTGTACGAAAAGCTGGGCCTCTATGAGCAGAACAAGGCCGCCATCCGGCGGTATCTGGTGGATATCTCGGAGAGCAGCCTGCCCTCGGGGCCTCTGGGCAGCGCTGTCTCCGAAGCGATGGAAAAGTGGGACGACCTGACCGCCGGGGCGGCCAGCGCCGCCGACAGGCTCTGACTTTATCCGCACGGAAAAGCCTCCCGCCCGGCCGCTGCGCCGGGAAGGAGGCTTTTTGCTTTTGTGTCAGATGGGCGGGCGGCGCGGACGGATCAGGCGCCGATGGCGGCGCACTTGCGGGCCAGCCAGTCCCGCTCCTCGTCGGTCAGGCGGGGGGCCAGCTGCTCGAACACGCGGCGGTGGTAGGCGTTCAGCCAGTCCAGCTGGTCCCAGGTCAAAACGCCGGGCACGATGGGGGAGGTGGCGATGGGCACCCAGGTCAGCGGCTCGAAGCAGAGGAACCGGCCGTACTGGTTGACGGTCTTTTCGCGGCATTCCAGCTCGTTCTCGATGCGGATGCCCAGCCGGCCGCCCTCGTAGACGCCGGGCTCGTCGGTGATGACCATGCCCGGCTCGAACACCACCTGGTTGCGGGGGTTGAGGCTGTGGGGGCCTTCGTGGACGTTGCCCACAAAGCTGACGCTGTGGCCGGTGCCGCAGCGGTAGTTGATCAGGTGCTGCCACAAAGGTTCGCGGGCGATGCTGTCCAGCATCTGGCCGGTGCAGTAGTCCAGCCAGACCGCCTTGGCGATGTCGATGTGGCTTTGGAGGGTCCAGGTGTAGCACAGCCGCTCCTCCTCGGTCAGGGGGCCCAGGGGATAGGTGCGGGTGATGTCGGTGGTGCCGTCCATATAGGTGCCGCCGCAGTCCACCAGCAAAAAGCCCTTGCGCTCCAGGGCGGCGTGGTCGGCCTCGGTGGCGTGGTAGTGCATCATGGCCGCGTTGGGGCCGTAGGCCGCGATGGTGCCAAAGCTCTCCACCAGGAACTTGTCCTGGGCGCTGCGGTACTTGTGCAGGATCTCGTCCACCGTCAGCTCGGTGAGGGTCTCGCCGGCCTCCAGCCGCTCTTCCAGCTCTTTCTGGAAGCGGACCATGGCCACGGCGTCCCGGATGTGGCACTCCCGGTCGTGGGCCAGCTCGGTCTCGTTCTTGACGCCCTTCATGGGCAGCAGGGGGTCGGGCAGGCTCTTGACGGTAAAGGCGGGGTTGGCCTCCAGGGCGCTGAACACCGCGTAGTTGACCGACGCAGGCTCGGCCAGGACGGTCTGGGGCTCGGTGCAGCCGGCCAGGAAGGAGAGCACTTCGTCGTAGCCTGCCAGGCGGACGCCGCAGGCGGCCAGCTCGGCCGCGGCCTCGGGGGCCAGGCGCTCGCTGTTGATGAAGAGGACGGCGTCCTTTTCGGTCACAAAGCAATAGGCCATGGCGTAGGGGGTGCACTCGATGTCCATGGCGCGCAGGTTGAGCAGCCAGGCCAGATTGTCCAGCTTGCCCACCATCTGGGCGGTGCAGCCCAGCTCGGCCAGCTTGGCGCGCAGGCGGGCCAGCTTTTCGGCGGGGGTGGCGCCGGCATACTCGGCGGGCAGCAGCCAGGCCGGGGTGGCGGGCAGCGGGGGACGGTTTTCGGTCCACAGCTCGTCCTCCAGGTTGAGGGTGCAGACGGCGACCCCCTTGGGGTCCAGCACTTTCTGCAGGCCGCGCACCAGCTGGCAGGAGGCGGTCAGGCCGCACAGGCCCAGCTTTTCTCCTTCCTGCAGAGCGTCGGCGCAGTACTGCTCGACGGTGGGCACGCCCGGCTCGCCCATCCGCATCAGCTCGATCTCGGTGCCGGCCAGCTGCTTTTCAGCCTGGACGAAGAACCGGCCGTCGGCCCACAGGGCGCTCTTGGTCAGAGTGACCACCAGGGTGGAATTTTCGCCCGTGAAACCGGAGAAGTATTCCCGGCTGTTGTAGTGGGCGGGCAGGTACTCGCTGGAATGGGGGTCCCCGGTGGGGATCAGATAGGCGGCCACCCCGGCGCTGCGCATGGCGCTGCGCAGGGCGGCCAGCCGTTCGCTGACAGTAGACATAGCAAAAAGCCTTCTTTCCTGAAATATGGTGCCGGGAAAAACGCCCGGCGGCGTCGGTTTGCTTTCCCTATTGTAGCATTCCGGGGCAAAGAATGCAAATGCGGCCCCGGTGGTCGCAAAAAATTTACAAAATATTCCGCAAAACGCTGTTTCGGCCATTGACAGGTTTGTTATAATAAAGATGTATGAAGTCTGCGGGGAAAAAACCCCGTTATCACACAGATAGAGTGAGAGGAAAACGAGGCAATTACTGATATGGCAACCAAAATCGACATTTTTTCCGGCTTTTTGGGCGCGGGCAAAACGACCCTGATCAAAAAGCTGATCCGTGAGTCCTTCCAGGGCCAGCAGGTGGTGCTGATCGAGAACGAGTTCGGCGAGATCGGCATCGACGGCGGCTTCCTGGAGGAGTCGGGCATCAAGATCAACGAGCTGAACGCCGGGTGCATCTGCTGCTCCCTGGTGGGCGACTTCCGGGAGGCTTTGCGCAAGGTGGTGGACCAGTACCACCCCGACCGCATCTTGATCGAGCCCTCCGGCGTGGGCAAGCTGTCCGACGTGACCCGCGCCGTCGAGGCCGTGGCCGAGCACCTGGACGTCGAGCTGTCCAGCTTTGTGACGGTGGCCGACGTGAACAAGGTCAAGCTGTATATGAAGAACTTCGGCGAGTTCTACAACGACCAGGTGTCCCACGCCAGCTGCATCCTGCTGAGCCGGACCCGCGGCGCCGACGCCGACAAGGTGGCCGCCGCCGTGGCCCTGCTGCGGGAGAAGAACCCCACCGCCACCATCGTCACCACCCCCTGGGACGACCTGACCGGCAGCCAGATCCTGGAAGCAATGTCCCAGAAGAACGACTTTGTGGCCCAGCTGCTGGCCATGGCCGCCGAGGCCAACGCCGCCCACGCCCACGAGGATGAGGACGAGGAGCACGAGCATCACCACCACCATCACTACGACGAGAACGGCGTGTGCAGCTGCGGCCACCATCACCACGACGGCGACGGGGACGATGAGGACGAGCACGAGCACCACCATCATGACCACGAGCATGAGGAGGAAGGCGCGTGCTGCCACCATCATGACCACGAGGAAGGCCACGACGAGCACGACCACGAGCACGGCCACTGCTGCCATCACCACCATCACGGCCACGACGCCGACGAGGTGTTCACCAGCTGGGGCGTCGAGACGGCCCGCACCATCACCCGCGCAACAATCGAGCACGCGCTGGACGAGCTGGAAAGCGGCAAGTACGGCGCCATCCTCCGCTCCAAGGGCATCGTGGACGGCGGCGCGGACGGCTGGCTGGAGTTCGACTACGTCCCCGGCGAGCGGGAGATCCGCACCCGCCGGGCCGACGTGGGCGGCAAGCTGGTGGTCATCGGCTCCAAGCTGGATGAAAAGGGCATTGCCGCGCTGTTCGGCTGCTGAGAGAGTGTAAGGAGACATCCCTTTTATGGCAAAAGAAGTACCGGTCTACCTGTTTGTGGGCTTCCTCGAGAGCGGCAAGACCACCTTTATCCAGGAGACCTTTGAGGACCCCAATTTTGATTCGGGGGACAAGACCCTGCTGCTGGTCTGCGAGGAAGGCGAAGTGGAGTACAAGCCCGAGAAGTTCGCTTTCCCCGGCACCAGCATCCGGGTGCTGGAAGACAAATCCGAACTGAACGCCCAGAACCTGGCCAACTTGGAAAAGGAGACGGGCGCCGGCCGCGTCATCATCGAATACAACGGCATGTGGCTGCTGCAGGACCTGGCCGACGCGCTGCCGCCCCACTGGCTGATCTACCAGGTGATCGCCACCGCCGACGGCACCACCGCTTTGACCTACGCCCGGGACAACGCCATGCGCAGCCTGATGCTGGACAAGATCGCCCGCAGCGAGCTGATCGTGTTCAACCGGGCCGAAAAGGTGAACAACGACGAGGCCCGGCAGGAGCTGCACCGCCTGGTGCGGCAGGTGTCCCGCCGGTGCGACATCGCCTATGAGTTCGCCGACGGCAGCGTGGCTTACGACGACATTCCCGACCCGCTGCCCTTCGACGTGGACGCCCCCGTCATCGAGATCGGGGACGACGATTTCGGCATCTGGTATCTGGACTGTCAGGAGGACCCCCAGAAGTATGTGGGCAAGACCGTCCGTTTCCTGGCGCAGGTGTGCCAGACCAGCCGCGCGGGCAAGAACAGCTTTGTCCCCGGCCGCTTTGCCATGACCTGCTGCGTGCAGGACATCCAGTTCGTGGGCTTCCCCTGCGTTTACGACGGCTACAAGGCCCTGGAGCAGCGCAGCTGGGTAACGGTCACTGCACGGGTGGGCTACAAGTTCCACAACATTTACCGGGGCAAAGGCCCTGTCCTGAGCGCCACCACCGTGGAGCCGGCCCACAAGCCCCTCAACGACGTGGTCACCTTCTCGTAAACCTGGCAGGACCCCTGTTTTGTTCCGTCCCCGGCCGCCGGCCGGTGTACCATAACCGTTTCAAAGACATAGGAGGTTGCAGATGAGAGCTTTATTCCAACTGTTGGGCGCAGTGACCGCTGTCGCTGCCGCGGGCCTGGGCGTCGCCGTCCTGGCCAAGAAACTGGGCAAGGAGTTCCCTGTCAAGGTCACCGTGAACGTGGCGGAGGACGCCGAGCAGGACAAGGAGACCGCCGACAAGACCGCCGCCGCCTATGAGGCGGGCGTGGCCGCCGGCAAGGCCCACGCCGAGGCCATGGAGAAGGCCGCCGAAGCCGAGGCCGCTGACGCCGCAGAGGCAGAGGCCGAAGCGGAGGATGCGCCGGCCGCCGGTGAGGCCGGAGAGGAAGAGAAGAAGTAATCTTCTTTTCCGCAAGAAACAGACGATCCTTCCACGGATCACAGGAGCGTTTCGGAGCGCCCGCGCAAGCGGGCGCTTTTTTGTTACCCTCTCAGTCTCGCCGCCCTTGCGGGCGGCTCGCCAGCTCCCCCGTAAACGTGGGAGCCTCCCCTCTCAGGCGCTTCGCGCCATTCCCTCTTGCGCTTAGCCGATTTTTGCGGCGCGCCGCGACGGGCGCTAGCAAAAACCGGAGCGCTGCGCCACTCACAGCTCCCTGCTTCTGCCACTGGCAGCGGTCGCTGTTCGTGCCCCCGCAGGGAGAGCCAAGTTTACGCCCGTGGACAGAGGAAAACTTTGTGGTAAGATGAACTTTTTTGCGGCTTTGCCTTACCATAAACTTTGCCGTGATTGACGCAGGTACACTTGGCTCCCCCGCGGGGGAGCTGTCACAGGGTGCGTAAGCGCCCTGTGACTGAGAGGGGAGCAAAAACTGCATAAATATACAAAATCTACCACTCCCACGCTCAAAATTCCTTCCAGCGCCATAGGCGCGAACAGGGCCGAAAAGATAGGAAGTAAAGAAAAGAAAGCAAAAACCAAAAATTTGTAAATCGGGCCT
>NBJMR02800__coassemble_3004_pt1 | contig 10362 bp, 9 predicted proteins | sample NBJMR02800__metabat2_low_PE_044 | metagenome-assembled genome bin NBJMR02800
AATCATTCTCTGCCGCAGGTGCGGCAGGCACAGGGAGGACTAAACAGATGCAAGAGAATCGACCGCGCCCGGGCCGCCGCCCCGACCGCCCCGCCCCGGAGCGGGACGCCCAGCCCAGCGAGCGCCTGGTCTACGGCAAAAACCCCGTGGCCGAGCTGCTCAAGAGCGGCGCTGGCGTGGATACCGTGCTGCTGGCCGAGGGGATGGCCCCGGCGGTGGCTTCCTATTATACGGCCCTGGCCAAGGAAGCGGGGGCCACGGTCAAGCGGGTGCACCCCAACAAGCTGCGCCAGCTGTCCGGCACCGACAGCCACCAGGGGGTGGCTGCGTTTGCCAGCGAGATCGCCTACGCTGAGGTGGACGACCTGCTGGCCGCCGCCCGGGCCAAGGGGGAGCCGCCCTTCCTGGTCATCAGCGACGGCATCGAGGACCCCCACAACCTGGGCGCGGTGATGCGCTCGGCCCTGCTGTGCGGGGCCCACGGCGTCATCATCCCCAAGCGGGGCGGCGCGTCGGTGACGCCCACCGTCATCAAGGCCAGCGCCGGCGCGGCCGAGCGGCTGCCGGTGGCGCGGGTGGTCAACATCGGCGAGACCATCCGCCGGCTGAAAGAGCAGGGGGTCTTTGTCTACTGCGCCGACATGGACGGCGTTTCGCTGCGCAAAAACAACCTCACCGGCCCCATCGCCCTTGTGCTGGGCAGCGAGGGCAGCGGGGTGTCGCAGCTGGTCAAAAAGCTGTGCGACGGGGTGCTGCGGCTGGATATGGCCGCCCCCGGCACCGGCGTGGACAGCTTCAACGTTTCGGTGGCGGCCGGGATCATCCTCTACGAGATCCAGGCCCAGCGCGCCGGGAACGTGTAACATGACCGGGGCGGATGCTGCCCCGGGTTGGGAGGGACATATGGATGCCTAAGGATGCCGACCGCCGGGATGTGACCCGGGATGAGAACGAACAAAAAAAGTTTGAGACCTTTTTTACCACCAGCGTGGCCCAGGTGCCGGAGGAGATGATCAACCCCTCCCGCCAGCCCGACCGCAAGCACGGCCTGCTGGCCCGCTTTTTCGGCAGGCTGGAAAAGGCCCGGGGGAACCCGCCCCCTGATGAGCCGGAGGAGGAGGTCTTTTGGGCCGAGACCCCCATCGCCCCCACCGGCGAGATCATGCTGGACCGCGCCGCCCCGGAAAAGGCCGACGGCAGCCTGGAACTGGCGGCCCGCCCTTCGCTGGAGGACCTGACCCGGGAGCTGGAAGCGGACCGTCCCGCGGCGGAGACGCCTCCGCCGGAGCCGCAGCAGCCCGAAACGCCGGCTCCCGCGCCGGCCCGGACGGCCCCCGCCGGACCGGCAAAGCCCGAACCGGTCAGGCTGGAACCGGAAAAACCGGAGCCGGCCGAACCCGAACCCCTCCGGCTGGAGGAACCGCCCGTCCAGAGCGCCCCCGCGCCGGAGCCGGAACAGAGACCAAAACCGGAGCCCAAGCCGGAACCCCGGCCCGCCCCGGCGGCCCGGACCGGGACCCCGTCCGCCGCGCGTCCGGCGGCTGCGTCCCAGCCGGCCCGCGCAAAGCCCGCCGCCAACCGGGACAAGCCCCACAAAAAGCAGGCGCGGCGGCCCGACGCGGAGGACAAAGAGCTGGAAGAGCTCAAAGTGATGCTGGAGACCATGGGCCCCCAGCCGGTCAAGGCCCCGCCCAAGCCGGAAGAGGACAAGGAGATCACCCAGCAGGTGGGCGGGTTCCACTTCTTCGGGGTGGGGGAGGACGAAGCGCCCCGCGGCGAGACGCCGCCCCCCAGCCTGGACGACACCATGAGCATTGAACTGCACGAGGAGGAGCCCGTGCCGGAAGTCCCGGCCCCGACGCCCGCCACACAGGACGCGCCCGAGGCGGCGGAGAGTCATGCCGCCCCGGCCCATGCGGCGTCGCGCCGGCGGGGCAAAAAGGCCCGTGCAAAGCTCGCCGCCGAGCCGGAACGCCTGCCGGAACAGGAGGCCGTGCCGGCGCAGGAACCTGCCCCCGCCGCCCCCGCGGCTGCGGAAACGGAGCCTGCCAGCGCCCCGGAGGAAACTGCCGCAGCCGACACCCCCCAGACCCCGGAGGAATCCGCCCAGGCCCTGGGCCAGACGGTGGCCTCCCTCAACCTGCGGTGCGCCCTCAGCGGCATTTTGGCGGCGGCCCTGCTGTGGGCGGGGCTGGTCTACGAGGGCATCCTGCCCGCCATGGCCGGCCTGAGCCCGGCTACCGCCCCGGCGGCGTTCATGGGGGCCAACCTGCTGCTGCTGGCCGGGGCGCTGGCCGTCTCTTACAGCGTGCTGCGGGACGGCCTGCTGGGCCTGGTCAAGGCGCCGTCCTATGAGACGATGCCGGCCCTGGCCGGGGCGGCCGCCCTGCTCCAGGCAGTGGTGGCCCTGCTGAACCCGGACGCCTACCAGGCCACCACCCTGACCCTGATGAGCGGTGCGGCCGCGCTCGCCCTCTTTATGGCGAACCTCGGCAACCGCCTGCTGGCGGCGTCGGTCCGGGACGGCTATAAGCTGGCCGTCAGCGGGGTGGAGCACGAGGGGGCCTACCGGGCTACGGACAAGGATCTGATCCGCTGCCTGGCCCCCACCCTGGAAGAAAAGGACCCCTGGATCCTGCTCAGCCGCCCGGTGGAAGGGGACGGCGGCTTCCTGGCCCAGAGCTTTGGCCCGCGGGCCGGCGAAAAACGGGCCCAGCTGCTGGCTCGCATCCTGCTGGGATGCGCCGCGGTGGGCGCCGTGTGGATGCTGGCCACCGGCAAGGGCGTCAACGGGGCGGCGGCGGCTCTGGCCGCCATCCTCTGCCTGGGCGCGCCCCTGTCGGCCACCCTCATTACGGGCCTGACCGCCCTGCGCACCGAGCGCACCGCCGGCGCAGTGGGGGCCGTCATCCCGGGCTGGGCCGGCATCGAGGAGCTGAACGGCATCGACACCGTCCAGGTGGACGCAGGAGAGCTGTTCACCCCGGAGAGCGCCCAGCTGGAGGATATCCGCATCTTCAAGGGCGGCCGGATCGACCGGGCCATCCTCTACGCTGGCAGCGTCCTGAACCAGGGCTGCAACACCCTGAGCCGGCTGTTCCGCACCATCATCGCTGACCGCACCGACATCCTGCCCCCCGTCAAGGACCTGGAGGTCCACACCGGGATGGGCTTCTCGGCCTGGTGCGACAACAACCGCATCCTGATCGGCACCCGCGCCTACATGGAGCAGGAAGGGGTGCCTCTGCCCGAGGCGGACTATGAGGCCAAGCACTCCCACAACGGGGAGCTGCAGGTGCTCTATCTGGCGGTGTCGGGCAATATGTACGCCATGTTCGTGCTGCGGTATGTGGGCGGCAAGCACGCCGCCCGGTGCCTGTCCATCCTGCAGAAGGAGAACATCCGCCTGCTGGTCACCTGCCAGGACCCCTCCCTCACCGCGGAGAAGATCGCCGCGGCCTACCACCTGCCCGAGGGCTTCGTCACGGTGCTGAACGAACAGCAGTGCGCCGCGCTGGCCCCGGCGGTGAGCGCCACCGGGGACACCGACTGCTGTATGCTGCACCTGAAGGGCTTTGCCAGCCTGACCGGTGGCCTGCGGGCGGCCCAGCGGGCCCAGGCGGCCGAAAACACCGGCGCGGCCATCCAAATGGTGTCGGCGGGCTTCTCGGCCCTGATCGGGCTGCTGCTGAGCTATTCCGGCAGTGTGGGCACTTTGTCGCTGCTGGTGGTGCTGATGTATCAGGCGGCCTGGAGCGGCCTCGGCATCGCCGCCGCGGCCATGAAGCAGCACAGCTGAGGACATAAGTGAGAATAATTCTTGAAAACTGCCCTCTATCCCTTGCAATCTGGCTCCAGCCAGAGTATAATAAAAGCACAGCCTGCGCGCAGGCATGTCGTGAAAACGCAAACCAGGCGATCCCACATGATAACAAAGGAGAGAATGCATTATGGAACTCAAGGGTAGCAAGACCGAAAAAAACCTGATGGAAGCCTTTGCCGGTGAGAGCCAGGCCCGCAACAAGTACACTTACTTCGCAAGCCAGGCCAAGAAGGAAGGCTACGTCCAGATGGCCAAGATCTTTGAGGAGACCGCGGCCAACGAGAAGGAGCACGCCAAGATCTGGTTCAAGCTGCTGAACGGCGGCGAGATCCCCGACACTGCCACCTGCCTGAAGATGGCCGCCGGCGGCGAGCACGAGGAGTGGACCGAGATGTACCCCCGTATGGCTGCCGAGGCCAAGGAGGAGGGCTTCAACCAGATCGCCGCCCTGTTCACCATGGTGGCCGGCATCGAGAAGGAGCATGAGGAGCGTTACCTCGCCCTGGCCGAGAATCTGGCCAACAGCCAGGTTTTTGCCCGCGAGGAGCAGCAGGTTTGGCAGTGCTCCAACTGCGGCTACACCTATATCGGCAAGTCCGCTCCCCTCAAGTGCCCTGTCTGCGCACATCCCCAGGCTTACTTTGAGCTGAAGGTCAAGAACTACTAAGCTCTGACTTTCTAAGGACGGCCCCGACCCAAAGCAAACGAAAACTCCCCGGCGCTCAAAAAGCGCCGGGGAGTTTTTAGCGTGCCGCTTTTGCGGCACGCTTTAGGGGGAACCCATTTCTGCGCGCAGCCGCGCGACAGAAATTCCTTCCCCCTAATATTCCCCTGGGGACAAAATAGAGCGCCGAACCGCGCACTCGGCCCGAGGGGCCTCGCACACTCTCAGCGCTCTATTTCCCTGTATGTGTCCCGCCCGTACGCGCATGTCGTCCGGGCGGGACTTTTTCGTTGTGTTGCAGCTCTGCCGGGGGCGGGGCGGACGGTCACAGGTCCAGCTTGCCCTCCACTTTGTTCACCACATAATAGGCGGCGCCGTCCTCGGGCTTGATGTAGATCCTGCAGGACTGCACCCCCACCTTGTGGGTCAGGCGGTAGTCGGCCTTGACCCGCTCGACGATATCGGTGACGTTGTACTGGCGGCCGCCGGTTTCGAGATAGATCTCGGGGGAAAGAGGCGGGCGGCCGCGCCGGACGGGAGCCTTTGCAGATTTCTGGGTCTTGCGCCGGGGCGCGGCGGCCGGGGCGTCCTGCGCTGCGGGCAGGGACACATCGGGTTCGGCAGCTTGCTTTGCGGACATATCCATCCACCTTTCTTTCGACGTTGGTATGGCCAGCCGCCGCAGCGGGGCTGCGGGGCAGAAAAAACTGACTATTTATATAATATAAAGTTGCGTGTCATTTGTAAAGTCTTTTTTGAAAAAAGATGCCCCGCCCCGTCCAGAAATAAGGCCATCAATGCCGCGGGCAACGCCGCCGGATGCGCGCCGTGGCCGAAGGGCAAAATCTCCGCCCGGCGCGCCCGTTTGCGCCGCCGGCCTCCGCCGCGCCGCCCGACGAAAAGAAAGAGAAACTTTCCGCTTGATTTTGCGCGCCAAATACGCTATAATAACATGGAAGATAAGCCGGTGTGTCGGAATGGCAGACGAGGGGGACTCAAAATCTGCTGCGCCAAATACACCGGGCTTTCAAATTCTTCTAGAGATGAAGCCAATTTACAAATTTTGAAATTTGGTTAAATGGGAGCATCCCTCCTAAACATCCCTCCAACTTTCCAAAATTGGAGCGGAGCTTATCATAAGCCACAGGCCGATGTGGCGGAATGGCAGACGCAAACGACTCAAAATCGTTCGGGAAACCATGTGGGTTCGAGTCCCACCATCGGCATTTGCAAAAGCTCAGGGCTGTAAGGTCCTGGGCTTTTTTGTTGTCTGCGTGGCACTCACACGCCATTCTTTTCCGGGAAGAAGGCAACGATGGCGTTGGCTGATGTAACTTTGCTGGAGAAATCCAGGTGGGTGTAAATGTTGCTTGTGGTGCCGATGTCGCTGTGGCCGAGCCACTCCTGAATTTCCTTCAAGCTGACACCGTTCGCATAAAGCAGGCTGGCGCAGCTGTGGCGGAGATCGTGGAAGCGGATGCGTTTCATCCCATGTTTGATTAAGAAGCTCGGGAAGTGTTGGGAGAGAAAATCCGGGCGGATTCGCTTGCCGACAGGGTTGACATAAATGTAGTCGAGATAGTCGGTGCAGTAACTCTGGCCGCAGACCTTGCGGTGCAGTTCCTGCTCTTTCCGCATCCGCAGAAGCATTTCCTCGCAGGCGGGAATCAGAGGAAGCGTGCGGCAACTCGATTTGGTTTTGGTTTTGTCCCGCGCAACTTCAGTTGTGCTGCCGTCCACCTTGGTGGTCACTACGGTATGCTGAATGCGGATGGTCTTGTTCTCGAAGTCAATAGCATCCCATTTCAGCCCAACGATCTCGCTGCGGCGCAGGCCGTAGAATGCTGCCATAATGACGCCGAACTCGGCGGGATCGCCCCGGATTGCCTGAAAGAGCTGTGCTAATTCCTCGGCGTTGTATACCTCGGTTTTGAATTTCTCCTTGCGGGGACGCTCAACACGGTCAGCCGGATTGGAGCGGATCATCCCGATTTGGAATGCATGCTGGAGGCATTTGCGGATATTGGCGTGATAGTGAATGACTGTGTTGGGCGACCTGCCGCTGTCCAGTACGCTCTGGTAAAAATCTTGGATATACTTGGGATGCTGTTCCATGTCCTGCAAGGTGTAGTGCCACGGCTCGAAATAGGGAATGATGCGCCGGGTGATGACCATTTCATAGTTTGCGTAAGTGGTAGGTTCTACACGGCTTTTCGAGAGCCGCAGCCAGTCCCGGAGAAAATCAGTGAACAGCACAGGGGAGTTGTCGAGGCATGGATCGACCGACAAGATCGGGTTGACCTTCAGCCAGCGATTTTCCACCGCGTACTGAAAGGCATCTTTTAGTTCTTTGTGCCATTCCAGAAGCTGCTGGACGGTAGCTTCCTCCTGCTGGCGCTCATAACGGAAGAAATCTTCCAGGTCGCGCGGGGAGAGCGCCTTCAAAGTCAGGCGCTTCCGTTCAAAGTAGGGGAGAATCGACCTGCCGATGTCGTAGGCGTAGCGGCCGTAGGTGTCGGGCGAAAGCGTCGTTACACTGTCCCGCAGCCAATACCGCAAGTATTCGGGAATAGACAAATCGGAAACCTTCAGCATGGTGTCCGGGTTGAACTCGGCCTGGGTTTTGCGCAGCAGTGCCTCAGCACGTTTTTTATTGCCCTTGAGAGGCAATCCGGTGCTGATAGATTTACTCCGGCGTTTTCCGTTGGAGTCCTTCCAACTCAGGACCATTTGATAAGTGCCGTTTTGTTCTCTGAGGTGTCCTGCTACATTTGCCATAAAAACGCTCCTTTCTTGATGTAACAGCCATCCTCTGCTTTGGCATTTCCAGTGTAAAACGGCACAATGTGATTTGCAAGGATGGCGAAAAATTTCAGCCCCGTCCGATGAGATACTCCACAACACACAGCTTGGGAATCCTGTAATTGCGCCCCACGCGGACAGAACGAATTTTGTTTTGCTGGACGAGTTGGTAGGCGTGCTTACGGCAGATGCCCAGCATCTCCTGAAGATGCTGCACCGACACAACATCCGGGTAGGTTTTGAACATGGCCATGTAAGCAGCTGTCTGTCGGTCCGTATCGCCTTGAATCAGGGTGCAGGAAGCGATTTCGGTCATAGTAAAGCTCTCCCTTCTGGTTTACTAAAAATCGAATCAGGGGCTGCCTGATGGTCATCAGCTTAGAATTTCACCGGCAGCATATTCTTTTTGCTGCACCCGTTATAGAGTATCAGGACCTGCATCATGTACCGGTAAGATGCCGCGCCGCTCATGGCGTCGGCGTCGCGGACCAGCTTCATGGGATAGATGGTAGCCAGACGCTTGACCAGACGGTCGTATCTGTACTCGTCCTTATAGAGGGCAATGAAACGCATCACACCCTGGATGATGCCCGACCGCAGAGAATCAGGGTCTCCGTCCCATGCTTCGGCAATGGCCTGCAAGCCCTCGGTATAGATGTCCGGGCCATACTGCCGGAATTCTTTGAGGGCAGTGCTGACGCAGATGATCTTACGATTGGCGCGGACGGAATCAGTGCCCAGCTGCAAACCTGCCGCCTCGGTGGCAGCCAGGAAAGCGTGAGATTCGGCGTCCTGCCCCACCAGCTTGGCCCGGAGTTTCGCGCCAGCGGAAAGGGGAGTGGACGCGCCGGTCTGCTGGGCGAACGCAAGGGCTTCCTCCTCTTTGGTCAGGCCAGTGTAGACCCGGCAGAGGATGGGCAAGTCATTGCCGCCGTTGAGGGTCTTGAGGCCCACGATGGTGTGCTGGCCGTCGATCACAATGTAGCGTCCATCCCGGTAGCTGACCTTGGGCGGATTGACAATGATGCCATTGAACTCAGCCACCATCTGTTTGACCTTGCCCATCTGCAGCTTGCGCTGGTACTCAGCGGGGATCTCCAGGAAGGCGCTGTTGATGGAAATTTCTTTATAGGGATAAGAGTATAATCTCATAGGGTACGTTCCTCCACTTCGTTTAGGTAGTTTGTGAGGCTTTGGGCAATCTCTACAACTGCGGCCCGATTGTCAGAGTCGGTAAGAAGATCGGGATAGTACTGGAAGGCTTGCTCCCACCGCTGCTTCAGATTGTCCGCCGCGGCCTCGATCTCGCACAACATATCGCTGCCGGTGGCCCGGCGCTTGGCGTGATACCGGCTGGCCGCGACTTCCAGCAGCTGCTTGTTGTCGATTTTCACCGGCTGCGGTGCCAGCTCAGGAGAAGGAGCGGGCGGAAGCTCTGCCGGCTCGCAAGGCTCCGAAGCCTTGGTTTTGGGTTCTTTTGTCTTTGCCCTTACTATGGTCGATGCCGCTCTCTTCTCTTTTCTGCCAGCCCTTTTCTCATCCTTTGGCTTACAGAGTTCAGCCACCAGCGCGGGGCGTTCCTCTGGGGCTGCGCGGGACACGGCGGCCAGCTCAGCCGCCGTAGGTTTCACCTCGCCGGACAGTATTTTGGCGCGGGTGCCGGGGATGGCTTCGTCAGCTAAATCTACTTCTTTCGCAAACGTCTCAGACCGAAGCACGGTATTTTTGCTGACGCCATTTTCTTTGGCAATACGGTTGCACGTTCGGCGGTTTTGCTTGTTCCCAAATTGGGAACAAGCACTTTCGTTTAATGAAGTATACTGATTTCCTTTGAAACCATTGCTCTGTTTTTCCGCTTCATACTGTTTACCTATCAAGTATTTCTTTTGTTCTAGTGTAAGATTTCTTCTGCCAAGCTGATTCTTGCAAATCCAGACAATCGCTTCATAGCGGTTGGCAAACTCCTTTTCCAGCACAGTGTACTTGATCTCTGGGTGATTTTTCAGGATCGCAAAGCGGTTGTGGCCGTCCACGATCAGGCCGTTCCAGACGATCAGAGGGCTGAGAATCCGCCCTTCCTCCAGGATGTTGGTTTCCAACTGGTTCAGCTCCTCAAAGGTCAAGGGCGGAATTTTGCTTTGAAATTCGGGGTCAATCTTCAGCCGTCGCAGCATAGGCTTTGGCCTCCCTCCGGTTCGGGTCTCTGTGAACCATAGGCTGGGCATAGTAGTCAAACCCATAACGGGTCTGGCAATAGGTGCAGACATCCTTGGTCCGCTGGCGCAGATCGGCGCGGTGCAAAGTTGCTCGCTTGGCATTCTGAAAGGAATGCAGGCAGGCCGGGCAGAGCGTAATAAGGGACGCGGTGTTGAGATTGCGGGTGTAGCTACGGCTCATCGTTGACCTCCGTTTCTTTGTAAACTGTGGATATTATAGAAAACCCGCCGGTTTGGAAAGCGTTTTCCAGCCGGCGGGCTGCATCTTGTTTGGGTTTCCTTCCCCCATTTGTCCTCGACGCCCCGGGGAGGGTTGGGAACCTTCTGGCGGCGGATTTGCACCGCTCCATCGGCCTTTCGGCCGCCCCGCCTTCTTTGTGGCCGGGCCGCGAGTTACGGAAGTATCATTGTCTGGAAGTACCAGAAGGCTGCTTATTCACTTTTCAAGGTCCGCCAGCGGCTTGTCCTCCGTTTGGGGGAGGCCCTTGCTGTGACTCTATGATACCTTAGAAATTTTTGTTGCGGGAGTGACTGGTAGACCCGGTTACCGTGTCTCTTAGACACGGTAGTGGCAGCAAACTATAGTGAATTTCTGATACCTTCCAAGATTTCAATGGCTTGTAAAACCTCTGCACGAATTGTTTTATTTGCTGAGGTTCTACCTAAAACAAGATGATCTAATGTCACTTCAAAGAACAGAGATAAATCTACCAGCAAGTCGATAGAACAAGCTCTCCGACCGCGTTCAATGGCCCGCAGATGATCGGTAGTAATACAAATTTGCTCGGCAAGCTCCATTTGGGTAAGAGCACCTAACAAAACCTGACAAATAGAGGAATATGCAGTAAAATACCAGT
>NBJMR02800__coassemble_3550_pt1 | contig 8392 bp, 9 predicted proteins | sample NBJMR02800__metabat2_low_PE_044 | metagenome-assembled genome bin NBJMR02800
TATGCTCAACGAAAGGAGAGGTCATTATGGCACGGGCATCGCAGGTCGTTTTATCAGAGAACGAATACTATCTCATCAAAGCGCCGAACGGCAAGGTGCTGGAAGTCAAGGACTTCAGCACGGCAAACGGCGCCTTCATCCAGCTGTGGGACTACGCCGGCCACCCGTGGCAGCAGTGGCGCTTCGTGGATGCGGGCGAAGGCCGCTGGCGCATCCAGAACCGCTTTACCGGCAAGATGATCGACCTGGTCCAGGACGGCGTGGTGGAGGGCACCTGGCTGCATCAGTGGAGCCGCACCAGCGGCCTGAGCCAGTGCTGGGTGCTGGAACCGCTGCGCAATGGCCGCACCCGCATCCGCAGCGTGCTGGCCAACAAGTACATCGACCTTGTGGGAATGAACACCTCCAACGGGGCCCAGGCCCAGATCTGGCTGGAAGTGCCGGGGGGCAACCAGGAGTGGAACTTGGAACGGGTGGACGACATCACCGCCCGCACCGCGCCGCATCCCGACGAGGCGGCCTATCACCCCCATATGCCGCCTCCCCGCCGCGGCCAGGATGACCTGGTGCGCAAGCTGAACCAGTCGGGCAAGGGCCGCGGAGGCCGGAAAGGGTCGAAGGCATAATGGCGCTGGCGCAGAATACGACCCTTTGCTACCTGGAAAAGGACGGCGCATGGCTGATGCTGCACCGCACCAAAAAGAAAAACGACTGCAACCACGACAAGTGGATCGGGGTGGGCGGCAAATTTGAAGCCTGCGAGAGCCCCGAAGAATGCCTCCTGCGGGAGGTGAAAGAGGAGACGGGCGTCACCCTGACCCGCTGGCGCTACCGGGGGATCATCACCTTTGTGCTGGACGGCGTGGGGGAGTATATGCACCTGTTCACCGCCGACCGGTGGCAGGGTGAGCCCGCCTGCGGCGACAGCGCCGAGGGCGTGCTGGAATGGGTGCCGCGCGAAAAGGTGCCCGAGCTGCCCATCTGGGAAGGGGACAAGCTCTTTTTCCGCCTGCTGGACGGGGAACGGCCCTTTTTCTCCCTCAAGCTCTGCTACCAGGGCGACACCTTGACCGAGGCCGCCCTCGACGGGGAAACGCTGCCCCTTCGCTGATCCATCCCCTAAAAAGAAAGTATAAACCCCTGCCGCTTCGCTTGGGAAACGGCAGGGGTTTATTGTTTATGTGTGCTGCTCCGGCATAAAAGAGACAAGCCGGGAGCGCTTCTCAGTCGTCGTCGTTGTCCAGTTTCAGCACGGCGGTAAAGGCTTCGCTGGGCAGGCTGACCGACCCCAGCTGGCGCATCTTCTTTTTGCCTTCCTTCTGCTTTTCCAGCAGTTTCTTCTTGCGGGTGATGTCGCCGCCGTAGCACTTGGCCAGCACGTCCTTGCGCAGGGCCTTGACCGTCTCGCGGGCGATCACCTTGCCGCCCACAGCGGCCTGCACCGGGATCTCGAACAGGGTGCGGGGGATGTTGTCCCGCAGCTTTTCGCAGATGCGGCGGCCCTTGGCGTAGGCGTTGTCCCGGAACACGATCATGGACAGCGCGTCCACCATCTCGCCGGCCAGCAAAAAGTCCAGCCGCACCAGATCGCTCGGACGGTACTCCTTGAACTCGTAGTCGTAGCTGGCGTAGCCCCGGCTGCGGCTCTTGATGGCGTCGAAAAAGTCGTAGACGATCTCGCCCAGGGGCATGGCATAGTGCAGGTCCACCCGGACGTCGTCGAGGTATTTCATGTCGATCAGGACGCCCCGCTTCTGCTGGCACAGGTCCATCAGGCCGCCCACATAGTCATTGGGGGTGTAGAGGTGGACGTCCACAAAGGGCTCCTCCTGCTTGGCGATCTGGGAGGGGTCGGGGTACTCGGAGGGGTTCGAGATGGTCTTGACCTCCCCGTCGGTGAGGGTGATCCGGTACTGGACGCCGGGGGTGGTGGTGACAAGGTCAAGGTCGAACTCCCGTTCCAGCCGCTCGGTGATGATCTCCATGTGCAGCAGGCCCAAAAAGCCGCACCGGAAGCCGAAGCCCAGCGCCGCGCTGTTCTCGGGTTCGTAGGTCAGGGAGGCGTCGTTCAGCTGCAGCTTTTCCAGCGCGTCTTTCAGGTCGGGGTAGCGCTTGCCGTCGGCGGGGTAGACGCCGCAGAACACCATGGGCTTGACCTGGCGGTAGCCGGGCAGGGCCTCGGGGGTGGGGTTGTCAGCCAGGGTGACGGTGTCGCCCACCCGGGTGTCCTGCACCGTCTTGATGCTGGCGGTCAGGTAGCCCACCTCGCCGGCGGACAGCTGGCTGCAGGGGGAAAGGCTGGTGGCCCCCATGTGGCCCACCTCCACCAGGGTGAACCTGGCCCCGGTGGCCATCATCAAAATGGTGTCGCCGGGCTTGACCGTCCCCTCGAACACCCGGATATACACGATGACGCCCTTGTAGCTGTCGTAGACGCTGTCAAAGATCAGGGCCTTGAGGGGGGCGTCGGGGTCGCCGGCGGGGGCGGGGATGTCCGCCACCACCCGCTCCAGCACCTGGTCCACGTTGAGGCCGGTCTTGGCCGAGATGCGGGGCGCGTCCATGCAGGGCAGGCCGATGACGTCCTCCACTTCCTGGGCCACCTCGTCGGGGTGGGCGCTGGGCAGGTCGATCTTGTTCAGCACCGGCACCAGCTCCAGGTCGTGCTCCAGGGCCATATAGGTGTTGGCCAGGGTCTGTGCCTCCACGCCCTGGGTGGCGTCCACCACCAGGATGGCGCCCTCGCAGGCCGCCAGGCTGCGGCTGACCTCGTAGGCGAAGTCCACGTGGCCCGGGGTGTCGATCAGGTTCAGCTCGTAGGTCTGGCCGTCTTTGGCGGTGTAGTGCATGGTGACGGCCCGGGCCTTGATGGTGATGCCGCGCTCCCGCTCGATGTCCATGTTGTCCAGGATCTGGTCGGACATGGTACGCTCGTCCACGCTCTGGGTCAGTTCCAGGATGCGGTCGGACAGGGTGGACTTGCCGTGGTCGATGTGCGCGATGATGCAGAAATTGCGGATATTCTTGTTTGCCATGGTTCCTCCATAGATGAACGGGGTAAAGGTTCAGCGGGTCAGGTGGTCGTCAACGGCGACGGCCTGCCCCTGCTCCAGATAGACCCGGGGCACCCGGCGGGCCACGCCGCACAGCACCTCGTAGGAGATGGTGCCGGTCTTGAGGGCGATGCTCTCGGCGGTGTCCCCGGCGGTGCCGCCGCCCCAGAGGACGGCGGTGTCCCCCTCGGCGGTCTGGGGGACGGCGGTGACGTCCACCAGCATCTGGTCCATACAGACCCGGCCCAGCACCGGGCAGGGCACGCCGTGGATGTCCACCACTCCTTTCCCTTCGCTGAGCAGGCGGGGATAGCCGTCGGCATAGCCGGCGCAGAGGGTGGCGGCCAGGGTGGGGGCTTTGGCGGTGAAGCGCCGCCCGTAGCTGGCCGACTGGCCGGGCTGCAGCTCCTTGACCATGCTGACCACCGTTTTCATGGCCATGACCGGCCGCAGGCCGGGGCAGGGTACGTCGTGGCTGGGGGGATAGCCGTACAGGATGATGCCGGGGCGGCCCATGCAGCGCGCCCGGGGCAGGCCGGCGGGCCAGTCCGGGTGGAGCAGGGTGCCGGCTGAGTTGTCGCAGTGGACCAGGGCGGGTTCCTGCCCGGCCGCCCGCAGGGCCTCGAAGGCCCGGACGAACAAAGCGTGCTGGGCGGCGGTGTAGGCCACGCTGTCCGCCCCGGCCTCGTCGGCCACCGAAAAGTGCTGGAACAGCCCGGTCATGTGCAGGCCGGGCAGCCCGGCGGCCTCGATCATTTCCCGGATGGCGGCGTCAAAGCCGGCCTGCAGGGCAAAGCCGATCCGGCCCATACCGGTGTCGGCCTTGAGGTGGATGTCCACCTGCACCCCGGCGGCTGTGGCCTGCTCCGACAGGGCGCGGGCGTAGGCCAAAGAGTAGCAGCACTGGGTGATCTGCCAGCCGGCCAGCACCCCGGCAAACCGGGGGTCGGTGCGGCCCAGGATCAGGATAGGCAGGCCGATGCCGCCCTGCCGCAGTTCCAGCGCTTCGGTCAGGCGGCTGACGGCCAGCCAGGCCGCGCCCTCCTGGGCAAAGACCCGGGCGCACCGGACCGCGCCGTGGCCGTAGGCGTCGGCTTTGACCACGGCGCACAGGGGCATCCCGCCCGCCTGCTGCCGGGTCAGCCGGAAATTATGGCGCAGGGCGTCCAGGTCGATCTCGGCCCAGACGTGGCGCTCAAAAGGGATAGCGTCCATGATACCCACCTCTCATTCTTGCGGCGCGCCCTTGGGCCCGGCCGTCCGGCCGGTGTGCAGGGGCCGCCATCCGTCGATGCCGCTTTCCTGCAGCGCGTGCAGGGTCTTTTGGCGGAAAGCGTGGTCGGTGCGGCAACGCTCGCGGACAAACTCCTTGGTCTTTTCCCGGGTGGTGGCGCCGTCGGCCGGGCAGCGGCTCTTGACGATGGGCAGCCCCGCCTCGTAGACGGCGGCCTTGACCTCGGCCTCGGTGGCCAGCAGCATGGGCCGGATCAGGGTCAGGTCCCGCCGGGACAGGTAGGTCACGGGGGAAAAGCAGCCGATCCGCCCTTCCTGCCAGAGGTTCATGTAAAAGGTCTCGACGGCGTCGTCCAGGTGGTGGCCCAGCGCCACCTTGTTGCAGCCCAGCGCCTGGGCCGCGGTGTGCAGCGCGCCCCGGCGCATCTTGGCGCAGAGGGCGCAGGGGTTCTTTTCCTGCCGCTGGTCAAAAATGACCGGGCCGATGTCGGTGCGGCGCACCTGGTAGGGGACGCCGTACCGGGCCATCAGCTCCTCCAGGGGGGCATAGTCTCCCGGCACCCCGCCGAACTGGGGGTCCAGCGTGACCGCCCGCAGCTCGTAATCAAAACCGATGTACTCCCGCAGCAGGGCCAGGCCCACCGTCAGGGCCACGCTGTCCTTGCCGCCCGACACCCCGATCAGCACCCGGTCGCCCGGGGCCAGCATCTCGTAGTCCTGGACGGCTTTCCGCATCAGGCCGGCCAGGCGCTGCATCGCTTTCCCTTCCTGTGTCCGGCTCATCCGAGGCTCACGCTTTCGATCAGGTTCAGCACGTCGTTCAGGGAGGCCAGCCGGGTCAGGGCCGAGACATAGATCACGTCCCCGCTGTCATAGGTGATGGTGGCCAGTACGGCGTAATAGGCCTGGATGTCGCAGCGGACGGCCTCCACCGTGGCCCCCTCCACCGGGATGTCGATCTTTTTGGGGCTGATGACGCCGTAGCTGGCCCGCAGGTCGTCCTGGCTCATCTCCAAAAAGTCATCGTAGGTGGCCTGGTCCCCGTGCTGGAACAGCACCACCTGGTACTGGTCGTCCTCGGCGTCCTCGCTGGAAGCCAGTTCCAGCACCGGGCCGAGGGTGGGGTCCTCGGTCATCCGGCAGACCGGCCAGGTGGCCGACTCGTAATAGACCGAGACGCCGTTTTCGGCGGTGTAGCGGGTGTCGGGGTCGGCGGGGGTGCGGCGGCTGGTGACGAACACCAGCCCCATGTACACCACGACGCCGATCAATATGAACGCAGCCATCCCGATCAGAAGGCGGGAGGACCGCTTCTGTGCGGCGGCCTGACGGTCGATCTCTCTGGGCATGATGGAACTTCTCCTTTAACGTATGATTGCAAAACGCAGTGTACCCTATAGTATAGCATAAAACCCGGCGGATTTACAGCGCCCGGGCAAAGAAAACCGCCCCCGGCCCCCAAAAGCAAAAATGAAAATGCGATGAAAGGATTCAAGAGATTCAAAGAGAAACGGAGAGATTTTGCAAGAATTGAAAATTTGCGCCGGAAAAATCGAAAAATCATGTTGACAGGCGGCTTTTGATGGTATATACTATCATTCGCGCCCACCCGGCGCCTGAACTGTTACGAATGCTTATCAGGAGGATATAGATATGAGCACTACTCTCGTAAAGCCCGCTGAAGTCGAGCGCAAGTGGTACCTGCTCGACGCCGCCGGCAAGCCGCTGGGCCGCGTCGCTGCCGAGGCTGCTGTTCTGCTGCGCGGCAAGCAGAAGGTCAACTTCACCCCCAATGTGGACTGCGGCGACTTCGTCGTCATCGTCAACTGCGACAAGGCTGTCCTGACCGGCAAGAAGGCCGAGCAGAAGTTCCACATCACCCACTCTGCCTACATCGGCGGCCTGAAGAAGGTCCAGTACAAGAAGCTGATGGCCGAGAACAGCAACCTGGCCATGACCTACGCCGTCAAGGGCATGATCCCTTCCAACACCATCGGCGCCAAGGCTCTGACCCGCCTGCACTGCTACAAGGGTGCTGAGCACGCTCACGCTGCACAGAAGCCCGAGAAGATCGAGTTCTAAGAAGGAGGCAATCGAATATGTACGAAACCAAACCTTATTTCTACGGCACTGGTCGTCGTAAGGATTCCGTTGCCCGCGTTCGCGTGTACGCCGGCACCGGCAAGATCACCATCAACGATCGTGATCTGGACAACTACTTTGGTCTGGAGACCCTGAAGCTGATCGTCCGCGCTCCGCTGGTGCTGCTGGGCGTTGAGGATAAGTACGACGTGGTGGTCCGCGTCAACGGCGGCGGCGTGTCCGGCCAGGCCGGCGCCATCCGTCACGGCATCAGCCGCGCCATGCTGCAGCAGAACGAGGAGAACCGCGCCGTCCTGAAGAAGGCCGGCTACCTGACCCGCGATCCTCGTATGAAGGAGCGCAAGAAGTACGGCCTCAAGGCTGCACGCCGCGCACCCCAGTTCTCGAAGCGCTGATTTTTCCCTTTGCACTTTGCCCGGAGCTTTGGCCCCGGGCTTTTTGTTTTGCTGTCCGCTGGTCAGAAAGCCCGGCTTGTGTTACAATAAAGAAAAAAGCCCATACTGCAGGCAAAAGGAGGGCCTTTTATGTGCACCAGCATCGCGATGAAGTGGGGCGGCGGATATTTCGGCCGCAATATGGATGTGGAGTATTCCTTTGGGGAACAGGTAGCTGTCACGCCCCGGTGGTATCCGCTGCGGTTCTGGCGGCAGCCGGAGCAGGCAGAGCACTTTGCCCTGATCGGGATGGCCCACATGGCCGGCGGCCGCCCTCTTTACGCCGAGGCGGCCAACGAAAAGGGGCTGTATATGGCGGGGCTGAACTTTCCGGGCAGCGCCTGGTATGAGCCGGACCCGCCGGCAGACTGTGACGCAGTGGCCCCCTACGAGCTGATCCCCTGGGTGCTGGGCAGCTGCGCCACCCTGGCCGAGGCAAAGGCGCGGCTGGCCCGGTTCCGCCCGCTGGGGGTGCCGCTGGCAGCCGGCCTACCCCTGGCTCCCCTGCACTGGCACATCGCCGACCGCACCGGCGCGCTGGTGCTGGAAGCGACCCGGGAGGGGGTGCGCCTCTACGACGACCCGGTGGGGGTCCTGACCAACAACCCGCCTTTCCCGTTCCACCAGCTCAACCTGAACCAGTACCAGCACCTGACGGCCCGCCCCACCGAGAACCGCCTGGCGCCCGGCCTGCCGCTGGAAGCCTTTGGGCAGGGGATGGGGGCCATCGGCCTGCCTGGGGACGCCTCGCCTGCGTCGCGCTATGTGCGGGCGGCGTTCTGCAAGCTGAACGCCCCCGACCCCGGCGGGGAGCTGGAACGGGTGTCCGACTTTTTCCACCTTCTGGATTCCGTGGCCATGGTGCGGGGCAGCGTCCTCACGCCGGAAGGCAAGCAGGACATGACCACCTATGCCTGCTGTTTCAGCGCCGGCGCCGGAACCTACTATTATAAGACCCACGGCAACAGCCGCCTGTCTGCGGTGCGCCTGTCCGGCGCGGACCTGGACGGCAGCACAGTGCAGCTGTTCCCCCTGTGCCGGGAAGAGGACGTGCGGATGCTGAACTGACCGGGCCGCATCCAACCAGAGTTTTCTTTTCTGCAAAAAAATACAAACGCGAGAGCGCCCGGAAACGGGCGCTTTTCTTTTTGGCCGTCGCGCCTTTTTCTCCCCTCTCAGGCGCTTCGCGCCAGCTCTCCCGCAGGGAGAGCCAAGTGTACGTCCGTAAATAGAGAGAAACTTTGTGGTAAGGCGAACTTTTTGTGACTTTGCCTTACCACTAGCCTTGCCGTGATTGACGCAGGTACACTTGCCTCCCCCCGCGGGGGAGGTGGCACAGCGCTTTGCGCTGTGACAGAGAGGGGAGCCTCGCCCGCGTGCGGGAGAGGTGCCGCCGCAGGCGGCGGAGAGGGAAAAAACGGAGAACAAAAAATAAAGCGTATAAACATACAAAACTACTGCATAAAAATGAAAAATATACTCTCGCGCCTTCGGCGCGAAACAATGCAAAATGAAGAAAAGAAAGCAAAAACCAAAAATTTGTAAATCGGGCCTTGACACCGGGGGGGG
>NBJMR02800__coassemble_3868_pt1 | contig 7602 bp, 6 predicted proteins | sample NBJMR02800__metabat2_low_PE_044 | metagenome-assembled genome bin NBJMR02800
GGTCGGCCACCATATACAGGCAGTCGAACTGGTCCTGCAGCTTGGCCCAGTTGCGGACCGCGCCGATGTAGTTGCCCAATGTAAAGGTGCCGGTGGGCTGGATGCCGGACAAGATCACGCGCTTGCGCTCGCTCTGTTCACTCATAAAAATGCCTCCCTTGGATAGGAACGCCGGTCGGCCCATCCGGCCCGGCCGGATGCCGAACGGCAGAAAAAACGTCCCGGACAAAGCCGGGCCTGCCGGTCTTGTCAAGGACGAATAACGCAACGATTATCCGCGGTGCCACCTTGCTTTGCGGCCCTCTCAAGCCGCACCCTTTGACGGGATGCCAACACATCCCCGGCGCTGACGTGCGCCCTGCCGTCGCGGGATACCCAGGCATACGCGCCCTTCCCCCGCGCCCTCGGCGGCCCATAGCGGCAGGCTTGTCCCCGCCTGCTTTCCAGCTGCCGCAGGCTCTCTGGCCGGGGGTGTGATCTGCCGCGTCTTCCGCTTCATCGGTTTGTACAGTAGACTATAGCACGTTTGCGGCGGCCTGTCAAGGCCCGCGCCGGACGCGGTATATTAGACTGAATTTTTTCTCAAAATTTGTGAAATATGTGTATTGTGCACAGCACAATTTCCCGCTACAATAAATGTATACTCTTACGGGCCAGGGCCGCCCCACGGCCCACATCAAACCAACAGGAGGGGTCTGTCCTATGATCAACATGGTAAAGCTGCCCACCAACAACAAGCGGATGATCCTGCGGGTCGCACGGGGGCACTTCGCCACCAGCCACAGCCACATCAATTACTACATTGACGTGACCATGCAGAAGACCCGCTTGTCCGAAGCGGCCGAGACTGCCAAAGAGCTGGTCCATATGTATAAGACCACCACCATTGTGGACACCATCCTGTGTCTGGACGGCACCCAGGTGATCGGCACCTGCATGGCCAACGAGCTGACCAAAGACGGCTTCCGCAACATGAACGCCCACCAGACCATTTACATCATCACCCCCGAGTACACCTCGGGCAGCCAGATCATCCTGCGGGACAACATCGCGCCCATGGTGCGGGGCCGCCATGTGCTGATCTTGTCGGCTTCCATCACCACCGGCTATTCCATCAAGGCGGCCGTGGAGGCAGTGCAGTACTACGGCGGGCAGGTGGCGGGCCTGGCGGCCATCTTCGCCACCACCCACGAATTCATGGGGATGCGGGTCAACTCCATTTTCGACCCCAACAACCTCCCCGACTACCAGAGCTACGAATCTCGCGACTGCCCCATGTGCAAAGCCGGCCAGCCCATCGACGCGCTGGTGAACAGCTTTGGCTATTCCTCTTTGTAATACCGATCTCCCGGACCGCGGCCTGCTTTCCCCTCTCAGCAGCCGCGGTTTTTTTGCGCCCATGCTTTAGGGGGAACCCATTTCTGCGCGCAGCCGCGCGACAGAAATTCCTTCCCCCTAATATCCCCCTGGGGACAAAATTTGCCGCAGAGCCATGCACTCGCCCTAACGGGCTCGCACACTCTCTGCGGCAAATTTCCCTGTAGGTGTCCCGTCCGTACGCACATGTCGTCCGGACGGGACATTTTTAAATTGTTGCTTTAAAGTGCTACCACTTTTACTTCGATGCCAATGACCCAGTACGAAACATCATTGGATGTTTTTGCCTTTTTTGCGCTCGCACTGTAATTAAAACGAACAACATCATTGGACGCATCCTGCGCTTTTCCGATAGAGCCATCAATCATAAGAATCTGCGCAGCAGCATACGCTTCCGGAGTATTGATTCGGCCCAGCTTTTGAATCTGTCCTTTATTCGGCGCAAACAGACCCACCAGTCCAAGACCATCATTGGTCTCCAATGTATTTTCCTCAATCACATAGGTGATACCAAAGGAAGTGCCAATACTCGTTATGCCGCCGCTGTTTTTAATGCTGTTAATCAGCTGGGTAGCAACACTTACAAAGTCCCATCCCATTTTGTTTGCTACAACGGCACTTGCCGAATTAGAATTTCCCGTCGAGACGATCCGCTCAGCACCAGCTTTTACAGCATCATCCAAATCATTGTCTTTCACGATTTGAACATTGCTTCCTGCTTCATTTTTAAGAAGGCTATTTACTTTGCTCTCATTCAGGGAGCCGCTGACACCACTGCCACCGCCGCCGCAGGCGGTCAGCATACTGACCGACAGCACTGCCGACATGACCAAAGCCAAAAATTTCTTGCATTTCATAGATGCACACCTCTTTTCAAAATTTTACGCTGCTGTCACAGCAAACAAAATCTGTCTCTGGCCGCCCTGCTCGACAAAGATCGCCGCGGCCACATGATAGCTGCCGGCGCCCAGATCGTCGATCAGGCCCGCTGCGGTACGCTCCCGCCGGGACGTATACCCCAGCGGCGTGCTGATCCAATAGGAATCGCCGTACACCTCGCACACCAGCGGCCGGACGCCCGCCTTCTGGGCTACCATGCTTTTCACGTCCAGGCGGCCGATCTCCTCCAGGGTGCACTGGGCCAGGGACGCGGCCACTTCGTCCACCGCCGCCGACAGCTCACCATCCGCTGCGACGGCGGCAGTCACCCCTTCCGTCTCCAGCATCTGCTCGATGGTGCCGGTGTTGAGCTTGACGCCTGCGGATGTGCCGGGGCCGCCGCAGGCGGTGAGTACCCCTGCCGCCAGCACCGCGGCCAGGAGCAGGGCGAGAAGTCTTTTGCCTTTCATCTTGCTTCATCCTTTCTTTGGCAGGTCTTGAACTTTGCGCCGCACCCATTGCTCCGGGCGGAAAAACCGCCCTTCGTTGGATTAACCATACCACGGCTGTTAGATAATGTCAACAACGATACTTCGGTTTGTGTAAATTTTGTGGATTTTCGCGCAAAAAGCCCCCGGCAGGCAGGCTGCCGAGGGTCTCTGCAGAGAAAGCGATGATTCAGTTCTGTTCCGGCAGGTCCGGCAGGCTGGGCGTTGCCGCGGCCTGCGCGCCGAACACCCAGTAGGTCACGCCGTTATAGGTCGTGCGCTGAGCGCTCACATGGTAGGTAAAGTCCACACCGTTTTCGAGCAGCGCCACCAGCTGGCCGGCCAGCTCTTCCGACTGCACATACTGGCGGATATAGCTCGCGGTGAGGTACTGGTGCACCAGCGTATCCGCCGCGAGGACGGCCGCCGCCGCGAACTCGTCGGCGGAATCCACCACCGTGAGGTCGCCCAGCTTGCTGGTGTCGATGTTCACCTCAAAGAAAGTCGCCAGCGCGGCGGTGTTGATGCCGCTTTCCAGCTCGTCCTCCGTGATGACATAAGCGCCGCCGGCCTTTACGCCGGTCAGGCTGATGGACGGCAGTGCCAGCGTTTTGTTGACGCTTGCCATCGCGTCGAGCGTGGAGAATGCACCTTCCTCCTTCATGTCGCTCACCGCGCTCCGCACCGCGCCGTCCAGCGCCTCATCCGGCGTGACTGTGACGCTGCTGCCTGCTTCCGAAAGCAGCCCATTGACCTTGCTCAAGCTCAGGGACCCGCCAGTGCCGCCACCACCACAGCCTGCCAGCACCCCGGCTGCCATCACGGCAGACAAAGCCACAGCCAACCATTTTTTCAGTTTCATGCGATTCATCCTTTCTATCCTGAAAGTCTGAACCTTTGCGCCGCGTCCAAACAGGACTCCAGCTCCACCCTTTACTGTAATAAACATATCACACCCGCCGGGCCTTGTCAACCGCCCCGCCCGTTTTGCGCGCCGCCGGCACGCAAAACCCCGGCGGCTGGAGGGAGGGCGCCGCCGGGGGTGGGCAATTTATTTTTCTACATTCTCATGCAGAAACTCTCGTATCAAATTCGTATCCGATCACCCAATACAGCGTTCCATTTTCTGCGGTAATCGTTGTAGCTCCAGCATAAAAAGTAATCGAAACATTAATATTCTGGAATCCTGCAAGCTGTTCTTTCAGTCCATATTCTACAGCAGTAATCATAATACCGACAGCATCTTCTGCGGTCATGCCCTCAGCCTTTAATTCTGCGTCCGAAATTACTATGGTACCGCCCGATACTTCTCTTACCCAGTTGCTTCCACTTTCCTGAATAGGATATCCACGAATTTCTTTTAATGCAGCTGTGCCTGCTTCATTTGTGTAGGTTCCATTTTTTTGCAAAATATCTGCCACATTGCGCAGTGCACTATTCAGCGTATTCGAGTTTTTGACACGAGTTTCGCCGCCGTATTCATTGATAACACTGTTCACTTCGCCTAAATCCAGTGAACCAGCTTTGCCACCGCCTCCGCACGCGGTCAGCATACTTACAGCCATGATGGCAGACAGGGCCAGAGCCAGCAATTTTTTCATTTTCATAATAAATGCTCCTATCCTTATTCAACTTATAATCATTTTGTAATCATTGCAAAAAGCCAGTAACTTTGTCCGTCTTTTGTCCGAACTTCTCTTGCACTTACATAGAAAACTTTTGTTTGCGATTTTGGCGCACTTTCAATAATTTCTTGAACTAGCTTACTATTAATGTCAACTTCATTCGGAGATGTAGTCAATACACTGCTAGAACGCGGCACACTGCTAATATACCCCTCTATCACAGGTATGACGTCACTATGCTGTATATCCGCTTTATTCTTTTGCGCCACTACCTGTGCTGCCGCCGTCATGCCTTTTTCCAGTTCCGGCAGTTCTTCAACTTTTGCACCTTCTACAGAAGCACTTACTTGGCGGCTGATTTTATCAATATCTATTACCTTATTGCTTCCACTTCCGGTACCGCCGCCTCCCCCGCCGCCGCAGGCGGCAAGCATCGTCATGGCCATCACGGCGGACAGCACAAGGGCCAGGAACTTTTTCACTTTCATGATCGTACACCTCACTTTGTTGGATGGATAGACGGACACGAGACCAGGCGGGGCTGGGTCCAGGGCCCCGCCGTTTGTTGGATGTATTGTAGCATAATTTTCACTGTTTTGCCACAAATTTGTCACAACTTGCATAGTCGGTGTAATAAGTTGCATGGTCTGGGGCGTATTGGACGGCGTCGGGGCGTTTCCAGACGCGCCCCAGGCCCAAAAGGCAAAACAAAGCCCCCGGCGGATGTGGTGTCTCCGCCGGGGGTATATATGCAAGGGTCCGAAGAAAAGCATGGTGTCAGACGGGCAAGACCAGCACAACCAAAAGCGCCGGAGCGTCCTCACCCGAATTGTGTAAAAAGCATATCACAATTTTCACAACTTGTCAACATTCTTAACACAATTTTTTCGCCCGATGCCGCTGCAGGCCGGGCATGAAAAAGCCCCGCCGAAGCGGGGCGAACGAGCGTGTCAGACCTGTCTTTCCCTGGCCTGGCTGCCCTTGATATAGGGGTCATGCCAGTAGCTCCAGAGCAGCTGGGCGCACATGAAGCACCAGATCACCGGCTCGCAGAGGATGACGGCGTCGTAGCCAAACCGCGGGATGAACACCAGCATGAAGATGATCTTGCCCACCAGCTCGATGCCGCTGGAGATCAGGGGCAAAATCTTCTGCCCCAGGCTCTGCAGCGCGTAGCGGGTGGCCAGCAGCACCCCCAGCACCGAGTAGAAGGGGGCGGTCCAGCACAGGTAGCGGGCGCCGTTTTCCAGCACCACCGGCTCGCTGGAGCCGGACACCAGCCGCACCAGCACATCCGCGCCCACCCACATCAGGGCGGTCATGACCACGGCGGTGCCCAGGCCGAACAGCCAGATCTGGCGCATCCCCTTGCGGATGCGCTCGGGCTTGTCCGCGCCGCGGTTCTGCGAGACGAAGGTGGAACCCGCCGTCGCCATGGCGATGACCGGCATATCGGTGAAGGTGAACAGCTTGCGGGCGGCGGTATGCCCGGCGATGACCAGGGTGCCCAGGCCGTTGATGCCGTACTGCAGAATGACCGAGCCCGCCGAGACGATGCTGCTCATCAGGCCCATCGAAAGGCCCTGGGTGACCAGCTCGCGGTAGAGGCTTTTTTCAATGGCAAAGTGCTCTTTGCCGGGGACCAGATGCTTGACCCTGCGGGCGATGTAGAAAATGCACAGCACCACCGACACCGCCTGGGACAGGACGGTGGCCAGAGACGCGCCCCGCACCCCCAGCCCCAGCCCGGCCACGAACCAGTAGTCCAGGCCCACGTTCAGGCAGGAGGAAAAGATCAGGAACACCAGGGGCATCACGCTGTTGCCCACCGCCCGCAACAGGGCCGCGCACAGGTTATAGGCGAACATGACCACCACATACTGGGCGATGGGCTGGATGTAGCTGTAGGCTTCGTCGATGATCTCGGGCGGGGTGTCCAGCACTTCCAGCAGCGGGTAGAGGAACAGCAGGCCCACCACCGTGATGATGGCCGACGCCGCCAGCCCGATGACCACCGAGCCGGCCACCGTCTTTTTGACTTTCGCTGCGTCCTCTGCGCCGTAGGCCCGGGCGGTGACGATGGCAAGGCCGTTGCCGATGCCCAGGCCGAAGCCCACCAGTAGCTCGTAGATCGAGCCGCAGGCGCCCACCGCCGCCAGGGAGGTGTCGCCCAGCACGTTGCCCACGATCATGGCGTCCGCCGCGTTGTACAGCTGCTGGAATAGGTTGGAAATAAAGATGGGGATCGCGAAAATAAACAGGTTTTTGAAGATGGGGCCGTGGATCAGGTCCACCTGCCGCCGTCTGGGGGTCCGTATGGTCTCCATTGCGCCTCCGTAAAGTTGTGTTTTGCAAAGCTGCGCCGCGCAAAAGCACGGCCTCCGCCGGGGCGGAAGCCGTGTTGGTTGGCTTATGTTCAGATCTCCTGGGTCTCAAAGCCGGCGCCGGTCAGCACCTGGACGCTGGCAAAGCCCGCGGCCTTGACCTGCCGGGCCGCCTCCTCGTAGCCATAGGTCAGGCCGTCCACCGAGTGGGCGTCGGCGGTGATGATGACCTTGCCGCCCATCTTGGCCCAGGCTTCCAGCAGCCAGCCGCTGGGATAAAAGTCGTCCCGGTAGCCGCGGAAAACGCCGCCGGTGTTCACTTCCAGCAGGCAGCCCGCAGCGTGGGCGGCTTCCAGCGCGCCCATGGCGGCCGCACGGTAGCGGGGGGCGTTCTCGTCAAAGAAATCCCCGTCCCGGTTCAGCTTTTTGATCAGGTCGATGTGGCCCAGGATGTCGGGCCCCAGGGCGGCCACCTCGGCCACCGAGCGGAAATACGCCTCCGCTGCGGCCAGGCCGTCCCCGCCGAAATCGTCGGCGATGCAGGCCGCGAGGTCCTGCTTGCGGAAGTCGATCTCGTAGTATTTGCCGGTGTTCGCGCCGTGCAGGTAATGCACGCTGCCGATCCAATAGTCGTACCCGGCCCGCTTGTCGTCCGAGAACTGATCCCACTCAATGCCGCAGAGGATATCCACCTTGCCCTTGTACTCGGCCTTCAGCTTGGCGATGGTGGCCTTGTACAGCGCGGTGCGGCGGGGGCTCATGCAGTATTCCCGGTCGCAGGGGGTATGGCTGTGCCCCGTGAAGCCCAGCGTTGTCAGCCCCTGGGCGCAGGCGGCAGAAGCCATCTCCTGCAGGGTATTTTTGCCGTCGCACAGCGTCGAGTGGCAGTGGACGCTGGATCTCATGAAG
>NBJMR02800__coassemble_3893_pt1 | contig 7552 bp, 7 predicted proteins | sample NBJMR02800__metabat2_low_PE_044 | metagenome-assembled genome bin NBJMR02800
CAAAGTCCTCCAGGGTGTTGATGCCGCCCCCCACCGTCAGGGGGATGAAGATCTCGCTGGCCACCTGCGTCAGGATATCGGTGAAAAGGGCCCGGCCCTCATAGCTGGCGGTGATGTCGTAAAAGACCAGCTCGTCGGCGCCGGCGGCGTTGTACATCCGGGCCATTTCCACCGGGTCGGCCACGTCCCGCACCCCTTCAAAGTTGACCCCCTTGACCACCCGGCCATTGCGCACGTCCAGACAGGGGATGATCCGCTTGGTAATCATAGTTGCGATCCTTTCTTTTCATACCGGCGGACGCACGCCGCCAGGTCCAGCGCGCCGGTGTAGAGGCTCTTGCCCAGGATGGCGGCGGCCGCCCCCATCTGGTCCAGGGCGTCCAGTTCCTCCATCCGGCGGATGCCGCCGCTGGCTGTCAGCGCCAGGCCCGGCAGCTCCTGCCGGATGCGGCGGTAGAGCTCAAGGTTCGTGCCCTGCATGGCGCCGTCCCGGGCAATATCGGTGACGATGACGGCGGTGCATCCGGCGTCCGCCAGCCGGCGGCAGAAGTCGAGGCCGTCCTCTGCGCTGGTCTCCCGCCAGCCGTGGATGGCGGCTCTGCCGTCCTTCAGGTCCACCCCGACGGCCAGCCGGGGGCCGTACTTGCGCAGCATCCGGGCGGTAAAGCCGAAGTCCGTCACCGCGACGCTGCCCAGGATGCACCGCCCCACCCCCAGGGCCAGATAGTCCTCGATGCGCTGCTCGGTGCGGATGCCGCCGCCCACCTCGATGTACAGGCCGCCCTGCCGGGCAATGGCGCGGATGGCCTCGAAGTTGGCCGGCGCGCCGTCCTTTGCGCCGTCCAGGTCCACCAGGTGGAGGCAGGACGCCCCCGCCTGCCGGAAGGCGGCGGCCTGGGCGGCGGGGTCGGCGCCGTAGACGGTCATGCGGTCGTAATCACCCTGGGTCAGGCGGACCACCTGTCCGCCCCGCAGGTCGATGGCTGGGAACAATTTCATAGGCTCTCCTTTATCTGCCCCCTCCGTCACAGTCCGCTGACGCTCTCTGTGCCAGCTGACTGAGAGGGCCCTCACAATTCAGCGAATGCCTTCAACATGCGCAGGCCGGTATCGCCGCTCTTTTCGGGGTGGAACTGGGTGCCGTAGACCCTGCCTGCCCGCACCACCCCGGTGACGGGGATGGAATAGTCGCTGACGGCCAGGGTGCTGGCGGCGCAGTCCTTGGCGTAATAGCTGTGGACGTAGTAAACGCACTCCCCTTCCCGGATGTAGCGGAACAGGGGGTCGTCCCGGAGGATGTGCAGGGCGTTCCAGCCGATCTGCGGCACTTTGAGGGCCGGGTCGGCCAGGTCGGGGGCCAGCGGGCAGACCTGCCCCGGCACCAGGCCCAGCCCCTCGTGAACGCCGTATTCAAAGCTGCGGTCAAACAGCAGCTGCATCCCCAGGCAGATGCCCAGCAGGGGCTTTTGGGCGGCAGCCTCCCGGATGACCGGGACCAGGCCCGCGGCGCTGAGTTTGCCCATCGCATCCCCGAAGGCCCCCACCCCCGGCAGGATGACCCGGTCGGCCGCCCGGATGGCGGCGGGGTCGGCGGTGACGGCGGCTTCCAGCCCCAGATGCCGCAGGCTGGAACGGAGGCTGAACAGGTTGCCCACCCCGTAATCAATGACGGCGATCATACCAGCAGTCCTTTCGTCGAGGGGATCTCGTCCCGGTGTGCCTGATCGACCCGGACGGCGGCGGACAGGGCCCGGGCCATCCCTTTCCAGCAGGCTTCGAGGATGTGGTGGCTGTTCTCCCCGGCCAGCTGGACAAAGTGCAGGGTCGCGGGGATGCTGCGGGCAAAGCCCAGCCAGAACTCCCGGGCGCATTCGACGTCAAAATCCCCCACTTTCTCGGTGGGGCAGCGGACGTCCCAGCGGAGGGTGCAGCGGCCCGACAGGTCCACCGCGCACAGCAGCAGGGCTTCGTCCATAGGCAGGCAGAAGCTGCCGTACCGCTGGATGCCCCGCATCTCCCCCAGCCCCTTGCGGAACGCCTGCCCCAGGGCGATGCCGATGTCCTCGGCGGTGTGGTGGTAATCCACCTCCACATCCCCGTGGCAGGTCAGGACCAGGTCAAAGCGGCCGTGCCGGGCAAACAGCTCCAGCATGTGGTTTAGAAAGCCGCAGCCGGTGTCCACCTGATAGATGCCCGCGCCGTCCAGGTCCAGCGTCAGCTCGATCTGGGTCTCGGCGGTGTTGCGTTCCATTCGTATCTCCCGCATGGGTCAGCCCTCCTTCAGGATGTTGTCCAGTTTCTGGAGCAGCACTTCCATCTGTTCCTTGGTGCCCACGGTGATCCGCAGCCAGTGCTCGGTGCGGGGGGCGTCGAAGTACCGGACCAGCACCGCCCGCTGCCGCAGCGCGCGGAACAGCACCCGGGACAGCATCTTCTTGGTCCGCACATAGAGGAAGTTCGCCTTGCTGTCGGTGACGGTGAACCCCCGGCGGATCAGCTCCTGGGCGGTCCATTCGCGCGTCTCGATCACCTGGCGGCAGGTCTCGCGGAAATAGCCCTCGCACTGCAGGGAGGCGATGCCGGCGGCCTGGGTCATCCGGTTGACGTTGTAGGGGTTCATGCTGTTGCGGACCCGTTCCAGGTCGGCGATCAGCTCTTTGCTGCCCAGCGCAAAGCCCAGCCGCGCCCCGGCCATCTGCCGCGATTTGGAAAAGGTCTGCACCACCAGCAGGTTCTTATACTCCTGCAGGAGGGGCACGCAGCTCTCGGCTCCAAAGTCCACATAGGCCTCGTCCACGATCACCACATGATGGGGGTTGCTGGCCGCGATCTCCCCAATGGCCTCGGGGGGCAGCGCCAGCCCGGTGGGGGCGTTGGGGTTGGCGATGACGATGGTCTCGTTCAGGCCGTGGTAGCGGGCCGGGTCGAGGGTCAGGTCCTTTTCCAGCGGGATGACGTGCTGGGGGATGTGCATCAGGTCGCACCAGACGCTGTAGCACCCATAGGTGACGTCGGCATGAGCCAGCGGCCGCTCACTGTCGCAGAAGGCCCGCAGGGCAAAGAACAGGTTCTCGTCGCTGCCGTTGCCGGCCAGGATCTGGTCGGGGTCCAGGTCATAGTAGTCCGCGGCGGCCTTGCGCAGGGCCAGGCAGTTGGGGTCCGGGTAGAGCTGCAGGTCCTCCGACGCCGCGCGGATGGCCTCCACCACCGCCGTGGGGGGCGGATAGGGGTTCTCGTTGGTGTTCAGCTTGAGGATGCTGCGCTTGCGGGGGATGTCCCCGGGGGTATAGGGGGTCAGGTTTTCCAGGGTAGGGGTCAGAAATGCGCTCATTTTGTCCCGCCCCCTTCTTCATACCGGATGGTCACGCTGCGGGCGTGGGCGTGCAGGCCCTCCGCCTCGGCAAAGCCGGCGATCCGGTCCTTGACTTTGCCCAGCGCCTCCCGCGTGTAATAGATAAAGCTGGACCGCTTGATGAAGTCGTCCACCCCCAGCGGGCTGGAAAAGCGCGCGGTGCCGCTGGTGGGCAGGGTGTGGTTGGGCCCGGCGAAGTAGTCCCCCAGCGCCTCGGGCACATTGCGCCCCAGGAAGATGCTGCCAGCGTTCTTGATCCGGCCCAGCACCGCAAAGGGGTCCTCCACGCAGACTTCCAGGTGCTCAGGGGCGATGATGTTGCAGACGTCGATGGCCTTGTCGAGGCTTTGGCAGAGGATGATCTTGCCGTTGTCCTCCACGCTGGCGCGGGCGATGGCCTCGCGGGGCAGCCGGGCCAGCTGGGCCTCCACCTCAGCCTGGACGGCTTTGGCCAGCGCCTCGCTGTCGGTGACCAGCACCGGGCTGGCCAGCCTGTCGTGTTCGGCCTGGCTGAGCAGGTCGGCGGCCACCCAGGCGGGGTTGCAGCCGCCGTCCGCCAGGACCAGGATCTCGCTGGGGCCGGCGATCATGTCGATGCCCACCTTGCCATAGACCTTGCGCTTGGCGGTGGCGACGTAGACGTTGCCGGGGCCTACGATCTTATCCACGGCGGGCACGCTCTCGGTGCCGTAGGCAAGCGCCGCCACCGCCTGGGCCCCGCCGGTCTTGAAGATGCGGGTGACGCCGGCCACCGCGGCCGCCGCCAGGATGGCGGGGTTCACTTTGCCGTCCCGCCCGGCGGGGGTGGTCATGACGATCTCGGGCACCCCGGCCACCCGGGCGGGGATGACGTCCATCAAAACGGTGGAGGGATACGCCGCCGTCCCGCCCGGCACATAGACCCCGGCCCGCTCCACCGGCGTATACTTCTGGCCCAGGATCACCCCGTCCTGCTCGGTCATCACAAAGTTGTCGTGCAGCTGGCGGCGGTGGAAGGCCTCGATGTTGGCCGCCGCCATCCGCAGCGTCTCCAAAAAGTAGGGGTCGGCGGCGGCCAGGGCTTCGTCCAGCTCCTGGCGGGACACTTCCAGCGCGTCCAGCTCGGCCCCGTCGAACTTGCGGGCATAGTCCCGCAGGGCGGCGTCTCCGCGGGCCCGCACGTCGGCGATGATGGCGTCCACCACCGCCTCCACATCCTGCTCGGCCCGCAGGTCCCGGTTCAGGACCTGGCCGGGGGTCAGGTCCTCCAAACGGTACAGTTTCATCATAACGTTCCTTCCTCCTTTTGGGCCAGCGCCGCCCGCAGGCGGCCCAGCAGACGGTCGGCCTCGCGGCGCTTGAACTGATAGCTTGCCTTGTTGGCCACCACACGGGCCGAGATGGGCATGAACTCGGCCAGGACGGCCAGCCCGTTTTCCCGCAGGGTGGCGCCGGTCTCCACGATGTCCACGATCACGTCGGACAGCCCCAGGATGGGGGCCAGCTCGATGGAACCGTTCAGCTTGATGATCTCGATGTCGCGCCCCTGCGACGCATAGTATTCCTTGGCGATGCGGGGGAACTTGGTGGCCACCCGCAGCGGGCGGCCGGGGTCCTCCCGGAAGCCGGCCGGCCCGGCCACGCACATCCGGCAGCGGCCCAGGCCGGTGTCCAGCAGCTCGTAGACGTCGGCCTCCGACTCGGCCAGGATGTCCTTGCCGGCGATGCCCAGGTCGGCGGCCCCGTGCTCGACGTAGATCGCCACGTCGCTGGGCTTGACCAGGAAGCAGCGCACCCCGGCGGCCGCGTCCTCTACCACCAGTTTGCGGGTGGCGTTGTAGTCCTCAGCCGTCAGACAGCCGGCAGCCGCCAGCAGGCGGTAGACCTTGTCCCCCAGCCGCCCCTTGGGCAGGGCGATGTTCAGCAGGACGGGCGCGGACTGCTCTGCGGGCGCGGGGGCCAGCCGGTCCAGCTCATCCAGATAGACGGCAAACCCCACCGCCCCCGCCCCGGGGGTGAACTTGCGGGCCAGCAGATCGTACCGGCCGCCCCGCAGCACAGGCCGGGGCGCGCCCTGCAGGTACCCTTGAAAGATCAGGCCGTTGTAATATTCCATCTCCCCTGAAAGGGACAGGTCGATCTGCACCCCCTGCCCGGCGCCGGCCACCGCCGCCCGCAGCTCGGCCACGGCGGCCCGCATGGCGCCGTTGCGGCAGGCTTTTTCGGCCCGGGGCAGCACCGCCGCCGCAGGGCCGCAGAGTTCCAGCAGCGCGGCCAGGGCGCCGGCCCCCTCCCCGTCCAGACCGGCGGCGAGAGCCGCCGCCCGCAGCTCGTGGCTGTTGCGCGCCCGCAGCCGGGCCAGCATCCCCTGCCGGGCCGCCTCGGGCACTTTCAGCGCGTCCATCAGGCCGGACAGGTACCCCATGTGCCCCACTTCCAGCCGCCAGGCGGGGCCCATGCTCTCGGACAGCCATTCCAGCGAGCGGACCGCCAGCGCCACCGCCTGGCCGGTTTCGGCCTCCCCCACCCGGCCCAGGAACTCGACGCCCATCTGGGCGATCTCCTTAAAGGTGCGGCTCTCGGCCGCGGGGCGGTAGACGTTCTCACTGTAATAAAAGCGCTTTGTCTCGCCGGGGGCGGGCTGGGCGCTTTTGGCGATGGACAGGGTGACGTCCGGTTTGAGGGCCAGCAGCCGCCCGTCCAGATCGGTGAAGGTGATGACCTGCCGCGACGGCAGGAAGCTCTGGTTTTCCTGATAGAGGGCGTATTCTTCAAACTGGCCCATGTGATACTTGCGGCACCCTGCCCCCTCGTAAAGGGCCCGCAGCCCGAAGGAGGCCCGCTCCTTGGGCTGCAGCAGGTCAAGTGACAATTCCATGCAGCTTTCCCCTTTCCTGCGTTGCGGTCACGTTCGCTCATTTTCGTGTCATACGCCTATTATACTTTACTGCGATATCATTGTAAAGTATCGCCAGCAAAAAAATTTTGCGCTTTTGAGGGGAGAGCCAAGTGCACGCCCGTGGGTGTCGGCTAAGCGGTGGTAAGGCAAACAAAAAACGGCTTCTTCTGTTGTAACAATACAACAAAAAGAGCCGTTTTTATGCCCTCTCAGTCTCGCTCCGCTCGACAGCTCCCCCGCACGCGTGGGAGCCAAAACGTAACCTTCAGGCTCGGCCTCCCACGCGTGCGGGGGAGGTGGCCCGCAGGGCCGGAGAGGGCAACAACAAACAATGCGGAGGCTGGTTCCTAAGAACCAGCCCCCGCAGAGGGACCCTATCTTTCGTGACGCAAAAGTTCTTTTGTTTTGGTGCGATCAACAACAGAAGGAATGACTGGTTAGGTATTCCTTTTTGCTGTCACATCGGATGGGTGTGTACCCGGTCCTGCAAACGGTCTCAGAGTTTGCAAGTCCCTTATATCAGGCGCGGCATGGTGCTCCGCGCTTGTTATAAGTAAGTTTCTTTAGGCTGCGGTGGGAACGCGGGTCACAGTCACAGCGATGAAGTTGGCAGAAGCATGATAGCCGTCGATCACGGTCACAGGCTTGTTGACAACACTCACAGAAACAGTGTAGTCGTAAGTGTAGTGATTACCGTTTGCCATAGTTTTATCGCTCTCTTTGGGCAGCTTGCTCAGGTACTGATCCAGACGGGATGCAACCTGCTTCACAGCCTTATTTGCATCGACCGTACCGTCAATAGCATAAAGAGTAGCATCCTTCACCACAACATTGGTGTCCTTATTCTGGCACCAAACAAAGGACAGATCACTTTCGTCGATATCAGTACCATACAGCTTGGCATTATCAATAAAGTCCTCAATCATGAGGTCCAGACCAGTCCAGCCGTTTACACCCTTATTGGGTCCATCCAAGCAAACCAGAGTCGGCAGGATAGTGCTACCACCAGTAGTCACAGAACCGAGGTTACCCAGAGCATCCTCCAGAGCGGCAACATCAGAAGCGTTGTCCTGATAGGTAATATAATCCTTCTTTGCATCTGCAGACAGATTCTCAGCCAGAACAGCAGAGTAGCCAGAAGCAGTGGTGCCCTCACCATTGCCCTCGCCCTCAGGCTTGGTTTCGGTCTTGCCAGAGCAGCCAGCCAGCATGGAGACAGCCATGACACCGGCCAGCATCAGGGAAGCAATTTTCTTGAGCTTCATAATGAATTTTCCTCCTTATGGTGTATAAAAGATAGAGACCCAAAACAGGCTGAAAGG